>Ga0105045_10005998_pt1 | contig 10748 bp, 5 predicted proteins | sample MAT02_FD_78089 | JGI IMG/M metagenome (GOLD analysis project Ga0105045, IMG submission 78089) | Freshwater microbial communities from Lake Fryxell liftoff mats and glacier meltwater in Antarctica - MAT-02 (megahit assembly) | ecosystem: Environmental > Aquatic > Freshwater > Ice > Liftoff... | reverse complement strand
TCAAGCGAATTTGTATGCGGAACTACTCAGCCTGATCGGCCAACCCGACCCACGGTTGGGGTCCGACCCGCCGACGTTGTACGTCGCCACTCTCCGCACCCGCCGCCGCAAGAAGCTACCATTGCTCGATGCTTGGTACTTCCCACTGAGCATTGGCCAACCGCTACCGACGATCCCACTTTGGCTTTCGCCACAATTGCCCATTCAACTCCTCCTTGAAACGAGCTATCAGGAAACCTGTCGCCTGCTGCGAATCTCGTAGCTGGCAGAAAAGGGGACGGGCACCTTTTTAAATGCATTATTAAAATTACTTGCCGGATTATCAAAAATCCGTCTCTCGCGCGTCCGGCTAACACAAGCTAGATCGAGAACCACGTTGCGCTGACGCTGCGACGCTCAGTAGTATTCATTCGGTTCTCGATGTGAATACCGGAATTGAGACTGCTTGATGGTCGACTTGGATTGTCCAGCAGATGTCGTCAGTAGTTGTGTCGCATGGTCATTTCAAATAATAGAGGCACAACTTAATTCGACTGGTGATGTTGGATGCCGCGCACCGGCAGAAGGTGGCCGGTGTAGCGGATCAGTTTTGCGGATGTGGCACGCGGGTTGGCGCAGGCCATGGAGGTTGGCGTAAGGTTGAAGTTGCGGGTGGAACCACAGGAGTGAAAACTACGATCCAAAGAGTGCTACTTGCTGAAGCAGCACTGCACGACTCTGCAAAAAGTCCTAAAAAACCAGGTTAAACCGGCTCAATTTGGTGGCATTCGTGCCTGTCCCCCTTTATTGACCCAATTCGATTTACACTAGGCGATCGCGGCGGCGGATCCACCATTCCACGGCGAAGAGTGCCAGCACCAAGCCGAACATCGCGGCATGATCCCAGATCGAAATCGGCGATGTCGGTTGATTCAACGGATACCGAAATACTTCGGGCAGATCGTCGATGAGCGTATGCGCAGTGGCGAGAGTGTAGAACTTCCCGCGCGATTCCGCAGCGGCTTTCGTAAGGTCCGAGCGATTCATTTCGAGTCGATCGCGCTCGCCCGGCGGTGGTAACACTTTCGCTTCCGCACGCGGTGGGTTCATCGGTACTTGGCCATCACGCGGCGCGCTCTTCGGCTCGGCGAGATGGAACGTGTACTCGCCCTCTGGGGTGCGCGTAAGCAGCGTTTCGTAGGTGGCGCGTGTTCCTTCGCGTTTCGTGAGTTGGACCATCGTGGTTTCGGTGTCGCCGATTTCCGCTTGGCCCGAAGAGAGTTTCAACGGCTTTCGCGAGACGGAAACGCGAACGGAAACATTGTCCGCAGGAGCAGGTGCATCATCTGGGAAGTGCTTTCTAATGCGGATCGGTTCATTCTTGCGGTAAGCGGTTTGCTTGTCGGTTCGCAGTTCCGTGCGCACGACTTTCGTTCGCGCGAGTGCGCGCACGCCTTGCGTCCAGAATTGGTTGAAACGCGGTTCGTTGTTGCGGAGTCGCCAGCGCCAGGTTTCATCGAATCCGAAAAAGACGACTCGCCCCGCCCCCACGAACTGCTGCAACACAATCGGATGATTCGCGTTCGCTTCACCCTCAGCGAGTTTCTCGGGGTGAACAGCCAGCACCTCCGCCGCAGCCTTCTTGCGATAGCCCGATGCAGACCAATGAAACGGCGAAAGCGAATTCCAGATGCGCGTGTTGTCGGCATCATCGGAACTGAACCGCATGAGGGGGTGGCTGCGCCCCATTGCCGTGAGTTTTGGCAGATACGTTTCCGTAATGGGGTTGTTTTCCGAAGTCGTCTTCGGGCCACCATTTCGTAGTGCCGCTTCCGAAGGCACGATCGGCAAGAGATCGGCGAGTGCGGTATCGAAAAGCTTCTGCGGGTTGGCATGTTCGCCCGCCATGATGAGCAGACCGCCCCCGCGCGACTTCACGAATTCCGCGAGATCGCCATAGATTTGATTCGCACGCGGAAGCTGTGAGGGAAGCACATCGCCGAGGATGACCACATCGTACTTGAATAACTCGTTGCGTGAGGGGAAGTCACGAATCGCAGATTTATCCAAGTCGGTATAACCGGGTGAAGCATCGAGCAACATTGAGTGCAGGAGCACGCTGCGGTTGCCAGGGACGGCATCGGTTTCGCGTTCGAGCAACGCCTTGACATAGCGGAACTCGTAGCGCGGGTAACCATCGATGTACAGCACTTTGAGTTGCTTCGACTCCGTGACCAGCACCAATTTTTCGATGCGGTTGTTCGCGGTTTCCGTTTCGTTCGGTTGTGCGGGAACATCGATGACATAACTTTTTGCACCCGCTTCCGCAGGCACATGTTGAAAGCGGACCGGCTTACCGGCAGCATCTGGGGTGATGGTTTCGCGCGCGCGTTCGATGAGTTGCTCGCCCTGGCGTTCATACAGAATCACGGGCACGCTGGCAGGCGGGTTCGGCCCACGAACGCTGGCACGCAACTGGAATTCGAGGCGATCGCCTTTCAACACTTCATCGGGGCACTTCAACTCTGAGAGGTATAAATCTGGCGGATCGTTTGCATCACCGAGGCCAACGAGGAACAACGGCACCCCAGCACGAGCCGCTTCTCGCGCGGCAGTGGGAAGGTCGTCCCCGGCGGTGGTGATGCCATCGGTCAGCACGATCATGGCCGCAAGCGAGCCGCCACGGAATGTCTTCAACACCGATTGCACCCCATCGCCGAGCCGACTCGATTCTCCATTGGGAACGAGTTGAGCAATCGCATCGCGGGCATTTTTCGCATCAGCGGGTTCGTTGAGTTCGGCAATCGAACGCGATTGATCGGCAATGGAATAGAGATGCACCTTCACTTGCCGTTCGGTCAGCAAGCGATCGAGCCAATCATTCCCTTTCCGCATGATGAGGAACTTGGCGAGCTTGAGCCGATCGGTTTCGCCGAGGTCGGTTCCTGCCGCAAGCTCTTGTGCTTTCGCGCGCACTTCAACATCGCTCAGTTCATCGACCGTGGCCATGCTTGCAGAAGTATCGAGCAAGATGGCAACATCGGGCCACCCTTCGCGCTCAAAGGCGAGCCGCACTTGCGGCAACATCACGAAGACGATGAGCAACACTGTTGCCAAGCGCAGAAGCGATGGAACGATCACGCGGCGCAGCTTGCCGGTGCCGTGCCGTTCAAACCAATAGATGCCCAGAATGAGCGTGATGCTGAACGTGACAATGCCACCGATGATGCGGCGATCCCAGTGAGCATCGGCGAAGTAAATGCGCGATGTTTCGATGCGCCAGCGTGTCCCCTCGCCCGGCCCGGCTTGTGGTACTCCTGCGGCAGTCTCGATGCTTTTCCGCATCGAATCGGGCAAGAAGCCAAACCACTCGCCGGTGAGTTCCGCATGAAGGACGATGCCGAGCATTCCGAACGCGAGGGCCAAGAACAACACCGCGATACTCGACCAAAGCAGCGTACTCGCGCGGCTCTTTTGCGCTTCATTATTCTCGCTTTCGATGCTTCGCACACCTGCTGCAGCCGAGCGCGAAGGGCCGGCAAACCAAGCGAGTGCGAGTTCCAGCAGGATCAACGCGAGGGCGATACTGAGCAACCAACGCGCGATTCTGGGGCCATGTGCTTTCGGTGTCAGAACGATCGGTGCGCCGCCCGTGGAATCGAATCGGAGATCGGCGAGTTCATTCGCAACTTGGATCGCGCCAACATCTTGGAACTTGACAGCATCCACGCGATGAAGATCCGATTCGCTGCCGCCGCCGCCGTTGGATTCCGGCACATTCACCGCGAATACCTGCTCTTTGCGACCATTCATCGCGATGCGATATAAGCCCGCACGCTGCGTCTCGCCGTAGCGCACCACGCCCGATTCATCGCCCGCGAGTACCGGAAAATTGGAACTGTTCCCCTCGGGATCGGTGATGATTGCCGTGAGGCCAACCGTCGTGACGGGGTAAAGTTCTTCGAGCGATTCGCCGACGCGCAACGTATGCCGATCGGGGCTTGTCGTGGTGAATCGCACCGTTTCATGGATGAGCGGAAGAAAGCTGGGAAGGATCGGCCAATCGGTATAGTCGGTGTTGAGTGAAGTTGTGAATACGACGATGCGCCCGCGATGTCGGGTGTAGTCGACCATAGCCGGATCGAGTGGCGCATCCTTTGGTAAAGGCGTGTTCGGCGCGAAGGAAAGAATTCGCTCGGCTCGGCCACCCTTCGGCGCTTCCATTTGCAAATACGACTTGACGGGCACATCGGTGATGCCGCCGTGAGCCAGATCGTTCGCAAATATTGCGAGTGGAGGTCTGCGAAATGCGGTGTCTTCCGCACTGATGCGGTAGTCGGCATCGTTCGGTTTCGCCGAGGTTTTCAGGCCCAAAAGTTTGCCGGGCATCAAGCCCATTCCGTTGTTGAACAGCACGCGATTGTACCATTCGATATTCTCCGCAGCAGTCGGGCCGAGGCCGATGATGAGACCACCACCGCGTTTCAGATGTGCTTCGAGGCGAGCAATTTGTGCTTCCGTGAGGTTCGGCACATCACACAAGACGATGCAATCGTAGCTACTCAATTCCGTTAAAATGGGATCGGCAAATTCCGCGAGCGAGACAAGCCGGGGCCGTGCAGGGTTGCCAATGAACCGCTTGCCAGAAGGATCGAGCGCTTCGTTGACGTAAGCTGCGGGCCGCTGCAATGGCTCGCGCGCGGCTTTGCCATTCACCACCAGAACTGGGAGTGCCGCGCGAACGTCGACGACGATGTTCCGCACATCATCCGTAGGCAACGCATCACTTTCGAGCAGGCGAGCTTGAAGCAGATGCAAACCGGCCTCGCGGAACTTCTCGGCATCCTTCAATGGAAACGTGACCGAGGCACGCTGACCCGAGGGAAGCGTTTCAATCGTCTGTGTCTCGAGCGGAACAAGAGTGCGTTCGATACCATTCCCAGTGGGCCGACCGAGTTGCAGTTCCACGCGAATTTGCGCGCGATCGGTTTTGCCATAATTCTGAACCGTTACCATCGCCGCGGTGGGCGCGTTCGCCAGTGCGAGCGGATCGACCAGCGAGAGATCGACAATAGCGAGGTTATCTTCATCGCTCGTCGCGCAATCGAGTACCGCGACATCGGCCTTCGGCAAAATGCGTTGCCAGGCTTCAGCGGCTGGGCTTTCCGCGCGAGGGAGTACCCCGCTCCATGCCGAGCGCTGAGCATCGGTGAAAAATGTCACCTGCCGACGCGGGTAGTTTCTTGGTGAACGGGCCAGCACATCGGCGACCATCGCAAGAGCCGGAGCATATTCGGTAGCGCCATCGGTCGGTTTCAACGCGCGGAGTTCTGCAAGCACTTTCGAGGAATCATTCGATGGCCCAGGAACAATCGCCTTCGTACTTCCCGCAACCGAGATGAGCGTGTAACCGTCGCCATTGCTTGAAGCCGCGATTTGCTTCTCGATCATGTCCACGGCTTTCTGAAATCGGCTTGTGCCATCTTTCTGAACCGTCATGCTCAGCGAGCCATCGAGAACGAAGATATGATGTGTGCGCGGTGCCGTAGAAATCGCTTGCATCGCACCAGGGGAGATGTTCTGCCAGAGCCGTTCGGCCCACGGTGTCGCGGCACATAGACCCAGCAAGATGCAGAAGAGCAACAGCATCCGCAACGCCATCAGCAGCCAGCGATCAATTGACTTTCGGCGTTTTTGCTGAGCGGCCAGCAAGAAGCGCATCGCCGCCCACGGAACAACTTGATGCCGTTGTTTGCTGAGCAAGTGAATGAGCAATGGTACGCCCGCTGCGGCTGCGAGCGCGCCCGCAGCGACCAGGGGAAGCACAAACGATGCGAATAAAGCGAAGATTGGCATACTTCATAATATGCAGAGGCCGGGCGAAACTGTCTGGCAATTCCCGCGAGAGCTTGGGGCATTCATTTCATCAGTAGGATTGAGCGGAATCTTCCATCAGCAGAAGTGCAATCCGCACGGCTGATGCGGATGAAGCAATCACCTGCAGATGTCCACGGCACCATTCCAAGTCCTCGGTTCTTTACCCATCGCGTAGGATTTCGCGCGCGGCGTTCATCCCTGCGGCACCCATCACCCCACCACCCGGATGCGCAGCGGCTCCGCAAAGATACAGGCCGCGAATCGGCGTGCGGTATTTCGCAAAACCCGCAATCGGCCGCAGGCTGAACATGCTATTCAAGTTCATCACGCCTTGCATGATGTTGCCACCCGTGATGCCCCACATGCGTTCCATTTCCGGTGGCGGAATGATCTGTCGCTCAAGGACGCTTTGCTTAAAATTCGGCGCGTATTCGTTCATGATGTCGAAACAGCGATCAGCAAATTTCTCTTTCTCGGCTTCCCAAGTCGTGCCGACCAGATGATACGGCGCGTACTGAATGAACATGCTCATGATGTGCTTCCCCGGCGGCGCGAGCGAGGAATCGAGAGCCGTTGCCATCGTGCATTCGAGCATGGGGTTCGTGCTGGGCTTGCCATATTTGGCTTCGTCGTAGGCGCGTTCGATGTAGTCCATGCTCGGGCAAATGTGCATGGTGCCGTGGTGTTGCGGGCCAATGCCACGGCCAGGAAGAGCGGTGAATTGCGGCGGTTCGCTGAGCGCGACGTTGATCTTCACCGTCGCGGAACTGTAGTCGATTTTGCGAATGCCTTGCACGAACTCAGCGGGAAGTTCGTTCTCGTTCATCAGCTTCAAAAACGTGATGTTGGCATCGGCACACGATGCGATTCGCGGTGCGGTGAACTCGGTGCCATCCTTCAGTGCCACACCGATGGCGCGGCCATCGCGCGTGAGAATATGCCCAACTTCCGCATTCGTGCGAATCTCGACACCGTAACTGCGGGCCGCACTCGCAATGCTCTCCGAAATCTGGCCCATGCCCCCGCGCACGTATCCCCATACACCTCGCACGCCGTTGCATTCCCCCATGACATGGTGAAACAAGACATACGCCGTGCCGGGCATACTTGGTGAGGCAAAGGCACCAATCACGGCATCTGTGGCGATCGTCGATTTGAGTTGATCGGACTCAAACCAGCGATCAAGAATCGGCTTCGCGGCACCCGTCATGATGTCGATGGCATCGGCACCGATCGCGCGGCCAAGCTTGCGGAACTTCCACGCGAGCTTGCCGAGTTGCATGAGATCGCGGACGCCACCCCACGGATTCGGCGGCGTTTGCGTGAGAAGCGGTTCGAGGAAATCGGCGACGCGCGTGAGCATCGCTTCATACTTCGGGTAGTTCTCGGCATCCTTCGTACTGAACTTGGCAATCTCGCGTTGCGTGAGCGCGGCATCCGGCCCCATGAGTAACGATCGGCCATCCGGGAACGGAGTGAAGGAAGAGGGCGAACGCGGAATCATCTCGAAGCCATGCTTCGCAAGATCGAGTTCGCGGATAATCTCAGGCCGCAAGAGGCTGTTCACATACGCCGCCGTGCTGACGCGATAACCCGGCCACACTTCCTCGGTAATGCAACATCCGCCCAGCAATTCGCGGCGTTCGAGAACCAAAACCTTGCGACCCGCACGGCCCAAATATGCCGCCGTGACCAAACCATTATGCCCACCGCCAATCACAATCGCATCGTAGTTCTGTGCCATCGTCTCACCTGCTAGGAACAAAATTGCCTGCAGGTTGTGATATGAATTGCCTGCGTTTTTCGCTGAGTAATCAGCGCCGACCCAGCCGATAACCGAGCAGCGCCAGCAGCGTGCCGACCATCATCGCCACATGGTAATCTTGAATCGGGTGAACCGTGCGGATGCCGAATTTATGCCCCAATACTGTAACCGTTGCGCCGAGTAACGCGAGCGCGGCCATGCGCTCACCGCGATAAAAGAGCGAGCCAAGAAGCAAGATGCCGCCCCACCCCGGGTTCGCGGTATCGCACCAAGATGTCCAATGCGCTGCGATGCCATCAATGGACAAGGGTGCCGATTGCACGCCATGGACCATGCCACCGAGTTGCAGCAATCCGTTCTGCCAAACCCACCAACTACACGCAGCAAGAAGCACGGCAGCCAACACCATTCGCACCGGCGGACCAATCAGCACATCGAGAACGCGCGACCATTTGCGATGAGCCACCACTTGCTGAAGTTCAAATTCCATCGACGAAGAATTGAAATTCGGGAGTCGGACCTGCGACATGGTCGCGGTCCCATCACTCACGAGTTCCCGAACAATATCGCCGTGCTCGATGAGTTCATTGGCCAACACACTGGCGCGTTCTCGTGCTTCGCGTTTTTGCAAACCCGTCGAACAAAGTCGTTCGTATTCCGCGCGCTCGATCAAGGCGCGATCCCGCGATTTTTTCCGAAGCGTTTCTACCTGATTGATCAGGTGAACGATCGGTTCCCGCCACGATGCGAACCGCTCGCGACGGCCCGCAGATCCACCACGAAGCAGTTCCGCACGCATGGCAATCTTGGCCTCGTAACCGAAAACAGCTTCAAAAAATTCCTCCCAATAGCGCCCCGAGTGCTTCGCCACAACATAGCGAGCATCGTCCACCATCACGCCCTGCCGACGGAGCTTGCGGACGAACTGATCGGCCGCTTCGATCGTCGGGAATCGCTCCGAATCGACCTTGCGATCGAAGCCATACCAAAGCGCCAATGCCACCGCCGTGCCGATCAGCCCGAAGCCTGCGGAAATCCAGAGTAGGTGCGACACCCACAAAAACGCGAGAAAAATACCTATTCCGCAGGCGATCACCAGCAGGTCGCCCCGCGTGAGTTCCATCATCGTCCGTCGCGCGCGCTTGAATAAATAGGTCTCGCGCGACCACCCGTTTAGCAAAAAGTAGATGCCTACCGATTGCACAATCATGCCCGCAACACCGAAGGCCCAGGCCGTCTTGCCGAACATCGTGAGCAACACGGCGAGTAGCACGCAACCCGTGAGGAAGCCACTCACGGCACGTTCGCGGAGTGGTGCAGTGGGTGCAGTACGGAACGCACGAGCGAGTAACTCGACTTCGGCGATCTGGTCTTCGCGTGGGGTGTATCGCCGTTTCTTTTCTTCACCGGTGCCGAGCCACTCTTCGAGCGTGCGAATCACTTCGCCCAAGTGCCGGTAGCGGTCGCCGGGTAGCTTCGCCATCATGCGCAAGATGATTGCGGAAAGCTCACGTGGCAACCGAGGGGTGTGCGTTTCCGGCGGAACGGGGATTTCGTAAGCGTGCATCTTCATCACGCTGAGGGAATCGGTTCCCTGAAATGGCTGCCGACCTGTCACGAGTGTGTAGAGCGTGCAACCGAGGGAATAAATATCCGCACGGTGATCGACCGTGGCTGCGTCGCGGCATTGCTCCGGTGCCATGTATGCCGGCGTGCCGAGTGCCATGCGCACGCCGGTCATATCTGCGGGTAAAGAGAGTAATCCGTTTTGCGATGATGCGGAATCATCGGCGAGCCGATCATCGTAACGAGACAACTCGGGGGTTTTTACCAGGCCAAGATCAGCCACTTTCACGATGCCGTTCTGATCGAGCAGCAAGTTATCCGGCTTAATGTCGCGGTGAATAATACCGCGATCGTGGGCATGTTTCAGCCCGCGTGCCGCCTGCAAGATGTAGCCCACCGCCGTTTCGGGATCGAGTCGGCCACCAGCTTTCAACAGATCCGAGAGCGATTTCCCATCGACATATTCCATGCTGATGAAGCGTGTTTCATCGACTTCGCCGATGTCGTAGATCTGCACCACGTTGGGGTGATTGAGCAGTGCCGCAGCATAAGCTTCCCGTACGAAGCGCGCCACGAATACCGGGTCTTGCGCCCAAAGCTTGCTCATCACTTTCAAAGCAACGAGGCGATCCAAGGAGAGTTGTTTCGCCAGGTAGACGGTGCCCATTCCGCCGTGGCCCAGTGTGCGTTCCACTGTGTAACCGGGGACATTCTTGGGGGCGTCCGTCGCGGTATGATCGTTCGGGTCCGATGGGCATGAACCTGCGGATAGCGAGAGATCACCCCCATCGGTATTTGCTGCGATGCCAGGGAATGGCGTGGGCAAAGAGTGCGTATCGGTTTCGGCCGTGCTGCGATAGGTCGGCACGGGCTGGGACTCGGTCCAGTAGTCGATTTGACCAATTTCCGCTGGCTGATTGTGGCTGTTCGCTTGACTTGCGATCAGCTTCATGAGCATGTCGTTCGATGTCGGGCGAGGCGTTGCAGCGTTTTGATTCTGGCACCGAGCGCAGAGACTTTGGCTCGGTGCGCAAGAATGCGCGCCACAATGAAGACATTTCTGAGGCACGAGGCGATCCTCGAAGCGAATCACGCGAAGGGGGTGCGTGCTCGCCGAATAAATATGGCTCGGATACGGGAAGGAAAACTTCGCCTAGTACAAGCTAGTTCACGATTCGATTCGAGAGCGAATGAAAATGGAGTTGCGTTGCAAAAGCAATACACCTCATTCTGTTGAGGCGTAAAGTTTGTTCATCGGGGCTTACGGAATTCAGGTCGATGCTAAATCGGCTGCGCATGTAAACCCACGGCACGTCGCACAAGCTCGATCGTCACGCGCGCGACACTGCGAGCGCGAGCCGCACCCGCACGAAGAACCTCCTCCACAGAGCCAGGATCTTGCATCAACTCTTTTCGCCGCGTGCGAGCCTGTTCAAAATGTTTATCCACTTTACCGAGCAACAATTTCTTCGCATCGCCATAACCGAATGGCCGACCTTCACGCGATTCCGCATTCAGCAATGGGTTCTTGTATAAGTCAGCAAAGAGTTCAACCTCTGCT
>Ga0105045_10005997_pt1 | contig 10749 bp, 4 predicted proteins | sample MAT02_FD_78089 | JGI IMG/M metagenome (GOLD analysis project Ga0105045, IMG submission 78089) | Freshwater microbial communities from Lake Fryxell liftoff mats and glacier meltwater in Antarctica - MAT-02 (megahit assembly) | ecosystem: Environmental > Aquatic > Freshwater > Ice > Liftoff... | reverse complement strand
GCCATTGGCACCGGTGTGCATCGAACGAATGACGCAAACATCGTCAACGATTTCTGATAAGTGTGGCAACAGTTCCGAAATCTCGGTCCCACACTGGCCTCGCGGCGCAAACTTCCAAGGGCTACCCAGCAACTTTTTGCTGGCGCGATTTACAAAGCTGTAATGGATATCGCCTTTGTAATCGGTCCCATCGGCTTTGGTCAGCTCGGGTTTAGGGTCCATCAAATCGACGTGCGATGGACCACCGTGCTGGAACAGCGAGATCATCGCCGTTGCTTTCGCAGGAAAATGCGGCTGCTTAGGCTTCAAATCGTGGTGCATGATATCCTTGGGCAACTTCGCCGGATTCGCAAGCAGACGGTCCTGTTGCAGCAACCAAGCCAACGCAACACCACCCACGCCCATGGCATTTTCGGCTAAGAAACCGCGACGCGATAAAGGGAGATTCATTTTAGGGTGGCTCTGTGGGATTCTATTCGACATATAAGAATTCGTTGGACGTTAATAGCGCTTGGCAAAGATTGATCAGTGCCTGCTGTGGTGGTGAAACGCCTTCGGGCAACGTTCGAGGCCGGACCGCCATTTCATGACATTGCTGGTTGATAAAGTCGATCGCGATTTCAAGTTCCTGACGCGAAGGGGTTCGGCAATAAGCCTTCTGCCAAGCCTGGACCAGATGATTCGGGTTCAGTTGAGTCTCCGTTGGCGCGGGGCCCGTGAAACCTTGATCCGATTTCCAAGTCGCGACGTTTCCGTCTGGCTGAGTTAATAAGATTTCGACTACCCAAGTAAACGAATCGGATGTCACATTTTCACGGCAATCGGTCACGAAATCGATCGTGTCGCCAGCAACAACTTCGATCATTTGGACCGCAGTATCGACTTGCGTATGAAGTGCGGTCCAGTCACCGGCCAATCCGGCTCGCGATGAAACGACCCGGCCGCGAACCCCATCACCACTTTCGCTCGGATGATGCAGCGACCCTTTAATTTGAACGCTACCGGACACTGGCGCGGTCCAGCGGCGGATGGCGGCGTATTCGGGGTTGTTGCCTGTGTGTCCGCCCGAAGCGTTCAACAGCACCCAGCCGATTTGTGGATCGGGGCGAGCGGCACTGCCTTGCCAAGTGCCTGATTCGAAATGTGGCAAGCGAGTGAACTTGACGATCGGTGAGATGCTTTCGTCGATCGTACCATAGCCCATCTGCCACGCAGGTTCTTGTTTGGTTTTCATTTCTGGCAGACCCGACAAATCGATCAGATCTGCGATTTCGGTTGCCGGTTCAAGCGGCTTGGAAATTAGGTCAGTAGCAAGCATCTTTGCTTGTTCCAATATAAAGTCACCGTTCATCAACATCAGCGATTGCGTGGCCACGGTCGATGATGGGCGGATTTCGCAATTCGTTTCCATCACCGGTGCATCGAACGCTTGCAACATCGCGACCGGCTGGCTGCGACGTTGTTGGATGTAGACGCTACGACGACGATTGCTGGTATCGACAATCACCTGTCCGGTGTCGTCTTCCTTGATCGGCGTCGCGGGCCCAAACTGAGTCGCGTCGAGCTGGTTGGTTGTGGCGAGCAAGCGATCGCGAACGATTTCGGCGTCGAGTCGTTTGACGAACGAACGCCAATAGTATTGATTGTCATCATCGATCGCCGCCATCACGGCATCACGCTGCGATGATTGTCGGTAAGCGGTCGAGGTGACGATCAAACGTTGCAACCGCTTGACGCTCCAGTCGCCGCTGGTCAATTCCGACGCCAGGTAATCGAGCAATTCGGGATGCGTTGGCAGGGCACCGAGGCGACCAAAATCGGCCGGCGTGGCGACAATTCCGCGTCCCATCAAATGCAACCAAATCCGATTCGCAAAGACGCGAGCGGTGATCGGGTTTTGCTCGCTGGTGATCCATTTCGCAAACGCGAGGCGGCGACCGGTTGTTGGTAACGACTCGTCGTCAAGGGCGAACGAGACGAACGATTCTTCGGGGCATAGAACCGCCGGAGCCGCTGGTGCGACTTCTTGTTTGGGTTGACGATAATCGCCTCGATAGAACAAGTTGGTTGGCGGAACATGCCCGGGTTGTTCGGTCAAAACTCTTAAGAACTCTTCCGCCGGTTTCTTAGCCTGGATCGCAGCGACTTGATCGGCATCTTTATTCAGGTCATCGGCGGCGGCTTGGTTGTATTGATAGAGGACACCGGGCGTAATGTTCACGCTAGGATGTTTCGCCAATAACGCTTTGTGCTCATCCGTGCGACTGTCTGCGACGGTCTCATAAGCAGCACGCAATTCCTGGCGCAGCGGTTCCTCATATTTCATAAGTTCCTTATCGATCGCTTCGACCATATAACGTTTTTGTTTCTCTTCGCGCGCCGCAGCGACCACTTGAGCTTCGGCTTCGATCTCAGCCGCTTTCGTTCGGTCAGCCGCGGTATAAAGTGAAACGTAACGCTGGGGCGGTGTCTTCCAATTTTTCCAGTCCATCGCCGGATCAAACACGGCTCGCAGCGCGAAGTAATCGGTATGAGAAATCGGGTCATAACGATGGTCATGACACTGTGCGCAAGCAAAGCTTAGGCTCATCAACGAACTGCTAACGATTTTCAGTGCGTCGGCGACGACTAGGTTTCGCGCTTCTTCGGAATTGTCGCCACTGCCGGTTCCATCAGCCGCCATTCTTAAGAAACCGGTCGCGGTCAACAGCTCGATCTGCTCGGGAGTTAAATCGCCATTGATCGGTCCGGCAATTTCATCGCCAGCGAGTTGTTCTTGAATGAATTGGTCGAAAGGTTTATCGGTATTGAAAGATCGAATCACATAATCGCGGTACTTATAAGCCCAAGGGCGAACCGCGTCGGCGGCCGTGCGGCCTTCGGAGTCAGAGTATCCGGCGACGTCCAACCAGTGGCGTCCCCAACGTTCACCATAATGCGGCGAACGCAACAATTCATCAACCAAACGCTCATAGGCGTCAGGAGACGTGTCGTTCAGGTATTGAGAGATTTGCTGGGCGGTCGGTGGCAATCCGATCAAGTCGAAATAGAGTCGAATCATCAGTGAACGCTTGTTGGCGTCGGGTGAGAACGACAATCCTTCGGGCATCGATTGCATCAGCAGCGTGTCGACGGTGGTCCGTGGCTGGGATGACATGCCGGCATTGGCATCGGCGGCGCTCGAATCGCTGGCTGGCAATTTGGCCTCAGCGACTTGGACTTCTGGGCGGCGAATCGGCTGGAACGCCCACCACTGGCGGTCTTCTGGCAGGATTGGCAAGCCGGGGCCGATCGATTCTGGCTCGGGTCGTGCCGTTTTTGCACCTGCGGCGATCCATTGTTCCAGCGTCGCAAGTTCTGCTGGCTTCACTTTCGCTTCGCCCGGCGGCATTTCGCCGCTCCGCACCCGCTGGATCATCACACTGGCGTCAGGATCGCCCATCACGATCGCGGCTCCCGAATCGCCGCCATTAACCATGAACCGCACTAAACGCAGATCGAGGTTGCCGTTTTTTTCGTCGACTGCGCCGTGACAGTCGAGGCAGTGAGCACGCAGGATCGGGCGAATGTCACGTTCGAAAGTCAGCGATTCGCCGGGGGATGCGGTTTGGCCAGCGACCGATTCGGCCGAAATGGCTGCTTCCGCGACGAGAAACGTCATGGCGATTGTGGACAACAAGCCAATCAAGGCGTTCATGCCTAGCCGAAAAACCATTGCGAAAAACCTGATCGAAGGCGGGACCGACAGCGTGTTATCAACCGATTGTTGAAGCGGCCATCGTGGGCGAAACGGTACACGCCGCAGCGCTGGCGTGGAGGTGGGATGGAAGGCGGGAGTTGTACCAGACGGCAAATGCGGCTGAAAATCGTGCGAGGCCATTAACCAGAAACGCTGCGAACGTTTCCATCATCGTAGCGTCGCCAGTGACTTTGCTCAAGTTTATCGCATCACGGCCGTAGCGTCTGCGCGAAAGCGGTCGGCTTTTCTGCGGGACAGCGGCAACAAGGTCGCAAACCGAACCCGTGGATCAAAAACGTATCTTGGGCAAGCTTTCGCCGTAGGTCGGACTTCCAGTCCGTCCGAAGTAGGTCGGACTTCTAGTCCGTCCGAAGAAAGACGGACTGGAAGTCCGTCTTACGTTTTGCAAATCCGCACATTACTTCGGTGCAATTACCGTCGGAACCCGTCGTGGACGAGGCAACGAGTCCCTGGCGTTCGTGGTACAACGAGGTTCACCTGGTAAGAGGCGAAATGAAGTCACGGTGCGGTGATTTTGCGTTGTCGCTGGTACCGAGTTGGATCGAAGACGGGATGACAGCAATTTGATTTTTCACCACGTTACTGCCCGGAACAACTCACGCAGTTTCCTGCCTTTATCAACGTTGACCATCGAGACAAAAGCGATTTTACCTTCTAAGTAGCGGCGAAAATCTGGGTGCTTATTCCGGTTCTGCGATCCTGCTCCGTGTCGAATGCAATTGGTTAAAATTGCTTTCAAGCGATCGTATTCTTTACGCTGAATATTAACACCTTCATTAACTACCAAACCAACTAGTCGCTGACGGGTTGCCGCAGGCATGATACGTGTTTTTCGGAAGTTGACTCGGAACCCTTCCTCCATCACGATCGCACTGACTGATATCGAAAATCTTTTGGCGATCCGGCGGAAATCGTCTCCTCCGGAAAATGCCAAATCGTCAGCGTAACGTGTATAGTCGACTCCGACATGTTTGGCGAAACCGGCAAGCCGACAGTCCAGTCGATAAGCCGCCAAGTTCGCCAGCGCGGGCGAGGTTGGTGCTCCCTGAGGCAAATGCCGAGATGTATACAGCGATTCTAAGTATCGCAGTTGACTGTCGCCCTCATTATTTCGCCATATCTCTTGTGGCGTTGCGGTTGTTGACAGGTGTGCAAGGAGCCTTGAAACCGTTTCGGGAAAACCAAGTGATGCGTAAATCGCGCCGATGTGATTGAGAGTGATTGTGGGATAGAAATCTCGCAAGTCCATTTTCAAGACGATCGATTTTCCGACATGAGGCGTGGCGTAGTCGATAATCGACTCGCCTTGCCGAAAACCGCAACAGGATCGATGTGGCGGCACTTGATCGATTATGCCGGTTAAGATACTACGCTGGATCGATTTCAGTCGTCGCTTTGGCGCCTCGATCAGACGAATCGACTGAGCGGAGATGCGAAGGCGGCTTGCGATGGCGTCGAGATCGTTCGCGTTGCACAAATGTTGTTCGTTGTTTTTCTTGTTAACGAGGTGATAGCAATAGTGTCCCGAATATCTTTTGGGTGTTTTGGCGTGCAATGATTTTGCATCCGCCAACCAGATAAGATCTGAGTTGGTAACGCCCACGAATTCTGCTAATTGGCCGTCGGTCGTGATCGACGGGATTTGCCAAGACTCGGCCGGCGTGATCGGTTGCATCACGTCAGGTTCTAACAACCAGTCAAGGATGTCGGGTTCGTCTTTTTCGAGCGCGCGACGCAGTCGACGATCGGATCTTAAAAAGTCGACAAGCTCGGAAAGCCTTGGGCGTCGTGCCGAGCCGAAGTGGTTGCAAAGACGCTTGGCCAGCGGGCTGATCCACCGATATCGCTTGCCTAAAAGGTTGGCGGTCCGCCCTGCAATCGCTTCGACTTGCCAATCACCTCGCAACAGCGTGACGGCGATTGTTCGTATCAGGACGCGATTGGACTGCATCGAAAAGCACCGCAGGCGACAGAGTATCTCAACGAGTCACGTTTAGCGCGAGCTATTTTGCGCAAGCGCGCAAGCAACGCTCGTGCGATGAAAAGCAAACAATTCTTTACCCTGGGGTATCCCCAGAGAGACCGCGTCAAAACCAAGGCAGTGACGAAATCGGCTTGGGATACTCTGCCACCGTGCGGACCGGATGTTTTATAGGGGATGAGCGAACCGGTGTCGATTCGATGGGCGGATTTAGGTGCGGTGCCTGTGGCTCGGGCAGGAGTGCCCAAGATACGAGGTATTTACTGAACCTCTGGCGATTTCGTTTTGGCGACGCGATCGGCGGTTGCTGGACCGATTGCTAGGCCGATCCAGCCGTCTCGCAGCTCGAGTTGCGAGATCACAAGGCCTGACATAGCCGGATGCTGGCCAAGCGCTGGTGGAACCAGTGGCAACGGGCGACGCGTCGAAAAAACTTTGTTGAAGATCGCGCGGGCCGGTAATCGGTCACGCATCGACATCCCTGGGCCGCTGATTCGCAGGTGGCCGTCACGCACCAAACTCGCTGACATCCCATCCACTTCGCACTTATAAAGCGCACGAACAACGAACCGTCGTAAATCGACTGAACCTGGGCTGTACAATCGCATGATCCGCAGCGTGATCCAAACCGAATCGTCTTCGACTTCGACGGTGATCGGGCGAGTGGACGCGAAGTGGATGATCGTCTCGTCCGACAGTTCAACGTCGTCATCGTCATCCAAAGCGACTTGCTCGGGCACCGCAAATCGTGTTCGCAGTTCATCAACCAGCGTCTTGATCGATACCGATTCACCAGCCGGAAGCGACGTTTCGAGCGTGTTGTTCAAAACCGATTGGTGAACTTGAACGCTGAGTAGGCTGTCCGACGGCGCACGTGGTCGCGGCGTGAAGGCGGCTAATTGCCAGTCGCCGCCAATGCGGTAACGAGCCGTTAAACGGTCTTCGGTCGTTTGCATGTCGACCACCATCGGGCTCAGGCCCAGCGACCCGAGCGGCCCGACCAAATGCTGGACAAACTTCGCCGAAGCCGCCTCGATTTGCTCGTTGACCCGTTTGTCAACTTCGGTCCCGACACTATTTCGGATCTGGCCGTTTTGAATCTGTTTGGCAATTGGTGCCAACTGCTGATAACGGCTCATCGCGATCTCACGAACCAGCGTCGATACCAGCGGAATCGCGTCAAAATCGGTATCGATTCCGCGAACGCGAGTTTGCGACTGCACGCCGACACCGGTATTACCGACCTGAGCGTCCAGGCGTGTGATTTCCAGCGGCGTGACGGACATGAACTCGGCGTCCGATCCGTTGCGAATCGAAACTGGGCCGTTGCGGCTGGACGTTTTCGAATGGACATTGCCGCTGGTTTCCAACTGCAAACGCCATGACGCGGGGCTGGGCATCAAACGCACGGCCACTTTGCTGTTGATAAAGCTTTGGCCACGAACGTCGGAACCGAGAATCCGTTGGCGAACTGGTTGAACTCGCGAATCGACCGCAGGAATCATTCGCTCGATCAAGCCGGACGACACTGCGACGCGGATGTTTGCGTTGCGATAGTAAGTATTGAGCGTTTGTGCGACCGCTTCGGCATCAGGCGATGATGCGAACCGAAGCGATTGAGTGGCTCGAGCGACATCGATGCCGCCCAAATCGATCGCGTCGGACTCTTGGCGTTCGAGCTGGCCCAGCAACGACGCGTAATCGACCGGCATCACTGCCCAGCGGCGGACCGCTCCGGCCAATTGATCGACGCTGTCACGCTGCAGCCACGCCCGTTGGGAATCGGTCAAGCCGAACCAATCGATACGCGACAGAAACCGCTGGGCGATCAAACGACGCTCGGTTTCGTCAGCCGAATCGTTGGCGGCGGCAATTTCGTCCATCAGCATGAATCGCGACCAGCCCGACGGGTCGGCGGTTGCTTGCGAGTCGGATTCGAGCTGGCGAATCATTCGGGAAACCAATTCGCGATCGGCCCAGTTCGTTTCGACGTCGCCGACCCACGACGATGCGGACAGCGTCGCTCGATGGACAGCGTTCCAAACGGCGACGCGACGGGCCAGCGAATGGGCGGCACGCAAACAGGTGATTTGTGCTTGGCGATCCGCGACCGCTTCAGCCGCTTCGTAACCTTCCTCGGCTAAACGCTCCAGCTCGCTGAGGATCTCCGTCGAATCAGATGAAGCGATCGACGGCAATTTTCGCAGGCGAGCCAATTGGGAATCGACTTCGTTGTGCCAAGTGATCAAGTCAATTTTCACTGGCGATTTGGCTGAAAATGCCGTCAGGATCGCGCCGCCAGATTGTGAGCGTGACATCACCGCCACCTGACGCAAATCGGCGATCAACTGTGGCATATGCGGCCAACCGCCGCCAAGACCATGACGCGAACGGCTGGCTCGTTGGGCCTCAGTTTCTTCGAGACCAAAATCGTCGCCGACGTAACCGCGAGCGATCCCGCGACTGGCTCGATCACGCTCGACCGATAAATCCCAATTGTCGCTCAACTCGTCTTCGTAACGGAAGTCGTTGCCCTGGGATTCATCGTCCGCTTCGTCGGTAATGAATCCTGAACGGCCGCGGCCCATGCCGATCAGCACCGCATCGACGCTGCGTCCGGGAGCGGTTCGCGATCCTGCCAGCGTCCCGCCGTTTTGGCGGTCACGAGCGAACGCGTTCAAGTCCAGACCGGCCAATTCTTTCTTGGCGTCAAATCGCGGGGCGTGCAGTTGCGCGGTGGCGATCCGTTGTGCTTCGTCGGACATCGCGGGCAGCAAACTGGCGCGATCGGCAACGGAAGGATAATGCCACGATGTACCTCGATGGGCCGCAGTGTCACGAAGCGGAGCGAGATCTTTGGACGGCTCGGATGCGACAAAACCACGATTGAATAGACTTCGCGGCGGGCGTCGGTTAGCGATCCGGCGGCTTTCGTGCGAACTTTCGTCGGCGACAAACCGCTCACTACCGAGCCAACCAGCACCCGGCCAACCGGCCTGGGGGCTGAGGTCGAATGTAGTACCGCCGACCCAGAACCGCCCAGCGATCGGACGAATCCATGGATCAAACGGGCCAACGCACAGCAACAGCACGATAATGGACGTGCTGGCAATTGCGGGCCAGTAGAGTACCTTCAGGCTTAGTCGTCGTCGCATCCTGAACTTAACCATGGGCTGGATGGGAGGTGGCCGAGAATGTCTCGACAGCCTGCTTAAGCATCGGCCTAATGATCCGCTCGACCTGACCTACTACACTCCAGCCGTTACGACCGGAACGAAACCGACGTGTAAGCCCATTCTTCGTGTCTTACGCCTGTGAAACATATATCCCAGACTTCCTAAATTGCGAAAGCTTCCGTCCCAGTCCGATCCGCAATCGCGACCGAGCCGTCAGGAGCAATCCTCCGGCGTGGGGGCGTGGCAGTCGCAATTGAGCGAAGCGGAAATCGCCAGGCCGATTCGCTTGTTGGTGATGATTTCGTCGATGGATGGCGGTGGTAGTGAGCGACAAACACTGTTGCTGCTGAAGCACTTGGATCGCCGCCGGTTTGCTCCGGAGCTGTATCTTCTGCATCGCACCGGCAGCCTGCTCGACCAAGTCCCGGCGGATGTTCCCATTCATTGTTTTGAGGATGCTGGTTCACGAGCGAATCGCCGCTGGCGACTGCCGTTGCCCGGCAAAGTTCACCGCCAGCAAGTTGCGGATGTAGCGACAGTGCTGGCCATGCGGCGGATCGACGTCATTTATGACCGAACATTTCACATGACTTTAATCGCTGGCGAAGCGGCGTTGGCGGCCGGGGTGCCGCGAGTGTCGACAATCGTCAGCCCACCGAGCCGCGCCGTACCGCTCAACGCCGGGCGTTTTTTGTCGCTCAAAAAGCGGCGGTTGCGAAACGCGTATCGCCGGTCGGCGGCCGTGATCGCTGTCAGCCATCCGACGGCACGCGATGCCGCCGCTTATTATCAACTGCCACGACGCCGATTCATCGTGCTTGCTAATCCCGTCGACTGTGACGAGCTGGATCAGATCGTCGCGACGACGCCCCCGCCTAGCCGCGATAGCCGTTACACGATCGCTTGTGTCGGGCGAATCTCGATCGAAAAAGGGCAAATGGAATTGGTTGCGGCGATGAAAAAACTTCGCAGCGACCATCCCGGCCAACCTTTGCCGCGGGTTTGGATGATCGGCGACGGCCCGCTACGGGAATCGCTGGAACAGAAAGTTCGCGACGATCAACTGCAAGATTCGATCGAGTTTGTCGGGCACGTCGCCCAGCCAGCCCGCTGGATCGCGGCTGCCGATTTGGTCTGTATCCCGTCTCACTTCGAGGGTTTCCCGAACGTCATGCTCGAATCGATGGCGCTCGGTGTGCCGGTGATTGCCAGATCGATCGATGTGGTTCAGTCGCTCGGACGGCTTGCGGTCAACCCGACCATTCGCGGACGTGTTTACTTGACCACGTTTGAAAGTTCGACCTACGAGATGGGTTTCGACCTGGCCCGCAAAATTGTTAGAACCCGAATAAATAGTGCCGCCAGACGTTCCAAAGCGATTTCCGCACGACGTTTGGCACGCGAAGAACTCTCAATCGCTGGTGGCATGGCCCGAATTGAGCGAATACTGATAAAAGTATTTGTTGATAGGTTGGCAGAATAGCGACGTCAATTATTCTGTTGAACATGAATCCTCTGAAACCTCTCGCGTTCAAACGTATTTACGTCGCCGGCCACCGTGGCATGGTCGGCGGAGCACTGTGCCGTGCGTTGCAGGAGAGTGCGGAGGTGATCACGGCCAACCGCTCGGAACTTGATCTGACGGACCGCAACTCGGTGAATCGATTCTTCGCCAGCGAAAAGCCGGATGCAGTGATTTTCGCGGCCGCAAAAGTTGGCGGGATCGTTGCCAATAATACCTATCCTGTGCAGTTTCTCGCCGAGAACGCGATGATGGCGATCAATGCCATCACGTCGGCTTATGAACATTCGGTGAAGCGATTCTTATTTTT
>Ga0105045_10005996_pt1 | contig 10749 bp, 9 predicted proteins | sample MAT02_FD_78089 | JGI IMG/M metagenome (GOLD analysis project Ga0105045, IMG submission 78089) | Freshwater microbial communities from Lake Fryxell liftoff mats and glacier meltwater in Antarctica - MAT-02 (megahit assembly) | ecosystem: Environmental > Aquatic > Freshwater > Ice > Liftoff... | reverse complement strand
GTGATGGATGACGGGTGATGGGTGATGGGTGATGGGTGATGGATGATGGATGATGGGTGAGGGATGATGGGTGATGGATGATGGGTGATGGATGATGGGTGATGGATGATGGGTGATGAATGATGAGTGATGGGTAATGGAGGATTGCTGCATACTATTTCAATTGTGCTTTAAATGCTAAAGTTCTATTCATCAATTCAAATGATTTTGCGTACAATTCATCAAATTGATGTTGCACGATATAATTCCTTCTTTTTGCTTTATGTAAACAAGTAACAACTTCGGCAATTGAACGTAAAGAATAATTAAGAAATCTTTTGAATTCTGGTGTGGATTGCTCTATTGAACCCTCTGAAATATTTAATGCAATAGAATCTGCTGCTCTTAGAATTTGAGAAGATAAATTATACACTTCTCGCTTAGGAAAACTTTCTGACAATAAATTTATCTCTTCTGCAAAATCCATCGCCAATTGCCAGATAATTAACTTTTCAAATTTAAAACTCATTTGCTGATTAGATTAAAAATTTTCAAATAAAAATAATACTTTTTTTTCAAAAAATCTCTTCATCAATAAAATAGGTTATTATCAATAATTGGCAATTCGTTTCCAACTCATAAAACATCCATCGACCCTCATCCATCACCCCTCAACTAACACCCATCACCCTTCATCAGACATCCATCACCAATCATCAGACATCCCTCACCCTTCATCAGGCATCCCTCACCCATCATCAGACATCCATCACCCATCATCAGACATCCATCACCCTTCACCCATCATCAGACATCCATCACCCTTCACCCCCCATCAGACATCCATCACCCATCATCAGACATCCCTCACCCATCACCACTCACCCATCATCCCTCACCATTTATCGCAACCTGAACTCCAAAATGGCATTCTGGGGTTTCAATGTTATCAAGGGTTTGATTTGAATCGGTTCTTTCTTCTCTACGATTTCAAATTTTTCAACAAGGGAAAGTATGGCGAGAATCATTTCATACATGGCAAAATTATTTCCAATACACATGCGTGGCCCGGCTCCAAACGGATAATAATGCTTAGAAAGTTTTAAGGCATTTTCTTTCGCAAAGCGTTCGGGTTTAAACGTCGTTGGTTCGTCCCAAAAGTCTTTGTGTCGGTGTATTTCATAAACCGAAAACAATAAATTAGATCCTTTTGGCAAGAACACACCATTACATTCGTCTTCTTCTTTATTCACTCGGTCGATAAAGTAGGCCGGCGGATAAAGTCGCATTGCTTCTTCAATTACTTGTTTGGTATAGGTCGCCATTTTAATACGTTCCATTAAGTCGGTGGTTTCGCTTTTAATAGTTTGAATTTCTTCTAAAATCTTAGTTTGTGCATCAGGATTTCTGGCTAAAAGTTCTGCACAAAACGTCAATGCATTGGAAGTGGTTTCATGTCCAGCCGCAAAAAGAATTAGAATTTCATCGATTAATTGGCTTTCTTCCATGCTGGAACCGTCTTCATATTTGCCATCCAGCAACATGTCTAATAAATCGTCGTGCCTTTCTTTGCTCTGAATTCGTTGGTCTACCAACCGTCGTAAAATAGCTCGCGAATTATCGGTCATGTCTAAATGCCGTTTGGTTTTGCCAGAAAGTTCGAACCACCACACTAAAAAAGGCTGACGCAATTCTTGTACTAACATACTTTGCGTTGCTTCCGTCGTATGTTGAAGTGCTTTCACATCTTCCGTTTCAACATCGATATTAAAAATGGATTTTACCACCGTTTGGAAAGCCAAATCATTAAAAACAGGAAAAACATCCATCGGTTTACCCGTTTGAATATTTTCTAATTCAGAATTAATTGTTTTTTGAATGGTTTCTACTAACAAAACCAACTGACTTTTATGAAAAGCAGGTTGAATTAGTTTGCGTTGCCTTTGCCAAACTTCGCCTTCTGCTGTGAGCAAACCTTTACCAACATACTTCGCAACATCTTTGGTTTGAATAGTAGATTTGGTATAATTTTTTTGGTTTTTTTGTAGGACATGATTCAGCAAAACTGCATCGCGGCAAAACAATACCGATTTTCCTAAACCTATCTTTAATCTGAAAATATCCCCTAGTGTATTAAAATTGTTTTCATGAAAAGGAAGCGGATTTTTTAAAATACTACTGGCATGATTGAGAAATTTTAAAAAGGAAACTTCGGGTATTTTTTGGTTTTTATTCATTGTATCAAATTCATTTTCAAATTACCATCATTACTTATTCAAACAATCCGCCTTGACTATTTGTTTTGATTTTTCCTAAATGTTTGTATGCTTTTTCGGTTACTTCGCGACCTCTTGGCGTTCGCATAATAAAGCCTTCTTGAATTAAAAAAGGTTCATAAACTTCTTCGATGGTTTCGCTGCTTTCTGAAACAGCGGTAGCCAACGTGGATAAACCAACAGGGCCACCTTTAAATTTATCGATAATGGTTACTAATATTTTATTGTCCATTTCGTCTAAACCGTGAGCATCAACATGCAAGGCTTTTAAGGCATAACGAGCGATTTCAATATCAATACTTCCGTTTCCTTTAATTTGAGCAAAATCACGAACACGACGCAATAAAGCGTTTGCAATTCGAGGTGTTCCACGACTTCTTCCTGCGATTTCAATGGCAGCTTCCATTGAGATGGGCACTTTTAAAATGGTAGCACTTCGTTGAACGATAGTCGTTAATAATTCAGTATTATAATATTGCAAGCGACTTTGAATTCCGAAGCGGGCACGCATGGGAGCGGTTAAAAGTCCGGAACGTGTTGTTGCACCAACTAATGTAAACGGATTGAGGTTGATTTGAACCGTTCGGGCATTTGGCCCTGATTCAATCATGATGTCGATTTTAAAATCTTCCATTGCGGAATACAAGTATTCTTCTACAATTGGACTCAATCGATGGATTTCATCAATGAAAAGTACGTCTCGATCTTCTAGATTCGTTAATAAACCAGCTAAATCACCAGGTTTATCTAAAACAGGACCAGAAGTTATTTTGATGCCCACCCCTAATTCATTAGCCAAAATATTAGCTAAGGTTGTTTTTCCCAAACCGGGCGGGCCGTGAAATAACGTATGGTCTAACGCTTCTTCACGTTGGTTAGCGGCTTCTACAAATACTTTCAAGTTTTCGAGCACTTGGTCTTGACCAGCAAAATCATCAAAAGAAAGAGGCCGAAGCTTTCTTTCTAAATCTAATTCTTCTACATTATAATTCTTTTTGGAAGGATCTAAATTTTCATTCATGCTACAAAGATAGAAATTGTTACGCGAGATTGATATACTTCAACTGTGCAATAAAGATAAATAAAAAAGCCCTTTCAAGAAGGTGAAAGGACTTTAAATATGAATTAATAGCACTAAATTTAATGATGTAATTGTTCTTCATCAGATCCCATCGGCACATTTTGCGGCACAAAATCTTCTTCATGACCCGGTTTGCTGTAATCATAAGGCCATCTATGCACCTCAGGAATGGCTCCTGGCCAGTTTCCGTGAATATGTTCTACTGGAGCTGTCCATTCTAACGTGTTTGATCTCCATGGATTCATTTCTGCTTTCTTTCCATAGAACATACTATAGAAGAAATTCCAGATAAACACCAATTGGAATGCACCACCTACTAAAGCAAACATGGTGATAATTACATTTACATTCTGCAGGTCATCAAACAGCGGGAAGTTCGTGTTGGTGTAATATCTTCTTGGTAAACCCGCCATCCCGATAAAATGCATCGGAAAGAAAACACCATACGCACAAATAGCAGTTACCCAGAAATGTACATAACCTAAATTTTTATTTAACATTCGACCAAACATCCTTGGAAACCAATGATAAACACCAGCAAACAGTCCATAAAGAGCAGAAATACCCATCACTAGGTGGAAGTGAGCTACAACGAAATAAGTATCATGAACATTAATATCTAAGGTACTGTCTCCTAAAATGATTCCGGTTAAACCACCAGTTATGAACGTTGAAACTAAACCAATAGAGAAAAGCATCGCAGGATTTAATTGCAAATTGCCCTTCCATAAAGTCGTAATATAGTTAAACGCTTTTACTGCTGAAGGAATTGCAATTAATAAAGTGGTAAAAGTAAATACTGAACCTAAGAACGGATTCATTCCAGACACGAACATGTGGTGACCCCAAACAATCGTAGAAAGAAAAGCAATTGCAATAATAGAAGCAATCATCGCTCGGTAACCAAAAATCGGTTTTCTTGAATTTGTTGCAATAATTTCAGAAGTAATACCCAAAGCTGGCAATAAAACAATATACACCTCTGGATGTCCTAAGAACCAGAATAAATGTTCAAATAAAACAGGTGAACCACCTTGATAATGCAATACTTCTCCAGCAATGTAGATATCTGACAGGAAGAACGATGTTCCAAAACTTCTATCAAAAATAAGTAATAATGCTGCAGATAGCAAAACAGGAAACGAAACAATACCAATAATAGCTGTTACAAAAAACGCCCATATTGTTAAAGGCAATCTAGTCATAGACATACCTTTTGTTCGTAAGTTGATTACAGTAACAACATAATTTAAAGACCCCATTAACGAGGAAGCAATAAAGATAGCCATAGAAATCAACCAAAGTGTCATCCCCGTTCCTGAACCAGGAATCGCCTGCGGCAACGCACTAAGCGGTGGATAAATTGTCCATCCTGCCGATGCAGGTCCTGATTCGACAAATAATGAACTAAGCATGATTACACTTGACAAAAAGAATAACCAATAGGAAATCATATTCATAAATCCAGAAGCCATATCTCGGGCTCCAATTTGTAATGGAATAAGGAGGTTACTAAAAGTACCACTTAATCCAGCAGTTAACACAAAGAACACCATAATGGTTCCGTGAATGGTTACTAACGCAAGATAAATATCATTACGCATGACACCACCTGGAGCATAGTTGTCACCTAAAAGAAAAGTGAAAATTCTGAAAGGCTCTTCAGGCCATGCCAATTGCATTCTAAATAATAATGACATACCAATACCAATAATACCCATAATTAAACCGGTAATTAGGTATTGTTTAGCAATCATTTTGTGGTCAATACTAAAGATATACTTTGTGATAAAAGTATCTTTATGGTGATGCTCGTGCTCGTGTCCGTGATCTAGTTCGTTTGCGTGATCGTGTGCTGACATAGTATTAAATTATTTTATAATTTTTTAATTATTTTAGTTGTGCAACTAGCGTTGAATCTTTAGCAGTAGTTGCAGAATCGCCGTTCATTGGTGCTGTTTCCGCTGGTTGTTCTTGTGCTTTAATATTCTGCACTAAGGTTGTTTGCCCGTCTAACCATTTATTAAAATCAGCCGGACTTTCCACTACAATCTTCATTTGCATATTGTAATGCGACTTTCCACAAATCTTATTACATAGCAATAAGAAATCGAAAGTATACGGGTCTAAGGCCTCTTGACCGCTAGCTAACAATTTTTTACTTTTGTCCGCACGAATTTTATTGATCACAGCAACTTTTTCAGTCATTTCCTTTGTGCTTCGCATCTCCTCGGTTGTCAAACTAGGTGTAAAAGCAAATTGGGTCACCATTCCAGGAACACAATTCATTTGTGCTCTAAAATGCGGCATATAAGCCGAATGTAATACGTCTTGCGATCGAATTTTGAAGACAACTTTTACCCCTTTTGGCAAATGCATTTCAGATGCTTGTTTGTCATCTTGGGCATTTGGATCTGCTAAATCTACTCCTAAGGTATTAATTCCTTGGATATAACGAACATTGGCTTTTCCTAAAACATTATCTTGACCAGCATAACGAACTTCCCATCCAAATTGTTTGGCATATATTTCAACAACCATTGGATTTTCTGTTTCCTCATCCACAAACATAATATTTGTCCAAGCATATAATCCATAAAGGATTAAACCTGCTAATGTGATAGCCGGAATAATACTCCAAATCGCTTCTAATTTATTATTATCGGCAAAGTAAAGTGCTTTTTTTCCTTTTTTCCCTCGGTATTTATAAGTAAAAAAGTATAATAAAGCCTGCGTAATCGTTTGCACAAAGAAGATTAATATCATAGAAATCCACATCAAATTGTCAACGTCTGCCCCATGCTCTGATGCGGCATTGCTCATTAATGGAAAATGACCATACTGAACAACACAATAAATAGTTATAAGATAAATAAATACCAAAAAGGCAAACATTAAATAACCATTTACATTATTATCATTATCATTTGCAACTTGCGTATTATCTGCTTTATTACCAATTTGAGATAAATCAAAAATCTTGGTTAATTGCCAAATCGCAACCGCTACAAAAACTAAAACAACTATAACTAACAAACTTGTCATCTGTTTAAATCTTTAAATATTAATAATGAAAATGTTTACTTTCTTCAATCAACGGATTTCGTTTTGGAAGTAAGGGTGCTTTTGTTAAAGCAGTAAATACAACCAAAATAAATAAACCTGTGAAGAATAATAAGGAACCTATTTCTCCCGCTCCGATGAACCATTTATCGCCTACAGTGGCTGGCATAATCATCGTAAAGAAATCAATATAATGACCAAATAAAATTACGACGCCTCCCATTACGATAATCCACGTAATTCGTTTAAAATCTGAATTAATTAATATTAGGAATGGAAAAATAAAGTTTAATACAAGCATTCCGAAAAACGGCAGGTTGTACTGTTCAATTCTGGTGACAAAGTAGGTTACTTCCTCTGGAATGTTTGAATACCAAATCAACATGAATTGCGAAAACCATAAATAAGTCCAGAAAATACTTATTCCAAACATGAATTTTGCTAAATCATGGATATGACTAGTATTTACATATTCTAAATAACCTCTAGATTTCAGATATAATGTTGCTAACGCAATAACGGTAATTCCACTAACAAAGAAAGAGGCAAAAACATACCAACCAAATAAGGTTGAAAACCAGTGCGGGTCAACAGACATGATCCAATCCCACGACATGATTGATTCTGTCACGATAAAGAACACTAAAAACATGGCAGATATATTAAAATTTTTCTTGTAGAATGCATTGTCTGTGGCTTCATCTTGAGCCAAGCAATTTTTTCTAGAAAAGTAGCGATATAAATTCCAACCGATCAAGAAAATAGCAGCACGGATTAGCCAAGCATACTCATTTAAATAACCTTGTTTACCCGCCAATAATTTATCGAATTTTGGACTCGTCACGTCAACTAATTCAGGATCCATCCACACAAATAAGTGATTGAAATGAAAAGCTGACATCAATAGCAACACAAAAAATATTACTGACCCTACAGGCAGGTAAGCTGTTAATCCCTGCATCACACGGAACAAAACGGGCGACCATCCAGCTTGAGATACAATTTGAATAGCATAAAACGCCAATACGCCAAGTGAAATTAACATAAAGAAAATCGCTGCAACATACAACGCCGCCCATGGCTTGTTTTGCAATTGATGTAAAACATGTTCTAAATGTTCTTGATGCTCCGCCTCGAGAGCGTCTGCGTCATGCGAGCCCGCGACAGCATGAGCAGTGTCATGATGACCGTGTTCAGTGGCTTTAAGCATAGTTTCGACTTCTGCAATTGTTTTTGGTGCAGTATAAAAACTATATCCAATTCCCAATAACCCAACTAACATGAGGACAATGGAAAAAACTTTTAATTTACTTGAAAGGGTATACATATCTATACAATCTAATTGTCAATAATTATAATTTGCTTTTTAATTGGAGAACATAATCGGTTACTAACCAACGCTCATGTTGTGATAACTGATTAGCGTGTGAGCCCATTGAATTTAAACCAAAGGTGATTACGTGATAAACACTTCCTTCTGTAATTACCCGATCCGCATAACTCGGAACACCCAAAAACTTTTCACGTTCTACTAATTTACCTATTCCATTTCCAGTTTCTCCATGGCAAATGGCACAATAAATTCCATATAATTCTTTTCCTTTAGTGGCTTCTTTTTCTGAAATAGAATCAAGCGGTGAAAGCATATTAGCTTTCGCTAATTCATATCCTGCCGTTGTATTTTCGTAATCATAGATTTCGAAACCTCTTTTTACTGAGCCCTCAACTGGCATTTGTGCAGTTTGCCCATTCAGTTGATTTTTTCCATTAAATGCTTCCGATTCTGCATAACTCTCATACCCAACAGATTCATACATGTTAGGGAAAAATTGGTAATTTGGACTTTTAGTATCGGAACAAGATGCGAACGACCCGATTAAACCAAATAAAAATGTTATTTTAAATAAGCTTTTCATAGTTATGTATTAATGCTTTTCAACTACTTTAATTTCTACTGCTCCAGTTTCTTTCAAAAAGGCAGTTAATTCTTCCTCATTATCACGAACCGCCACTTCCATTAAAAAATGGTCATCCGTTGTTCTTACATCAGGATTTTCTGCTTTCTTAAATGGCCAAAGTTTACTTTTCATATAGAAGGTAATTACCATTAAGTGAGCCGCAAAATATACTGTTAACTCAAACATAATTGGAACAAACGCAGGCATATTTTGAAGATAACTAAAACTCGGTTTTCCACCAATATCTTGAGGCCAATCTTCAATCATGATATAATTCATCATCCACGTCGAGAACGCTAAACCTACTACGCCATACATAAAAGAGGCTATAGCAAGTCGAGTCGGAGCTAATCCCATCGCTTTATCTAGTCCGTGAACTGGAAAAGGAGTATAAACTTCTTCAATGTGGTGATTTGCTTTACGCGATGCTTTAACGGCATCCATCAGGATATCATCATCATTATATAGTGCTTGTATAACTTTCGTATTCATAATTTCTTGCTACTAATTATCTTAATGATTATGTGATTCAGTTTCTCTTTTCTTCTTATAAAATTCGCCAGAAGATTTCAAAATTGTTTTAACCTCTGCTTGTGCGATCACTGGGAACGAACGGGCATATAATAAGAATAAAACAAAGAAGAATCCGATAGTTCCAATATAAATTCCAATATCTACGAATGTTGGTGAAAACATTGTCCAAGAGGATGGAAGGTAATCACGATGTAATGAGGTCACGATAATTACAAAACGTTCAAACCACATTCCGATGTTTACCACAATCGAAATAATAAAAGAGAACATGATACTCGTTCGTAATTTTTTGAACCACATAAACTGCGGTGAAAAAACGTTACATGACATCATTGCCCAATACGCCCACGCATAAGGACCAGTTGCTCTGTTTAGGAACGCATATTGTTCATATTCTACGCCTGAATACCACGCTACAAACAGTTCTGTAATATAGGCGACTCCCACAATAGAACCTGTAATCATGATTACGATGTTCATTAATTCAATATGCTGTATGGTAATATACGCTTCTAATTTCGACACTTTTCGCATGATGATTAACAACGTATTTACCATTGCAAATCCCGAGAATACCGCACCCGCCACGAAATAAGGAGGGAAAATAGTCGTATGCCAACCTGGAATAACCGACGTAGCAAAGTCAAAGGATACAATCGTGTGTACAGAAAGTACTAATGGTGTTGCTAAACCTGCTAAAACCAACGAAACTTCTTCAAAGCGTTGCCAGTCTTTTGCTCTTCCACTCCAACCGAAGGATAAAATTGAATAAACTCTTTTTGTAAAAGGAGTGATTGCTCTATCTCTCAACATTGCGAAATCAGGAAGTAAACCAGTCCACCAGAATACTAAGGAAACAGATAGATAAGTTGAAATTGCAAATACATCCCAAAGTAATGGCGAGTTAAAATTTACCCATAATGATCCAAATTGATTTGGAATTGGCAATACCCAATAGGCTAACCAAGGTCGGCCCATGTGAATAATTGGGAACAATCCTGCTTGCATAACCGAGAAAATGGTCATCGCTTCTGCAGAACGGTTGATGGCCATTCTCCATTTTTGACGGAATAATAAAAGTACAGCAGAAATTAATGTCCCTGCATGACCAATACCAACCCACCAAACGAAGTTAGTAATATCCCATGCCCAACCAACAGTTTTGTTTAATCCCCAAGTTCCAATACCGGTAGAAATAGTGTATATCATACAACCAACTCCCCAAAGGAAAGCGGCTAATGCGATTGAAAAAACAATCCACCATTGCTTATTGGCTCTTCCTTCGACAGGAGCAGCTACATCAACTGTAATGTCGTGATAAGATTTATCACCAATAATTAAAGGTTTTCTAATGGGTGCTTCGTAGTGAGACGACATAATCCTTTATAGTATTTCTTATTAATTTATTTTTTTTACGTATTTCTAACCTTAACATGGTAGAATACATTCGGTTTTGTTCCAACATGTTCTAATAGATGATACATACGATCATCTTCAACAAGTTTGGCTACTTCACTTTCTTTGTTATTCACATCTCCAAAAGCCAAAGCTCCAGTTGAACAAGCATTTGAACAAGCCGTTTGGAATTCGTCATCATTTACTAGACGACCTTCTTTTTTAGCTTTCAAAATAGTAGCTTGTGTCATTTGAATACACATTGAACATTTTTCCATAACCCCTCTTGAACGAACATTAACGTCTGGATTGATTACCATACGTCCTAAATCATCATTCATGTGGAAATCAAATTCTTCGTTTTTGCTATATAAAAACCAGTTGAAACGACGCACTTTATATGGGCAATTGTTTGCACAATAACGTGTACCAACACATCGGTTATAGGCCATATGATTTTGAC
>Ga0105045_10005995_pt1 | contig 10750 bp, 9 predicted proteins | sample MAT02_FD_78089 | JGI IMG/M metagenome (GOLD analysis project Ga0105045, IMG submission 78089) | Freshwater microbial communities from Lake Fryxell liftoff mats and glacier meltwater in Antarctica - MAT-02 (megahit assembly) | ecosystem: Environmental > Aquatic > Freshwater > Ice > Liftoff... | reverse complement strand
GTAACGCGGCAGTTCACGCACGCGGATGGCGCCCCGGTTTACCTGAGCCTTGTTCACTCCAGAGCGATTGATTTGGACCTCTACGACGAGCGCCCGGTCCTCATGCTGCACGCGCATCCGCACGATCGCCGCGTCGGTGCCGAATCGCACGAGAGCCTGATCAGTTGACACTCGATGAGAGGAAACGCTGCTGGCGTATCCGATCGCCTCGACCAGATTGGTCTTGCCCTGCCCATTACGCCCGACGAACAGCACCGTTCCTGGCGTGAGTTCAACCTCGGCCCGCACGTAGTTGCGGAAGTCGACGAGGGAGAGGTGGGTGACGTGCACGCGCTAGTGCTAGCGCAGCAGCAGGTTGGGCTGCAGCAGGTACCGGTAGTTGTCGGTGCCGGGCTGATCCTTCGACGACTGACTCGTGATGAGAACCGGGCCGGGCTTGTTCGGGTTGTCGGTCTTCGTGAACGAGATGCGCACGAACTCGCTGTGCACCGCCGACAACCCGTCGATCAGGAATTGGGGCTTGAGTGAGACGACGGTGTCGGTTCCGACCAGGTGTGCGTCGATGGTCTCAGAGGCCTGAGCGGTCTCACTACCGAGCGCTTCGAGCGTCAGCCCATCGACTGAGAAGCTGTAGCGCAGCGCCGCATCGCGCTCCAGCACCAGCGATACCCGTCGAGTCGCCTCGATGAGATCGGCGGTGCTCATGACGGCGTAGTTGTCGACCGACTCGGGGAAGAGACGCTTCACGGGCGGGAAGTTGCCCTTGATGAGGAGCGAGGTCACGCGCTTCTCAGCCGATGAGAAGGCGATGAGCTCGCGGTCACCCCCGGCCACGATGGTTACCGTCACGTGGGCAGTGTGGGAGAAGATCTTGCCGATCTCGGAGAGAGTGCGCGCGGGAACCAACGCGGCTACGCCGTCGGTGGAGGCGGAGGCTGCTGCGGACTCCCAGTCGATCTCGCGGACGGCAACGCGATACCGGTCGGTCGCGACCAGCGAGAGCCGGTTATCGGTGATCTCCAGCTGCACGCCGGTGATCACGGGCGTGACGTCGTCGCGGGACGCGGCGACCGAGACCTGGCCGACGGCATCCGCGAAATCACTGCCCGGCAGCATGCCGCTCTGGCCTTCGACGACGGGGAGACTCGGATATTCCTCGACCGGCATCATCGAGAGGGTGAATCGAGCGGTGCCGCAGCGCACCACGATCTTGCTGTCCTCGCGTGTGAACTCGACGGGAGCATGGGGAAGCCTGGACGCGATTTCGGAGAGCAACCTGCCCGAGACGAGAACGGTGCCGCCATCATCGATGTCTGCGGTGACCTGGGTCTGCGCCGAGACCTCGTAATCGAACGACGACAGCGTGAGGGTCGTGCCCTCGGCGCGCAGCAGTACGCCGCTGAGGATGGGGAGAGTGGTGCGCTGGGGAAGAAGCTTCACGGCGAACGACACCGCGTCGGCGAAGACATCGCGATTGACCTGGAACTTCACGCGGGTCCCTCTCGGTATGACAGAAAATCCGCAGAGTGGTGCGGGGGTCTCCATAGTGGCACACCGTGGCAACACGGAACGCGCCGCTCCGAGACCCCGTCAGGGTTATCCCCATGAGCCTTAAATGAAGAAGAAAGATTAACCTTCTTAACCACTGTGCACAGTGTGGATAACTCGGTGGAAACCGCGTCAGCTCTGGAAACCACATCAGTGTCATTTGTGGATAAGCAGTCACGACAGTAGTGAGGTGCTGGGGTCTAGCGAGCTGTGATGTCTCACTTGCGCACAGGGACTGCCGGCGAATCCACAATCCGCCACCACGCGTAGCCCTAGTTATCCACAGGCTGTCCCCAGTGTGGGAAACCCCTGTCGAACCTGGCAGGGCGCTGTGGGATAACGACGAAAAGGCCCGGGCATGAGCCCGGGCCTCATCTCAGAAGACACAGAGATGTGAGAAATTTCTGAGGTCGGCCTCTCAGCCGTAGCGGTGATTTTGCTTGATACGACTGGTCAGCTCCGTGACCTGGTTGTAGATCGAGCGGCGCTCCTTCATGAGTTCGCTGATCTTCTTGTTGGCATACATCACGGTCGTATGGTCGCGGTTTCCGAACAGCTGCCCGATCTTCGGTAGCGAGAGGTTGGTGAGTTCCCGGCACAGGTACATCGCGATCTGACGAGACGTCGCCACCGCCTGCGATCGCGAGGAGCCGTAGAGATCGTCGACCGTGAGCTTGAAGTAGGCGGCCGTGTGATTGATGATGTCGACCGGCGAGATCACGTTGTCCTCATCGAGCGTGATGAGGTCTTTCAGCACCGTCTGCACGAGCTGCATGTCGACCGGGGTGCGGTTGAGATTGGCGAAGGCGGTGACGCGAATGAGGGTGCCTTCGAGTTCGCGGATGTTGCTCGACACCTTCGTGGCGATGTACTCGAGCACGTCGTCGCGCACCTGGAGCTTGTCGTTCTGTGCCTTCTTGCGCAGGATTGCGATGCGAGTCTCGAGATCGGGGGCCTGTACGTCGGTGATGAGACCCCACTCGAAGCGGCTCCGCATACGATCTTCGAAGCCCGTGAGGTGCTTGGGTGGCAGGTCGCTGGTGATGACAACCTGCTTGTTGTGGTCGTGCAGCGTGTTGAAGGTGTGGAAGAAGGCCTCCTGCGTGGAGTCCTTACCCTGCAAGAACTGGATGTCGTCGATAAGCAGGATGTCGATCTCGCGGTACCGCGACTGGAACAGGCTCGCGCGGTTGTTGGCGATCGAGTTGATGAAATCGTTGGTGAACTCCTCCGAGCTGACGTACCGCACCCGGATGCCCGGGTACAGACTTTCGGCGTAGTGGCCGATCGCGTGCAGAAGGTGGGTCTTGCCCAGCCCCGATTCGCCGTAGACGAAGAGGGGGTTGTACGCCTTGGCCGGCGCTTCGGCCACAGCCACGGCGGCAGCGTGGGCGAAGCGGTTCGAGCCACCGATGACAAAGTTGTCGAAGCTGTACTTCGGGTTCAGTCGGCTGTCGCTGCGCCGATCGCTCGCGGTGGCCGGGGTTGGTGACGAGGCCTGGTCGATGTACGGCGTCGGCTCCACCGTTTCGGGCGGATTCTCAAAACTGTCGCTTTGGATCTCCGGGTTGACGACGATGGCGAAGCTCGACACGGTGTCGCCGGCGACGGTCGATATCGCCGAGAGCAGGGGCAGGCGGATGCGCTGCTCGAGCATGCCGCGGGTGAGCTCGTTCGGCACCTCGAGGTACAGGGTGCCCGCCATCACACCGCGAGGCTCGACCAGTGCGATGAAGCCGTGGAGCTGGGGGGTGATGCGCTCATCGGCTGTCAGGGCCGACTTCACTGATCTCCATAGCGCGACGGTGGAGCCGGCGTCATCCGACATCGATGGTCTCCTTGCTGCGGGATCGCAATAGCTGGTGATTCTTCAGTCAGTGGAACGGCTGATGCGGTGGTGCTCTTGGCGGCTGCACGGTTCGCCGCGGCGGGCCAATTCGATCACTGTAGTGCGCTGTGGCATGTCGCTACCAAGGGTTCCTTCGTGCTCTGGTGATAATGCGGCGCCGGCGGGCGTGGTTTGACCGCGGCCCCTCGACGACGTACCTTTAGTCAGTTGACTTCTGCCTGCCCACGGGTCGTTCCGTGGCCGGGTAATCACCTTCGACGTCGCTGGCCCTGGGGGCCGAGGAGATAACCATGAGCAAGCGCACTTTCCAGCCGAACAACCGTCGCCGTTCCAAGGTGCACGGCTTCCGTCTTCGTATGCGCACCCGCGCCGGCCGCAGCATCCTCGCTGCTCGTCGTCGCAAGGGGCGCACCGAGCTGTCGGCTTAAGCGCGCCAGGCTGTGCTCGGCCGGGCCCACCGGGTCACCGGAGCCGACGATTTTCGCACCACGGTGCGGAAAGGTCGGCGCGCGGCCGAGGCACACGCGGTGGTCTACCGCCGACGATCGTCGGCCGCAGCCCCTCCACGCTTCGGGGTCATCGTCTCGAAGCAGGTCGGCAACGCGGTGGTGCGGAATCGGGTTCGCCGCCGCATGCAGGCGGCGTGCGCCATGTCGATCGACACCATTCCGGTGCCAGCCGGTGACACCATCGTGATTCGTGCGCTCCCAGGAGCTGGCGATGTCGGCTGGGATACCCTGCGGGCTGAGATCGACGAAGGGTTACGACGGGTGGTGAGGGCATGAGCACCGTGCGCTTCTTCGCCCTGCTCCCCCGAAACATCGTCATCGCCGCACTCCGGGTGTACCGCACCATCATCTCCCCGCTGTACGGCGACGTCTGCCGGTACTACCCGAGCTGCTCGGCCTACGGGCTGACAGCGGTGCAAGAACACGGGGTGATCAAGGGTGGATGGATGACCGCCCGGCGCCTGGTGCGATGCCACCCCTGGGCGGCCGGCGGTATAGACGATGTGCCCGCCCACGAGCATTCGCCCTATCGGCGTAGCCGGTTCGGCTTCGTTGTTCTCGACAGAAACGGATAACCCCCGCATGGACATCATCGGCCTCATTCTGTGGCCCATTAAATGGGTCATCGAGGCGATTCTCGTCGGTTTCCACTCTCTGCTCACTGCCGCGGGGATGGAGGAGGCTGCTGGTCTCACCTGGGTTCTCTCGATCACGGGACTCGTGCTCGTCATTCGCGCGGCCCTGATCCCCGTCTTCGTCCGCCAGATCAAGAGTCAACGGCGCATGATGGAGATCGCACCGCAGCTCAAGAAGATTCAAGACAAGTACAAGGGGAAGCGCGATCAGTTCTCGCGCGAGGCGATGTCGCGCGAGACGATGGCCCTGTACAAGAACACGGGGACGAACCCTTTGTCGTCCTGCCTTCCCCTCCTCCTGCAGATGCCGATTTTCTTCGGTCTGTTCTCGGTGCTGAACGACGCCTACGCCACTCCCAGTCGGCCGAGCGTGGGATTGCTGAGCGATCAGCTGCAGCAGCAGTTCGGGTCGGCCACATTATTCAATGTCGCGCCGCTCGGATCGTCGATGGCCAGCTCTGGCGGCAACATCGCCGTGATCGTGATCGCCATCATCCTCGTGATCCTCATGGTCAGCTCGCAGTTCATCACGCAGCTGCAGATCATGTCGAAGAATCAGTCGCCCGAGATGAAGGCCTCTCCCATGTACCGTCAGCAGCGCATCCTGCTGTACGTTCTGCCTCTGGTGTTCGCGTTCTCGGGCTTCGCCTTCCCCCTGGGCGTCATGTTCTACTGGTTCGTTTCCAACATCTGGACGATGGTGCAGCAGTTCATCGTCATCCGGAATATGCCCACTCCCGGCTCAGAGGCCGCACTCGCACGCGAAACACGTCTTGACAAGCGCCGCCAGAAGAAGGGCTTGCCGACCATCGTTGAGGACGCCCCGCCGGCCGCGATCGAGGAGCAGAAGAAGACGCAGCGCGTGCAGCCCGTAGGCAAGAACCGTTCGAAGAAGAAGGGTGGCAAGTGACCATGACCGATGTGAGCGAACAGGTCCCCGAGGCCGCTGAATCCCGCACGAACGTCGAGGATGAGGGCGATATCGCCGCCGATTACCTCGAGGAGCTGCTGGATCTCGCTGACCTCGATGGTGATATTGATATCGAGTCGCGCGCCGGCCGGGTGTATCTCAGCATCGAGGCGGAGCAGCCAGACGATCTTCGCCTCCTTTCCAAGGGCGATGTCGTCTCCGCTCTGCAGGAGTTGACGCGACTCGCCGTGCACGCCAAGACCGGTGATTTCTCGCGGTTGATCCTCGACATCGGGGGTTCGCGCGACGCTCGCGCCCAGGAGTTGTCGGTTCTGGTCGATCGCGCGGTCGAGCGGATCGAGGGGGGTGCGTCCTCTGCGTCACTCCCGCCGATGTCGAGCTATGAGCGGAAGCTCGTCCATGATCTCGTGGCGGAACGCGATTTCACCTCGGAGTCTGAGGGAGAGGGCTCCGATCGCCACACGGTGATCCGTCGCGCTTAGTCGCGGTGGAGAAGTTTCACGTGGAACATTCCGACTCCGGGGCGCCGCCTCCGGTCGCGGCTGTCGAGCCTCCGGCGGTCGAGCGTGAGCCAGACGGGGTCCAAGACATCTTCGGGGTGCGCACCGAGCTGGCGCGCCAGTTCACGGCAGACCTTGCGCAATACGGCGAGCTGCTGGGTCTGATCGGCCCCCTGGAGTTACCTCGACTCTGGTCGCGCCACATCCTCAATTCGGCGGTCGTCGCACCGTATCTCCGCGTGGGCGCGCGTGTTGCTGATGTCGGTAGCGGGGCTGGGCTGCCCGGGCTGGTACTGGCGATCACCCAGCCGGATGCGCGGCTCGTGCTCATCGAGCCGATGGAGCGCCGCTGCGACTGGCTGAGGGCGGAGGCCGACCGGCTGGGACTGACGAACGTCGAGGTGGTGCGGGCGCGTGCGGAGGACGCGGGCGATCATGGACCGTTCGATCAGGTGACGGCACGCGCGGTCAGCGCTCTTCGCACCCTCATCCCGATCACCGCACCCCTGGTGCGGCGGGGCGGCGAGGTCATTCTGCTGAAGGGCGCACGGGTCGAGGCAGAGATTGCTAGTGCGGCGAAGCAGATCGCGCGGTATCGACTGCGGTCCGTGGAGGTGCTCGTGCTGGGCGAGGGCGTCGTGCCCGAAGTGACCCGTCTGTTTCGAGCTACAGTGGACGCGGCATCCTGACCGCCCTCGCGGCCGATGCTCGAACGGGCGTCGTGTCGGCGCCCGTTTCACGTGAAACATTCGATCGGGAGATCAGCCGATGAGCACGGGCGGAACGTACGACGAGTCCACTCCCCTCGCTCGAGAGATCGCCGACATCACCCGTCGTCGCCTCGCGCTCCAGCAATCCGACCTACCCCTTCCCGAGGGCCCGCGCGTGATCACGGTGTCGAATCAGAAGGGCGGGGTCGGTAAAACCACGACGACGGTCAATTTGGCAGCGGCCCTCGCGCGCTCGGGGGCCCGAGTACTCGTCATCGACCTCGACCCCCAGGGCAACGCGTCCACGGCATTGGGCGTGGAGCATCGCGCTGAAACCCCCAGCGTGTACGACGTGGTGGTCGGGGAGGCAGAGCTCGACGACGTTGTGCAGAAGAGTCCGGAGTTCGAACACCTCTACTGCGTACCCGCCACGATTCACCTGGCGGGCGCAGAGATCGAGCTGGTGTCGATGGTCGCTCGAGAGCAGCGGTTACGAACGGCGCTCGACACCTATCTTGCCGAGCAAACGCAGGTCGGCGAACCGGTGCACTACGTCTTCATCGATTGCCCCCCATCGTTGGGGCTCCTCACGATCAACGCGTTCGTCGCGGCACGCGAGGTGCTCATCCCGATTCAGTGCGAGTACTACGCCCTGGAAGGCCTGAGCCAGCTGCTCAACTCGATCAAGCTCATCGAACGTCACCTGAATCCCGCCCTGCGCGTCTCGACCATCCTCATGACCATGTACGACGGGCGCACCAACCTGGCCCAGCAGGTGGTGAGCGAAGTACGCGAGCACTTCCCCGACGAGACGCTCACGACGCTCATTCCGCGCAACGTGCGGATCAGTGAGGCGCCATCGTTCGGGCAGAGCGTGATCAGCTACGACCAGAGCTCCTCCGGCTCACTCTCGTATCTTGAGGCTGCCGCGGAGATCGCAATGAAAGGGGCGCCGGTCTGATGGCGACGAAGAGAACAGGGCTCGGCCGGGGAATCGGCGCACTCATTCCACTGGGCGCTGGTGACCGACCGGTCGACGTGTTCTTTCCGCAGTCCCCCGAGCCTGTCGGCGACGACCAGCAACTCGCCGCCGTGCCCGGGGCCCGCCTGGCCGCGATCGCGCCGAGCGACATCGTGCCCAATCCGCAGCAGCCGCGCAGCGAATTCCGGGAGGAGGAGCTGGCCGAACTCGTGCACTCCATTCGGGAGTTCGGAGTCTTGCAGCCCATCGTTGTGCGCGAGCGCGCCGGTGCGGGGCAGGGCGAGCCGCAGTTCGAACTCATCATGGGCGAACGCCGGTTGAGGGCATCCGCGATTGCCGGCCTCGAGTCGATCCCCGCCATCGTGCGCAATACGGCCGATGAAGACATGCTGCCGGATGCTCTGCTCGAGAACCTGCATCGCGCACAGTTGAACCCGCTGGAGGAGGCGAGCGCGTACCAGCAACTGCTCGAGGATTTCGGAAGTACACAGGATCAACTGGCACAGCGCCTCGGGCGGTCCCGCCCCCAGATCAGCAACACGCTGCGCCTGCTGCGCTTGCCTCAGGCCGTGCAAACTCGGGTGGCTTCGGGCGTTCTCAGCGCCGGCCATGCCCGCGCGATCCTCTCGACCAACGATGGCGAGTTGATGCAGCGCCTGGCCGACAAGATTGTGAACGAGGGCTTGTCGGTTCGGCAGGCCGAGTCCGCGGCGCAGTCGATGAGTGGGGCGGCTGGTACGCGCAAGCAGCGCCGGCCCGCTGCGGGTACGCGGCAGGGATCACTCAATGACATCGCCGAGCGCTTGGGAGATCGACTCGACACTCGAGTGTCGATCTCGCTCGGCCAGAGCAAGGGCACGCTCGTGATCGACTTCGCCAGCGTGGGCGACCTCAATCGGATCCTCGGAGAGCTGGGGGAGCCCGGCTTCCGCTGACACCACGTATACGCCGCTTCCCGTGGGGCGAGAAGTTTCACGTGAAACATGGCGTATCCCGGGCGCAGACAACGGGGAGCCTGGAGGGTCAGCGAGCCTCATCGCGGATAGCCGCCTCCGCGAGGGCGGCATACACCCACCCGACGTCATGACCGGCTGAGTCCAGGGCTAGGGCGAGGGTTGATGTCTCGGTGAGTCCGGGCATCACGCTCGCTTCCAAAAACCAGGGAGTACCCGCGCCGTCGACCATCATGTCGATCCGACTGAGGTGGCGGAGGCCGAGTACGCGGTGAGCGGCGAGAGCAATCTCGGTCGCGTGGGCGGCGACGGCCTCATCGATGCGTGCCGGAGCGTAGAACCGCGTCTCCCCCGCGTTATACCGAGCCTCGAATCCGTAGACGCCAGACACAGGCTCGATCTCCACGGCGGGGAGAGCGACCGGTCCGTCGCCGGTATCGATGATGCCGATGCAGATTTCGGTGCCGGTGATCCTTTGCTCGATGATCGCCACGTCGCAGTAGGTGTACGCGTGCACCATCGCGCGGCGCAACTCCTCCTCCGTGTCGACGAGTGTGACTCCCTGGGCTGATCCGCCCTGGGCGGGCTTCACCACCACCGGCGTTGGGAGCTCTCCCCGCACGACCGCGAGTACGCTCTCGGCGCCCAGTTCCCGGAAGGCGTCGCGCGTGAGGGTGATCGAGTGCGGGGTGGGAACCCCGGCGCGACCAACGAGCGTCTTGGCTGTGGGCTTATCCCAGGCGAGGCGGGTCGCGGCCGCCCGAGAACCTACGTAGGGCAATCCGAGAAACTCCAGGAGGCTGCGCAGTGTTCCATCCTCCCCGCTGGCGCCGTGCAGAACGGGGAAGACAACATCCGGGCGGTTCGCCGTCAGGTCCCCCAGCAGCGCGGCATCGGGGTCGAGCAGTTCGACGTCGAGCCCATGACTCGCGAGAGCGTCAGCAACTCGGCGACCCGAACGAAGCGAGATGTCTCGTTCGTGCGAGATGCCGCCGGCCAGCACGACGACGCGGCGGGGGGCGGAGTTCGGGCCCGGAACACGAGGGGAAGAGGCAGCCATGTAGGTCATCCAAGGTGGGGGGGCGGGCTGATGACGTGCGGCCGCGGATGGGCGGAATCGCCCGTGGTGGTGGGAGCAAAGGTTGAGAGCAACTCCCGCTCGCCCTGGATGACACCCGCGAGACGGCGAATTCCTTCGCGGATCTCGCTGGGGGTCGGGAAGCAGTAGGAGAGCCGCAAATTGGTGCGTCCCGAGCCGTCGGCGAAGAATGCCGTGCCCGGCGTGTAGGCGACGAGTTCCTTCACCGCGCGGGGGAGCATCTGCTTTGAATCCAGACCGTCGGGCATCGTCACCCACACGTAGAAGCCGCCGTTCGGCATTGTCCACTGCAGGTCGGGAAGATAGTGCTCGAGCGCGTCGATCATCGCGTCGCGCCGCTCGCGGTACAGATCGCGGTAGGTGTCGATCTGCCCCTTCCAGTCGGTGCTGGAGAGGTAGTCGCTGACGATGAGTTCATTGACGACACTCGGCGACAGGATCGCGGATTCTGCGGCGAGGACCAGCTTCTCGCGAATACCATGCGGGGCCAGTGCCCACCCGATGCGGAATCCCGGGGCGAGGGTCTTCGAGAAGGAGCCGAGGTAGACGATGCCGTCGGATTCGATCGACCGCATGGCATGCGGAGCCGGGCGGTCGAACCAGAGCAACCCATAAGGGTTGTCTTCGATGATGAGGATGCCCTCGCGGCGCGCAATCTCGAGAATTTCGAGTCGGCGCTCCCAACTCAGGGTCACCCCGGCGGGGTTGTGGAAATTCGGGATCAGGTAGAGGAACTTGATGGTGCGGCCCTGGGCCCGCAGTGACGCGATGCGCTCGATCAGCGCCTGTGGGAGCATCCCGTCGTCATCCATGGCCACGTGGGAAACCTCGGCTTGATAAGAGCGGAAAACCCCCATCGCACCGACGTACGACGGTGCTTCCGCCAGAACCACGTCTCCCACGTCGAGGAACAGTTTCGCGATCAGATCGAGGCCCTGCTGAGAACCCGTGGTCACCACCACATCGTCGACACCGGCGCGCACCCCCTCCAACGCCATGATCTGAAGAATGTGCTCGCGAAGCTCTGGAGTTCC
>Ga0105045_10005994_pt1 | contig 10750 bp, 9 predicted proteins | sample MAT02_FD_78089 | JGI IMG/M metagenome (GOLD analysis project Ga0105045, IMG submission 78089) | Freshwater microbial communities from Lake Fryxell liftoff mats and glacier meltwater in Antarctica - MAT-02 (megahit assembly) | ecosystem: Environmental > Aquatic > Freshwater > Ice > Liftoff... | reverse complement strand
GCTCCGTCGGATGGGCCACGCCGGCAAGCTCGCACAAGGTGGGGAGAAGGTCGGTGACGTGGGCCCACTGGTCGCGTCGCCCGGTTGCCGCCAGACCCTTGGGCCAATGGAGGAGAAACGGCACGCTATGGCCGCCCGCGTGGGTGTTGATCTTGTACAGGCGGAAGGGAGTGTTCGACGCCATGGCCCAGCCCCGCGGGTAGTGCACGAGGGTCTGTGGCCCTCCGGTCAGGTCGAGGCGAAGTCGGTCGAACTCCGTGTCTTCGATATCGGTCACGTTCTTCGACACGAGGGTGCGGAAGTACGACGTGGTCCCGCTGGCTTCGCCCTCTCGAGAGGCGCCGTTGTCGGACAAGAAGAGGAAGATCGTGTTGTCGGCCTCGCCGAGCTCCTCGAGGGCGGCGGTCAGGCGGCCGACCGACTGGTCCACCGAGTCCACCATCGCCGCATAGATCTCCATGTAGCGGGCGTAGAGCTGCTGGTCGGTCGGGTCCAGGCTGTCCCATGGCGGAACCTCGTCGCCTTCCTCGGAGTTGCGCGGGGCCAACGTGGTGCCGGGCGGCAGCAGTCCGAGTGCAACCTGGCGGTCGTGGCGCTGTTGGCGGAGCACGTCCCAGCCCGCGTCGTAGTTGCCCCGATGCTTGGCCAGGTCGCTCTGCTTGCACTGCAGCGGCGCATGCACCGCGATGTGGGCGAAGTAGCAGAGGAACGGCTGGCTCGGGTTCGATGCCTTCGCGTGGCGGATGGCGCCGATGGCGCGATCGGTCAGGTCGTCGGTGACGTAGTAGCCGTCGGGGTATTGATCTACCTCGACGGTGTGGTTGTCCTCGACCAGCCGGTGGGGGTGGTGCAGGTTGGTGAACGCGTCGAGCACGCCGTAGTACCGGTCGAACCCACGTTGCAGCGGCCAGGAGTGACGAGGACCGGCGTCGGACAGGTCGCTGTCCTTGGTGAGGTGCCATTTCCCGATGGCGATCGTGTGGTAGCCCGCAGCCCGAAACACCTCGGCGGCGGTGGCCACGTCATCGGCCAGCTCAGCCGCGTAGCCGGGAAAGCCCGGGTCGGAGTTGGCCACGTGGCCTGCGCCGGCACGGTGCGGGTTGACGCCGGTGAGCAGCGCGGCGCGCGTCGGGGAGCACATGGGGGTGACGTGGAAGTTGGTGAACTGAAGACCGTGGGCAGCCAATCGGTCGATGTTGGGCGTCGGGATCTCCGACCCGTAGCACCCAAGATCGGCGAAGCCGAGGTCGTCGACCAACACGATCACCACGTTGGGTGCGTCCGGGCCGGGATCGGGCCGTTCGGGCCACCAGCTCTCGGACCCGGCGAAGGTCCGACCGACCTTGCCGCCGAAGCCCTCGTACGGGCCCGCCGGCTGCTTCGTGTCCCCAGATGTCGTCATGGACAGCGACCGTATCTGCTGGTCGGGTGGGGCAGGTCAGGTGGGCGCCCACCCGCGGCAGGCATCGACGATGAGGTCCCGAGCGGCCTCGCCGTCCACCGTGTGAACCCATTCCGTTGTGATGTCTCCTTCGGTGGGGCGCGTGCCCTGGGCGGTGACGAGCCGTCGATCCACGACGGTTGCTCCCCGGCTCACGTTGCCGGCCGTCTCGACGTGGATGGGTACCCGGCGGCGCTCGAACAGGTGGGGGTGGGTGAGGGCGAACAGCGCCACCGGGTCGTGTAGCGGCGGTTCGGGCGATGACGTCGCGTAGCGGCCGAACGCGGCGAGCTCAGTCTCGATCACCTCGGCCACCAGGGTTGCAGCGGGTCCGCCGATCGCCTGGAGCCGTTGTACGAGTGCCTGGTTCCCGGTGACCTGGTGGGTCAGGTCGAGGCCGCACATGAGGACGGGACAGGGCGCGGCGAAGGTGATGGCCGCAGCCTCTGGGTCCGCGAAGATGTTGAACTCGGCGGCCACGGTGACGTTGCCGCCGAGGGCACCGCCGCCCATGAGGCAGATCCCGGCCAGGCGCCCGGCGAGGCCGGGGTCAGATCGCAACGCCAACGCGACGTTGGTGAGCGGCCCGGTGGCCAACAGCCAGAGGCCGGTCTCCTGTCGGGTGGCTTCAAGCAGGAAGCCCACGCCATCGGACCCCGCCTGGCGGCGAGGGGTCGGCAGGGTGGTGCCCTCCATACCGGACTCGCCGTGCACCTCGCGGGCATCGACGGGCTCCGCGAGGAGCGGTCGAGCGGCGCCGGCATGGATGGGGACATCCCAACCGAGCAGCTCGGCAACGGCGAGAGCATTGCGGGTGGTGTGGTGGAGCCCCACGTTGCCGTTGACGGTGGTGATGCCCACCACATCGGCGTAGGCCGCCGCGCAGACCAACATGATGGCGTCGTCGTGGCCCGGGTCGCAGTCGATCAAGATCCGGGGTCTGGCATCGGTGGTCACGCGTCGGACGGTAGTGGGGCAGGATGCGCCGATGGGTCGAGTGATCGTGGTGGGGAGCCTCAACATCGATCGGCCCTGGCGCGTGGCTCGTCATCCCGGGGTTGGTGAGACTGTCGCGGGCGAGCAGCGCGCGCTGCTCCCGGGCGGCAAGGGTCTGAACCAGGCGGTTGCGGCCGCGCGCTTGGGTGCTCAGGTGGCGCTGGTGGGGTGCGTCGGCGCCGACGACCATGGCGCATGGTTGGCCGACGTGGCGGCACTCGACGGGATCGACACGGCCATGATCTCGGTCGCAACCGACGTAACAACCGGGACCGCCCTCATCGTGGTGGACGCCGATGGTCGCAACACGGTCACGGTCGACGCTGGCGCCAACGCCTGTCTCGAGGTCGGCCCGCTCGGCCTTGGCCCAGGCGATGTGGTCGTTGCCCAACTCGAGATCCCCGCCGATGCTGTTGCTGAAGCCTTTGCCCAGGCCCGTCGCGCTGGGGCCCTTGCCGTGCTGAATCCGTCACCTCTCGGAGCCGGCCCATCGTTGGTCGACCTGGCCGATGTCCTCGTCGTGAACGAGCACGAGGCGGCTGCGCTGGTTGGCGTGGCGGTCGAGGTGGTGACGGCCGATCCGCTCGCGGTCGCCCGGTCGCTCGCGGCGCGCGAGCAGACGGTCGTCGTGACGCTCGGTGCATCTGGCGTTGCTGCTGTCAGTCGGTCAGGCGAGCACCAGTTGGCGGGGCGGTCCGTCCCGGTCTTGGATACGACCGGCGCAGGCGACTGCTTCCTCGGAGTGCTGGCTGCAGGGCTGGCCTCGGCCTGTGAGCTGGGTGAGGCGCTCGATCGCGCCAACCGAGCGGCGGCCATCGCCGTCACCCGGGAGGGCACCGTGCCGGCGATGCCCTTCGCCCACGACCTCGGTTAGCGATTCTTGGGGAGGTCGAACGCGCCGCGCACCACATTGTTGACCGTCGCTCGGCCTTCTCGGCTCTTCAAGAAGTCGGTGACGGCGCTGCGTTCTTCCTTCGCTACCTCCGCCGGCGATGGCACCTTCTTGGTTGAGCCCTCCGGCTTCGAGTCGGGCTCGGGAACGGTCATGGGCGCGACCGGTAGCCCGGGCCTACCGTGGGCTCATGCGCTCTCGTGGTCGCCTCGTCGTGTCGGTCGTTGTGCCGGTCGTTGCTCTGGCATCCCTCCTCGCCGGCTGTCTCGATCCGACGACGGGCACGCCGCCGCCACGCACCACGCCCGTGGCGCCCTATCGCGAAACGGTTTCGGCTGTCACGGCCGGGGACTTGGGGTCGAGCTGGCGGACGGGGTGCCCTGTCGGTCCCGCGAACCTCCGGCGGGTTCGCATCGACTACTGGGGCTACGACGGTGCCCGACATCGCGGCGATCTGATCGTGCACCGTGATGTGGCCGCGGACGTGGCTGGGGCGTTCGGAGCACTGTTCAATGCGCGGTTCCCGATCCGGCGTATCCATCCGGTCCAGCGCTATGGCAGCGACGACGACACGTCGATGGCCGCCAACAACACCTCGGGGTTCAACTGCCGGCGCACGACCGCCGGGACCAGGTGGTCCGAGCATGCCTACGGGCGCGCCATCGATATCAATCCGGTGCAGAACCCCTATGTATCGGCTCGGGGGACCGTGCTGCCCCCGAGCGGCGCACCCTGGGCGAATCGGACCTTGCGGGTTCCCGGCATGATCCACCGCAACGGCATCGTCCGGTCGGCCTTCGCCGCCATCGGGTGGTCATGGGGAGGGGACTGGGCCGATCCGAAGGACTACCAGCACCTCTCGCAGGCCGGTCGCTAGCGGAACTGGTCCAGCACCGCCGTGGCCGCGGGCTGATCGAGATCGAGCACGGCGGCACCACCATCGGTGGTGCGAGGCGTGACCGGTAGGAGCACCGTGACGGGGTCGAGGCGCCCCATGTTCCACGCAAAGCGCCCAGCGTCGAGCAACGTCATGTCATCGTCGATGCGCAGGCCGGTGGACATCTTGTCGGCGGCCGACATGAGGGTGAGCGGGTTCCGCTTGGTGCCCGCCTCGGCCATGATGGCGCGAAGGAATTCCTGCTGGCGTTGGGTTCGGTTCACGTCGGGCAGTCCACCTTCGAGCACGACCTCGCCGTCGATGACCTCGGCGTAGTGGCGGGAGCGAACAAAGGCCAGCGCTTGCGGGCCGTCGAGGTGCACGAGGCCCGCCTCTTTCACATCGAGGCCCGACGCCAGGTCGAACGCCGGGTGCTCGAAGAAGATCTTGATGCCGCCGAAGGCATCGACCAACCCCCCGAACGAGACGAAGTCGATCTCGATGTAGCGATGGATGGGGATGCCGAAGTTCTCGGTGACGGCCTGGATGAGGTTGGCGGGACCGGCGTTGTAGGTGGCGTTGAGTCGCCCGTTTTCTCCGGTGGCGGGGTTGGCCACCCAGAGGTCGCGGTTCAGCGACAGCATCTTGGCGCTTCCACCCTCGACCCGGAGCACCATGATCGTGTCCGAACGGGCCCCTTCAACATTCTCCCGCTGGACGCCGCCCTCCTTGCCGTTGTCGCTCCCGACCAGTAGGTAGTTGGTGCCGCTGCTGCCGCCCGCAGCCAGCTGAGGACTCACCGCAACGCGCTCGATCTGCTGGAAGATCGAGTTGGCCCAGAGATAGCCGCCGACTGATGCGGCAACCAAGAGGATCACCACGATCAGCGAAGTCCAGGCGACGATGCGGCCCGTGCGACGACGCCGTCGTGGGGTCGCGGTCGTCGGCGCACCCACCTCGGCGGCCTTGGGGCCACCGGTGAGCCGCTCGGCGACGATGCCCAGGATGAGGCCGCCAACCAACCAGAACACGAGGCTCATGGGCGGGGCCGACGCGGTGGTGGCAGGACTTCGCCGGAGATGCGGGTGCGCTCTCGATCATCGAGTGCCCGGGTACCGGGAACAGGGCGTGGAGGTGCGGCTTGCACCTCGAGTTCGATGGGACCGATAGCGATGGCATCGCCCGGCGCGATCGGTTGGCTCACCTTGGGCGAGAGCAGTCGGCCGTTGAGGCTGGTCCCGTTCGACGAACCCAGGTCGGTGATGGTCCACCCGCCACGCCCTGGTGCGAGGGCCGCGTGGGCCCGGCTCACCCGGTTGTCGTCGATGACGATGGCGTTGTCCTTGGACCGCCCGATGGTGAGCTTCTCGCCGGTCAGCACCACTCGCTCGCCAGTGTCGCTGCGCCGCAGCGCCACGGCCGGCCCTGACGTCGGCGGCGGTGAAGGTGGCGGTCCGCTCGGCGTGGACCGTTTGGTGGCCGAGGCATCGATGGCGAGCGCGCTCGGCGCTCCGGGTCGACGAGCCGAATCGGCTTCATAGGTGATGTCGACGCGACCATCGAGCTTCCACCCGTTGGTGCTCGCGGCCTCGAGCAAGGCTTCGGTGAGCCCATCGGTGAACCACGAGCGGGCATCATCGACCGTTGCCAGGTCGTCGGGGTGCAACAGCAGCCGATACCGCGCCGGTGCTTGGCTCCGGCCATCTCGGCCAACTCGTACGTGGCGGACCATCTCAGAGAAGCAGGCCCGCTGCAGCTCGGGCGCGGTGAGGCCCTTGCGCCGCCCCAGGTTGCCACCCACGTTGCGCGCCACCGACGCCGCATGGGCGGCCCGGTCCGGTCGGCGCAGCTGGCGCGAGCCGATGAAACCGACGAGCGCGCCGGCGACGAGCGCAACGTAGGGAAGCACGGGGCGGGACGCTCAGAAGATCTTGGTGGACGACGAGATGTCGTGACGGACGATCTCGACTGGACCGGCGATGGCGCCGCCCGCGACCGTCATGAAGTCGGCGAGGTGCTGCGTGCCCATGTGGAAGTTCATGGCGTCTTCGGACTCCCAGAACTCCACGATGTTGATGCGGTTCGCTTCGAGCACGTCGTGGGAGTAGCGGTAGTCGATGTTGCCGTCCTCGGCCGTGGTGGCCGTCACGACGGCGGCGATCGCCGCTTCGATCTCGGTGCGCTTCGCAGGGTCGATGGTGATGTAGCCGACGACGACGATCATGGGGTGGCCTCCTGGCAATGGTGGGACCACGAGGTTAGGGCTCCGCCGGGCCCGAACTCATGACACCCGCTGGAACCGCACGGTTCGTGTGGCCACGTCGGCTGTGGTGCAGCGCACGTGGACCACCTCGCCCAGCGGCAGGCCCCGCGTATCGCATCGCGCCCACACGGGTGGGTCGTCGAGGGCGACCGTGCCGAATCGGTCACCCGTCTCGACAACGGAGGCGGCGAAGACCTGGCCGACCCGGTCGGCGAGGACGAAGGCCTCGGTCGCGTCCACGGTGGCTCGGTCCAGGCTGCGAGCGCGCCGGTTGCCCGTGGCCATCTGCTCGGGCAGTTCAGCGAGTGCATCGAGGACCCAGCCGGGTACGGCGCGCCCGGCCGCAATCGCCAGGCAGATTTCGGTGCCGAAGCGGTCCACGAGGCGTCGCAGTGGCGCCGTGACGTGGGCGTACGGGGCGCCGACGCCGGCATGGCCGGGGTCGGCAGGAACCGGCCCGTCAAATGGGGTGTACCCAGCGCCTCGGAGCAGCTCGGCGGCCAGATCGGCGAAGGCGGCGTGGCGAGGGTTCGTGGTGTCGAGTCCCGCGAGCACCGTGCCCGGATGGGTGCCCTCGGACCAGGTGATGCCGAGGCTGTGGGCCGCTTTGCGCAGACGTGGGTACGTCGCCGGGTCCGGTGCAGGGAGCGTGCGCAGCAACCCGATCCCCGCTTCGATCATCAGCCAGGCTGCAGCGCGCCCTGTGAGCAGCGAGACCTGGGCGTTCCACCGCTCCACCGCCAGGTCGGCGCGAAGTACCACGGTCCAAGTCCCATCCCCTGTGCGCACCACCTCCTGCTCGGGCAGGCCGAGCTCGATGGCACCTCGCTGGCGGGCCTCGGCGAGCAGGGCATCGCCCAGTGCGGGGAGCGCTTGTAGCGCGGTGGGTGCACTCCCTTCATCGAGGGCCCGCTGCACCGATGCGTAGTCGAGCTGAGCCCGACTACGCACCAGAGCACGGCGCACATCGATCGCAGTGGTGACGCCCGCGGCGTCGACGTCGATCGTCCACAGCACCGCCGGGCGGGGTCCGTCGGGCAACAACGACGCTGCCCCCTCGCTCAGGACTGGTGGGTGCAGCGGTACCCGTCGGTCAGGGGCGTAGAAGGTCTGGGTGCGAGATCGAGCGTGGGAATCGAGCGCGCCGCCAGGCGCAACCCACGCCGCCACGTCTGCGATGGCGTAGTGGACCCGCCACCCATTGCTGATCGCTTCGACCGCTAGGGCTTGGTCCAGGTCGGTCGAGCCGGGAGGGTCGACGGTGACCAGGGCGAGATCGGTGCGGTCTTCATGGTCGTCGTGGGAACGGGTGGCGGCGGCATCGGCCTCGGCGTGCGCTTGGGTCGAGAAGGGCTCGATGATCCCAAGCTCGGTGCGCAGGGCGTCGAAGTCGAGGGCGGCATCGGGGGAGCGGAGACGGCGATGGACCACAGCGGACGTTCTAGCGGTCGGATCAGTAGCCTCACCACATGCCCGACTACCCGCAGCGGTGGGAATCCGAGGTCGTGCTGTCCGATGGCGGGACCATGGCAGTCCGGCCCATCCGACCCGACGACGCTGAGCGCATCGTCCGCTTCCACGACCGCCAGTCGCCAGAGAGCATCTACTTCCGGTTCTTCTCACCCCGCCCGCGCCTGTCCGAGCGAGACCTGGAGCGCTTCACCCATGTCGATTACGTCGATCGCATGGCGTTCGTCGGACTCCTGGGCGACGACCTCGTGGGCGTTGCCCGCTACGACCGTCATCGGGCGCGCAGCGATGCCGAAGTTGCCTTCTTCATCGACGACGACCACCACGGCCGGGGCATGGCCACCGTGCTGCTCGAGTACCTGGCGGCGGCCGCTCGCGAAGCGGGCATCTCCGGTTTCACCGCGTCGGTGCTACCGCAGAACCGCAAGATGCTCGGGGTCTTCACCCAGGCCGGGTTCTCGGCCACCAGCCGGTTCGAGGATGGCGTGATCGAGGTGCAGCTCGACATCGAACCGACCCCCGAAGCCTTGGCCGCCATCGAGGAGCGGGCCGGAACGGCCGACGCCCGGTCGGTCAAGCGATTGCTGAACCCGACTTCGATCGCAGTGGTGGGCGCGTCGCGCACGCCAGGGACCATCGGCCACCAGGTGTTCCACGAGTTGGTGAGCCGCGGGTTCCAGGGACCGGTCTACCCGGTGAACCGGGAGGCCGATTTCGTGGCCAGCGTGCGAGCGTGGCGCTCGGTCCTCGACGTACCCGGTGAGCTCGACCTGGCGATCGTCTGTGTTCCCGCCGACCAGGTGCTCCGGGTGGCCGAGGAGTGTGCCGTCAAGCGGGTCCAGGGTCTGGTCGTCTTGTCATCGGGCTTCGCCGACCGCGACGAGGCGGGGGAGGCCGCCGAGCACGAGCTCGTCACGTATGCCCGACGCCACGGCATGCGCCTCATCGGCCCCAACGCGCTGGGCATCATCAATACCGACCCCGCCGTCGCGATGCATGGCACCTTCGTGCCGGTCGATCCGGTTCCTGGCCACGTTGGCTTGGTGGCGCAATCGGGCGTCATCGGAGCGGCCATCATCGACGCGGCACGAATGATAGGCCTCGGTATCTCGACGTTCGTGGCGGTGGGCAACAAGGCTGACGTATCGAGCAACGATCTGCTCCGGTACTGGCAGGACGACCCCGAGACCGATGTAGTGATGTGCTATCTCGAGTCCTTCGGCAACCCGGCGAAGTTCTCGCGTACGGCCCGTGCACTGTCGCAGCACAAGCCGGTGGTGGCGGTGAAGGTTGGCGGGTCCATCGCGGAGCACTGGGACGAGCCCGAGGGGTGGCCGCCCGACGCCACGGCTGCGGCGCTGCTCGAGCAGACCGGCATCGTGCGCGTCGACAATCTCACGCAGATGCTCCATGTGGCGAGTTTGCTGGCATCCCAGCCGCTGCCGAGGGGCAACCGGGTGGCGGTGGTGACCAACTCCTGGGGTCCGGCTTGGCTCGCGGTCGACGCGCTGAAGGCGAGCGGCTTGGTGCCGGCCGACCCGGTCGACCTCTCCAACGAGGCCGCGCCCGAACGCTTCACCGACGCGCTGCGCGAGGTCTACCAATCGGGGGAGGTGGACTCGGTCCTGGTGGTGTACGCCCCTGCGCTCGTGGGCCGCTACCGCCAGGTGGGCCTGGCGATCCGCGCCGCGGCCCCCGATGGTCGAGCGGCGGGCGTCACCACGGTGGCTTGTCTGCTTGGCGACCATCGCCACGGATGGCTCGTCGATGAGTACGGCAGCGTGCCGGAGTTCCCCTTCCCCGAGGAGGCGGCACACGCGCTGGGCAAGGTCACCCGCTATGGCGCTTGGCGATCCCGGGCGGTGGGCGAGACGTTGGAGCTGGAGCGTCCGATGCTGGAAGCCGCCCAGGCCCTCGTTGCCGGTTGGCTCGATGACGACTGTGCGCCCGCAGCCCGGGTGCGGCGCTGGCTCGAACCGCTCGAAGCCGAGCAGCTGCTGGCGTGTGCTGGCCTGCACCCCGCGACCCAACGCCTCGCCCACGATGTCGACGCTGCCGTGGCCGCGGCGCAAGCGTTGGGCTACCCGGTCGCCATCAAGGCGTCTGGTCTGGAGCGCCTGTCGAAGACCGAAGCGGGGGGCGTTTCGCTCGATGTCCACGGCGATGACGAGGTGCGCCACGCCTACGAGCGCATGTGCGAGCTGCTGGGCGATGCCATGCATCCCGCGGTCGTGCAGGCCATGGTGCCCGAAGGGGTCGAATGTCGGGTGGGGATCTACCGACACGAGGTCCTGGGCGATGTGCTGACGCTGGGACCAGGCGGGTCTGCTGCCGAGCGAGTCGCCCAGGAGTCGCTCCAGATCCTGCCCTTGACCGATGCTGATGCCGGACGGCTCATCGATGCCAGTGCGGTCGGAACGCTCCTCGCCGAGCACGGCGACCCCGCCCGGGCGGCCCTCGTCGAGCTCCTTCAGAGGCTCGCTGCGCTGGCCGGCGGAATTCCCGAGGTGGTGGCCGTTCGCCTCAACCCTGTCCTCGTCGTCGACGGGTCTGCGGCCATCACCGATGCCCGCATCGCCTTGGTGCCCTACGTGCCCGACACCAGACCGCCCGTGCGACGGCTCTGACGGCCTCAGGCCCGAGGCAGTCCCAGCACGCGTTCGGCGAGGATGGTGCGCAGGATCTGCGTGGTGCCGCCCATGATCGTGTACGCAGGGGAGTACACGAGGTTGAGGGACACGCGAGCCGCGAGGGCAGGTGCGGCTGCGACATGGTCGTAGGCACTGGCCCCAGGACCCATGATGCGCGGGC
>Ga0105045_10005992_pt1 | contig 10751 bp, 8 predicted proteins | sample MAT02_FD_78089 | JGI IMG/M metagenome (GOLD analysis project Ga0105045, IMG submission 78089) | Freshwater microbial communities from Lake Fryxell liftoff mats and glacier meltwater in Antarctica - MAT-02 (megahit assembly) | ecosystem: Environmental > Aquatic > Freshwater > Ice > Liftoff... | reverse complement strand
CTCGCGGAAAAAATCAACCGCTACACCGCACCGGTAACCGTCCTCCTCCCGCTCCGCGCGATCAGCGTCATCAGCGCCCCCGGCCAGCCCTTCCACTCCCCCGCAGCCGATCAAGCCCTCTTCACATCGCTCCGCACGCACCTCCGCCCCGACATCCCCGTCCTCGCGCAAGACACCGAAATCAACGACCCCCTCTTCGCCCGCGCCTGCGCGGAGGCGCTGCTTGGGCACATGCACTCCAGAATTTCTTAGTATTTCGGTGCCTGTCTCCGAAATACTTTTTGATACCATTGCTCGGCTTTTCAGAGTTTGCTTTCACCCATTCAGGATTTGGCTCTTTAGCGCTCCGGTTGAGCCACATGGGTGGCTCCTTACCTGTCGCTTCGTCGAAATTATGGATTCTTACCGTTTCGGTGAGCGCCCAATCGAATTTGAGGCCGCGCGCTTCCAGCAATCGCAAAAACTCGCCCCTCGCCCTGTAACCTTCTGTTTTGGTGGCCCAATTCGGACAAAAAATACCTGAGGCAACGTCGCCCTCACTTTCGTCTCTGATAAACGGATCTGCACCTCGCTGGAGGAGGATAAGGACTTTCTTCATCAGTCGTGAGCCCGACGCTACATTGATGAGCGTGGATCCGTATTTATCCCGAGAATTGATGTCGGCTCCGGCCCTTAAGAGGATTTCGAGTCGCTCGTTTGAGGCGACGCTGTTCGTGCGAAAGACGATCGATTGCTTGGATATTGGGTTCACCGCGTTCGGATTCCCCCCGTGCGCGAGGGCAAGCTTCAAGTAGTCAGAGTCGCGGCGCGTCACACACCATCCGTTAAGTGGCTCGCCGGCATCGTTTCGCTGATTGGGATCGGCTCCGAGTTCGAGCAAGCGGGCGAACGCCTTTTTCTCACCCGCCACCAGCGCATACCAAAGTGTCGTCGGGTTCTGTCGCCCGATTGCTTTCACGTTGGCTCCCTCCTTCACGGCATTCTCGATCGCCCGCACGTTTCCGGCCTTGGACGCTGCCGCCAACGCCACCTGACGGGGATCAAAAAACGCATCTTCCGGTTTTATGGTCAATCGCCACTGTCCAAACATCGACGGGCATGCGCTCAAGAGGGCCATCATCACCGCCGCGACCATGGCCAAACGTTGAGAACTCCATTTCATTTTCGGGCCTCCAGTTTTTTGCGCGTCTCCGCCAACTCCTTTTCCAGCACCTTCTCATCCGGCAGCACCGTGAGATAGTCGCGCACTACCAGCTTCGTCGGCAGCGAATCCTTCGCATAGCGCACCAGCGCCTCACCTTTGCCCGAACACAGAATCATGCCGACCGGCGGATTTTCTCCCGGCTGCACCCGGTGCTCGCGCGCGTAGTTCAGATAGACTGTCATCTGCCCCGCATCGGCGTGCGTAAACCTCCCAAACTTCAGATCGAAAATTACCAGACAGCGCAGCCTGGGGTGGAAGAAGAGTAGATCCACGCGATACCACTCGTTGTCGATCCGCAGTCGTCGCTGACGGCCGACGAACGCAAAATCATTTCCAAGTTCGAGCAGGAACGCTTCGAGGAGCTGCACCAGCGCTTCCTCCAAATCGGTTTCGGAGTATTCGTCCTTCAGTCCGAGAAATTCCAGCACGAGCGGATGACGGATTTCTTCGTCGACACTTACCGCATCACCCGGCTGCGCTTTCGCGCCCTTGGCCAGCATCGCCGCCTTGTCGCGTGAAAGCCCCGTGCGCTCGTAAAACTGGCTGTCCATCTGTCGCTGCAATTGCCTAACCGACCACCCGCCGCGCAGCGCCTCGGTGTGATAAAACGCCAAAGCCTCCGGAGAACGGGCCCGGCGAACCAGCAACACGTAGTCCGATCAGGGCAGCGGAAATGCCCACCGCAGCGGGCAAAGCCGCGGCGTTCGCCGCCGCCGTCCGTGCGTTGTTCACCGGCCGCTCCGCCAACTTACGAGACAGTGTCTCGGAAATCATCCCTGGTGGGAAAGCCCGGTAAAATTGTCGCATGGATTCCAAAATATCGGGCGAAAATCCACGTTCGCAGCGTCTGCCCAAATCCGCCGACAAACGGACCAACAACCCTTTCCCATACTTCGCCCGGTCCGCCTCGCGCTGCTCGATTTCCACGATCCTCCGCCCCACCTCCCAATACGTCGCCGTCATCAACGCATTGATTGTGCGCGCCGACGCTCGCCGCGCCGCCTTCAGCAATTCGCCGATCCCACCCACGAGCCCGGTGTAATTGCGACTGCCTTTCTGCATAGCCGGCCGGCGAACAGTTTTCTTTTTCATGCTTTCGATAAAAGACGGACTCGTCGGCTCCCCGGTCTGAATTTGATTGAACCGTCATTTCGGGCTTCCCGCCGTTTTGTCCCATCACCACGCTCGTCGTTATTCGTTCCCCGCAACCGCGAACCCAGCGCTTGCACTCCAACTGCCCCGTCCGCTTCCACCCTCACCATGCGTCTCCTCCTCTTGCCTTTTTTCCTCCTCTCGCTCGCCCTTTCAATCCCGCTCCGCGCCGCCCCCGCCATACCGCTCTTCGACGGCCAGTCCCTCGGCGGCTGGGAAGGCGATCATAAATGGTGGCGCGTGGCCGACGGCGCGCTTACCGGCGGCTCCACCACCGAAAAAGTCCCGCGCAACTTCTTCCTCGCGACCACACGGTCGTTTCAAAATTTCGATCTGCGTCTCCAGATCAAGCCCACCGGCGATCCCGCCACCGGCCTGAGCAACAGCGGCGTGCAGATCCGCAGCGTGCGCGTGCCGAACAACACCGAGATGAGCGGCTACCAGGTCGACGCCGGCGACAAGTGGTGGGGCAAACTCTACGACGAATCGCGGCGCAACAAGGTCATCGCCGAGCCCGTCGATGCGGCCGCCGCCGACGCCGCGGTGAAGAAGGGCGACTGGAACGATTACCGCATCCTCGCCGAGGGCCCGCGCATCCGTTCGTGGATCAACGGCGTCGCCGCCCTCGACTACACCGAGACCGATCCTACCATCGCCCTCGACGGCAAGATCGCGATTCAGATTCACAGCGGCGCCATCGCCCTCGTCCAAGTCCGCGCCGTCACTCTCGAGGAACTCCCGCCCACGCCCGGCGCGCCCACTTGGGACAAAGTCGGCCACCCCAAACCCCGCCCGGCCGCTCCGGTTCCTGCCGCCAAAAAATCCGCCGCCGCGACCCCGCCGGCCCCGGCGCTTCCGGCTTCGACCGCCACCGCCGGCCCCCGCTCACCTGAGGAGGAGCGGCTCTCCTTCGTCCTACCGTTCGGCTTCGAAGCCGAGCTCGTCGTCGCCGAATCCGAAGGCTTCGGCAAATTCATCAACGTCACCTGGGACGCGCAGATGCGAATGTGGTCCATGACCGCCCTCGAGTATCCCGTCGACGGTAACGAACAAAAAGCCGCCTCCGACGCCCTCTTCGCCGCCGGCGGCCGCGACAAAGTCGTCGTCTTCGATGCGCCCTACGCCGCCCCCGCGCCCGGTCGCGCCGCCGTCACCGCCCCGCCCCGCGTCTTCGCCGACGGCCTCGTCATGCCCCTCGGAGTGCAGCCCTACAAGGACGGCGCCTTCGTCCAATACGGCCCCGATATCCGCTTCTACCGCGACACAAACGCCGACGGCCGCGCCGACCGGCACGACGTGATTCTCACGGGTTTCGGCACGGAGGACTCGCATTTGTTTCCCCATCAATTTCTCCGCCAGCCCGGCGGCCAGATCTTCGTCGCGCAAGGTCTCTTCAACTACTCGAAGGTCCGCCGCCCCGACGGCCGCCCCTTCGCCGACGGCTCGACCGAGATCGCGTTCAACCAGTGCAAGCTCGGCCGCTTCGCCCCCGACGGCTCCAGCTTCGAAAGCCTCACCGCCGGCCCCAATAACATCTGGGGCCTCGTCACCTCGCGCGAAGGCGAGACGTTTTTCCAGGAGGCCAACGACATCGGCTACCCCGTCATCCCCTACGAGCCCGGCGTATGGGTCGCCACCGTCTCGAAAGACCGCCTCCGCCCCTACCAACCGCTCATGCCGCCAACCCTCGCCCCCGCGCAGATGGGCGGCACCGGCCTCAGCGGCCTTGCCCTCGCCGAAGATCGCGACAGCCCGTTCGCTACTTTCTACCCATCTCCGGACTCCGATCTCCGATCTCCGATTCGTGACCCAGCGCCCGCCTCCAAGGTCTTTTTCCTCGCGAACCCGATCACCAACAAAATCAACGTCGTCCGCGCCACGCCCGAAGGTCCGCGCTATCGCTACGAGAAACTCCCGGACTTTCTTACGACCGACGACAAGTGGTTCCGCCCGGTCGCGATCCACTTCGGCCCCGACGGCGCTCTCTACATCGTCGATTGGTATAACAAAATCATTTCGCACAACGAGGTCCCGCGCACGCACCCCGACCGCGACAAATCCCGCGGTCGCATCTGGCGCATCCGCCATCGCGATCAACCGCGCGTCATCCCGCCCGATCTCACCAAGCTCGACGACCGCGCCCTCGTCGCCGAGCTCGGTGGTCCTAACGCCCTCGTCTCCCGCCTCGCCTGGCTCGAACTGATCGATCGCAACGCCACCGCGCTCGCGCCCGATCTCGAAACTATCGTCACCGACCGCTCCGCCGCCGCCGACCGTCGTCTCGCGGCGCTCTGGGCCCTGGAAAGTCTGCAGCCGATCCCGACGCCGCTCCTCCTGCAGCTCGCCGCCGACTCCACGTTCGCCCTGCGACGCGAGGCCGTGCGGATCGCGGGCGCCACGCCGCGAGCCGAGGCGGAGTTCGTGGCGATCGCGGCCCCGCTGGCGGACGATCCCAGCCCGACGGTGCGTGCCGCTCTCGGCGATGCGCTCCGCCGCGTGCCCGCCGCCGGCCCGGCGGTGATGGCGTTGGCTGCACAACTCGGAGGGGCATCACTCCCAACCGGCGACGAATGGCCGCGCTATGAGCGGGAGTTTGAGCGTTACCTCGCGCGTTGGGCCATGGAGCGCAATCCCGCCGCCACGATGGCGCTGCTGGAATCGCCCGTCGGCCTGAAGCTCCCCTTGGAGAACCGGGTGCTGGCCACGCTCGCGCTCGGCGGCAGGCCGGCCGCCCTGGGCTTGGCGCAACTCGCGCCGGAACTGGCCCGTCCGCTAAACGACGAGGAGGTGCGGACGTTGGCGGCGCAGTTTTCCGAACCGGCGGCGCGCGCTGTCCTCACCAAGGCGCTCGATCAGGCCGGCTCGCGAGCCGTCGTGCTGCGGGCATTGCTGGCGCTCCGCACGAGCATTGAGACCGCGCCGCTGCGGCCGGAGCTGACGGCGGCGGCGCGGGGCCTGTTGATCAGCTCGGTCGCCGCAGAGACATTGCTCGGAGCACAAGCGGCCGGTGCCTTCAAGCTGGCCGCCCTCGAACCGGAACTCACGGCGGTGCTGGCGCGGGAACCGACCAAGGAGATGGTCCCGGTCATCGTCGCCGCCCTGCGCGCCCTCCGGGAAAACAGCCTCGGCCCTCTCGAAAGCCTTGCCCGCTTGGTGCGGGAATCGAAGGACGCGCCGATCCGGGATGAAGCCCTCCTGGTGTGGGCGACGGTGCGCGACCCGGAGGCGAGCCGCTCATTGCTAAAACTCCTGCCGACGCTGGCCGCCGGAACGCGCGGAAATCTCCTGGATCGGCTCGCGGCGCACCCCGCAGGCGCGACCGCGGTCATGGATTCCTTCCGCTCCGGCGCTCTGGTGGCCGGATATCTCGGGGTGGGCGTGGTGGAAAAGCTCCGGCGCCTGACTCCGGCCGATCCGGCCTTGGCGACGCTTTGGCGGGACCTCGGCGGCGACACGGCCCGAGCGCTCCGCCTGCCCGGCGGCCCGGGCGACCACGCCGATACGCAACTGACTCTCGCCGGCCCGTTCACGGTCGAGTGCTGGGCGCGACTCGATCCCGGCATCGATCAACGCGACGGTCTGCTCGGCTTGGGCGGTGTCATGGATTTTAACTTCTTCGACGGACGTTTCCGCGTCTGGCTCGGCGAGGCCAACGACGTGGCGATAGCGCGGAAGCCGGCCGTGCCGGGCGTCTGGACGCACTACGCCGTGACGCGCGACGGCGCGGGCTTTTTCCGTCTCTACATCGATGGCGAGCACCAGGCGACGAGTGCGGGGCCCAGCCAAGCGGTCTTTGCCGCCGCGAATGTCGGCCGCAGCCGGACAAATCCCGCCGGAGGAACGACGGCCGGATGGCTGTCGGAGTATCGCGTGTGGAACGTCGCGCGTTCCGCGGAGGAGATCCGCGATCACTTCGACCGCAGCCTGAGCGATCTTGAGCCGGCGCGCCGGCCGCGCGGGCTCCTTCAGCTCTTGGCCGGTGCGGATTGGGGCCCGCTGAAAGGCGCGGCCCGCGTCGAGGCCACTTACGACGCGCCCGTGCTGTTGACGACGGCGGCGGCCGCAGCGCAGGAAGAAAAATTCGCGCGCTATCGCGCCCTCGTCGAACGCGGGGTCCATGCGGAGGGCGGCAAAGCGACGTTTACGATGCTCTGCCTCGCCTGCCACCAGCAGGGTGGCAAAGGCGGCCTGATCGCGCCGCCGCTCGACGGGATCGCCAACACCGGCACGGAGGCGTTGCTCCGCAACCTCCTCACGCCGAGCGCGGCGATGGAGAGCGCCTACCGCACGTTCCGCGTGACGTTGAACGACGGCGGCGTGCTCGACGGCTACCTCGCTGCGGAGACGCCGGAGGCCGTCGTGTTGCGCTCGCCCGGCGCGGAGGACCGGCGCATCGCGCGCGGCGAGATCCGCCAGACGGTTTATCTGAACCGCTCGCTCATGCCGGAGGGCCTGCTCGAGGCGATGCCGCCCGCGCAGGTGAGCGACCTCTTCGCCTATCTGAAAACCCTGCGCTGACCTCCGCCACTGGCCCGTTTTACACTTTCCCAAGTTTTCCGATTTCCCGTTTCGCCGGCCGCAGGCGGTCAACGCAGGATAGCAAGCCTCCGGGAAGATCGCTCCGTGAATTACCGGCCATCAATGCCGCCCACCGGATCGCGGTCTGCGCGCTGGAAAGCACGATCATCTTTACATGATATTGAACGGGGATGAAACCATGACCACTCCGGCTTCGGGCTCGGTTTTCGCGATCGGCACGACGACGGTGACCGCGAGTGTTATAGGTGCGGTCGGAAATATAGGAAGCCGCACGTTCAGCGTGACGGCGCTCGGCGCAAACCTCTCCGCACCCACCGGCCCGGGCGCCAGCGCGGATGTTGGCAACCTCTCGCTCAGCGCGGCAGGAAGGATTTGGAAGGCGAGTTCGCCCTGCCGCGAATGATTGCGCGTTTGGTTCGTAAGCTTCGGCGCGGTTTGCGTGCCGCCGCGCTCCTCCCGTGGGCAGTTTCAATCGTGCGTGATCACCTTACCGTCGCTATCCATCTTAAAATCGACTTTCTTGCCGTCCTTTTTCGTTTCGACCTCATACACAACTTGGCCCTTTTCGGTTTCCTTTTCGATTTCGATTTTATCAACCGGGACATCTCCCACTTGAACCTTGATCGCGGCCTGCACAGCGGGCGGTAAATCGGTGAAGGCGACTTTCGATTCGGATTTTGAGCAACCGGCGAGCGCGGATGCGGCTATTATAGCTAAGACGAATGGGACGGTGAGGCGTGATTTCATAAGTTTGGGCGAAAGGATAACGATCCCGTCGCCGCCCAGGAATGGGGTGTTCACCGTAGCGCGACCACATCGTTGCACCTCAGGATTTCGAATCCGAACGAGCGTCGTCGCTGCCTTCGTCGCAAGAGTCCTGAAGGAAGAGATCCGGATTGGTGGAGAAAGGGCGTTGAGCTCGTCGAGTATCGCTTTTTTCGTGCTTTCCGCGGGCATCTCTTCTGCAAATTTTAGGCTCAGAGAATCCGAACTGAGTCGGTCTTTGTGGTTTTTGGCTCGGCGGTTGCGGCGGGCGAGAGCGGGGCGTGGGGGCGGACTGAAGTCCGCTCTCCTGGGTTTAGGGGTGTCAGGGCCAGCTGTGGACGAGGCCGGCTTTGACGGAGTTTTGGCGGATGTAGGCGACGCAACGGGACCACTCGGCGTCGTCTCGCATCCAACGATCAAACCATTCCCTTTGCCAAAGTGTGCCGGTTCGGCCGAGCACGGCGTTAATGCGGCGGGCCGACCGGCCCTTGATCGCGCGCATTATCCGGGACAACGAGGGCACGCAATCCGACGTAGGGACGAGGAGCGCATGCCAGTGATTGGGCATGATGGTGTAGTGCGGCACATCGACGTCTCGGTTGCAAAGCGAGCAGAGTTCGTCGGCGAGGATTTCGGCGGCGGCGGACGAGGCCAACCAAGGGTGGCCGTAACCGGCATCGAGATACTTCTCCATCGTGAGAAAATACTGCCGCTGAAGAGCGATGAACCCGGCGGAGTGCGAAGCGACGGCTCGAAGCGCCGTGTGGATTTCGGATAGGCGAGCGACGATTTCCTCGGGCAGGCTATCGTGACAACGGACGGTGACAAAGTATCGGCCGCCTTTTACTTCCCAGTGGGAAGCTTCCCTCGGATGAATCGCGTGGTAAGTGTCGGCCGAGTTATACGGGGAACCTGATGCGCGGCAGCGAGGCGGCAAGGAAAGTAGGGCGGACTTCAGTCCGCCTTGGGAAGGGGCTGGCGCGTGAAGTTGGGTGAAGCGAGAGGGGTGACGCGGGGCGGAGGGCGGACTGAAGTCCGCCCTACTTTGGGTGAGGGCTTCGTCGGTTAGGGTGAGGGAGTCGGTTTTGCCGTCGGGGCGGGTGATGGTGAGCGTGCCGGCGGTTTGAGTGACGGCGAGTTGCGCGGGCGTGGGGCCGCGCTCGGGCCAGAGGACGGAGTAGACGGTGAACTCGGCGGCGGACTCGTTGCTCTCCAAGGTGAGATGCTGCTGCGGGGTCCATTTGCCGGTGAGGTAGGCGCCGCTAACCGCGCCGGTGGCATATTTCGGATCGACCGGGACAGGAAATCGATCGGTCACGGTCGCGCGCCAGGACACGTCGGGGGCGATGACCCGCGTGGTGAGCGAGGCTTTTTTCTGCGCGCCGACGATGGTCGCGGTGCCGGTGGTGGCGTCCCACGTGAGGTTGCGCTCGGCGTGAGTGAGCCAAGAGAGTTTGCCGGGGGTCGTGAGGAGGACGCGGTCGCGGAGGACTACGTAGCGGGAGTCGATGAAGACAAGGTCGCGGGTGACACGCTGGACGCGGCCTTTTTCCTTTTGGCCGGTCTGGTGGGCGACGGTAGCGTCGCCGCTGGACTATACGGTGCGCGGGGTTTCTTCGTAGCGCTTGATTTTTCCGGTGGCGGCTTTGCTTTGGGCTTTCTGGCCGAGACCGTCGATCAGCAGGGCGTTTTTGGAAATCGTCTGGCGGGTCCAGTCGCGGTGGTGGGGCGAGTTGTGGAATTCGCGGTAGGCGGAGTTGATCGCGAGGCTTTCGCCGTAGGCGTTTAGGATGAAGGCGTTTTGGTCGGCGTGGCTGTGGCTGAACGACCCGTATTATGACGACTTGAACGTGACGTGGATATCGTCGGCGGGGCGGCCGAGCGCGCTGTGGAGCGAAACCCAACCGACGTCGCGGAAATAGCGGTGGGCGGGCAGCGTCGAGAGGGCGACGGGGGCGGGGAGTTTCCGCGCTGAGGCGATGAAGTTGAGAAAGAGGAACTCGGCGGCGGTGGGGAGGCTGCGGCCGAGGTCGTCGAGGCCCTTGTCGATGGGGCGGGCGCGGGCGTCGGTGGCGAGCGCGGCGTAGGCGAGGAAGGTGCCGTTCTGCTGCACGCGGGCGACGTGCTCCATGTAGTCGGCGATGACGGGTTCGAGATTGAAACGGCCGGCCTTGGAGACGTCGACGAAGGAGGTGTGGGCGTAGGGTCGGACGTTGTAGACCGCGAAGAGCGGGGAGGCTTTCCAAAACGGCGACGCGTAGGCGAGGGGGATCGCCGAGGGCGAGGAGGGCGTCTTGGAAGGCGGCGTGTTCGAAGGTGCCGCGCCAATAGGCGGTGCCCTCGCCCCAGCCGCCGTCGTCGCCCCACGGGCTGAATTTATCGCGGTAGAATTTGTAGGCCTAGGCCCACCGCTCGCGGGCTTCGGGCAGATCGTCCCAGAGGGCGAGGGCGGTGAGGCCGGCCATGGGGATGAAGCGAACGGGGTGGGAGGAGATATCGGAGGCGATGGAGTTGCGCCGGGTTTTCGAGATGTCGCCTTCTTCCTCGATCCAGGCCACGGAGCGCGCGCCGCGGAGTTTGAAGTGCGCGAGGATCGTGGCGCGGTCTCCGGGGGAAAGTTTCGCGCGGAGCTGGTCGTAGACGAGGGGAAGTTTCCGCCAGAGGCGAAAGTGCGCCTCGTCGTTGTAGCGGATGTCGGTCGCGCCGACGACATCGCCGGATTTCCAGTCGGGGGCGAAGCGCCACGCGGAGGTGGCGAGGAGAATGACGCGGGCCTGTTGAAAATATTTTTCTTCGTCGGTGACGAGCCAGCAGAGCGCGGCGGCCTCGGCGACGCCGGTGATGCGGCCGCAGACGTCATGCACGGCGCGCCTTTTGTCGGCCTTGGCGGAGTCGAGCTTGGAGGGCGCGGGATCGCCGTAGGTGACGGGCTCGGCGGGGACGGCATAGTTGGCGAAGTCGCGGTCGAGGTCGCGCTTGGTGAGGGCGAAGGCTTTGGCGCCGACGCCGGCGAGGCAGTAGGTGCGGAAGGCCTCGGCGCGGCCGGCGAGGACGTTGGTGCGCGGGGCGGTGGCGGGGACGATGGTCGCGG
>Ga0105045_10005991_pt1 | contig 10752 bp, 13 predicted proteins | sample MAT02_FD_78089 | JGI IMG/M metagenome (GOLD analysis project Ga0105045, IMG submission 78089) | Freshwater microbial communities from Lake Fryxell liftoff mats and glacier meltwater in Antarctica - MAT-02 (megahit assembly) | ecosystem: Environmental > Aquatic > Freshwater > Ice > Liftoff... | reverse complement strand
GGGGCAATGGAGCCAGAAGTCGGTGCAGGAAGCGCGCCGCTACGGCCAGGTGAACGTGGCCGCCAGCAGCGCCAGCACGGGCTACACCACGATTCCGCCGCGCGAGACCTGGCAGCTCGACCCCGGCGCCGCCTACGTGCACATCTGCAGCAACGAAACCATCGGCGGCGTTGAATACCCGGCCACGCCCGATGTCGGCGATGTGCCCTTGGTGGCCGACATGAGCAGCAGCATCCTCAGCCAGCCCCTCGATGTCTCGAAGTACGGGCTGATCTACGGCGGTGCGCAGAAGAACATCGGCCCGGCCGGGCTGACCCTCGTGATCGTGCGCGAAGACCTGCTGGGCCAGGCCCTGCCATGCACGCCCACCGCGTTCAATTACCGGGTGGTGGCCGACAACGGCAGCATGTACAACACCCCGCCCACCTATGCCATCTACGTTGCCGGGCTGGTGTTCAAGTGGATCAAGGCGCAAGGCGGGCTGGCCGCGATGGCCGCGCACAACGCCGCCAAGGCGCTACTGCTGTACGGCGCGCTGGATGCCAGTGGTTGCTACACCGCGCCCGTGTCGCCGGAATGCCGCAGCCGCATGAATGTCACCTTCCGCCTGCACGACGAGCGCCTGGACGCCGCCTTCCTGCAAGGCGCCGAAGCCCGCGGCCTGGTGCAGTTGAAAGGCCACCGCTCGGTGGGCGGCATGCGCGCTTCAATCTACAACGCCATGCCCTTGGCCGGCGTGCAGGCGCTGGTGGACTGGTTGCACGAGTTCGAAAGAGCCAACGGCTGAACCGGCCTGCGCAGGCCACGCTGGCGCGCCTGAACGGCAGCTTCTAGCGCGGGGCGGCGCGGGCCCACTTCGCGGCGGCGCCGGTATCACGGGCCTGGATTGCGGGCACCGGGAAGCGGTAGTAGGCGGCGTTGAGATGCCGCGCGACCTGGGCGATGTCTTCTTCGCTCCATCCGAGTTGCGCATTGCCTTGCCAGAAGCGAACCCAGGCCTGCAGGCTGTCCCAGTCCTTCGCCAGCTTCTTGTCGCGCCAGTGCATTTGCGCCGTATGGCAGGTCTGGCAATGGGTGGTGTACAGCAACTCGCCGCGCGTCTGCGCCCCGGCGGCAGGCGCGAAGGCGTGGGCGCCCGCCAGCACGAGAGCCGCCCCCAGCAGGTTTCGGTTGCGTTTGCGCATGTCGCTCGATTCTGAATCAGTGTGGGGTTTCAGCATGGGTGATTTCGCTGCTTCGCGGCTTGGTCGGCGACAACAGCTGCGTGACGAGCTCCGGCGAGGCCTGGCGCACGCGTCCAGGTCTCGGGCCGAGTCGGCGGGCCGACCGTTGTTGATCGCAGGCGCAAGGCCGCCCGCCGTACCATGATGCAGATCAAAGCGCGCGCACCGCCCTCGGTGCTTACTTGTGCCAGACCACCAGCCTCAAGGACAGACTCGCGATGACGGCACCTCAGCCCGCAAAAGAACAGCCTCTTGCTCGCTCGACGGTGTGGCGCGCCTGCGCGCTGCTCTTGCCCGCACTGCTGCTGGCGGCCTGCGCCTTACAGATCAAGAACCTGCAGCCCGCGCAGGAACTGGCCCGGCAAGCCAAGCCACCCGGTTCGGTGTACGCCGGCTGGCGTGTGTTCCAGGACAAGTGCGCCGCGTGCCATGGGCCCGCTGCGGCCGGCACGGCAGGCGGCCCCGACCTGCTGCCGCGCATGCGCGAGATGGGCGCGCGCCGCTTCGTGGGTTTGGTGCTGATGCGCTATGACTTGACGCAACCGCTGGCTCAGGCGCGCACCGAGGGCTCGGCGCGCGACGCATTGATCGAAGATATCGTGCAACGCAAGCAGGGCATGCTTACCATGCCGGCATGGCAAGGCGAGCCGAGTGTCAACGCGCACATCGTGGACCTCTACGCCTACCTCGCAGCGCGCGCAGAGGGAACGCAGGGCCCGGGCCGCCCAGCGCCATGATCAAACCTTGGTGGAGACTATGAGATGCGACACGTCCTGATCACAGCAGCTGGTTTTTGCCTCGCCTTGCCCGCATTCGCGCAAAGCCCGGCGCCCACTTTCCAGACCAAGACCCTCACGCCTGAAACCGCGCTGGTGGCGGCGCAGGCGGCGATGGCCGCTTGCCGTGCGCAAGGATTTCAGGTGGGCGTGGCGGTGGTGGACCGGTCGGGCCTGACCCAGGTGTTCCTGCGCGACCGCTTCGCCGGCGCCCACACCGTGGACGTGGCCACGAACAAGGCATGGACAGCGGCGAGCTTTCGCACGTCCACGCTGGAACTGGCAGCCGAATCGCAAGCGGGCAAGCCGATGAGCGGCATCCGCAGCACACCCCGCATGCTGGCAGTGGGCGGCGGTGTGGTGATTGAGGGTGGCGGCTCCAGCTTCGGCGCCATTGGCGTGTCGGGCGCGCCCGGTGGCGAAGCCGACGATGCCTGCGCCAAGGCGGGCATCAAGGCGATTGCCGACAAGATCGAGTTCTGAGGCGGCGCGCGGTTGCCGCGCGTCGGTCTCTGCTCGCCAGACCACACAACCACAGACCACAGGGGGCCGACATGAAGGGATACGTGCAAGACATCGAGGGCATCGCCACGCGGAACGAAGAGTTTCGCCAGGTTCTCTACACCGCCCGGCATTGCCAGTTGGTCGTGATGGCGCTGAAGCCCAATGAAGAGATCGGGGCCGAGGTGCACAAGCTGGATCAGTTCTTCCGTGTCGAACAGGGCAGCGGCGAGGCCGTGCTCGACGGAGTTCGCACCGCGATTCGCGCCGGCTTTGCGGTGATCGTTCCCGCCGGCGCCAGGCACAACATCATCAACACCGGGACCGAACCGCTCAAGCTCTACACGATCTATTCACCGCCCAACCATCGCGATGGTGTGGTGCACCACACGCGTGCAGACGCCGAGGCCGACACCGAACACTTCGACGGCCAGACCTCGGAATGATGACCACGCAGCCGACGGATCGCTACGGCACCCTGTCGGCGCACGCGCGCTGCCCGCGCTGCAACACCACTTCGTGTCCCGCGAAAATCATCTGGCGATTTCTGCTGGCAGCAGGCGGTCGAACTCGTTCTTGACGACGCGGTAGCACTCGCAACTGCGCGCTTCCAGGCCCTGGCGGTCCTGAACCTCGATGTCTCCGCGGCGGCACGTGATCAGCCCGGCCTTGTGCAAGCGGCCCGCGGCTTCCGTCACGCCTTCACGGCGAACGCCCAGCATGTGGGCGATCATTTCATGCGTCGCGGCAATGTGACTGGATTGCAGGCGGTCCAGGCGCAGCAGCAGCCACTGGCAAAGGCGTTGTTCGAGCGAATGGTGACGGTTGCACACTGCCATCTGTGAGGTCTGGGTGATCAATGCCTGCGTGTAGCGCAGCAGCAGATGCATGACGGGGCCCGAACGGTCGAACTCCTCCATCAGAACGCTCGCACTCAGGCGGAAGCCGCGCCCGGCGCTCTGCACCACATCACGCGACGGCGTGGTACCGCCGCCCATCGGCAGCCAGGTGCCGACCATGCCCTCGTTGCCGATGACGGCTGTCTCTGCTGAACTGCCGCTTTCGGTCAGGTACTGCAGCGAAACGATGGCGGTGGTGGGGAACAGCACGTGGCTCAACCGGGCACCCGGTTCGCAAAGCACCTTGCCCCGCGGCAAGTCAACGGCTTCCAGTTCCGTCCGCCAGCGTTGCCAGACGGGCTCAGGCAAGCAGGCCAGCAGTCGGTTGCGCCTGGCGCCCAAGGGTTCATCGCTGCCGATGAGCAATTTGAGAGCGGGCGCTGCGCTGAGCGGCTGACCGCCATATGCACGGACATGAGACTGGGGCATGGCATCCTCGCTGGTTGATGACCGGGGAAACCTCGACGCGGTGCCGGACAAGTCCGTCGCGGCAGATCCAGTATGGCCGCTCTGGAAGACAACCGTGTCGAATTACCGCGCCTGCGCAGGGCTTCGTTGATCCTGGTCAAGAGCGTCCATCGGCAAGCGTCTTCCGTAATGGCGCAAGGCGACGTTCGACCCGCACCATCGTGACGTCGTCCGGATCGGGCTCCACCTCGAACCGAAGCTTTCTAGCCAAGGCCAGCATCGGCCGGTTGTTTGCGATCACGTGCCCCTCCATGCGCGCGTAGCCGTCTCGCCGCGAACGCCGCACCAGACTGGCCAGCAGGTGCACGGCCAGCCCGCTGCTGCGCCAGTCGTCGGCGACGGTGATGGCGAATTCGCAGACGCGGCCTTTGTCGTCGAGGTCCTTTTGGTGGGTAACGCTACCGTCGGCGGGAACATATTGCGCTGCGCCGACGATCTCGTAACCCTCGCTGGAAGGCACGGTCGCGACGAAGACAAAGGCTCGCCCCGGCACTGGATTCAGCCCCGCCTCCAGCGCTGCAGGGTTCAACTGCTTCTTGTGAACCATGAACCGCGTGTATCTCGAGTCGGCCGACAGGCGTTCGAATGCTCGAACGATCCCGGCTTCATCCGACCCTCTGACCGCACGCACGCTCACTTGCCTGCCATCGCGCAGGGTGACAAGCCGCGCGGGTGAAGCTGCCGGTGTCATTTCCGAAGACCAGACGCTGCGGTGATGCCGGGTGCCTGCCGATCGACTGCGGCTCTGTCCTTGTCCCGCAGCGCGCGCCGCAAGACCTTGCCGATGGCCGACTTGGGCAGCGCTTCTTCACGGAATTCGACGAAGCGCGGAATCTTGTAGCCCGTGAGATGCACCCGGCAATGCGCCAGCAGCGCAGCCTCGTCAAGTTGTGCATCGCGACGCACCACCAGCACCTTCACGGCCTCGCCGGTGCGCTCGTCTGCGACGCCGATCGCAGCCGCCTCGAGCACGCCGGGGTGCAGTGCCAGCACGTCTTCGATCTCGTTCGGAAAGACCTTGAAACCCGACACCACGATCATGTCCTTCTTGCGGTCGGTGATGCGAAAGCGCCCCTGCGCGTCCATCATGCCCATGTCGCCCGTCAGCAGCCAGCCATCGGTGGTGAACGCGGCCGCGGTCTCTTCGGCGCGGAGCCAGTAGCCCTGCATCACCTGCGGGCCGCGCAGAGCAATCTCACCAGTGGCTCCGACGGCAACGGGCCCGCCGTCCTCGTCGAGGATGGCCGCCTCGGTGCTGGGCAGCGGCAGACCGATCTGCCCGCTCCACTGCACGATGTCGATGGGGTTGGCAATTGCCACCGGTGCACTCTCGGTCATGCCGTAACCTTCCACCAGCGGTATGCCGGTGGCGTCTTTCCAGCGCTGGGCCACCACCTTTTGAACGGCCATGCCGCCGGCCACTGCCAGCTTCAGCCGGCGCCAGTCCAGCGCTGCGAAACCCGGTGCGTCGAGCAGTGCCCGAAACAGCGTGTTCACACCGATGAGCGCCGTGGGGCTAGACCGGACGAGCGTCTTCAGAACATCCGGCATGTCGCGCGGGTTGGCAATCAGCACGGCGCGGGTTCCCTTGCTGAAGAACGCCAGCGCGCCGGTCAACGCGAACACGTGGTAAAGCGGCAACGGAATGACCAGGGTTTCAATGCCGTCCTTCAGATCACGACCCACCCACGCCGCCACCTGCAGCACATTGGCCACCATGTTGCCGTGGCTCAACATCGCCGCCTTGGGCGTGCCGGTCGTGCCGCCCGTGTACTGCAGGAATGCCAGGTCGTCGTGGCCGAGCGACACGTCGTCAAGCGCGAGGCCGCTGCCGATGGACAGCACATCATTGAATGCCACGGTGTTGTCCATCTGCCAGGGCGGCACCATCCTTTTAATGTGCTTGACCACCGCGTTGGTCAGCCAGCGCCGCAGCGGCGGCAACATGTCGCCCACCTGTGTCGTGACCACCGTCTGCACAGCCGTCGACGCCACCACCGCGGACAAGCTAGCCGCGAAGTTCTCGAGCACGACGATGACCTTGGCGCCGGAATCGTTGAGCTGATGTTCGAATTCGCGCGGGGTGTACTGCGGGTTGGTGTTCACGACAACCAAACCAGCGCGAAGAACTCCGAACAGCGCCACGGGGTACTGCAGAAGATTGGGCATGGCCAAAGCGACGCGGTCGCCGCGCTTCAGCTTCGCCGTCTTCAGCAGCCAGGCTGCAAAGGACCGACTGGCAACGTCCAGTTGCCGAAACGTCATCGCATGGCCCATCGATTCGAAGGCAGGAAGTTCTGGAAACCGCCCGCAGGTGATGGACAGCAGTTCCTTCAACGAAGCGTATTCGTCAAGTTCGATCTCGGTCGGAATTCCGTCGGGGTACTGCGCGAGCCATGGCCTGGCTTCCGCTGACGCGGGCGATTGATCGACATGCGGTGCGGTGTCATGAACCATGAGACGCAATGCGGGATCGCCATTCGACATCTGCCACATTTGAAAAACGTGGCTGAGAAGCGGGCCGTACTGCTATCAGCCCATGACTGGATACGCCGTTGTTCATCGCGGTTCCTGTGGTATCGCTTGAAAAAGCATGCGGCGGCGGACCCGTCACGCCGTTGCCAAGGTAGCGCGGAGCCTCGCTCTCGTCTGTGCGCTCGCGCACCAGGGCATGCGGCGACCAGGTTCGCGAGGTCGCAACGACCGTCGCTCGGGCACGAGGATTGCCGAATCGCCGCATGACAGCCTGGGCCCCGCCAGCAAGCGCGACAGAACGACATGCTTGCCGTCATTGTTCGTGGCCCCAGCCGACAACCCAACGGAGAAGGAAAGAGCATGGAAAGCAAAGCGAAGCTGTTCGGACATTCCATCCACCAAATGCTGGTCGCGTTTCCGGTCGGTTTGTTGCTGGCATCGGTGGCCTTCGACGCCTTGTCTCAGGTTTTCGTCGGCTCCTCGATGTCCGTCGCAGCCTATTGGATGCTGACCGCGGGCATCGCAGGCGGCTTGCTTGCTGCACCCTTCGGTTTGATCGATCTGATGGCCGTTCCAGATCGAACGCGTGCCAGCCGCATTGGCACATGGCATGGGGTGGGCAACGTGGTGGCCTTGTGCATTTTCATTTCGAGTTGGGCCCTGCGACCCGGCAGTGATGTGGCAGCGCCGGGCATGGCCATCTTTCTTTCCGTAGTGGGTGCACTTTTCTTGCTGATGACGGCCTGGCTGGGTGGCGAACTGGTCTCGAGGCTGGGTGTAGGCGTCTCATCCGAGGCTCATCTGAATGCCCGCAGTTCGCTGCGCGACTCACCCTAGGCGGGCAGCCGTCATGGTTCGAGTCGCACGATCGATGCACGCTCGACGCACGCTCGACTTCACACCCGTCCACCCCAACTGGATGAACAGCCCATGGACACTGCCACCCATCACACACTGAGCGACTTGTTCGACCAGATCGGCCTGCCTTCCACAGCGGCGGATATCGACGAATTCGTGCGACAGCATGGACCGCTCGACGATGATTGCCACCTCACCCAGGCGGCCTTCTGGAACGATTCTCAAGCCGCCTTCCTGCGCGAACAGTGGCGTGCCGATGGCGACTGGGCTCTGGTCGTCGACGAGTTGAATGCACTGCTGCACAGCCACCCCGACCCACAGAGCCTTGGCGCCTGAGCGTCTTGCGTTCATCGCAGCGCGCAGTTCGCTCGGACTCCGGCACCGCTTGTCGAAGCGCTGTCAGAGATGACCTACAAAGTTATCGGCCGGCGTCTTGTGCGCCGGCATGACCCCGGGGGGCATGCTCGACCCCAACTTCCCCACCGCGCTTGAAAGGACATGCAATGACTACCGACGCCCGCCAATCACTGCACGATGTGCACACCGCCACGCAAGATGTGCTGAAGGGCTACCGGACGATGCTCGAACGTGCAGAGCCCGAGATTCGTCCGACCGTGCAGGCGTTGACCGACCTGCACAACCGGCATGCGCAGGAGCAGGAGCGCGAAATACACCGCCTCGGTGAATCTGCCGGCGACGACACTTCCTTCCAGGGCACGGTCAACAAGGCGGCGGTCATCGTTCGTGATTGGGTCACCGGGCTAGACCGGGATGCCTTGTCCGCCGTGCGCCAGGGCGAAGAAGCGCTTCGCGACCGTTACGTCGAGGCGATGGACGAGATGGGAACTGGTTCTACCGGTGCAACGCGCTCGCTCTTGACGCAGCAACACGCGGATATCTGCAATCAGATCGCAAAGCTGCCGAAATCCTGAAGGCCCGCTTTCGGAGCAACCAGCAAAGAGACGGGCGGGTGTGGATGTTTCACCCCGCCCGGTCTTTCTGAAGGCTGCAAATCAGGCTGATGGAGAAGGAAGAACCACTCGATCAACGCGTCGTCGAAGCCAGCGGCAGTGGTGGCGGCGGAAGATTTCCTGTCTGCCATTCGGTGCCTTGAACTGCATGCGGCCCGGGCGTCGAGCTCGCATGACGGCGCGATGTCGGCCGAGGAGAGCCCATCAGCATGAACACGGCCAAGATCAAGGGTGCACCCAGGATCCACAGGGGCACAAGGCCACCCCAATCGAATTCAGCCATGCCGATCTCCTTCCAAATGCAATGGTTGATGTGGTGGCCCCTTTTTCATCGTCGGCAGGCCCAGAGTCGAACGGCAAGGGTCATGCCCGCCACGCATGGCGTGCTGCGAAGCAAACTCGCGTTGCAGCTTGCGACATGCCGCCAAAACGCTGCGCGGCGCCGGCGCAGCGGCTCGGCGCAGCGCCCTTCAGTCGCCGCCAGCGGGTTCAGCGGACAGGCTTGCGGTCTCGCTGCGGTCCCAGGTCCATGGGTGTGCAGACTCATACCCGATCCACGGCGCATCTTCGTCGACGATGCTGGCAGGTCTGCCTGGCGCAACAGCATGCATGGGCCCGGCGAGGCTCGGGCTGGCGGAAGGATTCGGCGGCTTGGCGTTCATCGGGTCCTTCGGATGGAAAGGCCGCGGGCGGGCGGCCGAATGGCGACCCTTTGGCAAGCCACGTTCCCGCCCATGACATGCCAGCGTTTCGTGATCGACAATGAAGCGGGCGGCATGCCATTTGCCCCCGGACTTGCGGCTCCACATCTTTTAAGGACAAGCACATGGCTAATCCCAATTCCCCGGCAACCCCGTTCCCCAAGGCTGACGAAGCGGGTCGTTCGTCGGCGCAGCACGAGACACCCGGCAGTGGCGACAGCCGTGCCGTGGACAGCGCAAGAAGTGGCGTTGGCAGCGCAGGCGTTGCCGGCAGTGCAACGAGCGCAACGAGTGCGGGCAGTGCATCCGGTCCAGGCAGCCCAGGCACGAGCGCTCACATGGCATCCGACCGCGAAAGCGCCCGCAGCAACACCGGCGAGAACGCGAACGGTGGCCAGGAAGTGCTCGACCGCGTGGTGCGTGGCGCGCATGACACCGTGGACCGGCTGGCCGAAACCGTGGCGCCGCATGTTCAGCGTTTGTCGCAAGGCTTCGGCCAGGCCGGCGACGCCATGCATTCGCGCGCTGGCGAAATGCGCGAGCTGGGTGACGAATGGACAGACAGCCTGCGCACGACGGTGCGCGAACACCCGGTTGCCGCTGTGGTGACGGCGCTGGCCCTCGGCGTGCTGTTGGCCCGCCTGACTTCCTGAAGTCGCCGTCGTGACCGATACCCCCGCTGGCGCCGCCCCTGGTTCGGCTTCGACTGCAGACTCGGGCGCCGCTGAGCAGCCGCACCGGTTGCCAGACGGGGTGCTCGCGACGATCTCTTCCTTGTGGCGCGATCTGCCCGGTCTCTTCAATGACCGGGTCGAGCTGCTGTCGCTGGAAATGCAGCGCGCGGGCATCGCGCTGGTGCAGATCGTGATGCTGATCGTGGTCATCGCGATCCTCGGTGCGACAGCATGGCTGGCACTGTGGGCGGGCGTCATCGTCGGGCTGGTGGCCCTGGGTCTGCCGCTGGCGCTGGCGCTGTTGGTCGGGCTGGTGCTCAACGCGGTGGCGGCGGCCATCGCGGTGGCCCGCGTGCGCGGTCTGCTGCCGATGCTCAAATTTCCGGCGACGCGTCGCCATCTGATGTTCAGCCCTTCCACTGAGCCTCAGACCGAACCGGAGCGCACGTCCCCATGAGCTTGTCCGGTCGTCCCGATGGCAGCGAAGCCCGCAATGCGCGGGGTGAAGCACCGCCACCGACTGCGCAACCTGGCGCCCCGCTCGCACCAGTCCCGCGCAGCATGGCCGCGTTGAAGACTGCCGACGCGGATCTCGACACGCAGATATTGCATATCGAACAGCGCCTGATCCTGCGAGAGGAAAACATGCGTCGCAGCGCGCGGCATCTCACAGCGCGGGTGCAGCACGCGCTGCGCCCGGCGCGCATGTTGTGGCCGCTGGCTGGCACGGCTGCGGCAGCAGCAGCTGGTTTCGGCCTGTACATGCTGTGGCGTCGCCGCAAGGAACCCGCCCCCACGGCCACCGGGCCGTCTGCCCCCCAGTTGGCTGCGGAAAGCTCTGCCCTATCCTGGGTGCGCTTGATTCCCCTGGCCTGGCCGCTATTGCCGCAGGGCTGGCGTGCACGCGTGAGCCCTGCCACGGCCAGCGCCGTGATGTCGCTCGGTTTGCCGTTGCTGGAAGGGCTGCTCAGCCGCGGGCGTACCGCCGCAGCCCTGAAGCCGATGGCGAAAGTCGACCTCACGCGGTTTTCAGGCACCTGGTACGTGGTGGCGAGCCTGCCCGTTCACGGGCTGCGGGCTGTCGCCAAGGCAGCGCAGGGAATGCAGATGGCGGGCGAGTCGCAGGCTTCAGAAACGTCGGCAAGCACAGGAACCGCAGAGGCAACAAAGGCAGAACAGGCACAACAGGCACAACAGGCACAACAG
>Ga0105045_10005989_pt1 | contig 10752 bp, 8 predicted proteins | sample MAT02_FD_78089 | JGI IMG/M metagenome (GOLD analysis project Ga0105045, IMG submission 78089) | Freshwater microbial communities from Lake Fryxell liftoff mats and glacier meltwater in Antarctica - MAT-02 (megahit assembly) | ecosystem: Environmental > Aquatic > Freshwater > Ice > Liftoff... | reverse complement strand
TGATGGTGGGACTGCCCATGGTAATCGCCCATGCTTCCTGCACTTTCATATCAGCACCCGGCGTACCATTGAATTGTGCTGCACTACCTGTGTTTTTATGCGCCCATTGCAGACTATACAAGGAATCGTTTGGCGATTACAACACAGTTACAGACCCAACCGTTGCTGCGGGTGACCATTTGACCAGACGCATTTTAATTGGTTCTCCCGACATAGGTGGTATGTCCCCATCAACTGGCAAAGCAGTTTTTGGCAAGGTCAATTAGCTTAATTCATAGTTTCGTCATTTCAAATAGCTTGTATTTAGTTACCATTAATTATTTAACAGGAATGCCTATGAATACAACAATAATATAAATTCCGTTTTTGTCTTACGTGGTTGTAATATTTTTTTTGGCAGCAAATAATATCTGTTAAAAAGCGATGAGTAACCACACTTCTTTATACATCAAAGAAAAAAAATGGATAATAGTAAAATCTTTATGTGTCTTTGAAGAAAGACATACAGCATTTGGTTTCGTAAGACCTAATCGTAGTGAATTATTTAATGTAAGATTTGTAGAAAGTAATTAAGAAAAATACAGTTTTAGAATTAGTAGATGAAGACAGTTTCTGAGTCGTAGACGATGCCTTCACACACCACCACCTGGTAAGAGCTATTGGATTTGAAATACGCCTTTCACCTAAAGAATCTACAATTTTGAAATTAAGCGACTAACAAACAATTAAAAACCCTTGCCAATAGTAACCTTAATAAATGGACCATCCAATTTATCGTTACTGTTTAAGATAACAGGCGACTGGCTATTAGTTTCCGTGGCCATGCTTCTCTGGTAAGTACCTGTTGTAATATTTTTTATAGCTGATGCAAGGCAGCTTTCATTGGTGTCTCCCCAATCTTTATCAAGGCCATCGGCAATTACGGCATTCACTGGAAGACCGTTGAAATAACTACCCTCGCCATTTTTATTGGTTGTTTTAAAAGATACAGGGAACACATACCAGTCGCCTACAGATATAGGAAAGAAACCAACAGGTTTGCCATGCGTATTTGTGGGGCCAAGCACCCTGACATTCATATAGGGTTTCAGCGAATTGATCAGTAATTCACTGGCAGATGCCGTACTTTTTGTTACAATAAAATAAATTTTTGACAATTGCAGCACCCCGGTTTTTTGTATATAAGTCGTTTCATCATGCTGGCTGTTTTTAGCATTATAACTCTGCTTCATCATCAGGCCACCGTTTGCGCTGGACGGCACAAGATAGTTAACCAGCTTTTCTGCCAGGGAAACGTATCCCCCGCCATTATACCGCAGGTCTATTACCACATCGGTAACTTGTGCCGCAGCAAATTTGCTGAATACCCTGTCAAATTCTGCGCTGATGTTTTGTTGATTTCCTAAGAATGAATTGAACACCAAATATCCTATTTTTTGAGTACCCTTATCATACACTGTATCTAGATACACTGGCTTATCTGTATAATGTGCAGCGTTTAAGGTAGTTGTCATCGTTGTCCCATCTGGCCTGATAAATTCAAAACTAGTGCTGGCAGCATAATATACATTATCCACTATAGTGCTACTACCGGATGTATTGATATTACTGTTGCCATTAATTTTTGAAATGCGCCATCCCCTGCGGATGCCAGCCAAACCCGATGGAGAATTAGGCTCCACCAACCTCACCCTTAAATCGCCATCTGCACGAAAAAATACTGACAAGCCGAAATCACCGGCTTCTTGTTTAGTACCACCTATTAAAGCGCCCATGCCACCACTCACCAGATCCCATTCTGTTTTTTTCATTGCAAAACTCCATCTGTCTACAGAACTGACGAAACCAGGCTCGATGCTAAAAGACCTGATGGCTGTCATAACAGCCGCCGGATCAGTATATGATCTTGCATTGAAAGTGGCAGGTATCTGTGTATTCCATAAATAAATATCGCGGCTTTGCAATAAAGATGAATCCTTTAACAGGTCGGGGTTAAATGTTACCGCTACCCCAACTGGCGGGGGCGCTGGCGGTGCCGGTGCAACTACATCCGGATTATCTTTTTTACAAGAAGAAAATAGTACCAGACCTACAAAAAAAATCGATAAAAATTTAAATGTTATTGTTGTCATAAAGATTGTTGAATTTTATTTATTGTACGATACTTCTATTAGTATACGCAAATATGCTGCTATAAGCTTTGCAAACACCGTGCTTTAACAAAATATTTCCTAAATAGTAATGACTCATTTTTTTAATGGCTTCATTTACACATATATGCATTTTTTTATGTGCAAAAGTTTATTGCCCGTTCTTTCTGCAGAACTTCCTTTTACGTTTCACTAAAGCCTTTTTGATTGCACCCGAACTATCCACTTTCGTTGGTTCATGAGTCATAATATTTTTACCAGCTACATATACATCTGCTTGGGCAGCCCGGTCTTTTCTCAAAGAATCTTCCCTTTTCAGGCTATCGGTATTTTGAGGTTTAGCTTGTGCATTGACCGCTGATATGGTAAACAAACCTATAAAACCTATAATGATTAAGCCTTTGTATTTCATATTGACTCTTTTTGCTTTAAACGCTATAAACAGGCCATAGTTTAAAACCGCTGAAATTTTAGGAAAAATTAAACATTGCATTGCATTGATTGCTTTTGTTGAAAAAACATCTACGCATTATAACTAACCCGGTGAAAAGGTAATAAGATTTGAAAAATTCCCACAGGCGCAGGAGCAGATAGCCATTGACTTATGTACCTGTTGAATTACACTCATCCATACAGAGATTAAAAAGATAAAGCATCCTTTAAAAAGTGCTTTTGCTTTTACAAACTGTTTAGGGGTTATAAGTATCCACAAAGGAACACAATAACGCTGAGTAATGATGAGGTTTAACTTTAACAGCAATGCCTGCATAAGCTTAAATTATAACGGAATTACTACTTTTAAAACGATTAGTAAATTCAGCTATTATGGTAATTTGAAAAATACCAAAGCAAGTAAGCTACATATAAGGTATTTGAATGTTGCTAAAATACTAAAAGCGACATAAAACACATTTACGTGTCGTTAAAATTAGTGCCATTTATTCAGCAACGTCCCAATGAATATAAGCTGATCCGAGGACGTTCATTATACAAAGATTACGCTTTCCTTTTATTGAGCTTCACTTCCTCCATCCGATCAATATCTTATTCCATACAATTGGTCACGGAATAAATACCCTTGTACAACCATTCAATAAAACTTACAGAGTTATCGATGTATTCAATTGCATTACCTTCAAACTCCCGCGTGACTCAATGTTCATTTATAGCAGGATTATTCAACAAAAGTGTAAAGTTATTTCAGGACGAGTCAAGGAGATAGCCAATCTTGAGACACAGGACAGATTCCTGCGCCTGGCTGAATCGAAGTTTGATGCTACCCGGTCTTGAAAAGAAAATGTGGATTTAGTGGCAACATTGGTACCTCCATGCGTTAATGGATTATCAATATGGGAATCACAATTAATAGGCAAAGGTGCAGCAGCACTTCTTACTTCGTTACTCTGGAAGGCATAAAAACGTCAGAAAAGGAGTGGAAATTTTTGTGTCCAGAGCTGCTCAGATACTTTAATTTTATCTTTTGTGAGAAAGTGTGCTGACAAAAACAACACATAAGCCACTGAGAAAAAAAGAGTACAATAAAATAATTTAAATTTATGCATTCCAGGGAAAGTCTCTCAATGAACAACTTAACCATAGCAAGAGGACATTGCGTGACGCATGATTGCTCTTTAATTTTATTGAAATGCAGTTCCATCAACTTGCTCATGTTGGTAACAAGATAAATCTCTTGAGCACCCTGTTAAATAAAATGTTGCAGCGCTATGAATATATTCAATTGGCTTAACTAGGATTTAGTGTAGTAACAACGGGATACAGAACATATCCTGCATCTGATGATATAAAAAAATATTGGAACTAAAATCTATTTATTAAACTCAATGATATATTCTGACATGTAATCGCTTTTTTCCGGTTTAATATTTTTTATAAATAGCCTTGCCTTTTGACCTAGCTTTAAACAGGTATTTTTATTGGCCATATCTTCTGCTGAATTAATAGGTTGCAGAGAAGGGTACCATAAAAAGAAGCCAGGTTTATCAAGCAATAATTTGGGTGTGGTCCAATCCTGTGAATTGATTGCCTCACCAAGGTCTTTATTTTTATTAAAAGAAATGTGTACGCTGCTTCCTGCCCAGGACGGACCGGTTACCTTTCCCATTAACATAACCCAGCAATCAAGAAAAGTATTCCAACTTACAGAAGGTCCCCAATAAAAACCACCCGTTGGTGAAGAAGCTGGTCCACCACCGGCTGTTTTGTGTATTTGCAATGCTGAAATGGGTACACCAATTCCATTATAAGTAGCATTAAAACCACTGCCATCCCAACGTTTTGCTTTACCCTCAGGATTATCTAAATCACTTATCAATATCCTTGCTACACTAATACACTGACCACTTCTTTCTATATCGGCACTGTAAGTATTTTCTTCATAAATACCGGGATACCCATATTCGCCATAAAAAAGATAGAGATAATTACCACTTGCAACGGCTGAAGGATCACCCACACCACCGGCAAAAGTGTTAGAGGAATTAAAGGGTTTAAGTATAAGCCTTGGCTGTAAATCTTCGAGAAATATTCCCTTATTTTCCCAATTCCAACCTCCATCAATCGATTTCATAATACCAATTCTACAAACTGCGGCGGGTGTTTTGGGTCCTTGCAAACCTTGCGGCCATCGATCGTTTTTATACCCTTTGCCTGTAATTGAATTATATGGAAAATTAGAGGGATAGTTCTCATTGTGATAAACTGCAAACAATGTTTTACCGGAAATATCTTTCGCATCCTGATAAATCGTCTCAAACCATACAGCTCCATGTAAGCCATCTTCAGTAGGAAGTACATTTTTTGGCATCCCGGGTTCTACAAAACCAGCGGCTGTGCTGCTGAATGCTTCATCCGGATGCAGACCGCTGGCGAATTTTAACTCCCTTGAATTACCCCATAAAGTATCTTCCCCGTACTTTCCCGGAAATATTCTAAATGTATCTCCAATCCATGCCTCGGCCATATTACAATCAACAAAATTATTAAAGTGAAATTTTTCCGATGGAACGAGCGTAAAACCTGGATTAAATTTAGTTGCAGAAGTATGTTTATTTTTTTGTGCCCTATTGCAACCTAGTATACATAAAATTGCTACAGCAATCAAACCAACTGGGTATATGTTTATTTTTTTCATAAAAAATGATAGAATTTAAAAATGATAAAAGTTATGGACTTAAAGACCTGGCAATAATAAGCTTGCAATCGTAAAAGCTATTTGTTTTTTTGTCTCTTCAATCAATTCTCTCACTTCAGCAATGGTCATTTTCCCCATAACTCCACCAGGCGAACGAGCCGAAGCTTTCGACTTTGTCCTGTGTTACCTTTGTACTAAGCTAAGGAAACTTTTTAAACATTGTAAATCTTAGCGCCAGCTCAATCAAATAAAAAAGCTAACGCAATAATCACACAAGGAAAAAACTTTTTAGTGTACATGGTAATCATTGATATTTCAACCTTTGATTTCCCGAGCTCATCAATTTCCCTATAAATGTTTTTAAGACCATTATTGCCTTTTACCCTGAAATACCATCAGGCTCAAAGGCCGGTAGCGATTGGCTCCGTCCTGCGTCCCCCTGGTACAAGACATACCCATTTAGAAACCATCCAAAAACACAATATCTTACAAATCCTTTTTTTCTGTATGAAAATCTATAGCGCTATTTTATAGCCAATAACACGAATCTCCTACAAACCCTGCTAATAAGGTGCTGCAGTAAATATACTCCAACTTTTGAGTGAACATTTAAATTGTAATTAATAACACCGGGTAATTTTGATGCTGCCAAAATTGGCACTTAAAATTACTGCCGATTTTTTCCGGCTTCTTCAAATGTACGCAGCAAATGCTCCTTCCTGCTTTGTTTTGGATTTTTCATAACTGCATCAATTATTTTCATAAACGTAAACCTCTTAATACTTTTTCCAAACTTGTCAAGGCTCTTTTGCTTCTTTAAAACTACGGATGGTATGCATTTGATGGTCATCAACATTCAGGCATGTATTATCAATCCCTGGTTATGCTAGCAATGCCGGATACTATTTAAGGGCATCTCTAAAAACTCATTTTTTTTATTTGAGCTCACCTTTAATTCCTCTCCCCCGAAAGATTCGGGGTCTTCGACAAAAGAGAGGAAAAGGTAAGTTTTTAGAGATGCCCTTAACAATAGTAAGTTATAAAACTCCTTGTAAAAACATCAGTCCATCTAACTGCTGTAGAAGTTGTAAAATATAAGGCTTATTAATACATTTATACCTGGTACTCATTCCCAATTATTTGTATAAATATAAATACCAAAAAGATAAAACGGTTATTATTTTTTTTTGCTTTTATCACCGGTTTAAAATTTATTAGAGTAGTAACAAGGTGACAAAGCCGATGGCTATCGGCTTCTGCGCCTGGTGAAATCCTGCGCCAGCAGGTGCCACGGTTTACAAAACCTGCAACGCCGGAGCAAAACGCACATATAGAAACCTGTCATAGTTTGCTGAAAAGTTATCTGAAGGTGTTATGAATTTGAGCATATAAAGGATTGCTCTGATATCCTTAACAGACGGTTAATGTTTTATAATTATAACAGGATACATTTTGGCACCGGATATAAAAGCCCGTTTAAAAACAAGTCCATACAAAGCATCATCTTAGGAGAAATATTTTCTTTTAAAAAAATAACAGCCAGCCAATAACTTATTGAGTAAATAAAATTAAAAGCGTTCCAGTTTATAGGGGATTAAGCAAAAACTAAAAGAGTTCATAAGTATTATTATTTTACACCAATTAAAAGAACGTGCTTACAAGAAAAAATTTAATCGACAGCCCTCCATAATAGCAAGCGGCTTATTGGTGGCAAATTCATCATTCGGGGCGTTTAATATGGGCAAGAAACCCAAAGTAATAATTATAGGAGCAGGATTTTCGGGATTGATAGCAGCCTACTATCTTCATAAAACAAATATTGAATTTATACTACTTGAATCAAGAGATAGAATAGGTGGGCGTCTTTTTTACCATACAATCGAAGAGAAAGAGAAATTGGTTGTTGAATCGGGGGCTGAATGGGTTGGGGCATTACAAATCGCTTGATTGACTTAGTTAAAGAAATGGAGCTTACCCTTGAAAACAATCAATTTGACACCATTCTAATTTATAGGGGAGTCTACAATAAGAATAATGAGTAAGATTATTCACCTCAATGGAAAAACAAGTTTGAAAGCCTGTTAAAAAACTATCAGCATCTGACTGACCTGGAGAAAGTGAAACTGGATAAAATAGATTGGTGGCGATAACTTGTAAATAATGATTGTAACGGACGGGATCTTGACATAAGGGACTTGATCGACAGCACAGATTTTGGTGAAACTATCAGGTCTGTATCTGCTTATTCAGCATTGGCAGAATATGCTGAAAGCAGTGAAAAAAATGAAATGGACTATAAAATAAAGGGAGGCAATGTTCTTTTTGGCAGAAAAACTGTCGGATAAAATTGGGAGGGACAAAATTAGAACTAGCTGCCGGGTCGAACGGATAGTTCAAGAAAATAAAGTAAAACTTTATTACAAAAACGGTGAAATCTTTGAGGCTGATAAAATTATATGTACTGCTCCTACATTTGCGGTTAGGAAGATAAATTGGGAGCCTGCATTACCCTTGGAAATGACCATGGCAATGGATACGTTGCAATATTCAAGAATTAATAAGAACCCAATATTATTCAACAACAGGTTTTGGAAGAACGAGAATTTTGATTTAGTAACAGATACTCCAGCACACTATCTATACCATGCTACAAAAAACCAACGGTCACAAAAAGGGGGATTAATCTCATACACAATTGGTGATAAGGCCGCTGTAATTGCAAACCAGTCTGATGATTGGAGAGCAAATATGTTGCAACAATCCTTATCACCACATTTTGGAGATATAAAAAGTATGATTGAAAAACAAGTTAATTATTATTGGGGTGCGGATGAATATTCAAAAGGTACCTATGCTATTTATGGAAAAGGGCAATGTTTACAATTCAGCCGATTCTAAAAAAACCATTTTTAAATACACATTTTGCAGGGGAACATTTGGCGGACTGGCAAGGCTTTACGGAAGGAGCTATAAATACAGGAGAGGACGCTGCCGCTGCAATTTAAGTAAACAGGTGTGTCAGTCTTTTTTGGAACTCATAAAAAAATAATCTTAGTAAATTATAATCGGGAATATTATTTATTGACAGCCACTGCCATGGTTCATGTCCTCACGAACCACTATCCAAATCATCACTCTTTTTGAAAATTAAAATCGTTTTCCTTCATTCATAAAACCTGGCAAGAGAATACCGATGATGACTTCTTTGAGTTTGTATTCCTTTATTAAATGAAAAAAGGTATTGATGTTGGCAGTCTAAAAAAACGCTTCCCCAATTTTAGTATGCTAATTTCGTTTAAGAACATAAATAATATTATCCATAAGCGAATTTTTTGTTTCATTGCTTTACAAAACGCTATCAGTATTTTTGGCTACAAGTGTTTCGTGAAGACACGAACCACGGCAGTAGCTTTTTTAAATCAAGGTGAAAAAGTATATTGAGCTTGACAAAACGGCTTCATGTTTGTGGTAAAATTTTATTATTCTATAAACATATTTAATTAACTTCCTTCTCTTTTTACTTAGTCACTAAAAAATAAATGAAGCAAACCATCCGCATTCAATTATCGGCCACAATGTTCCTTGAATTTTTTATTTGGGGATCATGGTTTGTTACCATGGGAACTTACCTTGATAAGGTATTGCATGCAGATGGCATGCAGGTAGGGGCTGCCTACAGTGCAATGGCAATTGCCACCATTATTTCACCTTTTTTTGTTGGCATGATTGCCGACAAATTTTTTGCTGCACAAAAGGTTTTAGGCGTACTTCATCTGGTTGGCGCAGCGTTGTTGTATTTTCTTACTACCATTAACAACCCAGATGATTTTTATTGGATATTGCTGTTGTATGCATTGATGTATGCACCCACACTGGCGTTGGTAAACTCGGTCGCCTTCCGGCAAATGAAAGAACCCGCCAAAGAATTTCCTTCCATTCGGGTGCTGGGCACCATTGGCTGGATTGTAACAGGGTGGCTGCTGGACAAGGTATTTAAAATTTCTACAGACCAATTGGTTTTTACTTTTAAAATGGCAGCTATTGCATCAACAGCGTTGGGATTATTGAGTTTTTTTCTTCCAGATACACCACCAAGATTAAAAGGCACCAAAACAACTTTTGCACAGATAATGGGAGCAGATTCTTTTGTTTTGTTTAAGGATAAATCATTCGTTATCTTTTTTATAGCATCTGTGTTGATTTGTATTCCGCTGTCTTTTTACTACAGCTTTACCAATTTATATTTAACAGAAGCAGGTATGAAAAACGTAACCAGTAATATGTCCTTTGGTCAATTTTCTGAAGCCTTTTTTATTTTACTGATCCCTTTTTTCTTTAGAAGGCTTGGTGTAAAATGGATGATTGCTGTTGGCATGATTGCATGGGTCATTCGCTTTCTTTTTTTTGGTTACGGCAATGCAGGAGCAAGCCAATGGATGCTGTTTGCCGGTATTCTTTTACACGGTATCTGTTTCGATTTCTTCTTTGTTACCGGACAAATTTATACAGATAGCAAAGCTGGTGAACGAATTAAGAGTTCTGCCCAAGGTATGATTACCATGGCTACTTATGGCACTGGTATGTGGATTGGTGCTTTGCTCTCCGGTTATCTAAAAGATTATTATACCGTAAATGAAATTGTTGCCTGGAAAAGCGTTTGGATGGTGCCGGCAGCAATTGCAACTGTCGTACTTGTGCTGTTTTTGTTGTTCTTCAACAATGAAAAAAAAACTGCATTTCATGAAGATTCAGTATCGATTATTTGAACCGGGTTGATTTCAATAATCGACACTGATTTCAATATCATTGATGTCAGTAATTTAATTGGCTCCCTTTCAAGTAATATCTCTCAACAAACTTTTGCAGAGCCCATCTCGTTATGCAAACCATGGCAAATCTTTGTTTTTATTGAACTGTACTTCCATTATCCAATCGCTATTTTATTTCATAAAGTTGGCAACAGTTAAATCGCTTGCACACCTGTTAAATAAAATCTTGCAGCGCTATGTATGTAGTGGACTGTAATAAGTACCGTCTGCCACATAAAGTAACCGTAGTTATTCAGACAAGGCCAACGGTAGGCGAAACTAAAAAAATAATGGCTTTTGCCTGATAGCACTTAATCAACAATATTACAAAGCCGGCGAACATTTCACCGGCATTGTTTATTTTACATCCATGCATTTTGATTTTGGATTTTACAGCTCTCTTTTACTGATATTTTTTGTACATGGCCTGGTGTACGCCTTCTTATTATTAAGAATAAGTATCCGTAACGATAGCCAGTCTGAGAAATGGCTGGGTATATTTTTACTGCTATGCATATTGCATATTGCTCCGTGGATGCTTGGCTTTGCCGGCTGGTATGATAGACAACCTTACCGGGATTTTTTATTTTACATGCCTTTTCAACACTTGTTTTTCATCGGGCCTGTAATATTTTTTTACGTA
>Ga0105045_10005988_pt1 | contig 10753 bp, 7 predicted proteins | sample MAT02_FD_78089 | JGI IMG/M metagenome (GOLD analysis project Ga0105045, IMG submission 78089) | Freshwater microbial communities from Lake Fryxell liftoff mats and glacier meltwater in Antarctica - MAT-02 (megahit assembly) | ecosystem: Environmental > Aquatic > Freshwater > Ice > Liftoff... | reverse complement strand
TGCGTTCTTTTTCAAGCATTTGCAGCGCTATCGTTTCTGACTCCTCCGGCTTATGCAGCGCCTCTAGCGGTTCTATTGAAGGCTCAATAGGCACCAGCAGCGCTGAGCCGTCCTTTATCCTTACGTTTAAGGCAGCTATAAGCGCTGGTGCAAGCTTAGGCAACCAGCTGATCTCCGCCAAATCTGCAACTAAGCAGCTTGCATCCGATAATTCGTTTCGCAAATAGCACTGCACGCCGCTGAGCCAAAGTGTGAGCTGCGCGGTGTCGTCCTCGCTGATCGGGGTGCGGGCTTTTTGCATTGGCTCCATGCCGCGCAACAGCAGCATGAAGCAGTTTGATAGACCTTTTAGATCAAGCGCCTGACAGGCTTGCGCATAGTGACGGGTGCTGGCGAGCAGCGTCTCGCTTAACTCAAAGCCAACTTCATCATGCATTGGCGCTAGCTCGCTCAGCCGCTCGAACCACTGATCAAGCTGGGCTAGCAGCCCCGTAAGCGCGCTCGGCGTTACTAAACTCACGCCGCGCCGCCCGGGCCTTTGTACTCACCCGGCAGCTTGAAAACGCCCACAGTATCCACCAGCGCCTTTGAGTACTGCATTAAGCGAGCGGTTTCTTCGCGCTGCGCGGTTAGCTGAGTGAGCGTATCTTTGCTGGTCTGATCAATTGTCTGAGCGCGTCTCAGCAGGATATTCGAGGTTGCTGCCTGAGCCGCGGTCGTGCTGGTGATTTCTCGCACGGTACTGACCAGCCCGTCGGTTACCGACAGCGTTTGCTCCATTTGATCACCCGCGCGCTCGGCGAGCTTTGAAATGTCAACCACCTGCGCGATTGTTTCATTCATCGTCCGCATCGTGTCAACGGTGTCGGCTTGAATACCATTAACCAGCGTACCAATTTGCCGCGTTGCGTCTCGCGCGCTTTCGGCAAGCCGCTTGACTTCATCTGCAACCAGCGCGAAGCCGCGGCCCGCGTCACCTGCGGCGGCGGCCTGCATGCCAGCATTGAGTGCCAACACTGACGTGCGTTCTGCGATTTGATTGATAATGCCGACCACCGAGTTAATTTCCTGGGTGCGCTCACCTAAACGTTTAAGCCGCTTTTCGGTTTCACGAATTTGATCGCGCGATTTTGTTACGCCCTGCACAGTCTCGCTTACCATCCTAAGCGCCGAGGAAGTTGCGACAATCGCCTTTTCAGCAGCGCGATTGGCAGATTGCGCCTGACCTGCAATTTGATCAAGCGCACGCGCTGAGGTTTCAAGTTCTCGGCTAGCTTCAGAAATTTCCAGCATATTTTTTTCGGCAGCAAGCGCAACTTCGTTGGAGCGCTGACGAACCACGCTTGATGCGCGCGCCACGTTGGTCGAGATATTAAGCACCTGCCGCAACGCGGTGCCTGTTTCGGTAGTCACTAAATTAATAGCATCCGAGATTGCACCGGTTACATCACCGGTGACGGGGATTTTAACGGTTAAATCGTTTTGCGCTAGCGAACCCAGCGACTGCATGATGCCAATCACTGAATTATTAAGTATTTCATTCTCATGCGCCGACTGCACGAGCGTTGACACGCGCTCATCTAGCAGATTATCAAACACATATCCCAGCTGGCCTAACTCGTCGGTGCGCTGCATATTCGTGCGTGCGTCCATGTTACCTAACGCGACTTCCTGCATCGTCGATTGCAGCGCTTTAATCGGTTTATTGATCGAATTAGCAAGCCGTGTGGCGACAAGTAAGCCAATCAAACCCAGCGCGAAAACGATAATAAATCCGGATAACGCAATTTTCCGAGCCAAATCATCGACCGGTTCAAACGCTTCTTTCTCCGCAATCTCGGCTAAAATCGCATATCTGACACCCAGCACGTTGACCGGCGCAAAAGAGCCGATAACAAGATCACCAAGATGATTAACATAGGTTGATCGACCCGAGTTGCCGTCAAGCGCCGCTACAACGGAAGCCAAATCAACGCTAACTGCGCCAATATCGGTTGATCGCGCCGAGGTGTTATCGGCAACCGCTTTGCTAAATTTAGCGGTGAGCTTGTTTGTGTAGGCGTTTATATCGGTCAACAGCTGCCTAGATTCTGAGCGCTGAAGCTTATCGGGGCCAACTAGCAATACTTGACCACTGGCACCCAGCCCCGCTTCCTTCCACTTTTTGTCAAACACCATAATCGTGTTGATTCGATCAACAGGCGCTTGCGTAATCAAAACACCAATTTTGCCCGTACCCTCATATATCGGCACCGCTATAAACGCCGCTTGATCGTTATACGAGGGAAGATAAGGTTTAAAGTCTGCAAAGTGGACCTTTTCCGGGTCATCTGAGGCCATCGCGGCGCGAAAGGCATCGCCAATATTGGATTTTGCAAACGAGTCAGTCATCAGCGAGGTGCCAACGTCCGCTTCTTTAAAATAGCTGTAAACAATTTCACCGTTCAAATTTACAAAGAAAATATCGTAAAAACCGTACTGATCTTTGACGACTTTTGAAAAGGGCTGAATTTTAGCATGCGCTTCGCTGTAGGCTGATCCGTCCGGCGCGCTGATAAGTTCGTTTTTCTTTCCGAGCGCACTCTCATTTAGGGCAATGTAGTTGTACTGCAGAGCGAGCGCGGCGGGCGATAGTGCCGCGACGATCTCTGAGGGATCAAAAGTTTGGCCTGAGTTTTTACGGGCAAATTCAGCGCCAAACGATTCTTTAAAATAGCGCAGCACCGCTGCGCGCTGCTGCGCTTCAGTCGCGGTTACTGTATCGGGTAGCGTGGCGAAAGCAGCGTCGAGTTCTTTAAAGCTTGCCTTAATGGCAGGGTTCGCTGAAAGCACCCGCATGGTATTCGCTAGGCCGTCAAAATAAGCCGAAATCTGCGCTGCCTGCGTTACGCGCAAAGAGTCTAATTGACTTTTAACACGCTCCGTAACGCTGCTGCGTGATGATTGTAGGCTCAGCGTACTGACTATTGCCGTTGCTAAAATAAGCGGAATTAGCGCAAGTGCTAAGGTGCCAAAAAGCAAGCGCGAACGGATTGAACCAAATAATTTCATGCGAGACACTCACTACCATTAACTGCTGTGGGCCAAATTCGGCAAATTCGAAAAAATAAACGCACGCTTCTATCTAAATCGCGAACTAAAGACTAAACATTTGATCGGCCGCCTGCGACGCGAAACCAAGCCGCATGGTCAAATTCAAAGCAAAAGCCATCATCGCTTTCATAAACGCCGGAAATAAACGGGTGAAACGAATCCGGGAATAATGATAAATCCGCAGCCTCCGCTTGCATCAGCGTCGTTAGCTTAGGCTCACCTAAAATCCAGAGGCCGGCTGTTTTTGGCGGCATATCAATTAGCAAAAGCCCGCGTCGTTCCTTGCTCGGATCTCGCCCTAAACCCAGCCACTGGGTAATATCAAAAACCGGCACTAATGCACCGCGGCGATTCATGATTCCGCGAAACCAGCCCGGAGAATTCGGCACATAAACCGGGCGAACGCCATAGTGAAGCTCTGACACGATGCTCTTTTTGAGCACAAGGCTTGGCTGCATGCTGGTAATTCTAAAGCTGTAGCGCAGCTCGCCACCCAAAACGGATGGACTCAAATCATCTACAACTTGCCGCTGCATGAGCTTAGCCTTCAAATGTAAGTGCGCACGGTTTGCAAAATTTGCTCAGGGGTATAGGGCTTGCAAAGCAGCGCTTTTGCGCCCTGCATTGATGCCCACAAATGATCGGCTTTTTGGTTCTTGCTGGAAACAAACACGACCGGAATGCCTTTGGTTTTGGGATCCGCTCGCAGCTTTCGGCAGGCTTCATAACCGTCCATATCCGGCATAATAATATCCAGCAAAATTAAGTTAGGCTGCTCGGCAAGCGCGCGTTCAATACATTCTCGGCCAGTAGTTGCCAATACAGTTTGATAGCCGTGATCATTTAGCAAAGATTTTAAATTCGCAAGTTCAACCGGGGAATCATCGACTACTAATACTTTTTTACTCATTTTAATACTCCTTCAACCAACAGATATAAAATAAAAAAAATAAAATTATGAACCCTGAGATATATTTTTTAAGGCACTCAATCAACTACCCTAGTGCTAATGTTTTATAGCCGCGATCGCTCATTAATTCGCGATTATCCTTAAACGCTTTGAGCAATACCTTATCAATAGCGCGATAAAATGACTTTAAATCAATAGGCTTGGTAAGGTACGAGTCGCAACCCGCTAGCGCACCCCGTGCGCGATCAAATGGTGATGATCGCGATGTCAGCATAACCACCGGCGTATTTCTGGTTGTAGGTGCACTTTTAATTTGACGACAAAGCGTATAGCCGTCTATTCCGGGCATCACTACATCTAGGAAAATGAGCTCGAAGCGCTGCTTTTGAACGAATTCTATTGCCGCTGCACCGCCGTCTGCTAGCTGCGCTTTAATGCCAATTCGATTTAATGCGCCCTGCAGCTGTGTCCTGACAGTCAGGCTATCGTCAACGACGAGCGCGGATAGCGGATCGAGCTTGAGCGATGCAATCGGCACCGAAATTGCGGCACTGGCATCGGCTGAACGTGTTTCCGCGACAGTGGAAGCCACTGGCTGCACCGCTGCACTGCGCGATTGCGCGTGACCTATTTCTTCTAACGTTCTAAGCACCTGCAATAAAAGCGATCTGCGCGCAATTCGATGCGGCGGATCGCCCAATCTTCCATCATCAGAGAGGTAAATGATCGGCGTTTCACCAAATTTTGCCTGCAATATCGCCAATTCGCCTTTGGCAGTTGACGCTTGCACGTCCATCAGGACGATGTCGCATCGGCTGGCGTTCGCAGCTTGCACCAGCGCGTATTTAAATTTCATGTTGGGCGCGCGCGCTACGACAATTTCGACCATTCGCGCGTCTTTACCCGATACACCGCACATCGCGATAACGAATTCCGACATTTCTTCTCCGTAGGTTTGCTTACCAGACGAGCTTATAAGAAAAAAACCTAACCCGGCCTTTGTTTTTCATCATAGCGCCCAAGTTTGACCAAGTTTGTTAACGATTGATGCGATACGGCTCTAGCGCCCGGAAACTGGTTGAACTAAGTTTAGAGCGCAAACGTACTGATTTGAGCGACTTTTTAAATTATCATCCTCATCTTGAGCAAAGAATTGATCACCGAACAAGATCATCGACGCGATTGCCCACAGCAATTCGTATACTATAAATTGAGGTTTAAGACGATGAGCACACAGGTGCGCTTGTTCTTTAACGACTGCCTCCCCTGAATCGGATTATTTCTATGAAACCTAACGTATTTACCTACAAATCTTGCGGTTGGCTATTTGCAGCGGCGCTGTTGCTTACCGGCGTAAACGGCTGCACATGGGTAAAGCTTGAGGACTCTGCCAAACGCATACGGGTTATGAACTCAAACGACAACCTAAGCAGCTGCGTTGATAAAGGTGAAATTACCGCATCGGTTGAAGATCGAATTTTGTCCATCAAGCGCGAACGAACCAAGGTGTTAGACGAGGTTGAGGCGTTGGCTAGAAATTCTGCGGTCGAACTGGGTGCTGATACCATTGCGCCGAGCTCAGAACTCGCAGGTGGCGAGCGCCGCTACCGCGCTTATCGCTGCAAATAGCCGCAAGGCGCGCTGCATAAGGCACGACTGGCCTTGTTTCGACTAGCGCATTTTCCTAAGCGAGACACGCTAGCGCTTGCAGTAGCGGGATTAGTTCCCGTCGTAGCATCGCTAAGCGCGCTTGAATTTGGTTCGGAAGCCGCTCACCACCGGGCAATCAGCTTAACGCTGGCGCTTCTCGGGCTACTGGGGCTGATCTACATTTGGATTCGGCAACGTTCGCAGCGTGCGGAAATCATCAAGCTAAAAGCGCAAGAAGATAGGCTGTCACTGTGCCTATGGGCCAGTGGCAGCCTGTATTGGGACTTAAACTTAGTCAGCAGCACGCTGCACCGCTCCGGCGTGAAACTTTTCGGTGCCAGCACGGATTTACTGATCTCGCTGGATGAGTGGAAAAATATTGCGCTTCATCCTGACGATCTGGAACCCGTTGAGCTGCGCATGCGTAAGCACTTAAGCGGCGAAACTGCTGAGTTTAATTCTGAGCACCGCATTCGCATTCCTGGCGGCGCCTATATTTGGGTAAGATCTCGCGGCAAAATCGTTGCGCGCACTGAATCTGGTGAGCCGATACGGATGGCGGGCACGGCGGTGGATATCTCAAATGCCAGACGCTCAGAGCGTCAGCTGTTAATCGCGCAAGAAGCGCTACACAGCATTGCCGAGGGCGTCGCGGTTCTGGCCTTAGATGGCTCATTTCAAACCGTAAACCCCGCATTCGAGCGCATGAGCGGTTTCACTACAGACGATCTTCAAAGCCTGCGCTGGGAGACGCTAGGCTCAGCGAGGCTCGATCCGTCGATGCTCAATTCGCTATTGCAAAGAACCTTGGATCTGGGCGCTTGGTCGGGCGAGCTATGGCTAAAGCGCAAATCAGGGGCTGACTTTTTCACAAGCGCAGAGCTCTCGTTAATTCCAGCGCGCCCAGGCGAAGATGCCTTTGTGGTCGCCGTGTTGAACGACCTTACCGAACGCAAGCGTGCTGAGATTGAACTCCGGCATCTTACCAACTTTGATCCAATGACCGGGCTGCCGAATCGCTTAGCATTTTTGGCGCAGCTGAGCCGCTGCATTTCGCAAAGCCTGCAAAATAATCGCCAGTGCGGGCTAATTTTTATAAACATTGATCGCTTTTTGCAGGTTAATGAAAGCTTAGGACACGGCGCTGGCGACGAGCTGCTTCGCGTTCTCGCACTGCGCATTGCGAATAATATTCGTGAGCTAGATGTCGTCGCGCGCTTTGGCGGTGATGAGTTTGTGGTTGTACTTGATTCCGTAGAATCCAACGATGATGCGCTGGAAGTGGCCAAAGGCGTACTGCTTGCCATTAACGAACCCGTCAGTGTGATGGCGACGGAACTTGTGGTGTCAGCCTGCTTGGGCGTTGCGATTGCGCCCGAACATGGCAGTGCGCCTGATACGATCTTGCGCGCGGCGGTAAGCGCCATGCAGGTGGTGAAGGCGCTCGGCGGCGATGGCATACACCTTGCTACTGGCAGTGATGACAGCGCCGCGCGCGAACGCGTCAATATGGAAACTGCGCTGCGGCGCGCGCTTGAACGTGACGAGTTTGAGCTGCACTACCAGCCTATTTGGTGCGTACCTACGCAGCGCGTGCTTCGAGTCGAAGCACTGCTGCGCTGGCGCAGTAAAGCTTGGGGGCTTGTACAGCCCGATAAATTTATACCCATACTTGAACAAACCGGGCTAATCGTGCCGGTCGGCAATTGGGTGGTGCGTGAAGCGCTTGTACAGTGCAAAACTTGGCGTGCGATGGGTTTGAACGAAATCTCGGTTGCGGTGAATGTTTCGCCGATACAGCTGCAACGCGGCGACTTTGCAACGCGCGTTCCCGAACTGCTGACCGAATTTTCCCTGCCCGGCTCAGTATTGGAAATTGAACTGACTGAAAGCGTGCTAATGGCGGATCCCGAGCAATCAATCAGCCTTTTAAGATCGCTGGGTGATCTGGGTGTAACGATTGCAGTGGACGATTTTGGCACCGGCTATTCATCGCTCAGCTATTTGCGCCGGCTGCCAATTCATAAGCTTAAAATCGATAAGTCGTTTATTCGCAATCTAAGCACTGATCCAGACGACGCCACGATTGTCAACATCATCATCGCAATGGCGCACGTGCTGAAGCTCAACGCCGTTGCAGAGGGCGTGGAAACGCAGGCGCAGCTAGACTATCTGAGCGCGCAAAATTGCGATGAAGCGCAGGGCTACCTTATTTCCAAACCACTAAACGCCGAGCAAATCACCGAATTTTTGCAATCCAATCAGCAGCTCGTTTAGCTTTTTGCTAATTATAGAGCAAGTGCAAAATGTCAGCCACACCACGAAATGGCGCAATGCCTGAAGCCGAGGGCATGATGTAACGGTTCACGTCTGGATTTATCGGCAAGCTAACGGATTAATCCGCAAATTGCAGGCGACAATGAGCGTGAAGCCTATCAGCAGGCGCTTGCTCAGCTATCAGCAGTGCATCGTTAGCAAATATAATTTTATTCTTTTAAGCGAGCTTCCCTGACTTTTGGGACTAGCTGCACCGGTCTTGCAGGTTAAAATTTTGCTTCTATTTTGCAAGTTCAAAGCGCGCCAATAATGCTAAGAAACTTAAGCTATCGACACTATTTTTTCAGGCCGTCGATAAAAACTGCTGGCTTTGCAGTGCTCGCGCTGATCGCTACCCCGCAAGCGGATGCGATACCGTTGGAAATTGATGGATACGCGCGCGAGCAGATTTGGGAACAAGCTAATCGTATTTCGGCGCTTACGCTGACCGCCCCAGAAACTGGCGCAGCGCCCGATTTCAAAACTAATGTGCGCTGGATCGCCACCGCTGAGGGCCTTGCGTTTCATTTTAGCTGTTTTCAAGATGCCGAGCGCTATCCTGCGCGCGCGCAGCGGCAGCTGCGGGATAATTTAGGCGGCTCCGATCGCGTTAACATGATGATTGATTTTGACGGTGCCGGTCAGAGCGGCTACAACATGACGGTTTCGCGCTCGAACTCCATAGAGGACAGCACGATCAGCAATGAAAATGCCTTTAACAGAGACTGGGACGGTGTTTGGAGCCATGCCGTTAGCGAGCTGCCTAATAACCAAGGATGGCAGGCTGAAATACTGATTCCTTGGAGCAGCGCGCTGATGCGCAAGGCGAGCGGCGACAGCCGCACGATTGGGCTTTATGTGGATCGGGTGATTGGATCAAAGGACTTGCGCGCTGCCAAACCCGGTATCTTGTTTTTTCGACCGCAATTTTTGTCGCTTTTTGAAAAGCATACGGTGCCCGCTTTTAATCAATCACTTTTTAGGATCTATCCCTATGTAACGACTCAGGCTGACCTAAATGCCGGCGGGATTGGCGTTCGCACTGGCCTTGATGTGTTCTGGAAGCCAAGCTCAGATTTACAGCTAACCGCTGCGATAAATCCAGATTTTGGGCAGGTTGAAAGCGATGATTTAGTCGTCAATTTCGACGCTGTCGAGCTGTTTTTCTCAGACAAGCGTCCGTTCTTTACCGAAAACCAGTCCATTTTTGTCCTGCAATCGCCGGAGCAAGAAAGCCTGATTTACACGCGGCGAGCGGGCGGCAATCGCGATGATGGCCAGGGCATCAGCGATATTGACGTGGCGAGTAAAATTTCCGGCTCGATTGCTGGCTTTGACTATGGCGTGTTCGCAGTCTCCGAAGCTGATCCTAACGAGGTTGGCCGCAGCATCGCTGCAATTCGCACGATTCGCCCCAATATAGCGCTCGGTGCCTCTGAGCTGGATGTGGGCATGCTCGCCAGCTATGTGGATCGCCCTTTTATTGATCGGCAAAGTGCACTGGCAGCTGTTGATGCTAGCGTGGCGCTCGGCAGCTGGCTGGTGCGCGGCGTTGCGTTAACCACCAGGCCCGATGCTGAGCTAGCACTCTTGAACTCAGGTTCTGCAAACGAGCGTGAAGCGCGCGCCGGCTATGGCGGCTGGCTGCGCAGCAGCTACCGGCCTAGTGAGCAATTTGAGCTGCTAATCGACTACACGCGCTACGATAAAGAAGTCGATTTTAATGATTTAGGATTCCAGCGTCGAAATAATCTGTCGCTACTTGAAATTGAACCTAAGTGGCGGCTGCAAAATTTACAGGGCTTTTTAGGCCTGCGTTCCGCCGTCATCAGCTTAGATAGCGAAATCAGCGAAAATCACGGCAATCAGCTGCTCAACAAGCGCTTTGAACTAGGCAGCTCGCTAAGCTACTCGGGCGGATCAACAGGCTTTGTTGAGCTTTCCCGCAGCACCGGCGGTATTGATGATTTGATAAGCCGGGGCAATGGCGCGCTTAAGGTGGGCGGCTCGCACGGGCTTTATATCAATCACGATAGCGTGCGAATAGGCAGCTGGAAATGGGGTGGTGAGTTCTATATTGAGAAGGGCGGCACGCGCAAACAGCTGATTGATTTTTCACCCGCAGTGCGGTTTTGGTTTAGCGATGCTTTCAGCACCCGACTAGGTCTTAGCGCAACGCGTTATGATGATCGCCTGCTCTGGCGATCTGGCACGCTATTTGGCCGCTACGCGCAAACCCAAAGTGGCGCTGCACGCATCGACCTAGAGTGGTTCAACGGCGATAAACACGAGCTCAGGCTAAAAACTGAGCTGCTCGCGATTTCAGGCCGCAAGCCTTTAGCGCTGGATTTATCTGAGAATCAACGGCTCACCGCAAGCAGCGCGCAGATACCGGCGTTTGCGATCCAAAATTTTGGTTTTCAGCTTCGCTATCGCTATCGCATCAATCAAGACAGCGATTTTTTTGCAGTGTACAGCCGAGGCGGAGATCGATTTGACAGTGAATATCAGCGCGCCTTTGAGTTAATCGACAATGTCTTTGAACTAAGCAGCACCAATCAGTTTTTGCTAAAACTGCGCTATGGGTTTTGAGGATTTGTGAAGCGCAAGTTATTGACACAGAGGCGGAGCGCAGTCAGCATTCGCAGCCAACGGGCTTGCATGCCCAACCACTGCGGACGCGACCATGATTCCAAATGAAACCCCGGGCGCTGGGCGCGCGAGCTGGATTGAGCGCTTCGGTAAGGCAATCCCGGATCCGGTAATTCTGTTTGCCGGCCTGTT
>Ga0105045_10005987_pt1 | contig 10753 bp, 4 predicted proteins | sample MAT02_FD_78089 | JGI IMG/M metagenome (GOLD analysis project Ga0105045, IMG submission 78089) | Freshwater microbial communities from Lake Fryxell liftoff mats and glacier meltwater in Antarctica - MAT-02 (megahit assembly) | ecosystem: Environmental > Aquatic > Freshwater > Ice > Liftoff... | reverse complement strand
TGCGACTGAAGAATAATGCTTCAAATTGGCTGCACGGAAAGTACACGCCGCGCTCGATCATGCCCCAGAAAAATCTTGCGAACTTCGCTCGGTCGCTGCGGTCGGCGTCGGGCCAGTTGGTGATCGGTGAATCGTTGAAAAACAACGTCATCATGCTGCCCATTCGCTGTAATTGGTGAGTGATCCCAGCATCGGTTGCTGCTTGCGATAAACCTTCGCCAAGACGCTTTCCGGCTTGTTCCAAATACGCGTAAGGAGGGTCTTGCACTAGCAGTCGCAATGTTGCGTTGCCAGCGGCGACGGCGACAGGATTGCCGCTCAGCGTTCCGGCTTGAAAAATACGTCCCGCCGGCAACACATGTCGCATGATCTCCTCGCGTCCGCCATAGGCACCCAGCGGCATACCGCCACCGACAATCTTCCCCAGCGTGGTCATGTCAGGAGTGATTCCGAACAATTCCTGTGCACCGCCCATCGCCAATCGGAAGCCCGTCATCACTTCGTCGAAGATCAGAATCGAACCGTCTTGCTGCGTCAGACTGCGGAGGCCATGGAGGAAGTCCATTGTCGGCACGACACAACCCATGTTACCGACGACCGGCTCTAGGATTACAGCAGCAATCTTGCCAACATGGCTTTCAAACGTTGCAGTGACCGCAGGCAAATCATTGTAGTCCAGCACGATTGTGTCGCCGCTTGCGCCTGCGGTAACGCCGGGCGAATCGGGAACGCCAAGCGTCGCGGCGGCACTTCCGGCGGAGACCAACAGCGAATCGACATGACCGTGGTAGTTACCGGCGAACTTGATGATTTTGTCTCGACCTGTGACGCCGCGGGCGACCCGGATCGCGCTCATGGTGGCTTCTGTTCCGCTATTGACCAGTCGCACGCGTTCAACGCTTGGTACTGCTGCGATGATGCGTTCGGCCAGCTCGCTTTCGGCTTCCGTAGGTGCACCGTAACTGGTCCCGCGCTGCGCTGCTCGGGTGATGGCTTCGATCACTTCAGGATGAGCGTGACCAAGGATCATCGGTCCCCAGGAGCCGATGTAATCGAGGTAACGCTTGCCATCGATATCAAACAAGAACGGACCTTCGGCGTGGTCGATGAACAGTGGTGAGCCGCCGACTCCACCGAAGGCGCGAGCGGGGCTGTTGACGCCGCCAGGGATCAGTTTCTTTGCGCGATCGAATGCTGCCAAGCTTCGCGAACCGATGGGATGCATATAAGTTTTCAGTTTTCAGTTTTCAGTTTTCAGTTTTCTAACTGCCGCTCAACTTAGCGAGCTGCGGCAATCCAGCGAGCAGCTCCTGCGGCAAGCAATGCGTCGGCAACTTCTTCGCCGATCGCTTTTGCATCTTCAGGCATGCCGCCTCCTGAGTGTTGCAACCGCACGCGTCCATCGACGGAAAGCACGACGGCAGATAACGATAATCGATCGTTAACGATCTCGGCAAACGCAGCAATCGGAGCTAAGCAACCGCCGCTGAGATGTCGAAGTAACGAACGCTCGGCCGTCACAGCGGCACGCGTGTTGGCGTCGTCGATTGCGGCGACAATTTCGGTGATTCTCGCATCGTCACGGCGAGTCTCGATTCCCAACGCACCCTGGCCGGGAGCCGGGAGCATCGTTTCAAGTTCTAACTCGACGCTATGAATGCCTGGTAAATCCAGGCGATCCAAGCCGGCTGCGGCAAGAATCGTGGCGTCAAAGTCGCCTCGGCTGACTTGGTCGAGTCGCGTTTGAACATTGCCGCGAATCGGGCGAATCTCCAGGTCTGGTCGCGCGTACAACAATTGTGCGGCGCGCCGTCGGCTGCTGGTCCCCACAATGGCCCCGTCAGGAAGCTCGGAAAATTCCCAACCAGCCGCAGAAATCAGTCGGTCATGCACATTAGCCCTGGGTGGAATTGCAGCTACATGGATGGTAGTATACTCCACCGTTGGGAGGTCTTTCAGGCTGTGGACTGCGATATCCGCATGACCGTCGATGACGGCTTGTTGAATTCGCTTGGTAAACAGACCGACTTCGGTTGTCGAAGTGATCGGCCTCAGGTCTGAATCCCCTAGGCTGGAGAGTGGAACCAAGAGACACTGATGACCAAGGGCCGCTAACTCGTTCGCCACCCATTCAGCTTGCCAAATCGCGAGCGGACTTTTTCGGGTTGCGATACGGATCGGAGCTGCTGTCATAATCGAACAAATGAGGCTGCGGATGCGTCAATGCGAGACGCGTTGTGGTACGGCATTACACGATATCCTGACCGACGACGAAACCACACCACTGAATCCCACCTGACAAAGTCAAAATCAAAACCGATACGACTACCAAATCCAAAGCGAAGGCTAAACCAAAAAGCTTGCGATTGGCGGACAACAACTTAACGTGACTGACTCATTTTCAACACTCGACGACGATTCCGAAAAAAATCGTGCGGACACAAACACCGCTTTGTCGGGTGTTGAGCAGTCTGATCTGGGGATGGAAGACGTCATGCCGTCCGATTCTGCTTCGTTCGATCCCGTAACGACAGTCTGGAATGACAACTCTCCGGAAGGCGAGGAGGTCAAGGAATTCGAGTCGCTCGGTTTTGAGACCAACGATGGCGAACGTTTAGAAATGATTGGGATCCCGGAGCGAATCGGGGAGTACGTGATCGAGCGGATGATTGGCAGCGGTGGGATGGGGCGGGTGTACTTGGCCAAGCACCAGACGATGCAGCGAACCGTCGCGATCAAAACGCTGCCACCGGAACAGATGACACAAGCCTGGGCGGTAGAAAGATTCTATGACGAGGTTCGCGCCGCGGCGCGGCTGATGCATCCCAACATCGCCACCGCGTTCGACGCGGGCAACAGTGCTGGGATTCATTTTCTGGCCATGGAGTTTATCGATGGTGACACGCTGACATCAGTGGTTGCGAAAGGCGGCCCGATGTCGATTGGCGCAGCCGTGGCGGCCATTCGTGGTGCAGCGAGAGGTTTGGCGCATGCGCATTCTGCTGGCGTTGTGCACCGGGACGTCAAGCCTGGTAATCTAATGCTGGCCAGCGATGGGACCATCAAGGTTGTCGATCTTGGATTGGCGTTGTTCGCGACACCGCATCAGATTCTTCAAAACCGTCGTGATCCCGCCGCACCGACTTCGGGGCGATTGATTGGAACGATTGCATTCATGTCACCTGAGCAGCTTGAGAACCCCGATCAAGTCGATGCCCGTAGCGATATTTATTCACTGGGAGCAACGCTGTATTTTTTGCTGACCGGTCGGCCACCCCACGAGGGCGAATTCCTTGAGCAGATTCGCGGCATTCGGCACGATCCATTGCCAGAGTTGTTTGCCGTTCGTCCTGATGTGGATTTGCGGCTGGAACATGTCTTTCGACGCATGATGGCGAAGCGTCCGCAAGAACGTTATTCATCCCTGGTCGAAGTCATTGCAGACCTCGCGTCGTACGATACCGTTGACTCGAATACGTCGTGGATCACAGGCCTGCGATCGCCTTTAGCGAGTGGAGAAGCTGCAACGCATCGCGGCGAATCAACAAGCGGCGAGCTGGCCAAGGTCATGGGCATCGACCTAGGGATGTTCTATGCCACTTGCGCGATTGCGGAACCAACGGGCAAAGTGGAAGTTCTTACACCACTTGAAAATGGTCGGACGCAACAGCGATTAGCGATTGCCGATGGCGAGCCACTGATCTTCGGTGAGGCCGCTGCGGCAAGGCGAGAAACGTTGCCCGGCAGCGTCTTACACTGCATCCCTCTTTATATCGGCCAGTCCAAAGTTGATCATTTGATCAATGGGCGTCACTGTCCAGCCGAAGTATTGCTGGCGATGCAAATCCGTAAGCTGATCGAGCTGTGCTGGACCGAGAAAGCGTTTCCGCGCGCAGTTGCGATCACCGTTCCATCAAGTTATGACCAATTTCACCGGCAAGCGGTCATTCAGGCCGCAACCATTGCTGGCGTGCGATCAATTCGCTTGGTTGATCGCTCCGCAGCGGTGTTGCAATCATGGCGTCATGAACGAACCGCGCATGATGCGCCACTGCCGTTGGACGATAAAGCCAATGCATCAAGCCATGGCGAGCGTCCGCAAGTTGTCGTTTCGGTGACCGGTCAGGCCACCGAGGTTGTCGTATCACGATTCCGTGGCTCGCGGCTGCAGCAATTGGCCGCCATTGGTCAGTGGCATTACGGCACGCTTCAATGGCAACAAAAATTGGTCGACATGGCTGCGGATGCGTGTCTGAAACAATACAGTTTTGATCCTCGGCTAACGTTGCAAACCGCAACCGCGTTGCAAGTCGCTTGCGAGCGTGCGCTAGCGAAGTTTCTGTTGCTTGAATCGGTCAACATCTCTTTTCAACGAGGGAGCAAGCCGATCGCCGTGGCCGTCTCGCGCGTCGATTGGCTGGACGCCTGCGAACCGATGCTAGTCGAGCTATTGCAGATGATCGACTTGGCTTTGGAAACGGCGGAGATCAATCCGAAACGGGTCGGAGATTGTTTGTTGCTTGGTATCTTGACTCGGATCGGCGACGTTCGCCGACGGATCGAGAAAAAGTTTGGCGAGGACACTTCGTACTCAATTGTCGAGCGAACCGACGTTGCTCGCGGTGCAGCCCTTTGTGTTGCTGGCGAATTGCCTGGGCGCGGTGACATTCCATTGCCTCCACAAACGTCAACGACTCATGACATCGGCTTGCTTGTTGTCGATGCCAAGAACCGACGTCGAATCCGACCGATCATTCCCCGTGGTACGGCGCTGCCAGCGAGAACCAATCGCCGCATCACCGCCGGCACAACCGCCCTGCAAGTCTTGACTGTTGTCGAATCTTCGACTTGGCGAGAGACATCGTGGCGTTCTTTAGGTAGCCATCAATTTCCGGATTCAGCTCCAGAAACGTACCTGGAACTTGCCTTTGAAGTCGACGTCGATGGGCGACTGGCGATTCGAAGACGCGACCCAAACTCAGGCGGCTTTGTGAAGCTGCCAGTGCTGCCTCAGCCAACGTTGTCACCTGACGAGGTGTTGCAGTGGACCGAGTGGGTCAAGGAGTGGATGCCAACTCCGAAGCGGCGCATTACCAGCTAGGTCTTTGTCCCGATTAGATTTTGCCGTTGGGTGTTGGGTAGTGGATCTTGTTAAAGATCCTTGCCGCATGGATCTTTAACAAGATCCACTACGATTAGGCTTAGCGAACCCCAGTGATTAAGCGGGCCATTGAAAATAAAAAAACCTGACGGTCGAGACCAAGGTGAATCTCAACCGCCAGGCGTTTGCTCGCTATTCACGAAGTGATCGCGAGTGGGGTGGCTGCCGGCGCGTTCGCAGCCCGCCGACTTCTCTACGGGTTACCACCCCGTTGGCAAGTACAGCAATAATCCACTTGATCACCTCCTTTAAAAACTAGGAAGACAAATTCGGCTCGGGGCCAACCAGAATAAACCGATATTTGTCAAACAGGGACCATCGCGACGCGACATCGCGATACAGTGAAAGCATTATTCTTGCCACTGTCCCGTCTGACAAGGGAAAATGTTAGGAAAAAACGGAGAGTTGGCAAATGCTTGCGGCGTCCACTTTTATGGAGTTACGGAGAGGGGCCAATCAAGGCTGCCTGCGACCACGCCGCAGTTACCAGCGCGATCGCTCCGATGCCGGCCAACCACTGAACACTGCTCATCGACAGTAAGCGAGCCGGTATTCGACATTCGATCCATCCAATCAAGAGGCCAGCCATGAAGCCAGTCGCGTGTGCGGTGACGTCGGTGCGTTCGCCGCCAATCCCCAAGTAGGCAAACAACAGCGCGCCACCAATCAGAGGACTCCATCGTTTCATCGAATTGGTTTTCTGTCTTTGCAGATCTGGCACCCAGGTTCGCAGCGAGTGTGCGACGATCATGCCAAGGGCAGCGAACACTGCTGTCGATGCGCCGATCGACAAATGCGCCGGGGGTTGCACAAGCGCATTGATGAAGTTGCCAAGAGCACCGCCGAGCACGATTCCCAACCAAGCGACACCACCACCCAAGATTCGACCGGCAAGAAAACCGAACACCGAACCAAACAGCAGATTCGATAGAACATGCTCTAAATCAGAATGCAGCGTCAGCGCTGTAACGACCCGCCACCACTGTCCCGCCAGCACCCTGCCTGCATGCATTTGTCCGGCCTGATACCAATTCAAACCGAAGACGTTCTGATGGGCAAATACGTCGATCAAAATAACGGTTCCCGCATAAACAATGACCGCCATCGCTGCACCCCCGTACAGCGGCACAGGTTTGCTCTCATCGCTTTGACCACCATCCGCAGATTCGGGGTTCTCGCGGCGATAGGACTCCAGCTCCACCATCGCATGCGGCAAATCGCCATGTCTTACGGTCAGCAACCACTGGCCGTCTTGATGAACCGTCTCGGTGTGAATTCCGATCGCGGTAAGCACTAACTGCAACTCAGCGCACTCTTTTCGATGCCTAGTTCGAGAAACGACTTCATAACCTTGCCTTGAATCATGCATCGTTGTTTATACCGCCGGTGACTGCAATTCGCATGTGGTTTGGTTCGCGGTTGGCGACTGGAAGCTGCAGTTATTTGTAACGATAACGATTGGGTTGCCAAATCTTGGCTCGGTAACAGTTTTAGTGGATTTGCGACCGTTTTGGAGCCCGGCCTATTTGCCTTCAGACAACATTGCTAGCGAACGCAGCTCCGTAGTTGCAAGCATTGCTTGCGAGCCAGAGAGCAACGGTTTCGTTCATCCGACAACGTTAAACAAGGTTTTTTCTTTGAATTCACGCGTTTTCTATTCTGCGCAACGGGATCGGTGTAGAGCCGATCGGGCAATTTGCGTATTTCAGACTTCGCATAGGTGCGCTCCAGCGCGGCTGGTTGCCTCCCCAGTTTTTCCACGTCACCTCATCAGGCTGTGGTCGACATGACCTCCCAACTGAATCGATATCACGCAAGCGACAACGGCATCATGCTTTCCAATACCACGCTTTCCAAGATTGTAATCTGGTCAGTGAGCTTGATCGTTTTGGCCTGCAACTTTTGTACAGCTCAAAATCTCACATTTCCCCGCTCAACGATCGCCAATCCAACATCTGCATTTCAATCCTCATCGCGCGTTGATCACGATTGGTTCGATACGATCAACGAAGCACCGACCTCTCTAGGGGGCACTACCGCGCGCCCGGCGAGCAACAAGACGTACAGTTCTCATCCTACGTTTTCGCAGGCGAGTTATAGCGACCCGCAGCACCCGTCCTATGATAACACCTCGCCGTATCGTCCAGCCTTGATTCAATCGGCGCGGCAGAGCGCCGAGCAGTTCAGGACCATCGCCCGCTCGACCACTTCCATCGCAACTCGTATTGCGGATGAGAACGCCAACTTCGCTGATCAGTGGGCGAATCTGGCAGAGAACTATGACGGGCTGTCCGACCGTCTTTTCGATGCCACGACCAAACTGAATATGACGACGCGAGATTTCGAAGACGTTCGTTCAAAAATCTCTCAATATGGCCTGACGCCCACCGTCGGACTGCTGCTGCAACACAAACAGGAGCAGCTCGAGATCTGGAATGTTGATGACTCGTTATCGCTGTTCGCGACACAAGAGCTTGCGCAATCGCGCCAACATCAACTTGAACTTGAGATGGTGCGTTTCGACGGCAGGGATTCGGTAAAACAAACTGCCGAACTGTTAGCCGAAGCGGGCATCGACCCCAAGAGTTTTCAAAACACAGCTCTGGTATCACAGATTCAAGGTCTGCTTTATCAGCGTCGGCAATGGGTTGGTGCGCTGCAACAGGGCTACCACGACTACCAACAAAAACTGAGCCAACTCGATTCAACAACCACGGCTGCTGCACAACTATCAAGTGACTACGGTGCACTGATCAGTCGCCACATCACTTGGATCCGCAGCGGCAAACCGCTGAGCATCGTCGACCTGCAAAAGGCGAAGCTTGGCATGACATCGTTGTTCGATTCGCGTCGCAGTGGCGATCTCGGCTACTCGCTGAAAATCAAATGGGATGCGAATCGATACGGCGGAATTGGACTTCTCGTTTGCTTGGCGTTGATCATGATCGCGCGTTGGCGAGCCAAGTCGTGGTTGGTTGGCATCGGCAGCAGGAAAGAGATGCTTGATTCAACCGCCAATTCACGCAAAGTGGTGGCGGGCATTTTGACAGTACTGATCTCGGCGGCTTATCCAAGTGTTCTTTATGCGATTGCACGTTGGTTAAGCAGTGGCGTCGTTTCCGAAACATCGCTGCAGTCCGCGAGCGGATTCTATGCGGCTAGCTTAGTGGCGTTACTGGTCGAAGTTCCTCGGCAATTGCTCTGTAATTACGGATACTTGGACAAGCATGTCGACGTAGAACTTCCTCGGCGACAGCGTGCGACCGCCTACTTGACGCTGATCGGTTTCGGTTTGGTATTGGCCGCATACGTGATCACAGTGTCCGGAACAATCGACCATGGCATGTGGCGCGACTCTGCGGCGCGGATTGGATTCATTGCCACGCTAATACTTGTTGCTTGGACCGCCCATCTTTCGCTGCGACCGACCGGCGGGTTTCTGGAACCCTTGATCGCGAAGTTTGGCGGCAGCGTGATCCATCGATTGCGGTTCGTGTTCTACTCAGCCGCCATTGGCTTTCCTTTGGCGATGGCTGCTCTGTCGGCTGTTGGTTTCGGCTTTACAGCAAATGTGTTTATAGGTCGGGCGATTGTCACGTTGGTCAGCCTATTGGTTGCGGCAACGTTGTGGTCAGCAGTAAAGATTTTGTCCGCCGGAGTTTGGCAGATGCTGACAGGCTCAACGCCGGAGCGACGATTTGATGAGTACGGAGAAGTCGAAAGCGATTCGGTCAATGGCATTCTGGCTGAGCACTACCTGGAGCTGAAGCATCACTTGGCATTTTTGTGTCAATGCGCACTCGTCTTGGGAGCGATCGTTTGTTTTGGTTGGCTTTGGATCGACCTCTTTCCTAATGTCCGCATGGGAAATCCAGTTCTGTGGACCGTGCAGGAAACGGTTGCACAGTCTGGTGTCAGTGCAATTTCCAGCAATTACAGCTTGCCAGCCATCGCGGGCAATGTCGTGGAAACGACGCCCGTGACGGCGCTGCATCTCGTAATTGCTGGAGCGACTTTGTTTGTCGCGTTTCAACTTGCTAAGTTATTGCCGGCGCTGTTTGACGCTGTAGTGCTCCAGCGAGTTTCGTTCGATGAAGGGATGGAACATTTTTCATTGGTGCTCGGGCGCTGTCTGTTGTTCGGCGCTGGATGTTACATCGCTTGTGCGTTGTTGGGCGTCCGTTGGCAAACGATTCAGTGGTTGGCTGTGGGTTTGGCCATCGGCCTTGGATTTGGATTGCAGGACATGGTTCGCAACTTGTTTGGCGGCCTTATTGTGCTGTTTGAAAAGCCGGCAAGATTGGGCGACTTGGTTACCGTAGGCCGAGTGACAGGGCGCGTCGCCGCACAGAAGTTTCGCACGACCGTGTTGACGGATGACGAGGGCCGCGAAGTGATCGTCCCCAACAAGAATTTCGTCAGCGAGGAAGTTATCAATTGGATGGGAGCAGGACGTTTGAATGTGATCCCGATCGAGGTCGCGGTCAAACGCGACGAGCGTTCGGCAGACATTTGCCGCTCGCTTCAGGAACTCGCGATTGAACAACCGGACGTTTTGCTGACACCGGCTCCGCAAGCCACCTTAATCTGCGTCGGCAAAAACTTTCAGCGGATCGAGGTCCGCGCGTGGATCGAAGAGGGTCAAGATGCTTCTCGATTTCGCGATTTGCTGCTGAAAACCGTCACGAAGTACTTGCGAGAGAACGATTTATTAGTCGCGGCACAGCCTCCGCAACCATCCATGCATCAAGCGACGGATGACGACTTAAGTGGCACCTCTCGATCGCAAACAAGTCGCAGCCGAAAACGCTCAGCTTGAAGCCGAGCACAGCTAGACTTGAGCCTGAGGCCCTACCTAGGTATCCTGTTTCGCTAGATACGACCGTTTGGTTCACCTTCTTTAGATTGAACAACACCCTCAGGTTGTGCCGTGGTGATTCGGCTGCTCCTGCCGTTAGTTCCGGCAGCATGGTGCTTCGGCGTCGACGACGACTGCGTGTAGCTGGTGTCGTAATAGCCGAAGTAGCCACCGTCAGAACTGAAGTTCTTACCAGCACCGAATGAATTGAGGATACAACCGACCATCGTGCCACCGGCTGATTCGAGTCGGCCGAGCGAGTTCATGACTTCGCTTCGTCGAGCGGTGGACGCTTTGACGACAATCACGACGCCGCCCAGCTTCGGTGCGACGATCAACGGATCGGAAACGGCCAAGACCGGCGGCAGGTCGACAAGCACGATGTCAAATCGTTCCTTTGCCAATTCAAGCAAGCGATCAAATTTTTCGGACTGCAGCAATTCGGCAGGAACCGCCGTCGACTTGCCCGCTGGCAAAATCGAAAGGTTGGGTATCTCGGTGCTCTGGATCGCTTCCAGCGGTTCGGCGTCGGTGGACAGCAGGTCGCTGACGCCAGTGTCGTTCTTGACACTGAAATAGCGATGCAGGCTGGGGCGACGCAAGTCCGCGTCGATGGCCAAGACCGACAGACCGAGCTGTGAAAATGAAACTGCAAGGTTGGAAACGACCGTGGATTTACCATCGCCTTGCATCGGGCTGGACATGCCGATGGTACGAAGCTTGCCAGAGCGGAT
>Ga0105045_10005986_pt1 | contig 10754 bp, 12 predicted proteins | sample MAT02_FD_78089 | JGI IMG/M metagenome (GOLD analysis project Ga0105045, IMG submission 78089) | Freshwater microbial communities from Lake Fryxell liftoff mats and glacier meltwater in Antarctica - MAT-02 (megahit assembly) | ecosystem: Environmental > Aquatic > Freshwater > Ice > Liftoff... | reverse complement strand
GGTTTGCGGTGATCCCCGCGCGGGTAGGGGCGGCTGAGCTCCTGGTGCCCTGCCGGGTAGCCGGTGGTTCGGAATCCCTGAGGAGGGTCCGATGGCAGATCCCTATGTGATCACCAGTGCATGTGTCGACACCAAAGACAAGGCGTGCGTCGACGTATGCCCGGTCCAGTGCATCTACGAGCTCGACGAGAGCACGCTGGTGAGCCGAGAGTCGCAAGACGGCGACGTCGCCAACACGCATCCGGCGCACGACGAGCTGCGATTCGTGTACGGCGACTCGATGCTCTACATCAACCCCGACGAGTGCACATCGTGCGACGCATGCATGCCGGAGTGCCCCGTCGATGCCATCTATCCGGGAGACAAGGTCCCCGACGCCGAACACGATTTCATCGACGTGAACCGATTCGTGTTCGCCGACATCTCTGGGTGATCGCCTCCGCATTCGTACCCAGTTCATGACCTCCGACTTCTGTCGCGCTGCGCTTATGGCCGGCGGCGTGGGCGCCGCCGGTTCCCGACGGCCGGCGCGCGTGTCTCGGCTGGAGCGGACGCGACTGGCGGCCTTCACCCCGCGTCTCTTCGACACGCACGCGTCGATGACCCGCCCGTTCTGGTCGGTGGCGCTGGACACGTAGCGCGAGGTCCCCGAAGCCTGAACGGTACGGCCGCTAGCCCGCGGGATCGTCTGTGTCCTGAAGGACGCCGGGGTCGCCGCTGGCGACCAGCGGCGAGGGGTGTCTGATTGGCTGGATGGGACGGGCCGACCGGATGAAGATCGCGGCGACCACGGCCCCGGCGGCGCAGGACATCGCGCAGAAGAGCATCGCTGCCGAATAGCCGGCGTCAAGCCCCGCTTCGAGTGACCCGCCCACGGTAATGCCGGCGATCACCGGTAGGACGGCGATCGCGAGCAGACCGGCGAAGCGCGACACGGCGTTGTTCACACCGGACGCCACTCCGGTGAGGTCGCCTTCGACGCTCGACATGACGGTGGCGGTGAGCGGGGCGACGGTCAGCGCCATCCCCAGTCCGAACACGACCATGGCGGGCAGGATGTCGGCGAGGTAGGTCGACTGCGGGGAGATGCGCGAGAACAGGACCATCCCGATCCCCGCGAGCACAGGGCCGACGGTCATGGGCAGACGGGGTCCGATCCGAACGCTGAGCTGACCGGCCTTCGGCGAGAGCACCAGCATCAGCATCGTGAACGGGATGAACGAGACCCCGGCCTCGAGCGCCGAGTACCCGAGCGAGATCTGGAGGCGGAGCGTCACAAGGAAGAACGACGCGCTGAGCGCGGCATAGAGGGAGAACGTGGTCACGTTGGCGGCCGAGAACTGACGGGATCGGAAGATATGCAACGGCAGCATCGGATACGACGACGAGCGTTCCACCAGGAGGAAGGCGACCAGCGCCACGATGCCAACGGTGGCGGCCGGCACCCGCATAGGGCCAGCTTCGATCGCGGCGAACGAGATGCTTGCGAGCGCGGCGGTGATGAGTGCTGCCCCGGTGAGGTCGAGCGGGACCTTGTGGGCGGCGCGGGTCTCGGGGACGTGTCGTCGAGCGGCGAACACCGCGATCGCGGCGAGCGGAACGTTCAGGAAGAACGCGAGGCGCCAGCTGACCGCGTCGATCAGCCAGCCACCGATGAACGGTCCGATCGAGCTGGTGACCCCAGCCATCCCGGACCAGGCGCCGATGGCTCGGGCCCGGTCGTCGGGATGGAAGGTCGACGCAATGATCGACAGGCTGCCCGGTATGAGGAGCGCACCACCGACGCCCTGGAGTGCTCGCCCTGCGATCAGCCAGTCGATGGTGGGCGCCAGCCCGCACCCGATCGATGCGGCGGTGAATGCGAACAGTCCAGTGATGAACACCCGGCGCCGGCCGAGCCGGTCGCCGAGGCTCCCGCCGAGCAGCAGGAGCGACGACAGCGTGACCAGGTAGGCGCTCAGCGTCCACTGCAGCCCCCCGAGGGGCACGTCGAGGTCGGCGCTGATGACGGGAAGCGCCACGTTGACGATCGTGCCGTCGAGGAACACGATCCCCGATCCGAGCACCATCGTCACGATCACCCACCAGCCCGCTGCCGTCCCGTAGCGCAGCTCCTGTCCCGGCCCTGTCGCGTCCGCGCCGGACTCAGCAACCCCCATCGTCGGGGTCACAACCTGTCAGGAGCCCATGGCTCCTGTACCAGCCGATTTGGGGCAGCCGCGGTGGGCCACGCTTGATCCGGCACGTTCGTCGGCGGGTGAGCCGCTGACCGCACAGCCGTCCGGCCGCCGTGTCCACACCGTGCATCCACCACGATGGGTCCTTGATGCACGGTGTTGCTTCCTCCTGTGGCAGCGGGGGTGCAAGCGGTGCGACCATACAACCCTCCCAGCAATGCCGTCAGAACCCGCCTGAACGGGCGGGGGAGGTCATGAGGAATGGCCGCCGGATGGGTTGGCCCAACATCCTTGACAGGTTCTGGTTCGAGCGCCAAGGATGCCGTTGGGCTCAGGTCGGGCAGGGATCGAACGAAGGGCACGGTGTGTTCCACAAAACCACCACTGGTCACCGAGGCCAGCTCCCGGGGTACCGGCAGACTCATTCGCGGGTGCCCCTGACCCGGGGGCTGTGGTCGTGGTTGGGGCGCGTGTCGGCCATTGCCCTCGTGGCGGGACTGCTCACCGGTTGTGATGCCTGGATGCTCGACTTGGTCAACCAGCCCAGGGTCGCGGTGGGGGCGCCGGCGCTGGTGCGTGACCCATACCTCGACGGTGCAGCGGCGGCCAAAGCTCAGGAGATGTGCGTGGCGGGAACCGTGGCGACATCGCCGAATCCCGCCCGGCGATACGGCGGCATCACTTCGGCGGCGGTGCACGAACTGGTCGGTGCGGCCGCGTTGGACCCTTCGGTGACCGACCCCGTGCAACGCGAAGTGCTTGCGACTCGGGCCATTTCCTCTGGCTGGAACGCCGACCCGGTGGTAGCGCAACCGCGATGGGACTCGATCGGTATCGGCCAATCCGTTTGCGGCGACCGGCTCATCATGGCGGCCGCGTTGCGCGACGCACCGTCGATGCGCGTTTCGGGTCGCTTCGTGACGTCGGTGTACGCAGTCGGGGAGGTCACCCGTACCAATGGGCTGGTCTATGGCACCGCCAAGAACTATCAGGGGAAAACCACGAGCCTGCTGCTCGATGTCTACCGCCCTCCGGTCGGCCCGTCGCCCAGCCGCCCGTTGGTGGTTCTGATCCATGGCGGGGGTTTCGTCAACGGGTCACGAAGCGACATGGCCACCGATGCCACCCTGTACGCGCAGGCCGGATTCGTGGTGGCTTCGATCGACTACCGACTGCAGCCGCAATCAACGTCGGCGCAACAACTCACAGCGGCCAGCAACGGTATCGACGACGGAATGGAGGCCGTGCGCTGGCTCAAGGCCTCGGCATCGACATACGGCATCGATACCACGCGCATCGTGTTGGTCGGCTCGTCAGCGGGCGGTGTCATAGCGTTGGGTGCTGCGCTGCTAGATGACCCGACCCCAGCTGGGCCGTTGTCGGCGCTATCGCCAGTGCCAGCAGCGGCGGTATCGACCGGGGCCCACCTGACGCCTGCCAACGACCTGGGGCTCCTCACAATCGGCGCGACTGACGCTCCGGTGTTGATGTATCACAACGCAACCGACTCGGTGACGGGTTCGACGTCGGACTACGCATTTCAGACATGCTCCGCAGTGCGGGTCGGTGGTGGCGCGTGTGACTTCGTGATCAATCCCGGATCAGGTCACACCATCGGCATCGGTCCCGACGACAACGATTGGCGACCAACGCTGGGCCCCTTCGTGTGGCAGCGCCTGCGCCTCGCCGCACTTCCGCAATAGTCATCGGCCGTCGCTTTGCGGGGGTAGGGGAGGAGGAGGCGGCAACGGGGGCGCTACTGGCGACCGCCCCTGCTCGACGAGCGATGCCACGACGCCACTCGACGCGAGGAGACCGAGGCCGAGTACGGCAACCGGTACCGACACCCATGGTGCGACGACGACGAGTCCCAGGATGAGCGCCGAGATGGTGAGGCTGCGAAGGATGGTGGAGCCGATGGTCGTCTCCGTCGTCAGGTGGAGGAAGCTGGTGACCAGGATGAACACGACGGTGGGAACCGCCATCGATGCCACCGTCTGTGTCTTGGAGAGTTCGGTGGCGCGGCCGAGGCTGTCGACCACAAGGCCTATCCCGGCTCCGAGAGCGGCGATGGCCGCGAAGGCGAAGTAGTGCCCGAACCCCCAGGCCACCGCCTTCGAGGGGACGTCGCGGAGTGCGTCATCGGCTGGAAAGTCGAAGTAGCGCCACCACAGGCAGAACACGAGGGCGGCTGATCCGATGACGACCATGGCGAGGTTGGCAGTGACGCCGACCGTGTCGATGCCGTCCTCGATGGCATTGGTGGCCGACAGGATGGACTCGCCGAGCACGATCAGTAGGAGCAGGCTGTAGCGCTCGACGATGTGGCCGGGATGCCATCGCTGCTGCTTCAAGAATCCCGACGCCACGGGCAGGCTGAGCTCGGCGACCACCAGGAGCACGGTGAAGGCCATCGAAACGTTGCCGTTCAGAGCGAGCCGACCGATCCAGCCGACATTGAGGACGATCAGCCCAATCGCAATGATGCGACAAGCGCGAGCGTTGTCTGAGTCACCGAACGATGCCCGCAGGTACTGGCCCGAGAGCCCGAGGCGCATGACCAAGAATCCGGCAGCCACCGTCGCCTGATTCCCGGCGAAGGCGTCGGTGACCCCGGCGGCGAGGATCAGCACGCCCAGGATCTGCACGAAGGTGAGCGCCCGGTAGGCGGCGTCGTCGGTGTCATAGGACGACGCGAACCAGGTGAAGTTCATCCACGCCCACCAGATCGCCCAGAAGATGAACAAGTAGGTGGCGATGCCGTGGGCGAAGTGGGCCTCGGCCAGCTGGTGGTGCAGCGCCGCTGCGCACCGGCTCACAGCGACGACGAAGCACAGGTCGACGAGCAGTTCGAGTGGCGTGGACCCCCGATGCGTCTCGCTTGGGTCCCGCCCCGTCATGGGGCGCAGCAGTGCGGTCATCGGGACGTCGGGACGAGGACGACCTTGCCCCGGAGTTGGTGGGCTTCGATCTCCTCGTGGACCGCAGCGGCGTCGGTGAGATCTCGGACCGTGGGTGCCGGCACCACGAGCGAGCCGTCGGCGACGGCCGCGGCGATGGCCGGGATCTGGTCGTAAGCGCGCACCGGACCTGCTCCCGAGAACCGTACGCCGAGGGCGGCGGCACCCATGTCGGCGATGGTCACGACCCGCTCAGGGCCCCCAGCGAGGGCCACCGAGTCTTCGAGGACGCCGGCACCGGTGGTGTCGAGGGCTGCATCGACGGCCTCCACGCCGATGGATCGCATCCGCTCGACCAGCTGGGGGCCAGCCTGCACCGCCTTTGCGCCGAACCGTTCTATGGCTTCGGATTGCTCGGGTGAGGTGACGACACCGATCACGTCTGCGCCGAGGCGCCGGATGAGCTGGGTGGCCATCATCCCCACCGCACCGGCAGCACCGTGGATCAGCACCACCTCGCCGGGTTTCGGTGCCAGTTCGCCGACGCACCGCGCCGCGGTTTCGGCGATGGTGGGAAGGATGGCCGCCAGCTCCCAGCTCAGCTCGGCCGGCTTGGCGAACCAGGGCCGGAGGGTGCATTGCTCGGCATAGGACCCGCGCGGCGATCCGCCGAACACCTCGTCGCCGATGGTCACGCCGGTCACCGCAGCACCCAACGCCACGACGACACCGGCGGCGTCGAGGCCCGGCCTAGCGGGAAACGTGTCGGGAAAGACACCAGCGAGGTCGCCCCGTCGCCGTTTCAGGTCGATCAGGTTGATCCCGGCCGCTTGCACCCGGATCAGCACCTCATCGTCCGCTGGGGTCGGGATGGCCGCATCGACCACCTGTAGGACGGACGGGTCGCCGTAAAGCTCGAACTGGACTGCCTGCATACGCACCTCTGGTGGTCGGGCCGCCTGGTGACTCGGGCCACCAGGATCGGCACTTTCATACATTGTGGATGGCAACGTTCTATCATTCGAATCGTATGATTGCTACCGTGGGGCGGCCGACCTCGAAGGAACGGGCAACATGGATGGAGAGCGCGAGGACGCCCGGGTACGACGGACCCGCACCAAGGTGATCGCCGTGGCGCGAGACCTACTGGTGGAGGTCGGTCCCCTCAACCTCACCTACACGCTGCTCAGCGAACGGGCGGCAGTGACCCGACAAACCCTCTACCGCCACTGGCCGACCATCGAGTCCCTGCTCGTCGACTTGGTACTCGTCGGTCCGGAGGTCGGCTACCCCGAGCCCGGTGACGACCCCCACGTAGTGGTCGTGGGCTTCCTCACCAGCCTCCGAGCCGGCATGGACGACCCCACCACCGCAGCGGCACTCATCGCCCTTGCGGCACAAGCCGACGTCGACGTGGCGAGCGCCGCCGCCCTCCGAGCGATCAGCGCCGACCGGCGAGCGGCGCTCAACACCCTGCTGTCGGGCACCATGCGACAGGTGACCGAGAACGAGTTCGCCCAACTCGTCGGCCCCGTCTTCGTCCAACGGTTCATCGCCCGCAGCGCGGTCACCGACCAACTCATCGCCGACACCGTCACCGCCTGGCTGGGCCGGCCCCCGGGCTGAGATGAGCCCCTAAAGCAGAGGCACACCCGTCTGGCCTCTGAAGATGAGTTCTCGGCACTTTCTGGGTGGTGGCCAGAGGCGAAGCGGGCTCGACAACAGCGAACGCACTGACCACGAGGCGTAGCGCAGCGCGTGCGCTCCGCCCACCTCCAAGAGGTTCTTCAGGTCGATGGCCTCGTGGATGAGCGGGGGGATCAGGTCGGCAACTGGTGCGGTCAGATTGATCGGACCGACCTGGGCGAGTCCGCGACGTCCACTGAGGTCGAGCACCCAACCGACCTGGCGGAGGTCGCCAGCCAACACGGGTTCACCCCGGACTGTTCGGGCCGCGTTGCGCCCTGCGGCCGTACCCGCCTGCACGGCGACCTGCGCGGACATGGGTAGGGGATTGCCGTCGCTGTTGCGATGGTCGGCGATGTCGCCAGCGGCGAACGTGCGCTCGCTGTGGAGCACGCGCAGTGCATCATCCACGAGGACACGCCCATCCGCAGATGTCGGCAGGCCGTACTCCTGGGCAAGCGCCGAGAAGCCACCAGCCCAGACGACCAGACCCGCCAGCAGGCTGCCGTCGACGACGGCACCCTGTGTGGTGATGCGCTCGACGTCGAAGCCCAGGTGGACCCGGACGCCGCGGCCCTCGAGGATCCGCCTTGCTCCAGAGTTGAATGCTCCTGGCATGGTCTCGAGGAGTCTGGGCTTTGCCTCCACGAGGTGAACAATGAGTTCCGGGTGAGCCTCGGCGGCGGCGCCGGCGAGTTGGACGCCAGTGGCGCCGCCCCCGATGATCACCACCGACGGCGCGCTGGCGATGGACCTACGCAATGCCATGGCATCTTCGGCGGACCGGAGTGTGTGCGCGAGCTCGATGCCATCGATGGGCGGCCGTGATGGCGCGCTTCCTGCGGTGACGACGACAGCGTCAGCGGTGATGGTGCGTCCATCCGACATGGTGATCGAGCCATCGCCGATTTCCACAACGGAATCGATCAGGACATTGTCGATGAAGGAGTGAAGCGGTCGGGAGGCATCCTCTTCCGGAGCGGCTCCTCCAGCGACCGCTGCCAGTCGGGTCACGAAATCGTGCCGACCCGTGCGGTCCACCACCGTGACCGGAACGCCAGATCGCCCGACGGCGGCAGCGGCGTGGAGCCCGGCATACCCGCCGCCGATGACCAGCACGCCGCCGACGTGGTCGGGTCCCGCAGCGGTCGGGGTCACGACGATGCATCCCTGATCGCGTTGCTAGAGCATGGCGAGTTGCGGAGATCGGTCGTGTCGCCAGTGGGCCTCCGACGCGGCCGCTGGCGCCGGCACCATTTTGGGGCGACCGTAGAGGACCGTGCCGTCCGGGCGGTCGCTATGGTTCTCTCGAGATGGTCCTTTTGGTGTTGGCGCTGATTTCGGGACTCGCGTTCCTGCGCTACGGGTTCGATGTTCTCTTCCGAATCCGGCTGAGGAACGAATTCGCTCGCTACGGGATGCCCGGGGCGCGCAACATCGTCGGGGTACTGGAGATGCTTGGCGGTTTGGCCGTCCTGCTCGGACTCGTCTTCGCGCCACTGGGCGCCTTCGGTGCCGCCGGTCTCACGCTGCTGATGATCCTCGGTGTCGCTCTGCGCATCAGGATCCGCGATGCTCCGCGTCTCATGTTGCCTGCTGCGTTTCTCGGCGCATTGAACGCGGTACTCGTGGTGCTCTTCCTCAGTTCGTAGCAGCATCAGCGGGCGCTGGTTTGCCGTTCAGAATGGCAGAGGTTGTGGCAAGCGTGAAGACCGTCAGCGCCGGCAAGTAGCGCTTCACCGGATCGCCAACCTTGATGTGCATGCCGATGGCTCCGACCATGAAGGCGGCGAGGCCGATGGAAGCGGGCCGGACGAGGCGAGGCTCGGCGTGGCCCACCAGGAGCATGCCGGCGAGGCCCACCTTCGCGGCACCAACTGCGTACATGGCGTTCTCAGACAGCCCGTACGCCTCGAATTCGTCTTTCATGTTCTTGGCATCACCGCCCCGGTAGCCGGTGTCTTTGTTGAACCGATTGAACCAGACGTTCAGGATCCAGAGAGCCGCGGTGGTCTGGGCGAACTTGCCGATCAGATTCATGAGCGGTGTGTCCTTTCGGCCGACGGCCAAGGACCTGTCCCAGCCCGTTGACATGTTTGGTGGACTCAAACGCTAGCGGCCGATGACGGCGATTGCTCGATGACGTGGTTCGTGCCGGACCATCAAGCAAGGAAACCAGTAGCATCGGAAGCCCGATGCGCCTCATCGCGACGGAAAACCGAACGGTAAGGACCCGCAGCGCCTTGATCCGAGAACTCCAGGACAAGGTTGTCGGGTCGACCGTCGCGTTGTTCTCCCATGGCCCCCAGCCGCTCGAGCGCACCCTCGAGTATCGCGGCGACCGTGGGTTGCTCGGCCCCGACTCAGTGTCATGGCGAGTCATCGGAGACGCCTCGGCCTTCGTGGGGGGCATTCGTGGACTGCTCATGCAGACCGCTCACCCCGAGGTGGTTGCGGGTGTGGAACAGCACTCGCGGTACCGGACCGACCCGCTTGGCCGCCTTTCGCGAACGTCGGTGTACGTCACGGAGACGACCTACGGCGCGATGCCCGAAGTCGAGGCGGCGGTAGCGATCGTTCGGCGGGCCCATGGACCGGTTCATGGGCGATCCGAGCGAAACCGGGTCTACAGCGCGGGGACCCCGGAACTGGCCGCATGGGTCCACAACGTTCTGACCGATTCGTTCCTCGTCGCCTACCAGACGTTTGGACCGGGTCCGCTCACCGTTGATGAGGCCGACCGGTTCGTTGACGAACAGACGCGCATCGGGGCGCTGCTCGACGCGTCGCCGCTGCCGTCCACAGCCGCCGAGCTTTCGCGCTGGATCGAAGAGCACCCCGCTCTTGGGAGCACCCGACACCAAACGGATGCCGTTGCGTTTCTCCGTGACCCTCCGCTCCCGATCTCCGTGCGGGTCGGCTACCGCTTGCTCCAAAATGCTGCGGTGGCAACGATTCCTGCCGTCATCCGCGACGTCATCGGCGTGAGCCCGACGTTGGGCGCCAGACAAGTCGGAAACGCCTCGGTCCGCAGCTTGCGCTGGGCGCTCGGCTCATCGCCGTCGTGGCACCTCGCACTCGAGCGGACCGGCACACCGGTCCCCAAGGGTCTGTTCCGTCAACCGCTGCCCACCGTTCGAGACGCCGGGTAGGTTCGCCGGTCCCGGCGGAGGCTCGGAACCCGGCGGCTGCGGGGTCAGTCGGTGAACTCGTTGGAGGCGAGCACGGTTCGGCGTGGGTCGTCGATGGCATCGGCGATGGCGCGTGCCACCAGTGCTGGGTCCAGTCCGCTGGGGAGCCGGGGGGCGGTTCCGTGGAGCGGCCGTCCGGCCAGACCTGTCTCGGTGTGGGGCGGCCGGACGTCGAGGACCCGAACTCCGACCCGACGGAGCTCGCGGGCGAGCGCGGCGTCTGCTGCTGTCAGTGCGGCCTTGGTGGATGCGTACGTCGCCATGCCGGGCAAGGGCTGTTCGGCCACGACCGCTGAGATCTGCACGATCGTTCCCTTGCTCGCCTGGAGCAGCGGGATGCATCGACGCAGAAGCCAGAGCGGCCCGATCACGTTGGTCAGGAAGAGTTCTTCGATCACGAGGTCGGGAGTGTCGGTGAGGTCGCCGAAGGCGACGATTCCAGCGGCGTTCACGAGGACGTCCAAGCGTCCGAAATTGGCGATGGCAGCTTCGACGAGCCGGTCACCCGCAGCAGGGTCACGGAGGTCTAAACCGACGGCCGCGGTCCCGGGCAGTTCGGCCAGTAGGTCCTGCAAGGCGGCGGGTTGGCGGGCGGTGAGCAGAAGTTGAGCGCCCCGATCTGCAAGTTCGCGGGCGAGCGCCGTTCCAAGGCCACCGCTTGCGCCAATGATGGCCACGACCGGTCTGTTCGTGGTACCGCTGCCTTCAGCACCGGGCATGATGTTCATCATTCAGCGCCCACACCCTTCGGATCGACACGGCCGGTAGCCTGCGGAAAACCATCCACGATGAGGAAGTTC
>Ga0105045_10005985_pt1 | contig 10754 bp, 8 predicted proteins | sample MAT02_FD_78089 | JGI IMG/M metagenome (GOLD analysis project Ga0105045, IMG submission 78089) | Freshwater microbial communities from Lake Fryxell liftoff mats and glacier meltwater in Antarctica - MAT-02 (megahit assembly) | ecosystem: Environmental > Aquatic > Freshwater > Ice > Liftoff... | reverse complement strand
GGCCGGTCCGGCCACTCGGCGCGGGCCAAACCCGGCAGTGCCAGGGTTCCGGCAGCGGCGAGCAGGGCGCGGCGGTGCAATGACATCATGGGGATCCTCCGATTTTCAGTCTTTTCTGGCCCTGCGGCTGCGCAGGTTGTGGACGTGAACATGCGCGCCCGCCGCGAAGTCCGCGGTGGCCTCGCCGATCGGCGCGCCGTATTTGCGGATGACCGCGCCGCGCGCGATGGCGTGGCGGGCGATCTTGTGGCCCAGCGCGATCGGCGCCGGTAGCACCAGCCTCTGCACTTCCTCGCCGATGCGGATGGCCGCCTCGCCGGCCGGCACGTCGCCCAGCGCGGTCGCCACGTCGTCCTCGGGTTGCAGGACCAGGAATTGCCAGCGTCGCATCAGAAATCCGCCCCCAGCCGGGCGAAGGCGTATTCGCCCTCATCCAGCACCTCGCCCCAGGTCGCCGAGCCCGACGCATGGTCGAGCAACTGTGCGAACAGCGCATCCGCCGCTTCCTCCGGATCGCGCGTGCCTTCCAGCACGCCAGAGCCATCGAAATCGATCTGCGTCGCGAGGCGCCGCACCGTCGCCGGATTGGCGCTGACCTTCACAGTGGGCGCAAGCGCGTCGCAATAGGAATTGCCGGCGCCGGTGGTGAACATCGTCATCTGCGCCCCTGCCGCGACGAAGCCGGTGATCGAGGGCGGGGAGAAGGACGGGCCCTGCATCACCCACAGCCCCGGCCCCGGCAGCGGTGCCGCATGCGGCACCACGCCGCGCACCGGGCGGGAACCGCCCTTGGCGATGGCGCCGAGCGATTTTTCCTCGATGCTGGAAAGCCCGCCGCGGATGTTTTCCTGGCCCGGGTTGTTGCCGGTCAGATCCTCGCCGGATGCGGCCGCCCAGGCTTCCCGTTGCAGCACGGCGGCGACGATCTGGCGGCCGACCTCCGGCGTCTCCGCCCGCGCCGCCAGCACCTCCTCCGCGCCGAGCCATTCCATGGTCTCGCCGAACACCACGGCGCCGCCGGCATCGATAAGGCGATCGGCGACGCGCCCAGCCAGGGGGTTGGCGGCGATGCCGCTGGTCGCATCGGTATGGCCGCATTCGATGCCGAGCCGCAGCATCGAGGCCGGCAGCACCTGCCGCCGGATGCGGGAAGCATCGCGCACCAGTTTTGCTGCCGTCCGCACGCCACGCTCGGACAACACAAGATTGTCCTCGTGGCAGTCATCCAGCGCCACCGTCTCGACCGGCTTGCCAGTGTCGGCGATGCCCTCGGCGATCGCATCCAGCCGCAGCCGGTCGGCCCCCACCAGCAGCACGGCGGCGGCGTTGGCGTTGCGGCCCAGCCCGACCAGCATGCGCCGCATCAGCGCCCGATCCTCGCCGAACTGGCCGCGCCCGACCGCGAGCGACATCAAGGTGGTGCCCGGCACCTGGCGCGCGATGCGGCGGGCGGATGCGCCGGTGAGGCCGAGGATGGAGAGGACGAGGACCGTGTTGCGCGCGCCGGCGCTGCCGTCCGGACGCGGGAACCCCGCGAATTCAGCCGCCACGCGTATCCTCCGAAGTCCGTTGTTCTGGAAAGAGTGGACCCCAATCAGCGTAAGGGTCAAGAATCGTAGCGAGCGCAAGGGACAAGGAAGCGACGGCATGGCGCCATGGTCGGCGAGGCGGATCGGGCCCATCATCCAGCCGGGGATGGATGCCCGGATGGGCGCCAATGTGCAGGGCCCCTCGATGATCCGCGTGCCGGATTGGCTGCCGGGCCGGCTCGGCCGTTACTACCTGTATTTCGCCGACCACAAGGGCCGCTACATCCGGCTTGCCCACGCCGATGCGCCGGAAGGGCCGTGGCGGATGCATGAGGCGGGCAGCCTGGACCTGGCCGACAGCCTGTTTCCGACCGAACCGCCAGCCAGGCCGGCAGACGCCAGCGAGGCGGATGCCCTGCCCGGCGTTGCGCCGCCCGGCACGCCCGGCGTGCTGCCGCCGGAGCAGGACCAGGCCTTCCCGCACATCGCCTCCCCGGATGTGCATGTCGATTCGGCCAATCGCCGGATCCTGATGTATTTCCACGGGCTTTCCGGCTGGGGCACGCAGCGGACGCGGCTCGCGATATCCGAGGACGGCATCCGCTTCACGGCGAGGCCCGAACTGTTCGGGCCCTCCTATTTCCGCGTCTTCGAGCAGGGCGGGGCGCATTTCGCGCTGGCCATGCCGGGCATCCTGTTCCGCTCCGCCGACGGCCTTTCGGGGTTCGAGCGCGGGCCACTGCTGTTCCCGGGTGGCCTGCAGCGCCACACCGCCGTGCTGCGGCGCGGCGACCTTCTGCACGTTTTCTGGACCCGGGTCGGCGACAAGCCGGAACGCATCCTCGCCTCCCGCATCCGGCTCGACGGCGATTGGCGCGGCTGGCGGGTGGAGGGCGAGGCGGAGGAGGTGTTGCGGCCCGAGACCGATTGGGAAGGTGGCGACCTGCCGCTGGAGCGGTCCTGGCGCGGCGCCATCGACCGGCCTGTGCGACAGCTTCGCGATCCGGCCATCCTGGAGGAAAATGGGCGAGTCTTCCTGATCTACGCAGCGCGGGGCGAGGCTGGGCTGGCCATTGCTGAACTGAGGGGAAGCGGCGAAACCTGAATACCTTCACGGCCCCCCGGCGCTGACCCATGTCGGCTCCTGGACCAGAACCGCTTGCGCAGGGTCGGCCATCCTCACCGGCACCGTCGCCGCCTGTCCAATTGGCCGGGCGGGTATTCGGCATTATGCCATCAACGGCTTGTAGCAAACGCAACCAAGAGGTTAGTTCTTTTCTCCAAGCAAGGGGGCCACGGTATGAAGCGCGTGCTCGCCACCAGTTTCATGCTTGCGCTATTGGCCGGCTGCGACGACCCGAAGCCGCAGGCCCCACCCCGTTCAGAATCGCCCGAAGCCGCACCGCAGGGTCGACCCGGCGTGGCGCTGCGCGCAGCGGAGGAACGGGTACGCACGCGCCTGCGCAGCGAAGGGCCGCTGACGCTCCGCGCCGTTTACGCGCACCGGCAGGCGGTGCCGGATACGCTGGCGATCTGCGGCCAGGTGAACCCAACCGGCCGCGGCGAAGACCCCTTCATCCCGTTCGTCGCCGTGGTGGGTTTTGAAGGCGACCGCGCCGCACGCGTCGAGTTCCACATCGGCGCAACATCGCCGGAAGCCACACGCGTTTATTTCGAGATGGTGGACCGCTGCTTCGATGGCGGCGGGCCGCCAAGCACCCGCGCAGCGTTACGACCGTTGCCGCCTGCACCCACGGTGATGCCGAGCGTCGTCATTGGTGATGCGCCGCCGCCGCCCGCATTGCCGGCTCAGCAGGTGTCGCCGTCCTCGCCGCCGCCTTATCCAGTGGCGCTGGTGCCCGCCGGCCCGCCACAAGGCAACGTCATCACGCGGCAGCCGGCCAATATCCGTTCTTCGCCGTCAGGCGGTAGCGAGGTACTGCGCGTGGCGCCACGCGGCAGCAACCTGCAGGTGTTCGGCGAGGCGCCTGGCGGCTGGGTACAAGTGGGCGAACATGAGCCATGGGGCTGGGTCCACGGTTCGATGCTAGATCGTTAGATGTTTGGCCCCGGGCTGTGATGACGCACAAACTTCCACCAGCTGTAAGGATTCGCTATGGGGCAGGTTCTGCACGGCAGCTGCGCCCGCCCTCGCTGTCCACCGGCCCATCAAACGCATCAGGACGATCGATCTCGTTCATTTTCGGCTTCATCATTCCGGTTTCCCTGGACAAATGGGTGTCCAGGGAAACCGGGTGCACCTCAACGATTGACCTCGCCGCCTGGACCGATACCTTAAACCAGCTTAATGCTGCCGTGGTCAATTCTAACAGCTGTCGCGATGGTACCGGAACAGGCCACATCGTTGGAGTCTCATTTGCATGACAGACTTGGTTGACGATAATTCAAACGAGGCTCCGAACGGCGTCAGGATCCAAGCAGTTGGCAAAGCGGTCGTTCCTCCGAACTCCAATTTTGCTGGGTATGTCACCCGGTTTCGCGACCCCTCCGATGCTCTGCGCGTTCAAATACGGTCCTATCCGGACGACGCCTTTGAACTCGGGCGCGACATCATCCTAGTGGACTGTGCCAGGGCGAATGCCTACACGCGTTTGCTTTTGCGACTGGACGGATTGGCTGAGAGGTTGATCGGATATCGTACTGATATCACAAGGCACCTCGGCGTGCAAATTCTTCTTGCGGTTCCAACTCGACAGGACATCGTCAAGATCGATTTCGTCGCCATCATGATGCGCAAGCCGGATGGGGCCTTCGTCATGGTTGCGCCGCTTGAACACAACATCAAGGTCGGCGGTGAAGCAGGTTCACTGCATTCGTGGGTCATTGAGATCGAGAGCGCGGCGCTCCACCGCGAGTGCGAGTACCTTCTGGTGGTGCAAGTTGGTGCAGGCATCCAACCCGTGGCTGTCGGCCGTGCGACTGTGGTGATCGATCCAGATTTCAGAACCGGCAGGGTGGCGGTCCCGGTGTGGGAACGCCAGCCGTTGGAATTGGGCGTCAGCGCCTTCCTCGCCTTCGGTGCTGACGGCCCTTCAGCCAGCGGACGATCGGCCACCAGGCTGACGCTTAACCAAGATGGAAGCTTTGAGCTTTCCCATCGGATCGACGCTTGCAGCGGCTACCCGGAGTATAGCTTCGCCCTTGCGTTGGATACTGTTCCGGGCCTTGCTGAATGCACGACGCTTGAAATTGAGGCAATGCTCACGGCCATGATCTCAGGCGGGCGAGCCACCGCGCTCGAACTGACTTTCGCGGCGGATCAGATGCATGGCTTGCCAGCAACAGCTTCGTCTTCCGCCAGCATCAGGCTGGAACAAAAGACCTTCAGTCAAGCCGTTGCCGCATTTGTGCCGCGGCAGGTCGATGCACGAAATGGACGGCTGCTCGTGGTGAGAATTGCCAAAATGGGCGATGCGGAACCAACCGAATTGAGAATAAAGCTGCGACAGTCCCTCGCGAATCCTGATGTAGTCCAGGTGCGTCGGCTGCCTCCTCCCACTACGCAAGTCTCACGGCCCGCGCCCGCGCTGTTTGACGTCGGACACTACCTCTCAAGGCTAGAGTTTGAAGCCGAGCTCGATGGCTTCGCAGCGAAAGATCTTCACGATTTCGCTTGGTCGCATTACGTGCGGCATGGCTCATATTGTTACGCGCCAAACCGGTTCTTTGATCCAGCCCGCTATATGGACGGCATGGCCGCGATGAGTGACGCGGTTCTGGGCAACGACGGCGCGGACCTGACGCCGCTTGAACTTTACCTTGTGCGCACGCCACGCGCCAACCCACACCCGATGATTTGCGAGGCTTATGTCGCTCAGCAGTCGCTGGCGCTCGACTTGGAAGACGCCCGCGAAGCCTCTGCACTGGAGTTGCTGTCGACCTGCTATAACTTCCGCATCAACCCACACCCGCTTTTTCGAACGGCTGAGGTTGCGGCTGCGCTTGGTATCGCGGACGGTAGTGTCTCGGTTTTGGCGGTGATGGATGCCTACGTGAGGGACCCGAAGGCTTGGTCGGTTGCGACTTCGCCGCTTTTCTGGCCTGCACGTCTGCCTGCCACCGATATCGCCCCACTTCTCGCCTATTTGGTGGATCAATCGATGTGGCCGCATTCGCCGCACCCACTCTTCAATCCGGCCTATTTTGCGAGGCAGCCAGGCGTTCCGAAGCTCTCGCTGGAGGCGCCGCTGGCCCTGTATCTGCAATCGCCGATCTCGGCTGGATTGAATCCACATCAGACCTTCAACACCCGATACTATGCGCTGCAATCAGAGGATGCGTGGTCAGAAGCCATGCCGCCTCTGGAACACTACGTAAGATACGAATCGGGCGATCCGCACCCCAGCTTCAGGCGACGCTATTTCTGCGCAGAAGATCATGCGAGAGCCTTCCGCAAACCTCTATGGCCAGCGCTGGTGGAGGCGTTTGGGGCCCGCCCGACAGCCACCTACGCAGCACCGAAAGCGGCGTTCGATCGCCAAGCTCCTTTTGTGGTGGTGCAGATGACGCCCGACAAACCACGCAATCCCTACTACCGACAATTCGCCAGCGGCTTTAAGGCTGCAGGTTGGGACTTTCGTTTTTCGAATGATCTGGTGGCGATGAGCGGGTATACTAAGGAAAGGCGCGACTTGCTGTTCTGGTTCCACCAATTTGAGCCGTTCTATCATGAACGTGATCTGCCTCAGACCAAGGCCCGAGCGAAGGTTCTGGTGGAAACTATGCAGTCGATGCGGGCCAGCGGCGCGCGTCTGATCCACACTTGGCACAACGCCAAGCCCTACGACAGCCGCTTCATCGATGTGGATTTCGAGCTGTACTGCCAGCTCGATGGACTGCTCGATGGTATCATTACACATTCAGAATCAGGCGTTCCCTGGATCCGGCAGTTCTGCTCCACCGTCCCCATCCATGTATTGCCGCACCCCTCGGTGCACGGTGAGTTTCACACGGCGATTGATCGCAGCGTCGCGCGCCGCCTGCTCAAGATCCCGCAAGACCGCTTTGTATTTCTGACCTTCGGTGAGATCCGGCCCTACAAAAACATGCCACTAATGCTCGACGCCTGGGAGCGATTGTGCGGCGCGGGGGATACAGCGTCCTCAATGCTGCTGATCGCCGGAAAATGGCGCTATGCCGATCAGGACCGGCTTCGTGCGATGTCACTTGACGATACGATCGTAATAGATCGTCTGCTCTCCGATGAAGAACTTGCGATGGCCGTTGCCGCGAGCGACGCCTGCGTTTTCACGCATGAGAACGTTTGGATGTCGGGCGCCGTTGTAACAGCTATGGGATTTGGCAAGGCCATGATCATTCCGGACCACACAGGTCTCGTCGAATGGCTGCAGGACGGCGAGAGCGGCACGGTTTTCATTAATGGCGATGTAGAAAGCCTCATGAACGCGATGCGACGGTTGCGCGCGTCAAAGCTGAGACCTCATATGGAGTTTATCAATCGCTCATTGGTAGACAGCTGGCACCCTCATCTGTTGCAGCCCGAGTACGCGGCAGCCCTCAAATCGTCTCGCAAGGCTTGAAGGGCATGGACACTCACATGCTCGCGGTCAATGAGGGCGGAACCGAACCAGCCCGGATCGACGTGATCGTTCCGGTTTTCAACGCACTGGATCAGGTGAAGGAATGTATTGGGAGCCTGCTGGCTTGTGGCGACGCAGCGACCAGGATCATTGTGGTTGACGACGGCAGCCACCCCCATGTCCGCGACTGGCTCGTCGAGAATCTGACGGACTTGCCAAACTGCTTGCTCCTGCTGCAGCCTAAGAACCTTGGCTATCTGCAGGCGATCAATCGCGGTCTCGACGAATGCGATTCCGATATCGTGATTTGCCAGAACTCGGACACGATCGTCTTCGAGGGCTTCTACGATCGGATAAGGGCAACCTTCCTGTCCGACCCAAAAATCGGGATCATCAACCCCGTATCAGTCTGGGCAAACTGGTCGCGTATCCCTTTCCCGCCTGGCCACACCATCTATTCCCTTGCGGCGTATCTTTGGGAACAGCACGGAGCCACGGTCACCGATATATCGATTGCCTCGGGCTTTTGCTTCGCGATCCGGGCTGAAGCCCTGCGATCTATCGGCCCATTTGACCTTGCTTTCGACCCAGGTTACTGGGAAGAGACAGATTTTTGCATGAAGGCCTTGGCTAACGGCTGGCGTGTTGTCGCAGCGCCTGGTCTGTTTGTTTTCCACCATGGTTGGTCTTCCTTCGGTGCAGAGCATCGCAACGCTTATATGGAACGAAATGAACGCGTGTTCCGAGCGAGGTGGGGAGAACAATACAAAGTACTGGAAAATTCTTTCCGAATGAATGATCCGCTGAGGCGCGTGAAGGCGCAATTAGGTAATACGAATCAGCATACTGACAACGTTTTCACCCGAAGAACGGCCCTAAATTCCATAGCTGTGCTCTATTTGCTGCCGAATATGGGGCTTTATGGCGGCATAATTTCCGTCACACAGGTAGTCAACCAATTGGTGTTACTGGGCCTTGATGCGGGAGTCGCTGTTGTCGGCGGCGTGGACAACAAGGCGCTGCGCTACGGCCCCTGCTATTTTCATCCTCTTACCTACGAAAGCGATTCGCAATTTCTTGAGAATTGCCCGACGGTTGATGTGATTGTGGCGACGCATTGGTCGACTTCCTACATCGCCATCAAGGCTGTAAATTCTGGCCGCGCGAAACGCGCTGCCTATTTCGTTCAAGACTATGAGCCCGACTTCCACCTCGACGATCCCGTGAAATCACGCATGGCGAAGCTGAGCTACTCGTTGATCGAGAACCGTATCTGCAAGACGCTGTGGCTGAAGAATAAACTGGATGCATTTGGTGGAAATAATATTCTGATTCCCCTTGGCCTTAATACAGATATTTTTGCCGATCACGGTCATACGCGCGACCCCATGCTGATCGCGATGGCGCGCCCATCTTCTCCGCGTCGCAACTGGGCGACCACGCGTAAAGTCTTAGATCTGCTGGTAACGCACCGTCCAGAACTGCGATGTGGCGTTTATGGTTTTGGCTTTAAAGCGAACGAACTTCCTGCCGGAATTGAGAACTTCGGCCTTCTCGCATCTGCCTCGGAGGTCGCCAATACTCTAAACAAGGCGACCATTCTTCTTGACGCCTCAACCTACCAGGGTTTCGGTCGGCCAGGAATCGAGGCGATAGCGTGCGGGGTGGTTCCGGTCCTCACCAAGAATGGCGGCATCACATCCTACGCGAAGCATCTGGAGAACTGTCTGTTGATCGAACCCTTCGATATCGTCGGAATTGTTGAATCGATCTGTAGATTGTTAGACGATCCAAATTTATTCGCCAAATTGCGTGAGAATGGACGAAAATTGGCCAGCAATTATCCCCTTCGGCAGGAGGGCATCATGACCAAAGCATTTCTTGAGCACGTAGCGGCCGGTTGATGGGTACGGATCGAATGCCCGCCCTCGCTAAGGCTGCCGCATCTCTTTCGGTCGAGACGCCCACTGGTGACTTCCGGACCTATTGCAGCGGTGGACACAAGGAAGTTGCTGGCTGGCTTGAGCCGGGGATTCTCACAGCCATCACAGCTATCTCGGCCCTTCAACGTGCGGCGGGCTTGCCACAGACCTTTGCCGAAATCGGAATCCATCACGGGCGCTTCTATTTGGCATTGGCGCTTGCATCCCACCCGATGGCGCGTGGCGTGGCCATCGATATCTTCGAGCGCCAGGATCTTAACCCTGATGGATCGGGTCGAGGCAACAGGGACATTTTCGAGCGACACATTAACCGTCTAGGCTTGGACGCTTCACGTCAGTCGGTTATCGCGCGCGATAGCCGACTGGTTACAGCGAGTGACGTGAAAAACTTGCTGAGTGGCGACGCAGTCAGCATATTCAGCGTCGATGGCGCTCACACGGTCGAGTATACGATGGCAGATCTTTCGCTGGCGGCGAACAGCCTTCACGCACTTGGTGTTATCATTGTCGATGATCTTTTCAACCCACGCTGGCCTGGCGTGATTGATGGTGTCCTGCAGTGGTTGCGAAGCGATGGCCGCGGTTTCGAGATGTTCGCCTACGGGGACAACAAGGGCTTTCTTGCAGCCACGTTTGCCGCAGAGACTTATCGTGACTTCTTCAAATCGGAGCGAGGAATTCGTCTTGGCAGCTTCACTAATGTCAAGTTCAATGGATTGCCTTGCTCGTTCGCTCGGTTTCTCGATCCTGTCAAGGCTTTCTCTCTGGATGAAAAGCTAGAGCGGCGCGAATTCATTGCTGCTGAATTAAGTTTTGGCGAGGGGATGGCAGGCGTAGAATTGCTTGCTCATGGATGGTCTCGACCTGAACGCGGCGGCGTGTGGTCTATTGCGGCGAATGCGGCGATTCGCATGCCCTTGATGTTTCTGAAGCAAGCCAAGTCCATTGTATATGATATTGAATTGCTGGTGCCATCCGAGCAGGTGCAGCTCTTCTCTGTTGGCGTGGCAGGTAGTGCGCTGGCGATGGTAGAAGGACAAGCTGGCAGGCAGGCGGTGCAGATCGAGGTTGCCGAACTGTGTCAGAATGCCGATGATGCAAGTAATCAGGCCGGCTATCTGGAATTTACATTTGTTGTTGAGAGATGTTTCGTGCCGAAAGAGTTCGGCATTGGCAGCGATGCCCGGCGTCTAGGCATGAAATTGGTTAAATGCAGGATAGTTGACCGAGTCTAGTGGCGTGTACCAGACGAAAGATTATCTCTTCGGGTGGTCAGATGACGTTGGTTTGGTGGGTAAATTAATACGTAGCTCGGATAAAGACGGGTACTAAGTGTTGGGGTCAGATGACTAGAGCATTATCTGTCCGTTTGGGCGGATTTAGTGCTCTAAAACATATTAATTTTAGAGCAAGAATTCCGATCAGATGATTCCATACTCACCGGAAATTGCTTTTGCCGTTTAGAGTCTGACTCGGAACGCGATCAAATCTATCAGCGTGACGGTCGCAAGCGCTGGGGCGGTCATGCGCGGGCGAGGCGGCGGGACATCAGCTGTCGCTGACGCGTGAAGATGTCCGCTGGATAAAATAAGTCAAATGTCCGCTTTGGGTTTTGAAGTGGCACCTGTGGGGTTGTGGGTAACGCGCTTGCGTTATCCACAAATCCACAGGTGTGGCATGCGTCGGGCGTGCTGATCTGGGTCATGCGGCCTCCTGGATGG
>Ga0105045_10005984_pt1 | contig 10755 bp, 10 predicted proteins | sample MAT02_FD_78089 | JGI IMG/M metagenome (GOLD analysis project Ga0105045, IMG submission 78089) | Freshwater microbial communities from Lake Fryxell liftoff mats and glacier meltwater in Antarctica - MAT-02 (megahit assembly) | ecosystem: Environmental > Aquatic > Freshwater > Ice > Liftoff... | reverse complement strand
GGCCTTCGGGGGTCGCTGCGGGTCATGCTGGCCGATGCGGTGCTGTGCGCCGTCATCGGCCTTTTCGCCGTTATGGCAGCGGTCTTTGGTCTGGTTGCGGGCTACGTTGCGCTTTTGACCGTGGTGGGGCCGATCTGGACCCCGGTGATTCTGGCTGGCGTCTTTATGGCTATGGCGCTGATTCTCGCCGTGTTTCGCGCACAACGTCGCCCGCGTCCGATTCTTGTCCCGGTTGCAGCCCCGCCGGTACAGCCACAAACCGCCGATGCCGGCCTGTCTGCCGCCTTTCTGGTCGGTTTCCTTTGCACAAGATGGCTGTTCAGGTGATAACTGTGGCAACTCAAGGTTGATTGAAATTTACCATCAGGTTTCCCAACTGCCGCCACAAAGCCGCCGCAGTCTGGCGACAGTCTAAAACCTCTGAACGCACGAGGAATATCATGGCAATCATATTGGTAGTGGCTTGCGGCATCTTGGGATTCACCTCGGCTGTAGTATCCCTGGTGTTTTTCGAGGCGACTTTGATCCAGGCCCTCGGACTTTGGGTCCTGTGCGGGTCCGGTGCTTTGGTGTCTTTCATCGTTCCCGTGCTGTTGCCGCGCCGCCCGGTGGCAGAAGATCGCCATACCGAAATCGCCTGATCTGCAACAGGCTTGATTTTTTGCGACCACAGGCCCATAAAAAACAGGCGACGTTATCTCTATCGACCACTGTCTGCTGTTTTCGGCCGCAGCGCACTCGATGCTTAGCTGACGATGCCGGGCCGTCGCATATTGCGGGCGGCGATAAGACAGGAGACTTCGCGATGGCCAAGGGCACCGTGAAATGGTTCAATGAAACAAAGGGTTTCGGCTTTATTGCCCCGGAAGGCGGCAAGAAGGACGTGTTCGTTCACATCACCGCGCTGGAGCGGGCCGGTCTGCGTTCCCTGAAGGATGGCCAGCCGGTCACCTTCGACATCGAAGCAGGCCGTGATGGCCGCGAATCGGCCACGAACCTGGCTCTGGCATAGTCCGGACCTACAGACTTAGGCATAGGGCGCGGTGCAGACTGCGCCCTTTGTCGTTCAAACCATCCGAAGCGCCAGACGGTCGCGCAGCGCATGTTCAAAGCCGACCCGCAAGGAAACCGCCGACAATGGCGCGCGCAGCACCACCGGCATCCCGCGATCTGCCGGGAAAATCTGACTAGGGCAGTCGCGGCTGATCAGGATCACCGGCACCCGAAGCGCCACATCGCCCATCATGGCAATGGCGCGCCGCGCTTCGGCCACGCCGCCGAACGCGTCACAGTCGATCACGAACAGGCCATATCCCGCGGGATCCTCGATCACCGACGACAGGGCGGTGAACATCTCGGGCAGGCATTCGACCTGACCCCCGATGCCCGCCAACCTGCGCGCCACCAACCCGTCAGGCCCATCCTGCGTCACCAGCATCACACGGATGCCGAAACCGACAAGTGCGGCGTCCTGCTGTTCAAAAGATCGTATCAGTTGCATCGGAACCCCCTTGGCCCATTCTGTTCGTCTGGTCTACCGGCGCGAAATGTCCAAAGTTGGGGGGAATCCGGGCATTTCCGATCCCAATTCCGGCAGCGATAAGACATTGCGGCGGTCTTGCGTCAGCGGCAGAGTGGTGAAACACACCGCATGGACCGATGATGTCGCAAACAGATTACCAAACCCTCATCGACGCCCCGACCTGGGCCTTCATCGCGGCCACGGCGCAAAGCTATCCGGCCGACACCGCGTCGATGACAATTGCCGACCAACGGAAGATTTACGATGCGATGTGCCGCAGGTTTCATCGCGGCTATTCCGATGGCGTGACGGCGCAGGATTTGCAGGTCGCCGGGGTGCCATGCCGAGACTATCCCGGTGCTTGGCCTGCCGTGGTTTATCTGCACGGCGGCGGGTTCGTGGTCGGTGGCTTGCACAGCCATGACGATATCTGTGCCGAGATCAGGGCGGTGATCGGGCTGCGCGTGATGTCGGTCGACTATCGCCTGTCACCGGAACACAAACACCCCGCCGCCTATGACGACGCTCTGGCCGTTGCACGCGCTCTGCTGGCCGACGGTCCGATCCTTCTGGTGGGCGATTCGGCAGGCGGTACTTTGGCCGCCGCCTGTGCCCATGCCCTGCGAGGGGCGCCTGATCTGCGGGGCCAGGTGCTGATCTATCCGGGCCTTGGCGGCGACCGGACGCAAGGCAGCTATCTGACCCACGCCCATGCCCCCATGCTGACGCGCGACGAGGCGAAGTTTTATGCAGGCATCCGCTTTGCCGGGCCGGAACCCAGGGACGACCCCACCGCCGCCCCTTTGCACGACACCGATTTCACCACCCTGCCCCCCACCGTCGCCATCAGCGCCGAATGCGATCCGCTCGCCGACGACGCCCTGCACTATTGCGACCGCCTGACCCGCGCCGGAGTCCGCGCCCACCTGATCCTCGAACCCGGCCTCGTCCACGGTTACCTGCGTGCCCGTGCCACCGTGCCGCGCGCCGCCGCCAGCTTTGCCCGTATCACCACCGCTATCACCGCCCTCGCCGCCGGCGACTGGCCCTATGGAGACGTCCGATGAACGCGCATTCCAACCTGACCCATTGGACCGAACGCAGCGATATGGCCGCCGCCTTTCGCTGGACCGTGAAGCTGAACCTGCACGAGGCGGTGGCCAACCACTTCAGCCTCGCGTTGAACCCCGAGGGCACGCGGTTCCTGATGAACCCCAATGGCCGCCACTTCGCCCGCATCCGCGCCAGTGACCTGCTGGAAATTGACGCGAACGACCCCACTACCATGGACCGTCCCGACGCGCCCGATGCGACAGCCTGGGGTCTGCACGGCTCGATTCACCGGGCCCTGCCCCATGCGCGCTGTGTCATGCATGTGCATTCGATCCATGCGACCGTGCTCGCCAGCCTCGCCGACAGCCATTTGCCCGCCATCGACCAGAACACCGCGATGTTCTTTGGCCGTCAGGTGGTCGACGAACACTATGGCGGCATGGCCTTTGCCGAAGAGGCGGCGCGCTGCGTGGCGCTGCTGGGCGACCCCAGGATCACCACCATGATCATGGGCAACCACGGCGTGCTGATCATCGGGCGGACGGTCGCGGAAACCTTCAACCGGCTCTATTACTTCGAACGCGCTGCCGAAACCTATATCCGTGCCCTGCAAACCGGCAGGCCCCTGCGCGTGCTGTCCGATGCCGTGGCCGAAAAGACCGCGCAGGAATGGGAGGCGTACCCCGGCTTTGCCGACGCCCATCTGCGCGAACTCCGCGCGTTGCTGGACGCGGAGCAATCGGATTACGCAAGCTGACACCTGAAGTTTTTTGGGCGAGAATTTTTCTGCCCATCAGCCTGCAATAAACGCCATGGCCTTCATGCTGTTCGGTACCGGAACCCCCATCCGGTTCAGGATCGACGGGGCCAGTGCCAGTTGATCCAGTACGACGTCCGCCGCAGGCATCACCGCCTCGCCAAAGTAGTAGAACGCAAAGTCCTGCTGCGCCTCGCCCGTCCCGCCATGATGGCCGCGCGAATCCTGCCCATGGTCGGCGGTCACGATCACCTCGTACCCCGCCGCGCGCCAGCGGTGGACCCAAGGCGCCAGCATCGCGTCCATCTTGTAACAGGCATCGTCCATTTCCTCGCAATCGTGGAAATACCGATGTCCCATGCTGTCGAGCGTGCAGCTGTGCAGCATGCCGTAGTCGATGCCCTTGTGCTCGCACAGCCGGGTCAGCGTGGCGAACAGATCGACGTCCGATGGCGTCATCTGGTTGACGTGACCATAGCCGGTCATGGTGTGAAACCGGCCATGGGTGATCGGGCTGCCGGGTTCGTCATATTCAATATCCCGCACCAGATCGAACGGCGCGCGATGAAACAGTTCGGACCAGAAACTATGCGCGACGGCCCCGGTTTTCAGGCCCGCCTTCGTGGCCTCGGAAAAGATGTCGGGCTGGGTCAGCCTGCGGACATATTCATTACCCCAGACATGATGCACCTGCGGCGGCACCCCGGTGTGGATCGAGGCATAGCAACTGGCGCTGGTCGACGGCAGCACCGCCCGCATCCGCCAGACCCGCGCCTCACCCGATTGCACCCAGCCTTCCAGATTGCCGAACAACCGGCGCCAATTGGCGTAAGGCACGCCATCGAGGAGGATCAGCAGCAGCTTCGGCATGTTTTGCACCATCAAAATGGCCGTGAGGGCGGGGCCTCCGGCGAGGGTAATTCAACCAGGCTGAAAGGGCAGGTCGCCTCTCCTCCCCTCGTGGGAAGGGGCGCTTTGCGTCAGTTGCCTGCACTTTCCATCTTGCGGGAGGCCAGCACATCCTCCAGCCAGCCCATTTTCATTTCGGGAACCGAGGACAGCAACAGGTCTGTGTAGTCGTCGAACGGCGGGGAAAGCACGTCGGATTTCGATCCATAGCGCACCACCTGACCGCGATACATCACCGCGATGCGGTCGGCGATGGCGCGGACGGTGGCAAGATCGTGGGTGATGAACAGATAGGCCACCCCTTCCTGCGCCTGCAGGTTCAGCAGCAGCTTCAGGATGCCGTCTGCGACCAGCGGATCGAGCGCACTGGTCACTTCGTCGCAGATGATCAGCTTCGGCTTGGCAGCCAGCGCGCGGGCAATGCAGACCCGCTGTTTCTGACCGCCGGACAGTTCTGCCGGATAGCGGTCGGCATAGCCTTTGCCCATTTCGATCTGATCCAGCAGGTCCTGAATCCGCGCCTGTCTGGCTGCCCCCTTGAGGCCGAAATAGAACTCCAGCGGGCGGCCGATGATCGTGCCAACCGTCTGGCGCGGGTTCATCGCGGTGTCGGCCATCTGGTAGATCATCTGCAACTCGCGCAGATCATCCTTGGTTCGGCTGGCAAGATCGGGCGACAGTTGGCGACCGGCAAAGGTGATGCGGCCCTGTGCGGCGGGCAACAACCCGGTGATAACGCGTGCGAGCGTCGATTTGCCCGACCCGCTTTCGCCCACCACGGCCAGCGTCTGCCCGGGTGGGAGGTCGACCGTCACAGTCTTGAGCACATCGAAATTCGTGCCTTTGTAGCGCGCCGTAATCCCCGCCACCGACAGCACCGCTGCGGCTTCGGGTTTTTCCACATGGTCGATCGAACGGACCGACACCAGCGCGCGGGTATAGGGTTCCTGCGGCTGGTTGATGATCTGATCGGTGGTGCCGTATTCCACCTTCTTGCCGTGGCGCAACACCAGAATGTCGTCGGCCACCTGCGCCACGACGGCAAGGTCATGGGTGATATAAAGCGCGGCCACGCCGGTATCGTGGATCGCTTCCTTGATCGCGGCCAACACGTCGATCTGGGTCGTCACGTCCAGCGCGGTAGTCGGTTCGTCGAATACCACCAGTTCGGGTTTCGGGCACAGCGCCATAGCCGTCATCGCGCGTTGCAACTGGCCGCCCGACACTTGGTGCGGAAAGCGGGTGCCGAAAGTTTCGGGGTTGGGCAGGCCAAGTTTGCGGAACAGCTCGACAGCGCGGGCCTGCGCCTCGGTGCGCCCCATCACGCGGTGCAGCAGCGTGGTTTCGATTACCTGCTCCATCAGCCGTTTCGCCGGGTTGAAGGCGGCGGCGGCGGATTGCGCGACATACGTCACCTCACGACCCCGCAGGGCGCGCAGGGTGCCCACGTCTGCGCCCCGGATATCCCGCCCGTTCAGCAATATCTGCCCGCCCGTCAACCGCACACCGCCACGGCCAAAGGCCATGGCCGACAGGCCGATGGTCGACTTGCCCGCCCCGGATTCGCCGATCAGCCCCAGCACCCGGCCCTTTTCCACCGACACCGACACGTCATCCACCAGCACCACATGCCGCGGGGGCTCTCCGGGCGGATAGGCGGTGGCCTCGATCTTCAGGTTCCTGATCTCCAGCAAGGGTCTATCCACCGCGACCGCCTTTCAGGCTTGTGGTGCGCGACAGCACCCAATCCGCCACGAGGTTCACCGAAATCGCCAGCGCCGCGATTGCCAGCGCCGGCATCAAGGCAGCCGATTTTCCATAGATCAGCCCGTCCTTGTTTTCCTTCACCATCCCGCCCCAATCCGCCAGCGGCGGCTGGATGCCCAGACCGAGGAACGACAGGGTCGAGATGAACAGCACCGCAAAGATGAACCGCAACCCCAACTCGGCGACCAATGGCGACAGGGCGTTGGGCAGAATTTCGCGGAAGATGATCCAGTTCTGCCCTTCGCCGCGCAGGCGTGCCGCCTCGACATAATCCATTACCGCAATGTCCATCGCCACGGCGCGACTAAGCCGGAACACCCGCGTCGCGTCCAGTATTCCCATCAGCAGGATCAGCACCGTCAGATTGATCGGCAGCACCGACAGCACGACCAGCGCGATGATCAGCGATGGGATCGCCATCACCAGATCGACGACCCGCGACAGCCCCTGATCGATCCACCCGCCTTGGGTCGCCGCCATGAAGCCCAGAACCGACCCCATCCCGAAGGCCAGCAACGATGACGCCGTCGCCACAAAGATCGTGATCTGCCCGCCGTAGATCAGACGCGACAGGATATCGCGGCCAATCGTGTCGGTGCCCAGCCAGAAGGTGGCCGAGGGCGGTTCCCACACCTTGCCCAATGCGGCATCGAGCGGATAGGGGGCGATCACATCGGCAAAGATCGCGGCCAGAAAGAACGCCCCCGTAAAGATCAGGCCGAGCAGGGCGGAAATCGGGATCCTCATTTCGGATGCCTCAGGCGCGGGTTGGCGACAATCGACACCACATCCGCCAGAATGTTCAGCCCGATATAGACAGCGGCAAAGATCAGCCCCACCGCCTGTACCACCGGCAGATCGCGCTTGGCGACGTGATCGACCAGATACTGCCCCAGCGCGTTATAGCTGAACACCACCTCGACCACGACCACCCCCACCACCAGATAGGCCATGTTGATCACCACCACCGACACGATCGGCGCAATCGCGTTGGGAAAGGCGTGCCGCCAGATCACCGCCATCGGCGACAGGCCCTTCAACTCTGCCGTCTCGATATAGGCCGACTGCATCACGTTCAGGATCGCCGCCCGCGTCATCCGCATCATGTGGGCCAGCACGACCATCACCAGCACGATCACCGGCAGGGCGATGGCGTGCAGCTTGGCCCAGAAACTCATGCCGGGGAACACCATCGCGACCGGCTGAAAAATCGGAAACACCTGAGTCAAAAGGAAAATCGCAAAATAGCCCGCCACGAATTCGGGCAGGCTGATCGTGGCCAGCGTCGCCCCCGAAATCATCTTGTCGGGCCAGCGACCGACATAGCGCGCCGCGATCAGCCCCAGAATGATCGCCAGCGGCACCGCTATCGCCGCTGCACAGCCCGCAAGGAACAGCGTGTTGCCCATCCGCTGCCCGATGGCCTGCGCAATCGGCTGGCCATTGGTCAGCGCCACGCCCAGATCGCCGGTCAGCGCGCCGCCCAGCCACTGAACATACCGCGACAAGGCAGGCTCGTTCAGCCCCAATTCCTCGCGCAGGTTGGCGAGCGATTCAGGCGTCGCCGACTGCCCCAGAATGGCCGAGGCCACATCGCCCGGCAGCGCCTCGGTGCCGACAAAGATCACCACCGACACCGCCAGCAGCAAAAGCAGACCCAGCGCAATGCGCTGGGCCAGAAGTTTCACCATTGGGTGCACAGCGCGCCCTTACGCGTTCAGCCAGCAGAGCGTCAGCACCTTGCCATTCATCAGCGACCCGGCCGGATTGGGAACCCAACCCCCGACTTCCGCGCGACGCCCTTCGACAAAGTCGTTGAACATCGGCAGGATAAGCCCGCCTGTGTCGCGCACCATGCTGGCCATTTCCGAATACTGGCCCTTGCGCTTGACCTCGTCCAACTCGCCCCGCGCCGCAATCAGCAAGGCGTCGAATTCGGGGTTGAAGAACTTGGTGTCGTTCCATTCGGCCGTGGACAGATAGGCGGTGGAATACATCTGATCCTGCACCGGACGCCCGCCCCAATAGCTGGCGCAGAACGGGGCCACGTTCCAGACGTTGGACCAATAGCCGTCATCGGGCTCCAGCTTGACCTGCAACGGAATCCCCGCCGCGTTGGCCGAGGACTGGAACAGTTGCGCCGCCTCGACCGCCCCCGGGAAGGCCCCCGGTGCGACCTGCATGATCAAGGGCGAGCCATCGTGCCCGGACTTCTTGTAGGCTTCTGCCGCCGCCGCCGGATCGAAGACGCGCTGAGGAATGCTGTCGTCAAACAGCGGATAAGCTGCGTTGATCGGAAAGTCGTTGCCGACCGACCCCATGCCACCAAGGATCTTTTCGACCATTTCCTCGCGATTGATCGCCAGTTTCAACGCCATGCGCAGGTCGTTGTTGTCATAAGGCGCCTTGTCGCAATGCATGATGAACACATACTGCCCCGGACCCGCCACGCGCTCGATCACCACATCGGTGTTGCCGGCCAGCAAGGCCACGATCTTCGGGTCGATCCGGTTCATGATGTGAATCTGACCCGACTGAATAGCCGCTGTCCGCGCGGTGTTGTCATTGATGATCAGCACTTCAGCCTGATCGACGTGACCACGGCTGCTGTCCCAGTAATTGGCGAATTTCTCGAACGCGACCCGTACGCCAGGTTGGAATTCGGTGATCTTGTAGGCTCCGGCCCCGATGCCTGACGTCGGGTTGTCCACGCCGCCGCCCTTCTGGACGATCAGGTGGTAATCCGCCAACAGGAAGGGCAAGTCGGCATTGGGCGAAGCAAGCGTCAGGGTCACCGTGTCGCCCTCGGCCTTCATGTCGGCGATGCCCTTGACGATGCCCTGCGCGCCCGACTTGGCGTTGTCATCGGTGTGGCGCATCAAGGTTGCCACCACATCCTCGGCACTGACCGTGCCGCCATCATGGTATTCCACACCCTTGCGGATCTTGAACATCCACTGCGACGCATCGGCGTTGGAAGATACTTCCTCGGCAATCCGCATCCCCAGCGTGCCGTTCTGTTCCAGATCGACCAGCTTTTCGCCCCAGGTTTCGTTGACCTGAAACGGCACTTCCGATGCGGCCAATGCGGTGTCCAGGGTGTCCGTGCTCGACCCGCCCTGCATGCCGACGCGCATCAAGCCGCCCTTGACCGGCCCTTCGGCCCGCGCCGCCGTGGTCAGCATCGTGCCCGCCACTGCCGCAGACACGCCCAGCGCCCCGGCCCGGCCGACAAATTCGCGCCGCGACATGCGGCCTTTTGCGGCTTGCGCCAGCAGGTAGTTCAGTTGGTCGTTCATCATCGTCTCCCTGATCGGCCTGATGGCCTTTTTGTTGATTGCCGAATCAATAGCCCGTGAATCCGGGTTCGGGCAACGGTTTTTGCCCGACGCCCGCAACTTTGCTCAGACAAAGCGCCGGGGCACCTCGTCGTGAAACTGACGGTTGAACACCTGCACCCCGCCTTCCCACGCGGTCAGAGTTGCCCGCATCACCAGATGAGTGGCCGTCGCGGTCATCTCGGCTTCTGCCACCGTGCGCACCGCCCAATCGCCACGCGACAGACGTTGCTCCCAAAACTGGGTGGCGCGCGCCTGCAGCGGATCGTCGGGATGCACCTCCCAGCGTTCCTTCATCGTCTCGCCGCTGATCAGACCGTGGTCCAGATTTTCCACATCACCGCCGTCTTCCTCGACCACCAGCGCCGTGATCCCCGACAGCAGTTCCGTCTCGATCCGCCGGACCGAAGCCGTCTTGCGGACCACCCGATGGCTCCACCCCCTTGCGCCCTCGGCCTCGGGTGGCACCCATTCCGCCTCCGACCCCCGATGCACCGGCAGGTCCAGTGCGCCACCCGTGACCGACAGAACCCCTGCCACCGGCGAAGGCCAGACAAACGGCCAATAGCTGTTCGACAAAGCCAGCCGCACCCGATGCCCCGCCGCCACCCGGTATGCCATCTGGTCCAGATCGAACGCCACCTCGACCGCCTGCCCCGGCACCATCGGCGCAGGCTCGGCCCGGCTGTCCCGGTGGCACAGGTTCAGCATCCCGTGCGCAATCCGCACGGACCTGCCATCCGGCCCCACATCGCACAACCGCGCCACCACAAAGCCCAACGGCTGATCCGACGCCACCGTCAGACTGACCCGCGCCGCCCCCAGCAAGTCCAGCGGCTCCCCCAGCACATCCCCGTCGAAACAAGCGCTCAACCCATCGTCAGACCGCTGATCTCCCGGCATCTCGGCGTTCAGCCCCATCGGAAAGAACTCGCCCGCCAACAGACCCAGATGCTGCGGCGTCGCGACAGGAACCAAGAAACTGTCCCTTTCCTCTTGGCCCAAATATCCCACGGGGGTGCGGGGGTGTGAAACCCCCGCCGCCGATGCAGCCACCCTCAAACCCAATACCTCGCGCCGCACCCGCGCCGAAGGCCACGTCGCCTCTGCCACCCAATGCCCCGCCCGATACGCCGACGACGCATCCGGTGCCTCGGAATGGATCATATACGCCCGATACGCCGGATCACCCTCCGCCCCGTTCGCCACCCCCTTCAACCAGCAATCCCACCACCGCACCGCCTCTTGCAGAAACCCGACCTGCGGGCCCGGCACCGCGGTATGTGGATACTGATGCACCCAAGGCCCGACGATCCCCTTGGCCCCCGCATTCTGCACCAGTGCCGAAACGGCATTCATATACCCATCCGCCCAGCCGCCCCAGGACAGCACCGGCACCGCCAGACGGC
>Ga0105045_10005982_pt1 | contig 10758 bp, 9 predicted proteins | sample MAT02_FD_78089 | JGI IMG/M metagenome (GOLD analysis project Ga0105045, IMG submission 78089) | Freshwater microbial communities from Lake Fryxell liftoff mats and glacier meltwater in Antarctica - MAT-02 (megahit assembly) | ecosystem: Environmental > Aquatic > Freshwater > Ice > Liftoff... | reverse complement strand
TGCGCGCAGGGCCTCCGACGCACGGGCGAACACGGCTCGGTCCGTCGGCACGTGCGTGCGCTCGTCAGCGCAGGTGCTCGATGTGGGCCCGGAGCGTGCGGATCCAAGGAGGCGGCACCGGGCTCGGCACACAGCTCTCGAGATCCTGCCCACGCGCGGCCGCGACGTGCGGGAGGCAGAGCGAAAGGACGAAGACTCCGGAGGCGACACGAAAGCGCATGAAGAAGGACGTTCGGCGTGGGTTGGCGTATTCCGTCGAGCATCGCGCGCTCGCTCACTCAGGGTCCCGACGTCGATCCCCGGCACGCGAGTGAAGCGCTCGGCGTAGAGCGGCGCAGCCTGATGGAGGCGGAACGCCGTTTGGATGGCGCGCGCTGAGCGCTGCGCCGTTGGCCTCGATCTCTACGAGATCGACCTCCTCATGGCCGTCGTTGGCGCAGCCGAGAAGGCCGTCGGCGTCGTCGTGGCCATCGCTTGCAGAGACCGAGCCGAGCGCCAGCGCCATCGCGCCGCCGTTCGACATGCCGAGGACTGCGTTGGGCGCGTCCACGCTCCGCCTCGACGTCCTTACGACCGGCGCACCCGACGCGTGCGAGCGCTCGTTCTTCGCGACCCTGGGCGACGTTAGCCATCGCACCTCTCTGCGTCCGCGCGACCGTGCGCCCGCGCCGAGCCGGCGATGGCCTACACGAATGGCGCGATCACGGGGCCAGCACCGCCCGCGCGCTCTGCCTCTGCTGGCCGGAGAAGTAGACCCCCCAGCATCGCACTTCGCTCGCGACCAGCGCGCACGCGTGGTCGGGACCCACCGCCAGATCCTCTGCTCTCGGAACCGCCACCTGCACCGGCACTGCATGCGGGCGAAAGTCCCCGCGGACATCGGTGCCCAACGACTTCGCCGCGTTCGAGCCCCAGCACAGGATCCGCCCGTCCTCTTGGCGCGCGCAGGCGAATTGCGCGCCCACCCCAACCTCGACGGCATGCTCGACGCCGACCACGGTCACGGGTGTGCGTCGGGCGTCGGTCGTACCATCTCCGAGCATTCCCTGTTGGTTCGAGCCCCAGCAACGGACCCGCTCGTCTCGTCCGATGACGCACGCGTGCTCCAGGTTGACCGAGACCGTGACCGCATCCGCGATGCCCTCGACCAGCACGGGGGTCGCATCGGCGGCGCTTTCCCTGGCCGCCCGCCCCCAGCAGAGCACCCGTCCGTCTGCCCGCACCGCACAGCTCCGCCCAGCGTTCGCCGCGATGTGAATCACTGGCCCGCCGAGCTCGCGCACCTCGGTCGGACGCGTGTGGTTCTCGAGTGACCCATCGCCGAGCTCTCCCGAGGCCCCGGAGCCCCAGCACCGCACGCGGCCATCGATCCGTGCGCAGCTGTGATGCGCGCCCGAGGCGATCTGGGCGACGCCCGCGAGCCCCAGCACCGCGGCGTGCGACGCTCGTGAGCTCGTCGTCCCGTCCCCGAGCTGGCCGCTGCGCGCGGATCCCCAGCACCGAACGCTCCCGTTCCGCATGCGCGCGCACACGTGATCGGCTCCAGGCGCGACCTCGACGACCTCGCGCAAACGCGGAACGGTCTCGGGCGTGAGCCGCGTGCTACGCGCGCTCTCGACCCCGAGCCCGCCATCGAGCGCCGTGCCCCAACATGCGACCGTGCCGTCGCGCCGCACGCCGCAGTGGATGCCGGTCGTCTGGCCGCCCGCAGCGATCGTCGTGACTCCGCGGAGCCTCGGCATCACCGACGTCACCGGCGCCACGTCACCGACGCCGAGCTCGCCGCTTCGGTTCGATCCCCAGCAGCGCACCGTCCCGTCACCGATTCGCGCGCACGCGGACGTGCCACCCGACGCGATCTGCGCCGCACCGGAGATGCCCGGCACGCGCGTGGCCCGCGTCTGCGATACCTCGCCTCGTCGACCGCGCCCCAGATCGTCGAGCGCCCCGGCGAGCGCATATCCCCAGCACCAGACCTCGCCCGCGCGTGTCCGCGCGCAACTGTGATCCCCACCAGCGGAGAGCTCCACGACATCTCGCAGCCCCGCAACGCGCCACGTGAACGACGAGATGACCACGCTCTCCTCGCTCGCGCATTGCCCGTTGAAATCGCCGCCCCAGCACCACACCGCTCCGTCGGTCGTCAGCGCACACGTGTGCTCGCTACCGGCAGCGATCTGCACGACGCGCCAAGGCGCGCTGCGTCTGACCTCGACGAATACGTATGTCGGCTGCACCTCGGGGACGAGCCGGTCGCCTCGGCCAAGACCGATCTGGTTCCTGAAGTTCGAGCCCCAGCAGCGAACGCTGCCGTCGTCGAGCCGCGCGCATGTGTGATCGCCGCGCGTCGTCAGGCTCGCGGCCCGAACGAGCCCCGACACCGTGGTCGGCGCCGCACGATCGTTGGTCGTCCCATCGCCGAGCTGACCGTACTCGCCGCGCCCCCAGCATCGCACGCTGCCACCCGCGAGCGCGCACGCGTGGGCCCGTCCGACGGCCAGGTCGGTGACGCCCGCCAGGCCCGAGATCACGCTTGGAGCCGTCCTCGTGCGCGTCGTCTCGCCGATCCCGTCCCAGCCCCAACAGCGCACGGTGCCGTCTCGGAGCGCGGCGCAGGTCTGCGATCCGCCGGCGCGCACGAGCGCGACGTCGCGCAGACCGATCACGGGTACCGGAACAGATCGGTCGATCGTCGTGCCATCGCCGAGCTGTCCGACATCGTTCGCGCCCCAGCACACCACCGAGCGATCCTCCAAGCGAGCACACGCGTGCAACCCCCCGACCGTGATCTCGGTCGTGTGAGTGAGGGGAACGTCCTGCGCGCGGACCGGAGCCACGAGCATCGTCGCGAGCGAGACGACTGCGCATGCGCTGGAAATTGTGCAGGACGCGACATCGCGATTCCGCAGCGACTGCGCCGCGCCGTTGCCGAGATGCGCGGATGCGCGACGTGTTGCCATGCGGGAGTGTATGGACGTTTGGAGCACTCCGCCGCAATACGCACACGCGATGTCCGGTTCTATCCGTTGCCGGCTCGCGCGCTCGCGTACACGCTCGCGGCTCTATCTCCTCGATCAGGTGAGCAAGCCCGGCGGAGTCGGTGGCGCTCGGAGCTCCATGAGACTCTCACGCTCGCACGTGCCTGCGGTCGCGGTGCGTGGTCCTGCCCGCGATGGAACTGAGCAGTGACACAGCACTCGAGAGAACGGGCCAGCACGCCGTCGGCAGTGACGGAGCACACGTCGTCCGGCCCGCTCGGTACCTCGTACAAAGGCACCAATGGCGGCTTGGGCGGGAGGACGAGCGCCAGCGCCGGCGCCAGCGCGGGTCGCGCAGGAGTGAGCGCGCAGCGCCGATGGTCACATCGCGCGCTGGTGTCGACGCGGGCGGCTGGTCGCGAGCCAGTCGTCTCGTCTCGCCGCCTGCGCCTACTCGAGCTCGTTCTCCATGAACGGATTCGACGCGCAAGTGCAACCGGAGCCGCACGTCACTGCGAAGGTCGACGTCACTCCGTCGCCGTCGAGGTCGCCGCGCGCGATGATCTCGATGCCGCCGGTCGCGCTGTCGTCGCGCACGATCGAGTAGCTGTAATAGATGGGATCGGCGGGCGCGAAGCCGAGCTCGGTGAACGCTGGATCGGACGCGAAGTCGCCGAGCTGCTTCAACGCGGTCGGCGTCACCGGCACCGGGCCCGCAGGGACCAGCCAATTGCCGTGCTCTTCGCAATATCGCTGCTCGAGCCGCGCGAGCGAGCGCAGATTGCTGGTCGCTTCCACGGTCTTCGCGCGCCGGATGTATCCCGTAAACGCGGGAATCGCGATTGCGCTGAGTATCCCGGTGCAGAAGCAGCCGACGACGAGCGCGGCGACGACGACTACGGCGATGATTACTCCGGTGTTCTTCTTCTTCGGTGCTGCGGGTGCGCTCTGCATGCGCACGATGCTAGCAGCCCGTTGAACAATCGACCGCAACACCTAGCCGATCACGCGCCGAGCTTCTCACGCAGATCTTCGGGCACGCTGCAGATGGCGCCCTTTGGCATCGTGACGCAGGCGAGGGTGACGGTGCCGGTGTGCAGCAATACGCTATCGACGCTGCGCACTAGGCGGCTCGCGAATACGAGCTTCGCGCGCGATCCCAGGCTGAGCCAGGTATCGAGCTGCAGCAGATCGTCGAAGCGTGCGGGCGCGCGGTACTTGAGCTGCGCCTCGACGACCGGCAGCGCGAGGCCGCGATCGCGCTCGAAGCTGAGGTAGTCGATGCCGACGGCGCGCATCAGCTCGACGCGACCCTGCTCGAGGTAGCGAAAATATTGCGAGTGATGCACGACGCCGGCCGCGTCCGTGTCGACGTAGGCGACGCGGATCGTGTGGCGGTACGAGGGGCGTCCCTCGTGGGTACCGAGCACCGCGCGCGATCAGCTCGCCGCGGTGGCGGCGAAGTTCGACTGCACGAGCTCGTAGACGCGCGTCAGCGACGTCATGTTCTTGAGCTCGCTCTCGGGCACCGAGATCTTGTAGGTGCGCTCGATCTCCGCGACGATCTCGATGCCCATCATCGAGTCGATGCCGAGCTCGCGGAAGTCGGTGTCGTCGGGGATCACGTCGATCTCGCTCACGTCGGCGACGATGCGGCGCAGGTTCTCTTTCAGCTCGGTGGTCATGGTCATTCCTATTGAGCGGCTTGTGCCGCGCGGCGCTCGTCACGCTCGCGCTTGGCGACGTCGACGAGCTCTTGGCGGGTCACGCCGAGGTACTTCAGTACGGGGAAGTAGACCTTTTGCAGGAAGATGTCGCGGTCGACGTGGCCGTGTTCGCGCATCAGCTCGATGCGTGCGTCGTAGTCCGGCACGATGCCGACGCCGGGCATCTCGAAGTGCTTGGCGACGTGCGCGATGTCGCTCAGCGTGCCGGGGCGGTCTTCTTCGAGATAGACCTTCACGACGTCTTCGTAGAACCGCGCATGCGCGATCTCGTCGCGCGCGTTGAAGCGATAGACGGCCGCGAGCGCTTCGTCGTTGTACTGCTTGGCGAGCGCCTCGTGACGCAGGTAAATGACGAAGGTCGCCATCTCCTGGAATGTCCCGTAGATCGTCATCTGACGCGCAGTGTCGAACGGGCGCTTCCACTCCTGCTCCATGAGTTTCGCCTGGAAGTCGAACATCTGCTCTTGCGAGCGCTTGCCCGACCGCATCAGGTACTCCATCAGCGCGACGGAGTGCTTGAGCTCTTCGTAGCCCCAGTTCGCGGCGAACGAACGCTGCGCCCACGACGACGCGCGGACGGCCTCCATCCCCTTGCGGATGTAGTCCGGCAGAAAGCTCTCGACTCCGAGGAACGTCTCCGCACACGTCGCGACGAACTCCGGGGTCTCCGGGTTGATCCGGTCCCACGGGACGTCGCGATACGGATTCCAGCGGCGCTCTTGCTCCGCCTTGTCGAAGAACGTCGTGAAGTTCTGATAGAGCTTCGCGTGGAACTGATCGGAGGCCATCACATCACCTTCGAGGCTGCGTAGTTCAGCCTGCGTCAGCCGGGGCGTTCAGGCCAAAACCTTGGTGCGCTTCTCGACCAAGTCGAGGAGCTGGCGCACGGTCTGGATGCCGACGAGCTGCTCATCGGGGACCGCTATCTTGAGCTCGCGCTCCATCGAGCCGACGAGCTCGAGCATGCCGAGCGAATCGATGCCGAGGTCGGCGATGACGTGCTCTTCGGTCACGTGGCCGAAATCCTTTTCGGCGATCTCGGTTGCCATCCGCTGGAACGTCTTCAGTAGCTCGGGCCGGTCCATCTTCTCGTCTCCCTGACTCGCGGAAATGTCTGCGTCCCCACTGAGGTTCGCAGCGCGGCGCAGCATAGCTGCCTACCGCTCGGAAATACAGGCGCCCACGCATCGCGGGGCGGGCTCTCGCTGGCCCCGCGCGCCATGTCGCGACTCGCCGCGGACCGTGTCACGACTCCAGCTCGCCGCTCTCCGTCGCGCGCGCGCCGCCGTGCTCGGCGAGCAGGCCCGCCTCGTAGAGCTGCTTTGTCTTCAGGCGCTGCGCCTTGCCGCTCGAGGTCTTTGGCAGCGTGCCGACGCCGACCACCGCGACGTACGCAGTGTTGAGGCCGGCGGTCTCATAGATGCGCTCGGGGAGCAGCTTCTTCAGCCGCTCGACGTCGCCGGAATTCGCCTCGGCGGCGAGCACCAGCTGCTCGACGCCGTCACGGATCACGCTGAACGCGACGACATTGCCGCGGCGCACGCCCTCGATCTCCTGCACCGCCCACTCGAGATCTTGCGGATAGAAATTCGCGCCGTGGATGATGATCAGATCTTTGAGGCGGCCACAGATGTAGAGCGCGCCGTCGGCGAAATAGCCGAGATCGCCGGTCTGCAGCCAGCCGTCTTTCCAGCCGAGCGCGGTCGCCTCGGGGTTCTGAAAATAGCCGGCGGTGATCGACGGACCGCGCGCGATGATCTGCCCGACGCGCCGCTCAGAGAGCTCTGCGCCGGTCTCGACGTCGACGATCTTCACCTCGTGATCGGGGAACGGCACACCGTTCGCGACGAGCTCGAGCGCGCCCGGAGTGCCCTTGGGGACGCGCCGCGCTTCGCCGCTCTTCATCGCCTCGGCGTCGACCAAATCGGTGACCAGCGGCGTGCCGCGCGGATGGAAGGTGATCGCCAGCGTCGCCTCGGCCATGCCGTAGCTCGGCAGCAGCGCTTTTGCGTCGAAGCCGGCCGGCGCGAGGCGCTCGGCGAAGTCGCGCATCGTCTGCGCGTGGATCGGCTCGGCGCCGCAGCCCGCGATGCGCAGGCACGAGAGATCGAGCTCCTTGAGATCGCGATCTTTGAGCCGCTTCACCGCGAGCGCGTAGGCGAAGTTCGGCGCGTAGGTGATCGTGCCGCGGTGCTTGTGGATCGTCTCGAGCCAGATCCGCGGACCGCGCGCGAACGTCGACGTCGGCAGCAGCACGACGGGGATGTCGCAGATCAGCGTGCCGAGCACGAAGCCGATCAGGCCCATGTCGTGAAACAGCGGCAGCCACGAGACGCCGACGTCGTCGTCGTTGCGATCGAGGCCGGCCGGGCCGAGAAACGCGGTCGAATTCGCGACGAGATTCGCGTGCGTGACGACGACGCCCTTCGGCTTGTTGGTCGAGCCGGAGGTGAACTGCAGAAAGCAGAGATCGTCGGGCGTGATGCTCGGCGCGGTGAACGCGGGCGTTGGGCCGGCGAACACGTCTTCGGTGAGCACGATGCGCTCGAGGCCGCAGTCCTTGCTGAGCGCGGGCTCGACGTACGGCTTGGTCGTCTCCATCGTCAGCAGCACGCGCGTACCGGAAGCACGCGCGATGTGCGCGACGGTGTCGGCGTAGCCTTCGATCCCTTTGAACGTCGCGCGCGGATAGATCGGCACCGGCACGATGCCGGCGACACACGCGCCGAGGAACGACATCACGAACTCGTCGCCCTCGGCGACGACGATGGCGAGCCGATCGCCCTTCTTGAGATCGAGCGCCGCGAGGTGCGCCGCGCGACGATGCGCCTCGGCCTCGATCTGCTCGTACGCGTAGTAGTGTTCTTCGTTCTTCGACGTGACGAAACGGAAGCCGCGACCCGGCCCACGGCGGAGCCGCGAGAGCGCAGATACGAGCGTCAGCTCTGCGTCGGACGATGCCATGGCGCGCGCTTCTTACGTTCCCGCGACGCGATGTGTCAAGGCGCGGACGGGCGCGAAAGCACGGACTTTCCCGGGCGAATGGCCGGTTCGCGCGAGGTGCGAAGCGAGGTGCGAAGCGAGCTTCGCGGCGCGCGCGGAGTTGTGTCGTGGGGAGGCTGACGCGTCGTTGCGTGCGCTCGCTCAGCGCACGAAGACGTAGGCGAACGAGACCGTGTCCCGGTTGTTGTCCCAGCCGTTCCAGCGCGCGACGTTGCCGGTCGTGACGTCGTCGTTCTCGCCCGCGCCGCCGATGCCGATGCGCGAGTTCGCCGAGTTGCAGTTGTTTTCGTTGTTGCCGACGATGCCGATGCGCACGCGCGCCTGGTCGCTCCGTGGGGCGACGTTGATGCCTTGATCGCCGCAGTTCGCCTGCAGGCTCGGGTCCGGGACCATGCCGAGCCAGTCGTCGCGGCTGACGGTGGCCATCGAGTAGGTGCGGTTGAACAGCTCGACGCACGAGCCCGCCCCAACGTCGAGCACGGCCGAATTCGTGTCCTCGCCGGTGACCATCACGACGCGCATTTGAGTGAACGCGACGGTGCGGAACGTGCGCAGCTTGCCCTCGGTCGTGTCGTAGAACGGAGAGGCTGCGAGCTCGAGGTTGTCCGTCCAATATGCGGATCCATAAGCGAACGTCGGCATCGAGCCGTCGGCCTTCAGCACCAGCGTCCAGCCGCCTCCGTCGTTCGTCATGTCGCAATACGCGTCCGCCGCAGCGAGCAAATCCGGGCCGTCGCCATCGAGCGTGTAGTGGCCGTCGGCCGTCGGACCACCGGGCGCGTTCTTCAGCTCGTCGCAGCTGCGCGCATAGCCGCAGACGTCGTCGTCGCAGAAATATCCAGGACAGGCCGCGGGTTCGCAGAGGGTGGGCGTGCCGAGGTCGACCTCCACCGGAACGCCGAGATCGGGCTCGATGACGCCGAGATCCGGTCCGGGGAGATCGCCGTCGACGTCGCTGACGCCGAGGTCCACGGGCGCGACGTTGAGGTCGTCCGCTGATGCGGCATCGGGGTTGAGGCCGCTCCGCTGGACCGAGCAGCCAGCGGCAGCGACGCAGCCGAGGAGCAGAAGCACGAACGATGAAGACCCGCGCATTGGGCGAGGATAACCCTGAATGGCCCTTCGAGTCTGCGCTCCAAAAGTGGCTGGCTGCGTAGGGCGCTGCGCACCTCCTGCGCAGCAAATGACGCAGGGCGTCGCCTTGCGTGCAAGCGCGCGCGCAGAGTACAACGCGCCCCAATTCATGAGCCGTCGTGTCTTCGTGACGGGGCTCGGAGCCGTGAGTTCGATCGGCTTCGGGCGCCAGGCCTTCTGGGAGTCGCTCGCCGCTGGCAAGAGCGGCGCGGCTCCCGTGGAGGGCTTTGAGACCGGCGCCATCGGCCGGTCGATCGCCTGCGAGGTGAAGGGCTTTCGCGCGCGTGATTGGATGACCGCCGCGGAGGCGCGGCGCATGGGGCGCTGCTCGCAGTTCGCCGTCGCCGCCGCGCGCATGGCGGTCGAGGACGCGAAGATCGCGCCGGCGCTGCTCGCGACCGAGCGCACCGCCGTCGTCATCGGCACGACGATGGGCGAGGCCGACGTCATCAGCGAGCTCGAGTCGGCGTGGATCCATCGCGGCGAAGAGGCCGTGAAGAGCCGCACGCTCAACCGCTACGGCACGACGCTGCTGCCGATCCACGTGGCCCGCGCGTTCGGCGCGCGCGGCATGACGCAGACGCTCCCCGCTGCGTGCGCCGCCGGCAACTACGCGATTGGCTTCGCCGCGGACCAGATCCGCGCGGGCCGCGCCGACATCGCCATCACCGGCGCGAGCGAGATCATCGAGAAGCTGCAATTTGCGGGCTTCGCGCGGCTCGGTGCGATCGCGCCGGAGCGCTGTCAGCCGTTCGATCTGAACCGCAAAGGACTGCTCGTCGGCGAGGGCGCCGGCATGATGGTGATCGAGTCCGAAGAGCATGCGCGCTCGCGTGGTGCGCGCATCCTCGCGGAGATCGGCGGCTACGGCCTCGCCTGCGACGCGCACCACATCACGCGGCCCCATCCGGAGGGCGAGGGCTCGGTGCAGGCGATGCGCCGCGCGATCTCGTCGAGCGGCCTCGAGCCCGCGGACGTCGACTTCGTCAACGCGCACGGCACCGGCACCGACGCGAACGACAAGGTCGAGGCGCTGGTCATGCACAAGGTGTTCGGCGAGCGCGCGAAGGACGTCCCGATCAGCTCGCTCAAGAGCATGATCGGGCACTGCATGGGCGCCGCTAGCGCGCTCGAAGCGGTGTCGTGCGTCGAGACGATCGTGAGCGGTCTCTATCCGCCGACGATCGGCTACGAGACGCCGGACCCGGACTGCGTGCTCGGTCTCGTCACCGCGACGCGCAAGGGTAAGGCCGACGTCGTGCTCAACAACGCGCTCGCCTTCGGCGGCTACGACGCGGTGCTGCTGCTCGCGCGCGAGGGCGTGCTGCCAGATACCGTGGGGCGTCGCTGATGGAGCTCGCGATCACCGGGCTCGGCATCGTCTCGCCGATCGCCATCGGCGCGGCGGCGCATCGCGTGGCGCTCGACGATCCGCGCGCTGCAGCATTGCGCGCGTTCTCCGGCGCGGTGACGGTGCTGCCGGCCGCCGAGCTGCCGGAGGCGCGCGTCGCCGAGGTGCGCGGCTTCGACGCGGCGCAATATCTTGGTGAAAAAGGCCTGCGCAATTTCGATCGGCTGACGAAGTTCATGATCGTCGCCGCGAAGCAGGCGCTCGAGGACGCCGGGCTGAAGAAGGGCGGTCAATGGATCGCGCGCCGCCCGGAAGAGGTCGGCATCATCTCGGCGACCGCGTACGGCTCGCTCGACGCGATCACCGAGCTCAACCTCGTCGCCGAGCGCGAAGATCCTCGCTACATCAACCCGGCACGCTTCCCCAACACCGTCATCAACGCGGCCGCCGGCTACGTGTCGATCTGGGAGGATCTGCGCGCGCCCAACGTGACCATCGTCGACGGCAACTGCGGCGCGCTCGACGCCGTGCTCACGGCGGAGACGCACCTCGATCACGAGCGCGC
>Ga0105045_10005981_pt1 | contig 10759 bp, 10 predicted proteins | sample MAT02_FD_78089 | JGI IMG/M metagenome (GOLD analysis project Ga0105045, IMG submission 78089) | Freshwater microbial communities from Lake Fryxell liftoff mats and glacier meltwater in Antarctica - MAT-02 (megahit assembly) | ecosystem: Environmental > Aquatic > Freshwater > Ice > Liftoff... | reverse complement strand
ATCTAGTTCCTGAATCAAGTGCTGCATCGAAGCAATCCGATTCTCAGGTTTCGTTGCGATCATGCGTTTGATAATTCGCTTCCAATCGTCATTGATTTAATCATGATCGGTAAAGCCCCACGAATCGGTTGTGAGTCGCCGATTCAACACGTCACAAGGCGACGCGGTACCATCGAGTGGTTGCCCAGTCAAAAGCTGATACGCGATACAGCCAAGCGAGAAGATGTCGCAACGCCGATCTGCCATCCGAGGATTTCGAAGCCCTTCGGGTGCCGTGTAAGCAATCGTCGAAAGCGACGCATCAATGGCCGAAAGCCGATCGATGTTGGGCAATGCCTTCACGACCGACGCAAGGTGGCGAACCTGCACTAAGTTGAGTTCGGGTTCATCGAGGTAGAACGGCGGCTTTCCATGATTAAAGTCGTCGCACAAGCTTGCTAATCCGAGATCGAGAATCTTCACATCACCATCAGCGGTCAAAAGAATGTTGGATGGCTTGATGCAACCATGAACATTCTCGCGATCGTGCAGTTGGCTCAAACCATTTGCGACTTGATGGACAATGACATGCACGAGTTCCGATGGAATCGGACCGTCGCAGGCGACGCATTCGGCCAGATTGGTTCCTTCAAACCAATCCGAAACCACGACGACGTTATCACCGTCGAGATAGGCACCCAAGGTCGTCGAAAGATGGGAATGTGAAATCGAAGCAAGGTGTCGTGTCTTCGTAACGAAGCGGTCACGAATCGATTCGTCGCTTGTCAAATACGGGAACAAGACCTTGATGACGACGAATTTGTTTGTTACCAAATCAGTCGCTTGAAACGACGACCCGAAACTTCCTTGACCGAGGTGCGAAACGATGCCGTACCTGCCAACGCACACGTCGAGAGAATGCGATGGAGCAGTCGAAGGTCTTGTCGATGATTCAATTTGTACAGGCATCATTGCCCTCGAAATTTGTCAAGCATGCGGCGCAACAGCAAGAGTTTAGCCGAATGGCATGACATTCGCGCGAAATTTAGCGTGAAAAATTTTGGTAAAATCGGGCAGCTTCAACGTCGAGCGTCGCTTTGCAGCGTGCGAAGAAGGCGGTCAGCGGGCAACAAGTCGATCGTGTCACGCTCTTCGGAATCGCGAGCTTGGTAACGGTCCAGTGCCGTTCGACCGCCGCGATTCCACTGCATTCGGCGTAGCGATTCTTCGGCCCAACTTCGCAGCAATTCCTCCTGTAAGAAAGGAATGCCTGATGCATCATGGATCAGCACCGATAGGTTTTCGGGAAGATCCGCGACCAAAAGGTAAAGCTCATCGTCCCGGAGTGGTCCACGAATCGATTCCGTGATGTTTCGAAGAACAACGAATGAAGAAACGTTGCCGATCGAGCCCAATGCACCAGGAGACCCCTGTGCACCAGGAGACGCAGGAGGGGGTCCGAATGATGGAGGTCCAAATTCGCCCTCTCGGCGTCCAGGACCCTCATACTTTGGATCAAAAAGTCGCCGCAAAAAAGTCGCCTCGAACTGAGTATTGAACTGTTGTTTTTCAAATCCAAACGAATCAAGAACGGCGATGGCCCTTGGGTCAAGTAATTTTTTGGCGGCTTCGATGCGCGAACGCCCCAACTGGCGAACGGACGCGTAAATGGTTTCGATTTCATCATCGGTAAGCGCTCGACCTTGCTCACGAGTCCATTGTCGTGTGGTGTCCTCCAACGCTTTCCGAACAACGCTCTTTCGTTGTTCGGCGGTTCCGTTTTCAAGTTGATCCCGTTGTTCAATAGGCAGCGTTTGACGCCATGCGGCGAACTGATCCATCGTCTGAAGAAGTTGATCGGAATCGGGTTGACTGGCGACGATCTCGGCTGAGTCTTCGATCACTTGTTTGCGATCGGCGGACATATTTTCGAAGCGTTCCCACGCGGCACGGATCGACTCCTGCGATTCCATCGGAAGGCTATGCAACAATGTCTCTCGTTGCTTCGGCTTTACACTTTGCACCTCCTCAATCAAGTCAAAATTCCAAACGCCAAGCTGGGACGCGATCTTCGTCGCTTGTTGCCACTCAGGCATTTCCTGAAGCAACTTCATGAACGCAACGTCGTTCGCATGCAAGTAAGCATCGATGTGCATCGCCGTCGGCAAGTCCCTTAACTGTCTTTGGTATGACAGATAATTGCGAACACCAACGGCAAACATGCCAAGCCCAAAGCAACCAAGAACCAATAACGCAGTCCAGGCGAACTTTGAAATGCTTTTAAGTATCGATTTGGATTTGCCAGCACTTGACGTTTGCCCCCCATCGACCGCCGCCATTCGCAGGGTTGTTTCCAGAAGCATTGCGCTTGATGAGGGCAATGGAAGTTCATCAAGCATTTCCCAACCATTCTGCAAATCCCGCAAGCGTCGTCGGTAGACAGGGTCATTCGTGAGACGAAGCTCGACCGATCGAACATCTTCTTGTGGCAGTTCACCATCAAGGTAAGCGACCAGTTGCTCATCCGCCGCGTCTACCGGCGAGTCGTCGTTCAAACTACCTTGGCTCATTTGGATCACCTCGGAACTCGCTTTCGTCTTCGTCAAGGTTGTTGCTTTCACTGGACGTCGGCAAACCTTGCTCATCAATGTACCGGGCCAGCAGCTCCTTCAAATTTACGCGTGCACGACTGAGCAATGACTTGACGGCTTTCGTCGTCAGATCCATCGATTCAGAAATCTCGACATAACTCATGTTTTCAAATCGCGAAAGCATCAACGCCATCCGTTGCCGGTCGCCAAGCGCCTGCACCGCTCGGCGCACCAACTCGGCTCGCTCTTCACCTTCCACAACTCTCGCCGGCATCAGCGATCTCGCGTCCAATGCCATCGAGGCGATTAAGCTTGGTTGCGAATCATTGACGGACCGACGGGCATCCGCTTCGGCAACCTCGCGGCGGCGTCCATGCGACCTCGCAGCGTTTCTAGCGACGTTCCCTGCGATCGTAAACAACCATGTCGAAAACTTGGCCCCCGGTTCGTATCTTGCCCGCGACCGGTACACTCGAAGGAAAACGTCTTGAGTTAAATCCTCGGCCTGTTCTGGACCTGGTCCGATGTGGTGAAACAACCGAACCAATCGGTCTTGATAACGCCTGACGAGGTCCTCAAATGCACCTGCATCGTCCTCCTTCACGCGCAGCATCAATCTCACGTCCGGATCGGACTGTTGATATCGAATCGCAGTAGACGGAGTGACCGGCAAGACGTTTCCGCAGGATGGGGTGACTCAGGATCGCGCGGTGCACGAATGACCGGCTCGGTTGTAATCATTGGTATTCTAAGGGAACAACACCGATCGAAGTGCCTGGGTTTCGCATCATCGGTGCATTTTCATCAATCAGCAATGCGTCTCAACGAGTACCGGATACGGTCAAATTTCCCATATTTCGGTCTGGACTGTCAATCGAACAAACAAGTAAGAGTTGGCAATTCGTTCTGCCGGTGTTTTGCTTGCGAGTTTTGGCTATGAATTCGAAAAATCTGCTTTGTCAAATGCTAGTCGGCTATCGATCGTTTGCGTCTGCGATGGTCTTGCTCGTTTGCACCAGTGCAACGTCGATGGCCACCACACCGCTGGTGATTTATCCGACTTTTCGTGTCGAAACCGATGTTTATGAGGGGGACGAACCGGCTCCCCAGTCCCAGCACCTCATCCTTTTTGATTCCGGTGTTGTTTACGATCTACCCGTCGGACGGAGCACGAAGATAACGGTTTTCGACGTTCCCCGCGGTCGCGTCGTGTTGCTAGACAAAGCAACCCGCGTTCGGACCTCGATTGCTACCGATGCGTTGATTCAAAAGACCGCCCAGCTTCGAGCCATGGCTGCCGAAGATGCTGGCGGTGAAACACTTGGACTGAACGCAAAAGTGACACCGGGTGAAAAGCCAGATTCGGTGATCCTGAAGTTCGGCAACGCTCGCTATCACGCAACTTCGCAAGCCGTCTCCGATCCGACGATCGCGGCTGAGTTTGCATCGTTCACCGCATGGGCATCGCGGCTCAACAGCGCTTGTCGAATTGGGTCTCCACCCTTTGCACGCATCACCCTTGCCGACTACCTCGCCGCCGAAAATCGAATTCCGCATAAGTTGACACTCGAAGTCCGGCAATTGCTCAAGACTCGCACGTTTCGATCGGAACATGCCATCGTCGAAAGGCTGAGCGATCTTGATCGGAAAAAGATCAGCGAAGTTGGCGGATTCATGGCGACCTACGAAGAAGTCGACTTCAGCGAGTTTCCCAACGACTAAATCGCCGTTGCGATCAGCACTTCTCGCTTCCCACCTATCGGCCCAGAAACGCGAGCAACTGAAAAACCAACGCGATCTAGAGAGTCGCGGACTTTTCGATTCACACAGTAACTAACCAAACGACCGCCTTTTACAAGAGCATGGTGCATCGTTTTGAGTACCGCGTCGCACCATAAAGTTGGGTTCGTTTCGGGACTGTAAGGATCAAAGTACACGGCATCGAAACCCTCACCGTCTCCATTTGACCATCGGCTTGCGTCAGATTGATCAATCGTCAGTTTGCAGTACTCTCCGATGGCACCCGCCGAAGAAGCCTTTCCGATGCTATTTCTTAGACATTGGCAATAGGACTGCACGATCTCATGTGCAACACCTTGTTTTTCAAATGCCAATTGCAAGATCAATCGCTCAGGCGTGAGATTATTCTCGATCGCCACGTAATCGAGCACGGTCTTGCATCGCAAAGCAAGGTCTGCGGTCAGCAAGCATGCCATCCCGCTTCCGAGACCGATTTCGAGCACGCGGCACGATTTGCCGGACTCCAGTCCTGTCCGAATACCGCTGTTTTGCAGGTAAACATGATTGGTTTCGGCAATGGCTCCGCAGCCACTGTGCATCGAATCACCTGTCGCTCGATCAACCAAGGTAGGACTGCCATCGTCCGTGATTCGAATCGACCAGCGTGGGTCGATCGATTCGAAGGTGACTCGATCAGGAATTGTCATCCGGCAACCGGTGTACCCTGGGGAAGATTCGCGCCGCTGGCCATCGTTTTGATTGCGGCCGCGATGCGTGACCGCGAAGACTCATCAAGGCCGCTTACCAACGGCAAAAGCGGTCCTGTTTTCGCGATGCCGGCAATCGATACTGCTTCGTGAAGGACGCGAATCGGATTGATCGAGTTCCGCAAATCTTCAAGCGGCAAAAAAAACCTGCGAATCGCTTCCGCTTCGTCCCAGCGGCCCGCATGAATCGCATTTAACATCTGTTGGCTTGGACCGGGATGAACGCAAACACAACCGCTGGTGAAGCCGCCAACTCCGAAGTCTCGCAAGTGAATGATCGCGGGCTGTTCCCCAATACCGCTAACGATGCGCTCCGCAGGGAACTGATCAAGCAGCTCACGCAAATAATTGTCCTGCGACGGGTCATCCAAGACAACCGCATACTTGATCCACGAAATCGCGCCGTCCGCTTCCAGACTCTTGATCAAATTCATTGGCAACCAACGATCGAATTTCAAATACACGACCAGCGGCTTGCCAAGCTTCTCTGCCGCAGCACGAATGCCGTTCGCAATCCCGACCGGATCGGTGATGTCGCGTTGAGGCAACACCATCGCGGTTGGAAAATCAAAATCGGTGAGGACATCAACGTGGTCCATCATCAATCCGTAAGACGGACCGACCGATGGCACGACACTCGTTTCATCATCTGCAATGTCAACGAGCATCGAAAGCACCGACGCATACTCGGTCGGTCGCAGGTGGTAGAAAAGAGCGTTGCCGCCATACAACAAATGAGAAACGCCACCCGACCGAATATGCTGGACGATCTTGAGGTTCTCGCTTCGATCCAGCTTTCCGTCTGCCGTTCGCGCCAGGGGAGGAACTGCGATGACGCTCTCAGAAAGGCGTTTGGCGTTAGGCAGCTTGTTGTCCATTTGGGATAGCCGTGGGTTTTAACGAATTTTGAAGTGGGTTTTGATTCGGCACCGGCGGATTCAGTTGAACCCAAGCTGGTATTCTCGTCAGAGTAGCGTCGTTTGGTAGAGGGGGGAGCGTAAACAACGCTCTCCATTGGAGTATGATGGGTCATCCAGCCCGATCATTTGCTCTTCCTCCATTTGCCATTTCAAGCCAGATGAAATCCGTTATCCGCAGTCTTTTGTTGGTAGCTTTCGTTTACGCTTCGGCTCGCGCAGATACGACGTTTATCGTTGACCGCTCGGGATACGATGAACATGCAAAGTCATTGCTGAGCACGTTCTGTTCGAAATGTCATTCTGGCGACACATTGGAAGGTGAATTCGATGTCGATAAACAGCTAGGGCTTGAGTTCAATCAATCGGCGACTTCGGCCAAATGGAGCGAAGTGGTCAATGTATTGAACAGCCATGAGATGCCACCTGAGGACGCATCTCAACCACCCCAAGATGAAATCGCGAAGCTGGTTGACTGGATTCGCTCGGAACAGATACGAGCGGAAGAGTTTGATCATAAGTCAAATGTCGTGCTGCGTCGTCTCAACCGCAACGAGTATCGCAACACGATTCGTGATCTGGTCGGCGTCGATTATCCCATTGACCATTTTCCGCAAGATCCACCTGCAGGCGGTTTTGACAACAACGGGCGAGCTTTGGCCTCGTCGCCGCTTCAAGTCGAGCTTTACTTGGCAGCCGCGAAGAAGATTCTAGACGATGCTTTAGTCGTTGGAACGCAACCGCGATCGATCGCATGGCGATTTGAACCCGAGTCGGGCGACAGCGATCGCAATCGAGTCCGATACGACGATCAAAACCCGATCGTGAACGGTGGAAAGAATCGAGTCGCTGGCGAATCTCGCGTCATGCATCACGCCAGTTGGGATCGAACCCTCAACGCAAGAGATTTCTCGGTTCCGTCACCGGGGCGTTACCTCGTGCGCATCCGCGCGGCTTCCACGATTCCGAGTCGTGAATCGGTTGTCGCCTACGCCGAACAAGCAATCCGCAACCATCGTGAAGACGAGATGCTAAAACATCCCGAGCGCCGTAAGTGGATCGAAGCCCATGTCGCTGAAGAGATTAACCACTTCCTAGATTCGCCCATCTATGACTATGGACCGGCTCGCTTGAAAGTCACTGTTCATCTTAACGGTCAGCCTCAGATCATCGGCGAGTTTGATGTCGATACGCCCGCAGACACAATGAAGACCTTCGAATTGCCTGTGACGATGACGACTGAAAAGGCAGGCATCACACTCGATTACGCGTATACGGTCCCTCGAACGCTAGAAAACTTTACGCTTCAAAACAAGGACGAGTTTCCTCGCCCGGAAATTATTGTGGATTGGTTTGAGATTAAGGGTCCGATGGTTGACGCATGGCCTCCGCGGTCGCATCAACGTTTGCTCCCCAGCGAGATCCCAAGTGAGCCCTCGAAACGGCGGCCGTTCGCGCGCGATGCATTGAAACGGTTTATGACGCGAGCTTATCGACGCCCAGTGACCGACGAAGAGATCGAAGAGAAAATGGCACTCTTCGACGCTTCACACTCAGACGTTCAGACCGACCAGTCGTTCATCGACCAAATCAAAGTTCCGCTGACTGCGTGTCTGGTTTCACCCAATTTCCTTTACTTGGCGGAACCGTATCGAACCGATGCCGACGACAAGCTGACTCCGATGGAGATCGCTTCCCGACTGTCCTATTTTCTTTGGTCGTCGATGCCCGACGATGATTTACTCCGCGCCGCTTCGGCCGAACAGTTCAACCGTCCAGAGCAGTTGACCGCGATCGTCGATCGGATGCTTGCCGACAACAAGAGTTCGGCGCTGGGGAAGAACTTTGCGGCTCAGTGGCTTGGACTTCGCGACGTCGGCGCCAATCCACCTGTCGAAGAATTGTATTCGCACTACGATGATCATGTCCAAGAATCGATCGTCCGCCAATCAATCGCGATGTTCGACGACATCTTGCAACACGATCGCGATCTCTCGGAGTTTATCGACTCCGATCATGAGATGCTGAATCAAGTTCTATCCCGATACTATTCGCTGCCCAAAGTCGAAGGCGACCTATTTCAACGCGTCAAGCTGCCCGACGGTTCGCTGCGCGGTGGCGTCATGACCCACGCCTCCGTTTTGACGATCACAAGCAACGGAACTCGCACGTCCCCTGTGAAACGAGGAACTTGGATTTTGAAGACGATTCTCGGTACCGATCCGGGATTGCCGGTCGCAAACGCGGGCGATATCTCGCCTAAGGTGCCTGGAATCGACAAGGCGACGGTTCGCCAAAGACTTGAGATTCACCGTGAACTGACCCAGTGCGCTCGGTGCCACAATAAGATTGATCCTCTCGGTTTCGCAATGGAAAACTTTGACGCAGCCGGACGTTATCGAGCACAGGAAGGCTTCGGGTACCAAGGACGCATTGAAAAGAATGATCCTGTGATTGACGCACACGGCCGTTTGCCCGATGGAACCGAAATCAACGGGATCAATGACCTGAAGGCAGCAATCCTTAAACAAGATCGTATGTTCATGCGATGCTTGACCGAAAAGATGTTCTCTTATGCACTCGGTCGTGAGATGATGTTAGCCGATGCCGAAACCATTGACTCTGTAGTCGACAATATTCAAATGATGAAGCAGTCCGGAAAGTCACGAACTCTTCGTCATCTGATTCACCAGATCGCAACTTCTCCTTTATTTACAAAACGATGAACCTGAGACTTAATCGCCGGACCGTATTGCGAGCCGCCGGAGCTGCCTTGGCGCTTCCGTTGCTCGACGTGATGATGCCCAATCGCTTGATGAGCGTTGCAAACGCGGCGCCTTCGCAGTTCAAGGCGTTGCCGCAATCGCCAGCGGCGCATCCACGGCTGATTTTTTGCTATTTCTCTAACGGCGTAAACATCAAGCAGTGGAAACCGACATCATCGGGTCTCGCCTACGATTTGTCGCCGACGTTGAAAGGTCTTGAAAAACATCGCACCGACTTTACGGTAGTCTCTGGACTCGGGCATCCTTCGTCAGACGGCGGACACAGCGGTGCAGATACTTGGTTAACCGGGGCCGATTTAGACGCCAAGCCAGGAAGCGACTACACCAACTCGATCTCCGTCGACCAACGTGTCGCAGCGATTCATGAGAAAGAGACTAGGATCGCATCGCTGCAGTTGTCTGACCTTAGCGGCAGCGGGGCCGCGTTGCATTCGCATACGCTCTCGTTCGATCACAGCGGAACACCCCTTCCCTCGGAGAACTCTCCCAGGCGATTGTTTGAGCGGTTGTTCATTCCCGATCAAGCAAACGACCGGGCAGCCACGCTGCTTCGTTATCAACAACAGCGTTCGATTCTCGATTCGGTTCAAGGAGAAACGAAGCGTTTGGGTCGCCATTTGGGAAAAGATGATCGTGAAAAGCTTGCGGAGTATTATGAATCGGTGCGATCAACTGAAAAGAGAATCGAGCGTCTGGAAGGTTGGATCGATGTTCCCAAACCGACCGTCGACGCCAAGTTCTTGCAATTGGACAGTCAACCGGCCAATGCTCATGACCGCTCGATGTGGTTGGACGTCATGCTGGAATTGTCCTACCTATCGATGCTGACCGACACAACGCGAGTGATAGGATTTCAATGGGCTCGTGAGGCTTCTGGTTTCGGCGGGAGCGGCGAGAATCATCATGAACTTTCACATCATGGCGGTGACGCGGACATGCTCGAAAAGCTTGCCGGGGTTGACCGTTTCTATGTCGAAAAGCTTGCCCGATTCATGGATTTGTTATCAAGCACGCAAGAGGGTGACGCTCGGATGCTCGATAGTACCGTGATCCTTTACGGTAGCGGCATGAATAGCGGCGAGGGCGGCGAGCATTCACCGAAAGACTTGCCTCTACTCGTTGCCGGTGGCCGCGGCTTAGGACTGAAGCATGCGGGGCACCTTGCGTTTGACAAAGATGAGCATCCGCCGATGTCGAACCTGTTACTCACTCTGGCTCAGAAAACAGGGCTTGAAACCGACCAGTTCTCAGATGCAAACGGGACGCTTGCTCAACTATAACGCCTCATTGCAATACGCTTCCGCCCCAGCGCAACTGATTTGTTTTCCAACCACCTTGCCGCAATTGCCTATCCTGATTCGACGCCTATTTTCGATTGCAACTCTCCTACTCGCAACTTGTCTCTCATCGACGTCTTGGGCAGAAGATGCGAAACCACTCAATGTTCTCTTGATCACAGGCGTTTGTCGCCATGATTATCGATTTCAAGCTGAAGCCATTCAGAAGGTATTCAAAGATGCCGAGGTCGAAGTCAACTGGAAGATTGTCAACGAAGGCGGCAACGGAACGGATGCTGAAATCGAATTCTACAAAGACCCTCAATGGGCGAAGGGGTTCGATGTCGTTATCCACAATGAATGCTTCGCGGACACCACAGAAGCAAAGTACATTCGAGGCAGACCATGTATCGGCTAAGGATGAACTTTACGTCATCGAGAAGATATGGCCCAACACGACGGTCTTGGCGACTTCGACGAGCGAGCAGGACGGTTCAAAGCATCCTGTTTACTGGACGAACCACTGTCGTCCGAGGAACCCAGTGGGCAGCCGGTCGTCTTTAGTGGTTCGTCAAGCTAAAGAACGAGGTGATTATCCACGCTACCTCGAACGCGTGACGCGTTAGCGGCACAAAGAACTGCTGACACCGAAGCCATGGCAACAATTCTTTAAGCGAGTCATCGTGCATTGGAGTTAATCGT
>Ga0105045_10005980_pt1 | contig 10760 bp, 7 predicted proteins | sample MAT02_FD_78089 | JGI IMG/M metagenome (GOLD analysis project Ga0105045, IMG submission 78089) | Freshwater microbial communities from Lake Fryxell liftoff mats and glacier meltwater in Antarctica - MAT-02 (megahit assembly) | ecosystem: Environmental > Aquatic > Freshwater > Ice > Liftoff... | reverse complement strand
TATTCGGTGATGTTCTTGACCACGCCATTGACGATGGCACCTTCTTTCAAGGTGGACATCAGCTTGGCGCGCTCTTCACCCATGCTGGCTTCGACCACCGCACGGCGTGACAGCACGACGTTGTTGCGCTTGCGGTCGAGCTTGATGACCTTGAATTCCAGAGTCTTGTTTTCGTATGGGGACAGGTCTTTGGTTGGACGGGTGTCGACCAGCGAGCCTGGCAGGAAGGCACGGATGCCGTTGACCAGCACGGTCAGGCCACCCTTGACCTTGCCGCTGGTGGTACCGGTGACGAATTCGCCGGACTCGAGCGCTTTTTCGAGCGCCATCCACGATGCCAGGCGTTTGGCAGTGTCACGGCTGACGATGGTGTCGCCGTAGCCGTTTTCCATCGCGACGATGGCCACGGAGACAAACTCGCCCACCTGGACTTCGAGATCGCCCTTGTCGCTCTTGAACTCGGACAAGGGCACGTAGGCTTCGGATTTCAGGCCGGCGTTGACGACCACGAAATTGTGCTCGATACGCACCACTTCAGCGGTCACGACCTCGCCCACGCGGGTTTCGGAGCGCTTCAGTGATTCTTCAAACAGATCGGCAAAAGATTCAGACATTGTGTGTGCGGATAGGAACCGCGGGTTAAGTTTCTCCACCACACGACCATGGCACCATTGAGGCGCGAGGAGAATCGTGTGGACCATCGCAACAGCCGGGGCTGCTGCGTTGTGTCCGCAACGCCTAGGCGTTGCGAAACGGTTGCACGCCTTGCCACCATTCCAACACCTGATCGACCGAGGCTTGTACGGTCAGATCCGAGTTGTCCAGTAGTCGGGCATCTTGCGCTGGCTTCAAAGGAGCGGTGCTGCGACCGGTGTCGCTGGCATCACGGGCCTCCAGGTCAGCGCGAAGACTGGCGAGTGTAGCCGAAAACCCCTTTGAAATCAATTGTTTATGTCGTCTTTCTGCGCGGCGCGCGGCGCTCGCGGTCAAAAAAACCTTGAGCGGTGCCTGCGGAAAGATCACCGTGCCCATATCGCGGCCGTCCGCAACCAGTCCGGGCAGGCGCTGCGCGGCATGTTGCAGCTCGATCAGTGCGCTGCGCACCTGCGCCAAGGTGGATACCTTGGAGGCATTCATCCCCATGGCCTCGGTGCGCACCAGGTCGCTGACATTCTCGTCGCCCAGCAGGATGCAGCCTGCGTCAAAGCGGATCTGCAAGCTTGTGACCAGCGCCGCGATGGCCGCTTCGCCACTGGCATCCAGCGGCAACCCCGCGCGCGTGGCAACCAACGCGGTGATGCGGTACAAGGCACCCGAGTCGAGAAACCGGTAACCGAGCCGTTGCGCCAGCTCGGCGGCCAGCGTGCCCTTGCCGGACGCCGTAGGCCCGTCGACGCACAGCACCGGAATCCGCTCCAGTGGCGTTTGCACCACCGAAAACAGGGTTTCGAAATAGTCCGGGAAGGTCTTGGCGACACATTGGGGCTCGCGGATGCGCACCGGCAAACCCGCCGGGTTGAAAGCGGCCAGCGACAAGCACATCGCCATGCGGTGGTCGTCGTAGGTGTCAACGCATGCTGCGCGCCAATCGGACGGGCCTCGCGGCGGCGTGATGCGAATGAAGTCGCTGCCTTCATCGACCGCCGCGCCGAACTTGCGCAGCTCGGTGGCCATCGCGGCGAGGCGGTCGGTCTCCTTGACCCGCCAACTGGCGATATTGCGCAGGGTGCTGGTGCCGTTGGCGTACAGGGCCATCACGGCCAGCGTCATGGCCGCGTCCGGAATATGGTTGCAATCAAGATCGATCGGGAGCAGACCCGCCCCGGCATTCTTGGCCGGTGCGGACACTTCGAGCCAGTTCGGACCGCTGACCACGTTGGCACCCATGGCACGGGCAGCTTCGATGAACCGGATATCGCCCTGAATCGAGTCGGCACCGACACCCTGGATGCGCAGCGGCTGCCCGCTGCCAGGCGCGATCGCACCCAGCGCGATGAAGTAACTGGCCGACGAGGCGTCGGCCTCGACATGCAGCTCACCTGGCGAGACCAGACGGCTGCCAGCGGCAATGGTGAAGCGGCTCCAGCCGTCGCGCTGCACCTGGACGCCAAAACGCGCGAGCAGATTCAGCGTGATCGCGATATAGGGCTTGGAGATCAGTTCGCCCTGCACGACGATCACGATGTCGCGCGACGCGACCAGCGGCAGCGCCATCAGCAAGGCGGTGAGGAATTGGCTGGATACATCGCCACGCACCGAGATGGGCTGTTCTAGCGACAGGTGGGGTGTGCCAATGCGCAGAGGCGGATACCCTGGGTTCCCGAGATAGTCGATCTCGCAACCCAGCTGGCGCAGCGCATCGACCAGGTCGCCAATTGGGCGCTCGTGCATGCGTGGTACGCCGCGCAATTCAAACGCGCCGCCCAGCACGGCCAACGCAGCGGTCAGCGGTCGCATTGCGGTGCCGGCATTGCCCAGAAAAAGCTCGGCCTGCCGGACACCCAGATGACCACCGAGTCCGCCGATGCGTACACAACCGTCGGCAGTGTCTACCTCGCATCCCAAGCTGCGCAGGGCTTGCAACATGACACGGGTGTCGTCCGAGTCGAGCACGTCGTGCAAGGTCGTGGTGCCGTCGCACAAGGCAGACAGCAATAGCACACGGTTAGAAATGCTCTTGGAGCCCGGAAGCGTGAGCGTACCGCCAGCCGTGGACAGCGGCGGCACGTCCAGAAATTCGGTGGCAAACATTACTTCTGATGTTTGGCCATGCTCCAGTTGGCCCGGGCTTCGCTGGCGCTCTGGATCTGCTCGAACAAGGCGTCACCGTTGCCATTGGCGATCATCAACTCCAGCGCCTGGAGGTTGCGCTGAAAGATCTTGGACTGGGCGAGCAATTCCTCGCGGTTCGACATCATGATGTCGCGCCACATGGCCGGGTCGGAGGCTGCTATGCGGCTGAAATCGCGGAAACCCGGTCCAGCCAGCGACAGGAAATCGCGTCCCAGCGGTTGGCCGGAAATGGCGTTCATCATGGCGAAGGCAATCAAGTGGGGCAGATGACTGACGGCGGCAAATGCGGCGTCGTGTGACTCGGGCGTCATCTTGATGACGCGGCAACCCAGCGCCGCCCACAGGTCCACCGCTTGTTGGACCTGGATGGGGTTGGTGCGGTCGATCGGCGTCAACACCACCTGGCGGCCCGCATACAGCTCGGCATCTGCATTCTCGACGCCCGAGAGCTCCTTGCCAGTGATCGGGTGGGCCGGCACGAAGCAACCGATCTGTTCGCGCAGCGAGCGACGCGCTGCATCGACCACGTCGCGTTTGGTGGAGCCGACGTCCATGATCAGCATCTGTGGCGTCACCAGATGCTTGATGGCCTTGAAACTGGTTTCGGTGGAAGCCACCGGCACGGCGAGCAGCACGATATCGGCACCCGAGGCCGCCAGCAGGGCCGATGGTGCCTCTACATCGATCACGCCCATCTGGCGCGCCCTGTCGGTGGTGGAAGGCGACTTGCTGTAGCCGACGACACGCTTGACCAATCCGGCGCGCTTGAGCGCCAGGGCGAACGAGCCGCCCATCAGGCCGCAACCAATCAATCCGAGTTGCTCAAACATGTGCTGGATGCGGTGAGGCGGTCATTGTTCTGCGACCGGGTACGAGCCCAGCACCTTGTAAAACGCGCACAGGCTTTGCAGCTCTTTCAGCGCGGATGCGACATTGTCCTGAGCCGGGTGGCCTTGGATGTCTATATAGAAGTAGTAATCCCATTGGCCCGAGCGCGCCGGGCGCGATTCGAACCGGGTCATGGTCACGCCGTGGCGCTTGAGCGGAACCAGCAGATCGTGCACCGCCCCGGGAATGTTGGGCACCGAAACCACCAGGCTGATGCGGTCGCTGCCGCTCGCCGGTGGTTGCGCCATCACCTTGGGCATGCAGATGACGTTGAAGCGCGTGCGGTTGTGCGCGTCATCCTGGATGGCACTGGCAACCAGATGCAGGCCGAACTCGCTGGCCGCCCGGTCACCGGCGATCGCCGCCCAGGCCGGGTTGGTTGCAGCCAGCCGGGCACCTTCGGCGTTGCTGGAGGCAGCGCGGCGTTCGGCATGGGGCAAGTGACTTCCGAGCCAGGCATGGCACTGCGCCAGTGCCTGCGGGTGGGCCAGCACCACCTCAATGCCATCCATGCGGTTGTCCCGTCGCATCAGGTGATGGCGAATCAGCAGGTTGACCTCGCCCACGATGTGCAGTGGCGTGTTGAGCAATAAATCCATGGAACGCGCCACCACGCCTTCGGAGTTGTTCTCGATCGGTACCACGCCGAAATCGGCGCGGCCCGACGCAGTCGCATGGAACACTTCGTCGAAGCTGGCACAAGGGACATGATCGACGCTGGAGCCGAAGAACTGCACGGCAGCCTGCTCGCTGAAAGTACCGGCCGGACCCAGGTAGGCGACCCGCTGGCGCGCTTCCAATGAGCGGCAGCACGACATGATTTCGCGCCATATGTGCGCTATGGCCTCCGCCTTGATCGGACCTGCATTGCGTTGTTGCAGCGATCGGATGACCTGCGCTTCGCGCTCAGGCCGAAAAACGACCGAGCCCTCGGCGTGCTTGATCTCTCCAACGGCCAGCGCCAACGCCGCGCGGCGACTGAGCAGCTCCAGTAGTTGGCCATCCACCGCATCGATCTGGCTGCGGAGTTCCGGCAGGGTTTGGGTCATGGGTCGGGACATCGTCGTGCGGCTCAGGTGCCGGTGCGTTCAAATTCTCGCATGTAGTCCACCAAAGCCTGCACACCTTCGAGTGGCATCGCGTTGTAGATGCTCGCCCGCATCCCGCCCAGCGACTTGTGCCCTTTGAGCGACAACAGGCCCTGATTGCGCGCGCCAGCCAGGAATGCATCGTTGCGCGACGCGTCCCGTAGGAAAAACGGCACGTTCATGCGCGAGCGACAGGCCGGGTCGACCCGGTTCTCGTACAGCTGCGATTGGTCGATCGCGTTGTAGAGCAGCTGTGCCTTGGCGATGTTGCGCAGTTCAAGCGCGGGAACGCCGCCTTGGCGCGCGATCCATTGAAATACCAGGCCTGCGATGTAGATCGCGTAGGTCGGCGGTGTATTGAACATCGACTGGTTGTCGGCCACCCGTTGGTAGTCGAAGGCGCTAGGGCACATCGGCAGGGCATGTCCGAGCAAATCTTCGCGCACGACCACGACCGTCAAGCCCGCCGGCCCCAGATTTTTTTGCGCCCCGGCGAATGCCAGGCCGACCCGTGACCAGTCGACTGTACGAGACGCCACGTGGGAGGAAAAATCCACCACCAGCGGCATATCGCAACCCAGTGCCTTGAGGTCGGGCAGCGTCTGAAACTCGACGCCATGGATGGTCTCGTTGCTGCACAGGTGCAGATAGGCCGACTCCGGATGAATCTGCCAGCAGGAGGGGTCCGGGATCCGGGTGTGGCCATCGGACTCGTTCGTCGCGGCCACATGGGGGTTGCAGTACTTGTGGGCTTCGCGCCAGGACTTCTGGCTCCAAGCACCGGTGACGACGAAGCTGGCCTGGCCGCGCTCCCCCGATAGGCTGCGGCGGCCGGACAGATTCAGTGGCACGATGGCGTTTTCCGCCAAACCACCGCCTTGCATGAACAAAATACGGAACTGCGCCGGTATGGCCAGCAGTTCGCGCAGTGTGGCTTCGGCAGCCTCGCAGATCGAGATGAACTCCTTGCCGCGGTGGCTCATCTCCATCACGCTCATGCCCGAACGTCGGCCCTGGGGGTCGGGCCAGTCGAGCATCTCGCGAGCCGCTTGCTCCAGGACCTCCGGGGCGATGGTCGCAGGGCCGGCTGAGAAGTTGTAGGGTCGTTGTGTCATTACCATCTGAAGGAGTCGGCCGCAGCAATCGCGGTCCGCCTGGCGCAGGGGCTGCTACCGGGCATCGGGTCAGACTGAAGGCTCTGCATCCGGATCGTCGGCCGCATCACCTGCCACATCACCTGCTGCATTGCCTGGCGCATTGCCTGGCACATCACTCTCGACCTCGGCGGCATCGTTGTCGACGAGTCGCTGCACACCGCTCAGTTGCGAGCCATCGTCCAGACCGATCAACGTCACACCCTGGGTCGCGCGTCCCATCTCGCGGATCTCGCTGACGCGGGTGCGGACCAGAACCCCGGTATCGGTGATCAACATGATCTCGTCGTCGCTGTGTACCAGCGTGGCTGCCACCACCTTGCCGTTGCGCTCGCTTTGCTGGATCGCGATCATGCCTTTGGTGCCTCGTCCATGGCGGGTGTACTCCGTGATGCTGGTGCGTTTGCCGTAACCGTTCTCGGTGGCCGTCAGCACCGACTGTTGTTCGTCTTCGGCCACCAGCATGGCGATCACACTTTGGCCATCGTCTAGCATCATGCCGCGCACACCACGGGCCGTACGACCCATCGGACGGACGTCGTTTTCATCGAAACGCACAGCCTTGCCACCGTCGGAGAACAGCATCACATCGTGTTCGCCCTCTGTCAGCGCAGCGCCGATCAGGTAGTCGCCCGGGTCGAGGTCGACCGCGATGATGCCGGCCTTGCGAGGATTGCTGAACTCGTCGAGCGTGGTTTTCTTGACCGTGCCCATGCTGGTGGCCATGAATACATACTGGTCAGATGGGAAGCTGCGCTTTTCCCCCGTCAGCGGCAAGACGACCGTGACCTTCTCACCTTCCTGCAGCGGGAACATGTTGACGATCGGCCTGCCGCGTGAGCCACGTGAACCTTGCGGCACTTCCCAGACCTTGAGCCAATACAGGCGCCCACGATTGGAAAAACACAGGATGTAGTCGTGGGTATTGGCCACGAACAACTGCTCGATCCAGTCGTCTTGCTTGGTGGCGGTAGCCTGTTTGCCACGGCCGCCACGCTTCTGCGCCCTATATTCCGACAATGGCTGGCTCTTGACGTAACCACTGTGGCTAAGCGTCACGACCATGTCAGTGGGAGTGATCAGGTCTTCGGTGCTCAGGTCAAAGGAGCTGTGTTCGATCAGGCTGCGCCGTGCACCGATCTTGTTCTGGCCGAACTCCTGTTTAATATGGCCGAGTTCCTCGAGGATGATGGTCGTGACACGCGCGGGTTTGGCCAGGATGTCGAGCAGGTCTTCGATCTCGGCCATCACATCTTTGTACTCGGCGACGATCTTGTCCTGCTCCAGCCCGGTGAGGCGCTGCAGACGCATCTGCAGGATCTCCTGGGCCTGGGTATCGCTTAGGCGATACAGGCCATCCGAACCCATGCCGTAGGACTTGCCCAGACCTTCGGGCCGGTAGTCGTCGGCATTGACGATGCCACCGCCGGCGCGGGCGCGGGTGAGCATCTCGCGCACCATCTGGCTGTCCCACGAGCGGGTCATCAACTCGGCCTTGGCAACCGGTGGCGTTGGCGCGTTTCGGATGATTGCTATGAAATCGTCGATGTTGGCCAGGGCAACCGCCAGGCCCTCCAGCACATGGCCACGTTCGCGGGCCTTGCGCAACGTGAACACCGTGCGGCGGGTGACGACTTCGCGTCGATGGTCGAGAAAGACCTCGACCAGCTCCTTCAGGTTGCACAGGCGCGGCTGGCCGTTGATCAGCGCCACCATGTTGATACCGAAGGTGTCCTGTAACTGCGTCTGCTTGTACAGGTTGTTGAGCACTACCTCGGGTACCTCGCCGCGCTTGAGCTCGATCACCAGCCGCATGCCCGACTTGTCGCTCTCGTCCTGGATATGGCTGATGCCTTCGATCTTCTTCTCGTGCACCAGGTCGGCCATGCGCTCTTGCAGTGTCTTCTTGTTGACCTGGTAGGGCAACTCGTCAACGATGATCGACTGACGCTGACCACGATCAATGTCCTCGAAATGGCATTTGGCGCGCATGACGACCCTGCCGCGGCCGGTGCGGTATCCGTCCTTGACACCGTTGATGCCGTAAATAATGCCGCCAGTGGGGAAGTCAGGTGCAGGGATGATCTCCATCAGGTCGTCGATGGACGCGTCCGGATGACGCAACATGTGCAGGCAGGCGTCGATGACCTCGTTCAGGTTGTGCGGCGGGATATTCGTGGCCATGCCCACGGCAATCCCGCCCGATCCGTTGACCAGCAGGTTCGGCAGCTTGCTGGGCAGAACCAGCGGCTCTTTTTCGGAGCCATCGTAGTTGGGGCCGAAATCGACAGTCTCCTTGTCGATGTCGGCCAGCATCTCGTGCGTGATCTTGGCCAGACGGATCTCGGTGTACCGCATCGCTGCGGCGCTGTCGCCGTCCACCGAGCCAAAGTTGCCCTGGCCGTCCACCAGCATGTGGCGCATGGAGAAATCCTGGGCCATCCGGACAATGGTGTCGTAAACCGACTGGTCGCCATGGGGATGGTACTTGCCGATCACATCGCCAACGATACGGGCCGACTTCTTGTAGGCCCGGTTCCAGTCGTTGTTGAGTTCGTGCATCGCGAACAGCACACGGCGATGCACTGGCTTGAGTCCGTCGCGTGCGTCTGGCAGGGCACGCCCGACGATCACGCTCATCGCGTAGTCGAGGTAGCTTCGCCGCATTTCCTCTTCAAGACTGATGGGCAGGGTTTCTTTGGCGAACTGAGTCATGAGCGGGCCTTACGACGGACGGGCTTTGCGGCGGAAAGCGTCGATTTTAGGCCCAAGGGGGTGTCGCTAATGGGCAACACATGAGTGCATTCGGCTTGATTTCCTACACGCTCGTGGCCGATCTTGCCTTGTTCGGCGAAACCTCTATGGCACAATCCCCTCCATGCGCTTGGTGGCGGTCACCTGGCGCGTCCAACGCTTCGCAGCATCGCTGCGGCTTATGTCTCGATAAGGAGAATCATGAAGAATCTTAATAAAGTGGCCATGTTGATTGCTTCCGTGGCACTTTCCGCCGCAGCCAGTGCACAGACTGTCGACAACTGGAGAAACGGGTCTGGCGATCTGCTCTGGAAAAATGGCACCAACGAATTGTGCTGGCGTAATTCCAACTGGACCCCGGCTACTGCTGCCGTAGGCTGCGATGGCGCAATTGTTGCTCCGCGCGCTGCCGCTCCGGCACCTGCTCCCGCTGCTGCTGCTCCGGCACCCGCGCCACGTGCTGCTGCTCCGGCACCCGCGCCACCACCTGCAGCCGCCCCGGCTCCGGCTCCGGCTCCGGCTCCGGCTCCGGCTCCGGCAGCTGCCCCCGCACCGCCGCCGCCCGCAGCTACCAAGGTGACTTACGCTGCGGACGCATTCTTCGATTTCGACAAATCGGTGATCAAGCCTGAAGGCAAAGCCAAGCTCGACGATCTGGTCAGCAAGGTCAAGGGCGTCAACCTGGAAGTCGTGATTGCTGTGGGTCACACTGATTCGGTCGGCAGTGACGCTTACAACCAGGCTCTGTCGATGCGCCGTTCCGAAGCTGTCAAGGCCTATCTGGTTTCGAACGGCATCGAGAGGAACCGTGTCTACACCGAAGGCAAGGGCGAGAAGCAGCCAGTGGCTGACAATTCCACCCGCGAAGGTCGCGCCAAGAACCGCCGCGTAGAAATCGAAGTCGTTGGTACGCGCGCCAACAGGTAATCCCTTCCGAATGCTCCCGGAACCGTATTAGGTTCCCATCGAAACCCCGCCTTGGCGGGGTTTCTCATTTGTGGTCGCGCTGCATATTGCCCCGATCAAGCGCACTGCGGCCACCTTTGTCGATAATCCCTCGATGACACATAACGACAACGTTGATCCGGCCGAATTGGCCAAGTTCTCAGACCTGGCCCACCGGTGGTGGGACAAGGACAGTGAGTTTCGCCCACTGCACCAGATCAACCCGTTGCGATTGGACTGGATTGCTTCCCTTTGTCCGCTGCATGGCCTTGCGGCGCTGGACGTCGGATGCGGTGGTGGCATTCTGGCCGATGCGATGGCGCGCCGGGGCGCACAGGTGCTCGGCATCGACCTTGCCACCAAGGCGCTGCGCGTGGCGCAATTGCATGCGTTGGAAGCGCAGACTCCCAATGTGGACTATCGTGAGATCAGCGCTGAAGCGTTGGCAGCTGAGAACCCAGGCGCGTACGACATCGTCACCTGCATGGAGATGCTCGAACATGTGCCAGATCCCGCCTCCATCGTGCGCGCCTGCATGCAACTGGTCAAGCCGGGCGGGTGGGTGTTTTTTTCCACCATCAATCGCAACCCCAAGTCATTCCTGTTCGCGATCATCGGTGCCGAATATGTGCTGCGCATGTTGCCGCGCGGCACCCACACCTACGAACGGTTGATTCGACCCAGTGAGTTGGCGCGTTATTGCAGGCAATCCGGGCTGGACGTCCAGCATACCCGGGGCATGGAGTACAACCCGTTTACCCAGCGGTACTGGCTCAGCGCCGATACCAGCGTGAACTACATGTTCGCCTGCCGCCGGTCTGCGTCTGGGGAACATCCTGAATGACAGCGCGTTTTTTTTCCGACATCGATGTCGTCCTGTTCGACCTGGACGGCACCTTGATCGATAGCGCCCCAGACCTGGGCGCGGCTGCCGATCAGATGCGGGTGCAACGCGGACTTCCATCGCTGCCGCTCCAGCATTACCGCTACATGGCGGGTGCCGGAGCCCGTGGCATGCTGTTGGTCGCGTTCGATGTGACGCCCGATCACGCGGAGTTTGAGCAACTCAAGGATGAATTTTTCTGCAATTACGAACGCTGCATGACGCAGCGGACCACAGTGTTTGACGGCGTGCAGC
>Ga0105045_10005978_pt1 | contig 10761 bp, 7 predicted proteins | sample MAT02_FD_78089 | JGI IMG/M metagenome (GOLD analysis project Ga0105045, IMG submission 78089) | Freshwater microbial communities from Lake Fryxell liftoff mats and glacier meltwater in Antarctica - MAT-02 (megahit assembly) | ecosystem: Environmental > Aquatic > Freshwater > Ice > Liftoff... | reverse complement strand
CGTTCCTGCGCACCGGGCAGCTGGGGCTGCCTCTCATGGTGGCGATCATCGGGGGCGAGCCGCGCCAGTTCGCCCCGTTGGTACAGCTGTACCGCCGCGCCGGCGCGGAGGCCGGGCACAGCCCCGAGACCCTCAAGGTCGGTCTTCACATGTTCGGCTACGTGGGCGAGGACGTGTGCAGCGCCTCCGACATCGTCTACCCCGGCTGGCACCGGATGTTCACCGACGTGTCGCGCGAACGCGGGTTCCGGCCGCCGTCGCGGCTGCAGTTCGATGCCACCAGCGGGCCCGACGGGGCGTTCGTCATGGGTGACCCGGACACCGTGGTCACCAAGCTGACCCGGATCTCCGAGCAGCTCGGCGGGGTCGACCGGGTGTCGATCCAGATGACCAACCCACGCATGTCCCACGCCGACCTGCTCCGCGGCATCGAGCTGCTGGGCACCGAGGTCGCGCCGCGGGTGGCCACCGTCTGAGGGCACCCTCGGCGGGCACCATCCGGCACCGACCTGTCGACGTCGAAGGCCTCGGCCTGACAGGACCGGCAGCCCCCAGGCGTCGAGCTCAGAACTGCGGGTCGAAGCCCACGTCGGTGCACGCCTCCCGAGGTCGGTGCACAGCGACCGCCCGCGCGCTCACGACCCGGTAGTCGACGCTGACCCCCAGGACAGAGAAGCCGAGCATCCCTGTCGTGCAGTCCAGCTGGGTGTCGACCACACGCCCGGGGTTCAGGAACCCCGTCGAGGTCACCGCTCCGGCGGTCCAGTCGATCGGGGTACCCGTCCAGTCCTCGTACGGCGGTTCGTACCCGCCGCGGGTCTGGTCGAAGGCACGGACGTCCAGCACCGCCGCGACAAGCGTCACCAGCAGGGCCAGTGCACCTGCCACCGCCAGGACGTCCCTGGTCCACCGGCCCAGCCGAGCCAGGCGTGGCCGGCGGTCCGTCGTCGCGCTCATGATCGTCCTCCGGCCGGCGCCCACCAGAGTGCTGCGGCGAGCCAGGCCCGCACACCCGCGCCCGTCATGGTGTGGGGGTGGAGGTGGCGCTCATGAGCACACCGCCGTCCGGCACCCGGTCCGGGTCAGCTGCAGCCTCGACGGGACGGAGCATGAGGAGCACCCCGAGGGCGAGCAGCCACGGGTACCAGGCGGTGTAGACGTTGAGGCTCCAGAACTCCAGCGTCGGCGCCGCGAAGGCGGTGGCGACCGGCACGAGGACGGCCCAGACCGTGGCGAGCCCGACCCCGAGCGGGGCGAACCAGCGCGGCAGGCCTCGTGAGCGCAGCACGAACAGGGACACCCCGACCGCCCACACGCCCTGCAGCAGCCACCCGTGAGTTCCTGACATCAGTAGTCTCCTTTGTGAGCAGCGCTCTCGCTTGGGAGACAGTGGAGCACGCCTCGGCACCGACGGCAAGAGCACTGCTCGCTTCAGTGCACGGTGATCGCCAAAGTGGTTGACTGGCCCGATGACCGAGACCAGTCCCGCACAGGACGTCCGCGCCCACGCCCGACGGCAGATGAGGGCGGCCATCCTCGAGACGGCCCGCACGCACCTGGCCGAGCAGGGTGCTGTGGGCCTGTCGCTGCGCGCCGTCGCCCGCGACGTCGGCATGGTCTCCTCGGCGCTGTACCGCTACTTCGACAGCCGCGACGCCCTGCTCACCGCCCTGATCATCGATGCCTACGACTCGCTCGGTGCGCAGGTAGAGCTGGCCGAGGCGGCGGTGGTCCGTGACGACCTGGCCGGGCGGTGGCGGGCCGTGGCCACCACCACCCGGTCCTGGGCCCTCTCCGATCCCCACCAGTACGCCTTGGTCTACGGCTCCCCGGTCCCCGGGTACGCGGCCCCGCAGGACACCATCGGCCCGGCCACCCGGGTCACCCGCGTGCTGGTCGACCTCCTGATCGACGTCGCCGCGTCGGGCACGACGACCGCAACGGCGCCCGGCGTGTCCCCCCACGCTGGTCAGCACCTCGACCGCGGCCCGGATGCCGAGGCCGTCGCCGCCGCGGTCGCCCCGGCCGCCGCGTACGGCGCCGGACGTGTCCCCACCGACCTGCTGGTCCGGGGCGTCATGGCCTGGACCTACCTGTTCGGCGCGGTGTCGTTCGAGCTCTTCGGACAGCGGCACAACGTCATCGCCGAGGACCACCGCGACGACTTCTTCGCCGAGGAGGTGCACCGCCTCACCGTCCTCCTGGGCCTGACCGAGCCCTGACGTGCCGAGGATCGTTCCCGCGTGACCGTCAGGCGGGACCGCCCGGTGGCCCAGAGGTCTGGAATGGCTGCCACGGGGTAGACGTCAGACGGCGCTGGTCGAGGACCGCGCGCTCGGTGACACCTGGGCTGCCACGTCCCTGCGACGTGCGGGACCCCGGATCCCGTGGACAATGGATCGCCCGGTCGGACGTCCGACCGGGGTCGAAGGGATGAAGTTGTGATGGACGTGTGGCCGGGTCACCCGTACCCGTTGGGTGCGACGTACGACGGGAGCGGCACCAACTTCGCCGTGTTCTCCGAGGGAGCGACCAAGGTCGAGCTCTGCCTGCTCGACGACGCCCGGCGTGAGCGCGAGCGGATCCAGATGCCCGAGGTCGACGGCTTCGTGTGGCACTGCTACCTGCCCGGCGTCCAGCCCGGTCAACGCTACGGCTTCCGGGTGCACGGACCGTACGACCCGTCCCAGGGGCTGCGCTTCAACCCGAGCAAGCTGTTGCTGGACCCCTACGCCAAGGCCATCGAGGGCATGGCGGACGCCGACGAGTCCCTGCACAGCTACCGCTTCGGCAAGGACGAGAACAAGATCCAGCGCCTGGACTCCCGGCTGCACACCATGCACTCGATCGTCGTCAACCCGTTCTTCGACTGGGGCAACGACCGGGCGCCACGCCTGGAGTACCACCAGACCGTCCTCTACGAGGCGCACGTCAAGGGCATGACCCAGCTGCACCCGGGCATCCCGGAGTCCATCCGCGGCACGTACGCGGGCATGGCGCACCCGGTGATGATCGACCACCTGCGCGACCTGGGCGTGACCGCCATCGAGCTGATGCCGGTGCACCAGTTCGTCCAGGACGGGCACCTGCAGGAGAAGGGGATGCGGAACTACTGGGGCTACAACACCATCGGCTTCTTCGCGCCCCACAACGAGTACTCCGCGACCGGCCAGCGCGGCCAGCAGGTCCAGGAGTTCAAGGGCATGGTCAAGGCCCTGCACGCCGCCGGCATCGAGGTCATCCTCGACGTGGTCTACAACCACACCGCGGAGGGCAACGAGAAGGGCCCGACGCTGGCCTTCCGCGGCCTGGACAACAAGGCGTACTACCGCCTCGTCGAGGACGACCAGAAGCACTACTACGACACCACGGGCACCGGCAACAGCCTGTTGATGCGCCACCCCCACGTGCTACAGCTGATCATGGACTCGCTGCGCTACTGGGTGACCGAGATGCACGTGGACGGCTTCCGCTTCGACCTGGCCGCGACCCTGGCCCGGCAGTTCCACGAGGTGGACCGGCTGTCGAGCTTCTTCGACCTGGTCCAGCAGGACCCGATCGTCAGCCAGGTCAAGCTGATCGCCGAGCCCTGGGACCTGGGCGAGGGCGGCTACCAGGTGGGCAACTTCCCCCCGTTGTGGACGGAGTGGAACGGCCTGTACCGCGACACGGTCCGCGACTTCTGGCGCGGTGAGGCGGGCTCGCTCGGCGAGTTCGCGGGTCGCATCACCGGCAGCTCGGACCTGTACGCCCACTCCGGGCGCAAGCCGATCGCCAGCATCAACTTCGTCACCGCCCACGACGGCTTCACCATGCGGGACCTGGTGTCGTACAACGAGCGGCACAACGAGGCCAACAACGAGGGCGGCAACGACGGCGAGAGCCACAACCGCAGCTGGAACTGCGGCGCCGAGGGCCCCACCGACGACCTCGCGGTCGTCGAGCTGCGCGAGCGCCAGCACCGCAACTTCCTGGTGACCCTGCTGCTCAGCCAGGGTGTGCCGATGATCGCCCACGGCGACGAGATCGCCCGCAGCCAGGGCGGCAACAACAACGGCTACGCCCAGGACAGCGAGATCACCTGGATGGACTGGGAGCTCGACGGTGCCCAGGAGATGCTCCTGGAGTGGACCCGCCGTCTGGTGGCGATGCGCCACGGCCACCCCGTCTTCCGCCGTCGTCGGTTCTTCTCCGGCACCGGCAACCCGGACACCGCCGCGGCCGAGAACGACGGCCACATCACCGACGACATCGCCTGGCTCAAGATGGACGGGCGCCAGATGGACGACGGCGACTGGGACAACGGCTACGCGCAGAGCGTCATGGTGTTCCTCAACGGTGACGCCATCGACGAGCCCGACGCCCGGGGCGAGCGGATCGTGGACGACAGCTTCCTCATGCTGTTCAACGCCTCACCGCACGACCTGCCGTTCACGCTGCCGAACCAGGAGTACGGGCAGAGCTGGCACGTGGTCGTCGACACCGGCGACCTGGATCACCTGCCTCCGCGCACGCACTCGTGGACCGGCTCGGCGGAGTCGTCGAGGTTGTCCAGCGGGCGTGACGCGGACACGCTGGCCCACCTGGACCCCGGCGCCTCGCTCGAGGTCAAGGCACGCGCGGTCGTGGTGCTGCGCAGCGACAAGCGGGCGGAGGCGTGAGTGGAGGAGGCGACGCCCCGGCCCGCCCGGTGCTGAGCACGTACCGGCTGCAGATGCGGCCGGAGTTCGGCTTCGACGACGCGCTGGCGGTCGTGGACCACCTGGACTCCCTCGGGGTGTCCCACGCCTACCTGAGCCCGGTGCTGCAGGCCTCCCCCGGCAGCGCGCACGGGTACGACGTGGTCGACCACTCGCGCATCAACACCGAGCTGGGCGGTCAGGAGCGGCTGCGAGCGCTGGCCGAGGCGCTGCACGCCCGCGGCATCGGCGTGATCGCCGACGTGGTCCCCAACCACATGGACGTGCCGAGCCCGCTGTGGCACAACCGCGCCATGTGGTCGGTGCTGCGCGACGGGCCCGGGTCGCCGTACGCCCGATGGCTCGACGTGGACTGGACCGTGCCCGCCCGGGCCGTCCTGATGCCGCTGCTCGGCTCGCGGATCGGCGACGTGCTGGACGCCGACGAGCTCACCCTGGACACCGCCGAGGTGCCCGTGGGCGAGGACGGGGCGGTTCAGCGCGAGACCGTGCTGCGCTACTACGACCACGTCATGCCGGTGCGCGCCGGCACCGAGGACCTGCCGATGGCCGAGCTCGTCGACCGGCAGTGGTACCGCCTGGCCTACTGGCGGGTGGCCGACGAGGAGCTGAACTACCGACGCTTCTTCGACGTCGACACCCTTGCAGCGGTGCGGGTCGAGGACCCCGAGGTGTTCGAGGCCACCCACCGGGTGCTGCTGGACCTGCACGCCGACGGCGTCCTGGACGGCTTCCGGATCGACCACCCGGACGGCCTCGCCGACCCGCGCGGCTACCTTCGCCGGCTGGCCGAGTCCCGGGGCCCCGACGGCCGCCGGCCGTGGGTGGTGGTGGAGAAGATCCTGGAGGGCGAGGAGCAGCTGGCCACCGACTGGCCCTGCGACGGCACCACGGGCTACGACACGCTGCGCCGGATCACCGGCGTGCTGGTCAACCCTTCGGCGGAGGCGCCGCTGACCCTGCTGCACGCCGAGCTGGGCGAGGGGTCCCTGGGCGAGGACTTCCACCAGCTGATGGACACCGCCAAGCGCGAGGTGGTGCAGGGCGGGCAGTACGCCGAGGTGCACCGCCTGGTGGACCTGCTGGTGGAGATCTGCGCCGACGACGTGCACCTGCGCGACCACACCCGTCGGGCCCTCGAGGACACCCTCACCGAGCTGCTGGTGGCGATGGACCGCTACCGCGCCTACGTCGTGCCGGGCGAGGCACCGGACGCCGAGGCCGTGGCCGTGGTGTCCGAGGCCGCTCACCGCGCCGCCGCCACCCTCACCGAGGACCGGCAGGCCACCCTCGACCTGGTCGTCGACCTGGTCCTGGGCCGCGACCTGGTCCCAGGAGCCGGTGGGGCCGAGGGCACCGAGGGCGACGACCGGGGCGGGGTCGCCGGCCTGGCGCGCCGCCGCGAGCTGGTCGTCCGGTTCCAGCAGACCTGCGGGCCTGTGATGGCCAAGGGCGTGGAGGACACCGCGTTCTACCGCTGGCAGCGTTTCGTGGCGCTCAACGAGGTCGGCGGCGACCCGTCACGGTTCGGCCTGACGCCCGAGGAGCTGCACGCGTTCGCCGAGCGGCAGGCGGCCACCTGGCCCTCGACCATGACGACGCTGTCCACCCACGACACGAAGCGCAGCGAGGACGCCCGCGCCCGACTGGTGGCGGCCGTCGAGGACCCCGAGCGCTGGGTGGAGGCCGTCAAGGGCTGGCACGAGGCCGCCGCACCGCACCGCGTGGGCGACCTGGTCGACGGGGACACCGAGCTGCTGCTGTGGCAGACGCTGGTGGCGACCTGGCCCATCACCGAGGAGCGCCTGCTCGGCTACCTGACCAAGGCCACCCGCGAGGCGAAGACCCGCACCACCTGGACCGCACCCGACGAGGACTACGAGCAGGCCGTGGCCGACCTGGCCCGCGGCGTCCTGCAGGACGAGGTGCTGAGCGCCGACATCGACTCCTTCGTGGCCGGGATCGAACCTTGGACCCGTGCGGTCACCCTCGCGCAGAAGGCCCTGCAGCTCGTGCTTCCGGGTGTGCCCGACGTCTACCAGGGCACCGAGGTCGTGGACCGCTCGCTGGTGGACCCGGACAACCGACGCGAGGTCGACTACGACGACCGGCGCGCCCGCCTCGCCCACCTGGACTCCGGCGGCACCCCGCGGGACCTGGACGACGAGAAGCTGCTGGTCACCTCGCGGGCGCTGCGCCTGCGCCGGGAGCTGCCGGGCTGCTTCGTCGGCCCGGACGCCGGCTACGAGCCCGTGGCGACGTCCAGCGGCAACGCGCTGGCCTTCGGCCGCGGTGCGACTGGCGACGGTGAGGCGGGCGGCGACGTCGTGCTGGTCGTGACACGCCGACCGGGCGAGCTGGACCGGCTCGGTGGCTGGGGCCGGCACACCGTTCACCTGCCCAACGGCACGTGGTCCGACGTGCTCACCGGCACCACGTGGCCGGGCGGCGGCACACCGCTCGCGGACCTCCTGGCCACCTCGCCCGTGGCGCTGCTGAGGCGCACCTGAGCCGGCCGGGACGTTGAGCGGGCACCACCAGGGTTTCGCGGTCCCGGGCGCCGCGTGGCAGGCTCGTCGTCGATGAGCCATACCTTCGCCGTCTGGGCGCCCTCGGCCGGTTCCGTCGACCTCGTCCTCGTCCGGGACGCCACCGGCCCCGACGACGGGCAGCGCACCAGCAAGCCCATGAACTCGGCCGACGGCGGCTGGTGGCACCTCGTCGTCGGAGGCGCCGGGCACGGCAGCGACTACCTGTTCGCGGTCGACGGCGGGGACCCCGTCCCCGACCCTCGCTCGGCCTGGCAGCCGTTCGGCGTGCACGGGCCGAGCCGGTTGTTCGACTCCTCCGCGCACCACTGGTCCGACGAGGGCTGGCGCGGCCGCGACGTCCGCGGCGCCCTGCACTACGAGCTGCACGTGGGCACGTTCACCTCCGAGGGCACGTTGGACGCGGCCACCGACCGGCTGGACCACCTGGTGCAGCTGGGCGTGGACGTCGTCGCCCTCATGCCGGTGGCCGCCTTCCCCGGCCGCTGGGGCTGGGGCTACGACGGTGTCCACCTGTTCGCCGTCCACGACCCCTACGGCGGTCCGGAGGCGCTGCAGCGGTTCGTCGACGCCTGCCACGCCCGGGGCCTCGCCGTCAGCCTCGACGTGGTCTACAACCACCTGGGACCGGCCGGGAACTACACCTCGTTGTTCGGTCCGTACTTCACCGACGCCCACGAGACACCGTGGGGTCAGGCGGTCAACCTCGACACCGACCACGCGGCCGAGGTCCGTCGCTGGATCTGCGACAACGCGCTGCGCTGGTTCCGGGACTTCCACGTCGACGCGCTGCGCCTGGACGCCGTCCACGCGCTGGTCGACGACTCCCCGCGCCACGTCCTGTCCCAGCTGGCCGACGAGACCGCTGCCCTGGCCGACGGGCTGCGACGCCCGCTGTCGCTGGTCGCGGAGTCCGACCTGAACGACGCGACGATGGTCACCCCGACCGCCGAGGGCGGCCTGGGCATGACGGCGCAGTGGGACGACGACGTGCACCACAGCCTGCACGCACTGCTGACGGGCGAGCGGCAGGGCTACTACGACGACTTCGGCAGCGTGAAGGTGCTTCGCACCGTGTGGCGCGAGGCGTTCTGGCACGCCGAGCGGTACTCGTCCTTCCGGGGCGAGCCCTGGGGCGCCCGCCTGCCCGAGGGCACGCCCGGCCACCGCTTCCTGGCCTTCGCGTCCAACCACGACCAGATCGGCAACCGCGCCGTCGGTGACCGCCCGTCGGCGTCGCTGTCCGACGGCGAGGTCGCCGCGTCGCTGGCCCTGGTCCTGACCTCGCCGTTCACACCCATGCTGTTCATGGGTGAGGAGTGGGGCGCCAGCAGCCCGTTCCAGTTCTTCACCGACCACGGCGACCCGGACCTGGCCCAGGCGGTCAGCGAGGGGCGGCGCCGCGAGTTCTCCTCGCACGGCTGGGACGCCGAGTCGGTGCCGGACCCGCAGCACCCCGGCACCCGGGCCGCCTCGGTGCTGCCCTGGGGCGAGGAGCAGCGCGGCTCGCACGCCGGCCTGCTCACCTGGACCCAGGACCTGGTGGCACTACGGCGCCGCGAACCCGACCTGCGCGACGACGACCTCGCCTCCGTCGACGTCGAGGCGGGCCCGCCCGACGAGACCCGTGACGACGAGCGCCCCGAGTGGCTGGTCGTGCACCGCGGCGGCTGGCGGGTGGTGGTGGTGCTCGCCGCCCGCGAGACCCAGGTGCCGCTGCGCAGCGGCGGGCACATCGAGCGCCACTGGGGACCGGCGCGCGCCGACGGCCACACCGTCGTCCTCGACGGTCCCGGCGTCGCCCTGGTCCGCCTGACCTGATCCATCAGATCCAGCAGATCAGGAAGGAGCCCCGTCCGACACGGACGGGGCTCCTTCGTGCGATCAGGCTGGCTCAGCGCTCGACACGGTTGCCTTTTGCGGTCTCGGTGTCGTCGAGATCGATGTGCTCCTTGCGAACATCGCCGGACACGGTCTCGGTGTCGGTGACGGACTCCTTCTCCATGCGGACCCGCTCGACCGGGACGGCCTCGGTGGTCACGACGGGACGCTCCTCGTGCAGGACGACCTCGTGCTCCTCCTCCGAGATGACGGGGCCGTCCTGGGCGGCGCCGGCGTCCCCCTCGGTGATGGGCTCGCGCTCGAGCCGGACCTCCTCGCGCCGCACGGGCACGTCGACGGTCTCGGTCTCGGTCGTCACGTACTTGCGCAGCCGCGCCCGACCGGTCTCACGCTCCTGCGTGCCGACCTCGAGGTGCTCCTCGGAGCGGGTCATCGCGTCGTCGGTGCTCGGGCCGGACGTGTCGTGGCCGGCGGTGTCGGACGTGCCGACGCTCCCGTCGTCCGTCCCCGTAGGGCCGGAAAGGCCGTAGTAGCGGTACAGCTCGTGCTCCTCCTGCTGGGACAGGTGTCCGCTCTCGCCGAGACGCGGGGCGTCCTTGACCATCTTCTTGTCGAACGGCACCTCGAGGCGGTCGTCGCGGAGGACGGCCTCGGACAGCGGGACGAAGGACTCGGAGGCCCCGAACAGGCCGGTGTTCACGGTCACCCACTGCGGCGCGCCCGTGGTGTCGTCGAGGTAGACCTGGTTCGCGGACCCGATCTTGTCACCGTCGCTGGTGTATACGGTGGCACCGGTGACGCGGTCGATTTCGTTCATGGAGATCATGACGAAGCTCCTGTCTGATCGTGGTGCGGCGGGCGTCCGCCCGGCACACGACCCCAGTTCCCCGCTATCGGCACCACAAACCTGGGACCCCGCTCCCCATCAACGGCACCGACCGGCAACACCGGTCAGCAGCACCGTCAGCGACGTCTCTCCCGGGCGAGCGCTGTGAGCCGGCTCATCGCCCGAAGGTACTTCTTGCGGTACCCGCCGCGCAGCATCTCCTCGGTGAACACCTGCGGCAGCGGCACGCCCGAGGCGAGCAGCGGCAGGCCGCGGTCGTACAACCGGTCAGCCAGGACCACCAGGCGCAGGGCCACGTTCTGGTCGGACAGGGGGTGCACGTCGGACCAACCGACCTCGACGACGTCGTCGAGCAGGAGGCCGTAGCGGCTCGGGTGCACGGTGGTCAGGTGCTCGCACAGGGCGGCGAAGTCGTCGACCACCGCACCGTCGCGGACCCGGAGGGCGTCGAGCTCGTCCGCAGCGGCCGGGGGCGGTGCCTGAGGGGCCCCTCGGTGGCGGTAGTCCTCGCCGTCGACCGTCACGACCTCGAACAGCCGCCCGACGGCCTGGATCTCGCGCCGGAAGTCATCGGCGGCGAACCGTCCCGCGCCGAGGGCGTCGGGCAGGGTGTTGGACGTCGCGGCCAACCGGGTGCCCGCGTCCGCCAGCTCGCGCAGCAGTCGGGCCATGAGGACCGTGTCCCCCGGGTCGTCGAGCTCGAACTCGTCGATGCACACCAGGTCGGCGCCGGACAGCGCGTCCACCGCACCGCGGAACCCGAGGGCGCCGGCCAGGTTGGTGTACTCCACGAAAGTGCCGTAGTAACGCCGCCCCGACGCCT
>Ga0105045_10005977_pt1 | contig 10762 bp, 9 predicted proteins | sample MAT02_FD_78089 | JGI IMG/M metagenome (GOLD analysis project Ga0105045, IMG submission 78089) | Freshwater microbial communities from Lake Fryxell liftoff mats and glacier meltwater in Antarctica - MAT-02 (megahit assembly) | ecosystem: Environmental > Aquatic > Freshwater > Ice > Liftoff... | reverse complement strand
ATTCGGCGGGCCAAATGCGAAAAACTATCTCTGCGCCTTGTTCGCAGCGGAATACACGCTGACCAAAGCTGTGTCGCTTGCGGCACAGCTCAAGCTGGAAGACTCGGAATCAGCCGCTTGGCAAAATATCCTCAATGACGGATTTTCCTACAATCGCCTTCTCACAAAATACGGTTTCTACGCCGCTAACGAATCCCTCGCCTTCACGCCGCGCTGCCAGAAACATCCGGTGCAACTCAATCCGCTGTGGATTCTGCCGCTTGAGCGAGCGCCGGACGAACCCACGCTGACCGCCTTCGCCAAGCGCCGGATCGTTTGTTCCAGCGAGCGCGACGGCCACCGCCACCCAGGCGTCCCCACCGGTTATTATGATGGCTGGACGTTGTTTGCCTTCCAACTCTCTGCAGCCACCCTCGGCGATGCCGTAGGCCATGCCCACGAACTCAGGGAAATGCATCCCGCCCGTCTGATAGATCCAGATCACATCACCATCTATGAATCCTCCGGGTTCTGGAAACCCTACTACACCACCAGCATGGGCTTGTTCATGCAGGCGGCGGCGAAATTCGGGCAGGCAAACGAAAAAATTTAAAAACTTGCTCGATGAATGTCTCAATCTCACGGTTTGGTAGGCCATCTTTCATCGGCAATCTATAAAATCCTCTCTGCGGCGTATGTTTGTCATTGAAACCCAGCATAAGAAAATCCCATGGCGGTGGGTCATTCTGTTCAACATCATGAGTTCTGCACGCATCCTGGTGCTTTTCGCATCCGGCAGCATGACTTTCACGATGAAAAAATTCATCGACTCGCCGGCAATCATTAACTCGATCTCAAGTCTCGATATTTTCTTCAACCTCCTGATCGCGGCGCCATGCCTTTATTATAGCGACCGGATTTGGACACGCTTCGGCCGGCGCAAGCCATTTATCGTCGTCTCATTCATCATGCTCGGCATCGTGCTGCTGCTGCTTCCACTTGCGGCCAGCGCCATTCCGATGGGCGTGATCGTGGTTTTGTGGCTGATCTTTTGGGATGTCGGCTCGACCTTTGATGCCATCATCATGGAAATTATTCCTCCCGAGCAGCGGGGACGCTCGTCCGCGATCGGTGCATGGATGTTCAACGGGATCATCATCCTTTCCGCAGTCGTCATCGGCGGGCGCTTTGATGATGTCTTCCAAAGCGCGGGCATCACCCTATCTGGGGAAGCCTTGATCTACTGGTGGGGGGTGGTCTGCATCATTTTTTGCGCACTCATCTTCATCTTTTTCGTGCGGGAGCGCAAACCCCTGGGGCCACCACCAAAGGATCATGGCAGCGGTATCAAGGGGGCTTTTAATAGCCTGTTCGCGGAAAAAGCGCTGTGGCCGGTTTACCTTCTGGTGTTTTCCACCGTCCTGATGCAGACCGGCCTCGGGGCCATTGATCCGCTGCTCATGACGGAACAGTGGGGCTATTCGAAACAGGATATGGGCACCAATGTCTTCGTCGGTGGAATGATCAACATGTTCATCGTCATCCCGCTCATCGGCGTATTTGCAGATAGAATCGATCGCTTGAAAATGTTCGGAATCGGTGTGGTGGGAACGCTCTTCTTCCAGATCTTATACTATGTTTATATTCAGTTTGTCCTGCCAGACAAGCGTCCGAGCATTGCCGAGATGATCCTGTTTGGTCAGATGATGTCGATGGTCGGGCAGCTCTCGGGCATCGCCCTCCTGCCACTGCTTTTTGATTACATCCCGCGCGATCAAATGGGCACCGCGCAGGCTGGATTCAACTTCGTGCGCAGCGTCACCCGCATGATCACCCTCAATGGCATCGGGCTGTGGGTGACCACCTATTCAAAGTGGTTCATGCCGGAAGGTACTTATGATTATTTCAGCGGCTATTTATTTATGATTCTGATGAACGTAGTCGGTTGTGGTTTCCTGGTGTATTTCTGGCGCCAAGTCCGCCGGGGTATTATCAAACCCGTCGGCATCATTGATTTCGAACCCGTCGATGAAACTCCAGCCATGCCCGGCAACCCTGCACCTAAAGCATGAAGCGCATCCTCCATCTCTCGATCTTTCCCGCAATCGGGATCCTGTTGTTGCTTGCCGCCTTGTTGTGGGGCCAACGCGAGCTCCGCCTGCGGTTTCAAGGCGAGCCTGCGGAAGGCAAGGTCGTCGGCATGGTGCTTCAGCGTGAGGGCCATTCTGATCTGCTGACGGCAATTGATGCCCGGCTTACGTTCAGCCTCGCCAATGGCGACCGGATCGAGACCCATTTCCGTAACTATGAAATGGTGGCTGCCAGTTATAGTTCCGCCGGAGACGCATCCGGCATCGCTCTCACAGCGGAGGATCTAAATCCGAAATCAAACGCCGCCGCTGCACCACTCTCCGCCGGACTTCGCCAAACCATCGACGATGCGATGCGCGGAGATGGCTCGCGGACCCGCTGGGCACTCCAGCGCGAGACCCGGCTGATTGGCGATCCGAAACGAGTCGTAACCATTGATAAAAGGGAAACCATTCAGGGCTACTTCGACCTAGCGGTGGTTCCCGTGATTATGGAATTAAAGGACGGGGAAATTCACTTTGATACCTCCCGCCCCGGAGCACCGGCATCCGGCAGCGTCGAGATTCACGCTGTTTTTGACATGACAGATCCGGCCGCGGTCCGGGCGAACAAAGGCGATTCAATGACCCGCTACGAGTATCTGTTCAACGGCAAACCGCACCAGCCAGATACGAACGATATCTTTCTGAGTTCAGAACCCTACACCACGGTATTCATTCCAGTATTTGCATTTGAAGCGAATGGCATCCAAGTCGCTCGCGTCTCGCACATTGGCCGCCACGGCGGGCCAACTCTGGCGCTGCGTTTATTTGAATCTTGCAAAGTTTATTACGATCCAGACCAGCCGACTGAAGCCGTGCTCATCGCCGAAGCCGGAGCAGTCGATGGTGATTGGCTTGGCTGGTTCAGCCGCTATTGCGAGGGCATCTTCGGCCAATGGGGCAGCACCGTGCTGATTGCATTAGCGGGCCTGATGTTCCTTTTGGTAGGTGCGATCACTATTTCACTCGTCGTTGTTCCATCGAAAACGCTCCCAAGCGCGGACTGACCCAAATGAACAACGCGCAAAGGAAGCGAGCCTCGTCGCTCACCCGTTTGTGGGAGCTATTAAAATTGGAAAGACGCCACTTGTTGCGCGGCGTGTTTTTCCAGTTTTGGCAATGCATCAGCTACCTCCCGTTTTACGCAGCGGTCGGGATATTCATTGATCAAATTCTCTCCAATTCCGATGTCCCAGTGGAGCGCAAGCTGCAATGGATCGCGATTTATGCGGCGGCGAATATCCTGCTCTGGCCAGTTCACGGCTATTTCACGGTGAAAGCCTTCGCCGAGACCCAGCGGCTGGTGCGCTCTACGGTCGCCCGCATGCGGCAGATGGTCGTCGATCAATTGCAATGCATGTCGATGAGCTATTTCACCCGCAAGGGCGCGGGTGCGCTCTCGAACCAGATGACGATAGACCTGACGCGGGTTGAAAATTTCCTCTCGATGGCGGTCAATCAGATCACCACTCAGATATTGATTGGCCTGTGTACGCTGATTTATCTGCTCATCAAAAACCCATGGTTGGCGGCGTTGGCACTATTGGCCGCTCCGTTGCAGGTGGGCCTGCTGCGGCTGATGAGCGGGCGGGTGAAACTGGCGAGCGAAGGAATGCAGGAAAGCGGTGAGGTGTTTTCCTCGCGGATTGTCGAATTCATCGCCGGTATGCGGCTGACGAAGAGTTTCGGCAATGAAATGATCGCCGCAGAGCGCCTGAGCCGGGACATTCAAGACCTCAAGGAAAAGGGCTACCAAGCGAGTATCCTGCTGCGCTGGATGGCGCTGGTAGTGCAGATCATCTGGGAATACACCGGCACCCTCATCTGGTGTGTGGGCGGGATAATGTTTCTTTACGGCCACATCACGCTCGGGGAATTGGTCGCCTTCGTCGGGCTGATGAACTTCGTGAGGCAGGGCATGATGGCGGGGTTCAATGCTTATGAGAGTTGGAACCAAGCCCGCCCCGGTATGGATGCCATCATTGAGTTGCTGGATTCTGATGAATTGGAACAACATCCGCACGCCACCGCAAATATCGATCTCTCCGGCGAGATCACCTTTCAGCGTGTAAATTTCTCCTACCCTCAGTCCAACGATAAACGCATTCTTCACGACATCGATCTGGTAATCCCGGCTGGCCAGAAAATCGGCCTAGTCGGCGAGACCGGTGCCGGCAAAAGCAGTTTTCTCGAGCTCGTCATGGGCTTCCACATGCCCAGCACCGGTGAGATTCTCTACGATGGCCATACCCTGTCGGACATCGGTCTGCGCAAACTCCGCAGCAATGTGGCGATCATGAGCCAGGATTCGTTTTTGTGGAACGCTTCGGTCATGGAAAATATTCGTTATGGCCGCCCAGATGCCTCCGATGAAGAAGTCATCGAGGCCGCCCGCAAAGCTCAAGCCGATGGCTTCATCCGCGAGCTTGCCGATGGCTACGACACGGTCTGCGGCGAACGCGGCTCGAAGCTTTCCGGTGGCCAACGCCAGAGGATAGCCCTCGCCCGGGTGTTTCTGCGGGATCCCCGCATCGTCGTCCTGGACGAGCCGACCAGTGCGCTGGATGTGGAAACCGAAGCCCATCTGCTCGACGACTTGGACCTGCTCTGCCAAGGCCGCACCACCTTTATCGTCGCCCACCGGCTTTCCACCCTGCGCAATGCGGATCGGATTCTAGTATTCCAACGCGGCAAGATCATTGAGGACGGCACGCCCAAGCAACTGCTGAGCCTACCGGACGGGCACTTCAGAAGGCTCCGTGATCTCCAATCGCTCAATCCTGTTTAAGGAGACTAACGCCTGAACACCAAGGTAAGCCCGTATGCGGCTGTCATGCTCTCCACAGGGCATCTATAGCCGCAAAAAGCCGCAAAAATGTCACAAAAATTAGATCCGGGGCTTTCGTATCCAGTCAAACAACGTTTCGCCCATCAGTTTCCCCTCATCTTTGCGACCTTTTGCGAATCAGGAAGCCTGGCTTTCTACCACAAGAAGTTTGCCCTACGGGAAATACAAATTCGCCATCTGAATTATTCAGTCTTCAATCATTCTGCCCATAAATCATTCTGCCTTACATTCTTACATTTTTAATGGTGGGCTTGCCCACTATAAGACGTTTTAGGAATTAGCGGCTAGGGTTCAGCAATGCTTCCAAAGGGAAAGAAACCACGAATCTGAAGAATCTGGCGAATAAAATGGGGAAATCAGGAAAACATACACGCGCACATGAAGATTTGTGATGATTGTTGATCACATATAGTACAATTAAGTTGTCTTGAAATTGGGAGCAGGGGTTTGCGGCCACTTTCACATACCCTGCCATTTTCCCAATTCTTCGCAAACGGGTTAGAAACCCCTTCCCGCTATTGCCAATCCTTCACATACGCTTCCACAAATCCTCATGCACCGCAGAATAAGCGAACTGCAAAGTTCCCGGCTCCAATCAGTTCTTCAGATTCGCTCGATTCGCGGTGGCTTCAATTCTGTTTCCATCTTCAAGAAATGTGTCCGCTTATTCCCGCGCTGTTCCGATGTTTGCTGTGGGAGATCCTGCGGCCGGTGCAGCTCCGGCAAGCAGGACACCGGCCTGATAGACGGGTGTGTTGGACAGGAGCCGGAGCGTCTTCAACTCAACCTTTTTACGCGACCAGTCATCAGTGCTATTCCATTCCGTGCCTGCGAGGCAGAGAGTGGAAACACGACCATTACCTCCTGGGCTCGATACGGCTGGCCTGAAAAGCCGCCTTGCGAAACTCAGGAGGTATCTTCGAGATTTTACGAACAGGCGTATCTCGGCGGTTTGGAAAAAGGTATAACATGTCGGACTCGGTCGTTCCCAGTAGCTGCAGGTAAGTATGATTCTTACCCTGACAAAGGAAGACATCGCGATTGTCCGGGCCGACCGGCAATGCACCGTAAAGGATGATCCGTGAGTTGTCGGGATTATAGAACGGTTTATCCGGAACTGAAGTAATCGAAGATGTCTTCTAGCGCAGACGCCAAATCGGCCGCTTCAAAAGTAGAACTGGTTGACTTCTAAACATCGATCATCCCCGGCGCAAGGTCCGCGGGGAGCGGTGCGGGGCGGGTGCATTGGCTTTGGATTAGCACGTGCCTACCAGAATCTGACGATTCACCGAAGGCCAGCATTACATCCAAAACATGGGCTCCTAAAGATCCAGAACAGCGGTGTGGCCGGCCGCTGCGAATAGCCATCGCCATATCCGCGACGCCCATGCCGCGTCCGGTCCGGTGGGTGTGCACCAGCGGGATGATTTCCCAGTCCGCTTGCCCGGCCTTGCGTAATTCGATAGCATTCTCCTCATGAAAGGCGTTAGGGTCCGGGCATGAGAGCGAACCTTCGGAACCGTGAATTTCGAGGCAGGGCAAGTGGTGTGAAACTACATCGAAGCTCATGATCACCGTGGCGATCGCACCAGCCATAAAGTCCAGCGTGCCGGAATAATGGGTGGGCGTTTCCACCGGGATGATGGTGCCTTTCAAAGGCTCGCTGGTGATCGTGCGGGTGGGAAACGAGGTGCCGGCGGAGGCGCAGACCCTCTTGACCGGGCCCAGCAAGTCCACCAATGCGGTGAGATAGTATGGACCCATATCAAACAACGGGCCGCCGCCGTGCTGATAGTAGAACTCCGGGCTTGGGTGCCAATTTTCGTGCCCGCGGCAAACCATGAATGCGGTGGCAGCCACCGGGGTGCCGATGGCTCCAGAATCGATCAGGTGGCGGCAGGTTTGTAACCCGGCTCCTAGAAATGTATCAGGTGCCGTGCCAGCCCGCAGGCCGGACGCTTCGGCCAGCCGCAGGATTTCCAACGCTTCTTCCCGATTGGTGGCGAAAGGTTTTTCGCAATAGACATGTTTCCCGGCCCGCAAAGCGGCGAGGTTGATCGGCCCGTGGGCAATGGGGATTGTGAGATTGACGATCAGATCGATGTCAGGATCCGCCAGCAGTGCATCCACCGAGAGCGAGCGCGCCACGCCGTGCTCGGCAGCTTTTGCGGCGGCACGGGTGAGGTCAAGATCGGCGCAGGCATCGATCCGCAGCAGCTCCGGAAACTGTGAGATACCGGCGAAGTAGGCGTTGCTGATATTTCCGCAGCCGATGATGCCGACGCGGATGACAGGTTGTGTAATCATAAGTAAGGTAGGAAACGTGGAAGTTAAAAGATCGAAGAGTTGAACCGCAGATGAACAAGATAGACGCAGATGAAGAGGATTTCACCGCCAAGACGCCAAGGGAAGAGAGGAGCAATACTGTAAAAATAAGGAGGCGAGAACGATTTGTTAGATTGGTCCACACCTTATTCCTTGGTGCTCTTGGTGTCTTGGCGGTGGAAAATTTTTCATCATAATCCACACTTGAAATCCCTAGCCACGAGCTGCCCAGCGCATGCCTTGTAAGGCTAGTTCAAGTGAGGCCGGATGAGCGGTGAATTCTTCCGGCGCATGGCCGAGCGCCGAGTAGAAAACCCGGCCAGCGCCCCACTGCCGCACCCATGCCACCGGCATGGTGCAGGAATTTCCATCATATAGGTATTCCGCATCCGCAAGCACTTGGACTGCCGGATCGATGAGCATGTAGTATTGCTCCGACTGATAGGAGAATTCCTGCGGTAGGCCTTGGGTGATCGGGCTGGCGCAATCGCGCAGGCGCACGGTGTAGCTGCCCACATGCGGGTGGCCTACGAAGTGACCGCCGACCATCCATTCGTAATCATGGTTGCCACGGAAGGCATCGCCCATACCGCCGTGGATGCCGCCGAGGCCCACGCCGCCGCGCACGGTGTCTTGCAGGTTGCGGCTCTGGGCTTCCGTCAGAGTGCCCATGGTCCAGCACGGGCAAATGAGATTGAAGGTGGCGAGGCGGGCTGCATCATCGAGTATGGATAGCTCGGTGGCCAGCTCACAATCGAAGCCTGCGGGCGTGAGGGCATCCGAGAGGATTTGCGCGAACCGTTCCGGCTGGTGGCCATCCCAGCCACCTGCGATAAAAAGTGCTTTTTTCATTCTAGTGAGACAGTGGAGGTGGGAATGTTTGATAAATACTATAAACAAATTCTGCGGAAAAGTATATCAAGCGGAAGCTGCATGCCGATATAGAAATCACCAAACTCGCCATAGCGCGCGGTGACTTCATCAAAGCGCATCTCATGGACGATGGACTTGATATTGATGGTATCTTTAGCAAGCAGGGTCACGCCCCATTCATATTCGTCAAGACCGGTGGAGCCGGTGATGAGTTGGAGGATACGGCCAGAGTAGGTGCGGCCGACCTTGGCATGGCCGGCCATCAGTTTGCGGCGGGTTTCGTAATCCAGAGAATACCAGTTATCCGGCCCATTGCGGCGCTTGGACATTGGATAAAAACAAATCACCGGCCAATCCGGCAGCACCGGGTAGAGCCGATGTTGCAGGTAATGGGCCATGCGCTCGTCGAATTCCCTGAGCGCGGCTTCATACTCTGGCGTGCCTTCGCCGAGGGCTTTTTCAGCAATCAATGTCTCCGCCGCATATTGCTCGCGGGTGGTGGTGTATTCCGAGCCTTCAGTCTGCGAGAGGTAGGAATAAACCGGGCTGAGAATTTCCGGGCCGAGTGAGAGGCTGAGTTGCTTCTCATAACTATTTGCAATCTGCAGGTCCGGCGTGAGCAGCATGAAGCCAAGGTCCGCCTTGGGAGTAGCAATCGAAAATATCAAGAGATGGGTATCTGGCGTGGCTCGAATTTCCTGCACCAGCTCGGTGAGGCGGGTCTTGGCATAGCGTTTCTCCTCATCGCTGTATAGGGACCACTGGGCGTGATCCACATGATAGAACAAGTGCATGACGTGCCATCCTTCGCGGGGCACGAGTGGGGTGATTTCCTGAGCAGGCATATAATCTGTGGATCAGCGGAGATCTGTAGAGATATTGATTTCGAAAAATTTCTTAAAAGCCTCATTTGCTGCATTTACGGAAGCGGCCTCTTTCACGGTGATGGTCCATGGCTTGCTTTCGCCGGTGCGGTAGGCAGCGTGCATGCCCGCATCGTCAAATCCAGCGGTGGCTGGGATTTCAATAATTTCACCTGCGGAAACCGCACGGGTCTGGACATCGCCAATGGGTTCTCCATCTTGATTACGGAAAACGAATCGAAGGGCGCCGCTTCCACTACCGATAGTGAGCTTGATGGCCGGGATGAAGACGGTGCCGCGGCGGAAGGTATCGCGGTTGTCACCCGTGGCGATGGGAGGGCGCCAGTAAGTGGTGGCAGCCTTGATTTCGAGGCGCTCGCCTTTGATGGGGAAATCGTGCGCCATCACCCGCTCCGGCTCGCTGGGAAGACCATAGATTGAAGAAAACAGGAAGCCGCCGCCGCCCAGTATGAGCACGGCGAAGAGTGTGATGAGGCCGATCTTTTCGAGCTTCGACAACGAGACGAGCCGCTTCAAGGATGGCAAAGCATCCGGAGCAGGTACGGCGGCAGCGGGGATTGCGACTATGGGAAGTTCTTGGGCGGCAGGCCCGTGCACGGACTCGGACTCGGACTCGGACGCCGGTTTGGGTTCCGGCTGATGGTTGCGGATCTCATCCTTTGGTGGTGGAATTTCATCCTTTGGTGGTGGAATTTCATCTTTTGGAGTTGGGATCTCATCCTTTGGTGTTGGGATCTCATCCTTTGGTGTTGGGATCTCATCCTCTTCCCAATTGTCCAGATCATCGAATTCGATGCCCATCGTCGGCACTGCTTTGAGGATGGGACGGCCACCTGACGAGGGCTTGGTCCATACGGGTTTAATTTGTAACCGATCCACTTTTTCCAAGGGTTTCGATTCAGGTAGTACAGTCACATTGGGCAGGTCTTCCACCTCCAGCAGCCGGTGCAATGGTTCATCGTTATCTTCTGCGGGGAGCGCGAGTTTGGATTCCTCATCATCCAAAGACCAAAGATTCAATTCGGTATTTGTTTTTCCGAGATTTGCGAGGGTAGGCCGAGGCTTGAGCGGGATGCTTGATTCATCAGGCGAGGATGGAGGATCTTGGGGCATAACAGGGTGGAAGTGGTTTCTAATCGGCGGAAATGAAAATGACCAGTGCGAAAGCCAAATGCCAAAATCTGAAAAATCAAGTTGCATCTCACCCTGCCCGGGGCCATCCAAGTGCAACGAAATTTCCTGTAACCATGGCTGACCGCGAAGACAAAAATATCGAAAACACCCCTGGCAAGTTCTATGTGGACAGCCAGTGCATCGACTGCGACCTGTGCCGTGAGACTGCTCCGAGTAACTTCACCCGTGCCGAAGACGAAGGTTACTCCTATGTTTACAAACAGCCAGAGAATGACGAGGAGGCCGAGCAATGCCGCGAAGCCATGGACGGCTGCCCGGTAGAGGCCATCGGTGAAGACGGTGTGGAATAAGCACCTGCTAGTATGAGAAAAAAAACGCTGCCCAGCAGGATCCGCGAGGAAATTCTGCGGGAATGGCGCGGTGCTGGCGAGCCGGCAGACCTCAGCGCCGGGACTCATCGGGCGGCTGAGTTCATCTCCGCGATCTTGCGCGCTGCCGGAGCCGAAGATGGCCTCCACGAGGATGAGGTGAAAGCGGCTTGGAAGGATCTCGCCGGGGATTTCATCGCCCGCCATACCGAGCCTGTT
>Ga0105045_10005976_pt1 | contig 10762 bp, 8 predicted proteins | sample MAT02_FD_78089 | JGI IMG/M metagenome (GOLD analysis project Ga0105045, IMG submission 78089) | Freshwater microbial communities from Lake Fryxell liftoff mats and glacier meltwater in Antarctica - MAT-02 (megahit assembly) | ecosystem: Environmental > Aquatic > Freshwater > Ice > Liftoff... | reverse complement strand
GGAAAGTAGCTGAAGAATCAGAGGTTATTTCCTATGAAATTTCCAGAAAAAAGGAGTCTGATGGTGCGTATTCAAGGCTTACGGACATAGCCCAAAGTTCTGCTGGAACATATATTTGGGTGGATGATAATTTGTATAAAGACGGCGAGGGGATAGAAAATATCAGTTATAGATTGGCTGCAAACACATCAGCGGGTCCAAAATTTTTCTATGCAAATATACAACATAGCCCAACCGCAGTACAACGGTCATGGGGAAGCATAAAATCTATGTTTCGCTAAAAAACCTCTAAGGTTTCACAAACCTTAGCTGATCAACCCGATTTCTTTGCTCTATTTTTACCTGATAAATTCCAGGAGCCAGATCAGCTACATTAAGTTGAGCTTTACCTGAAGTTGGAAAGAAAAGATTTTCTTTCACAAGTTTTCCCTGAACATTTGAAATTTGAATCTTAACAGCTTGATTGCCTGCTTCTAAATTATCAATGTAAGTGATTTCCAAACCTGGATTAGGAAAAATCTTAGGCGTTTTAAAATTAAACTGGTCTTTATCAGAGGTAATAATTGCATTAATAGGAACCTTTATTGAAGCAAATCCAGGAGCATCAGTGTCAAATACCAAAGTATCAAGACCAGCTACCCAAGGTTGAAGTGTAAAGCCTATGGTTTTGGCTTCATTATATCCCAATGTGAAATTCTGATTTGAATTGTTCAAAAATATTGGGCTATTTAAAGTGAATCTTACGTTTGAAATTTTGATTTTTTTATTACCTTCATTCCATACCACAAGGTTTCTTGTTAATCCAGGAGCTCCATCGTGCACAAAAGATTGACTTGAAATTCCAATTTTCTGAACTGAATCAGAAATCGAAACACCAATTAAGTTTTTTATTCGGTTTGCAAATTGTGGATAGTCAATAAATGGATTTCGATTGTTTTGTTCAGCAAAAATCATTGCATTTCTTAATGTATCCTTTGGTTTTGGAAGAAAAGTAACATTCCAGGCCCTAAAAACACTATCCTGTTTCTTAGATGCATAAAAATTTTGATAATCCTGATATCTCAATACAAAATACATCATCGACCTGGCACAATTTCCTTTATGGCTATCCTGTGGTTCATACACACCACCACCTCTCTTCGAAGGTGCATTAATGGCTATAGCATCAATTGGCGCTTTGGCTATCCCAAAAGGTAAATTTCCCCGGCTGTTATTGGCATCTTCATCGGTAGAAAATAAGTGGTGGATATCCGATCGCATAGGTAAACCCTGGCCAAAAAAACCTTGCGGAAAAGTATGCTCACAATTAAAATTATTGCTGTTTGCGCCTGCCCTACTGTTAAATCTTGCCTTCCTGTTTGTGTAAACACAAGTAACAGAATCATTTTTATTGTCAATGGAGGCATACATTTTATCCCTGGCTACATCATAGGAAATAGAAGCCACATTCTGAACCAGTTTGACTTTAAGTGCCTGTTTTAGCGTTTCTTCAGAAAGATTTTGGGTTGAATTGTAATACGCTTTTCTATATTTTCCCTGGCAACTCAGTTTTATAAAAGCATCACTTAACCTATAGTTATTTGTAGATCTAATAATCAGATTGGATGGATTGGCTGTATTGTGGGCAATATTGCAATACACAATTACAGATTTAGTTCCATTAGCAGGAAGTGTTAATAAAGTGTCCTTCACCCAATATGGATTACTTTTAAAAACCCTGAAAGGTTGAAGGATTTGAATAATAACCTCTTCATTATCTGTGTTTGTAATAGTAAAACTGAGGCTGTCAATTTGTTTTTCATTTAAAATTGGAAAATTCAATTCCAAAGGAGAAACAATAAGTAACTGGCTGTAAGCAGAAAAACAATAGAAGTACAGAAATGTAAGAAGACTGAGTAAATAATTTTTCATTATATTATATGATGCAAGTTGCAAAGAAAAGATAAAAAAAAGCTTAGTCTTCGGTTTTCAAAACTTTAATAATCGACATCAAATCGAAAATCCCTTTTTATATACTTACATTTATTGCTTATATTTTTCATGCTTTTTAGTGGACTATGCACTTGATTTCGAATTGGTTCACTTAATTTGCATTTCAATTTTAATTTGAAAAACAAATCACTAATAAAAATGAAAAAATTACTTTTTGTAGGTCTGGCTTTTATTGCTTTTTCCTGCGGTTCTGTAGAAAGCTCAAAAGAGTACAAAGAACTTCAATCTAAATACGATTCTGTTCTGGCTGTTAGCTCAGGAAAGTCCGGAGAAAATGCGGAGTTGACCAAAATGATTGAAGAAATTGAATCTAATCTTGATTCAGTTGCCAAAGATCAAATGGTTGTAAGTGAGCTAAATAAAGAAGGCTATAGCAATCAAAAGGAAAAAATAGACGCCATGATAGCTGGAATAAACAGCTACATGGAGCAAAATAAATCTAAGATGGAAGCCCTTGAGAAAAAGGCTAAAAAATCTGGAAAAGCAAATACTGGTCTTCAAAAAATGATTGCTACCCTCAAAAAGCAAATCACAGAAAAGGAAGGACAAATTGTTGAAATGCAAGCTACCATTCAAGGTTTAGAAGTTAAAGTTGGCGAACTAAACCAAACAGTAGCAACTAAGGATCAAGAGATTGCAATCAAGAACGATGAGCTCTCCAAAAAGGAAAATGAACTGGTTGAACGTCAAAAAACAATCGAATCAAAGGAAACAGAACTTACTACAGGTTATTTCACTTTTGGAACAAGAAAAGAACTTGCTGATCAGGGTGTAATAAAAAGGGAAGGCAATTTCCTTGGAAAGATTTCTAAGATTTCTGAAAAGCTGGATAATTCCAAATTCAAAAAGATCAACATTAAGTCTTTAACCGAAATTAAACTTGGTTTGATAAAGAAGAAAAAGGTTATTTCTGCGCATCCTGAAAATTCATATTATTTTACCACTTCTGGTGATGAGGTGTTTCTGAAAATTTCTGACTACAGTAAATTCTGGAGCTTGACAAAGTATTTGGTTGTAGAAATAGATTAGTAATTTTTTAATATTCGAAAAGCCCTGTATTGGAAACATTACAGGGCTTTTTTATTTTTTTGCTAGATATTTCTTCAAAACTTTATAAATATTTGTCTCATACTTTGCAGGATTCAAGTCATAAATGCAACATAATTTTCAAATATATCCAAAGGAGATTTAAATTGTAAATCAAATTATAGTACTTGCAAGTCAATGTTTATAAAACAAAAAAAACTAAGGAAACAAGAGGCTTTACCTATGTCAGAGGCCATTACCAATTGGCTAAAGTCCAATCATTTAGAAGAAAAATTGCTTATTTCTAGAATAAATGCTGAATGGGAGTTAATGGTAGGTCCTGTAATTGCAAAGCATACCAGGAGTATTCGGGTCGTCAATAAAGTTTTGCAGATAATGGTAGATAATGCACCGCTCCGGCAGCAATTAACTTATTCCAAAACCCAATTGATTAAGTTGGTTAATGAAAAAGCGGGCAGGCAATTGGTCATCGATTGTTTTATTTTATAAGTGTTTTCTATTTCAAAAATAGACCACTTATCATGAATATTAAACAGATTCCAACCTTTTACTTCTGACCATAGTTATAAGCTTATGCGAATGAAAAGCCTGACCACATCCAGGGGAAATCCTTATATCACCATTGTTTGGTTGAGCATTTTGGGCTCTGCACTTTTGTTTTTGTTCTTAGTTTTTATTCTTTTTTTTCGGGCAGGAAGTTCAGATTGGGCTCCTATTTCGCTTCCAGTTGTTTTTTTCTATAGTTCCATTGTTATAGGATTAAGTTCCTGCTCATTGCAACTAGCCAAAAATAGTTTTAATAGTGAATATTACAATAATTTTTTTTCCTGGCTTGTAGTTACGCTTGTTTTAGCCATTTCCTTTTGCCTTTTGCAATTTAGTGGCTGGAATACCCTTGTAAAAGCCGGAATCAATTTTCAGAATATAGGTGGGGCGTTTATTTATATAATAACAGGTTTACACCTCCTCCATTTATTTATTGGTCTTATCGGCCTTGGCTGGCTCTTAATTGATTCTTATAAAAACCGACGTTATGTTGATGGATTTATTGTAAGTCTTAATCCATCTAAAATTGCCCTACTAAAAATGGTTACTATTTTCTGGCATTTTTTAGGTGCACTTTGGTTAATATTGTTTTTTGTTCTTTTCCTCAGATATTAGTTTGATAATGCAAGATCTAAGTTTTGAATAAGAAATCTTTGTGAAAACTACCCGTTATATTGATTCATAGCAGTTTGTACACCTCTTGTGCAAAAACATAGTACTGCATCTGCGGCTTTTTCTATCCAAATTTCCTTTTTTTCAGCGTCAGAGTTCGGAAATTTTCCTAAAACATAAGACACTTGTTCCCCTTTCATAAAATCAGAACCAATTCCCATTCTCATTCTTGCATAATCCTGACTTTTAAGCTTTTCTTCAATATCAGAAAGCCCGTTGTGGCCGCCCGATGAACCCTTGGTTTTGATCCTTATTGTTGCAAAGGGCAATGCCAGATCATCAGTTATGACCAATATTTCAGTTATGGTGGCATCTGCTTTAGTCATCCATAACCGAACTGCATCTCCTGATAGATTCATAAAGGTGGTGGGCTTAATCAAATATACCGTTTTTCCTGAAATTTGAAATTTGGCTATTTGAGCCAATCTATCATTGCCGAAGGCAACATTTTTTCTGCTGGCAACCTTATTAACTACTTCAAAACCAATATTATGACGCGTTTCATCGTACTTTTCACCAATATTGCCAAGTCCTACAATTAAAATAGACATTATAAAATTCTCCTATTTTTTAAAACTAGAAATGTTAATATTTTACTAAATTCCTTTTCATTAAAAAAGGGAGCTTGTTGGCTCCCTTTGTTTGAATAGATAACTACATATTATTTTGCACCAGATGCAATCATTTGCTCTAATCGAGCTTTGAATTTCTTGGCATCTGCCGATTCCTGACTATCATAATACTTTCGAATAATCTGGTCATAAGAATTGACAGCATCCGCATAATTTTTCTGAAGTTCCTGAACCAAGGCAGCCTTTAAAAGGTATCTTGGTGAAAAGAATTTGTTAGGTGCATGCAAAGCTGCTTTTTTGTAATACTCAAGTGCATGATCCAGGTCATTTAATTCGAGATAAGCATCACCTATGAGACAATTAGCTCGTGGTGCAATCAAAATATCATCAGAGCTAAAGTTCTTTAGATTGTCAATCGCATCCTGAAACTTACCTTGCTTTAAATAAATGCTACCAATGTAATAGCTAGCCATCTTTCCAGCTTTTGTAGAACCATATTCATCAGCAATATTTATGAAACCCAGATTATTTCCATCACCGTTCAAAGCTTTTTTCAAAGAATCGGCTTCAAAATAATAGACAGCTGAAAACATTTGTCCCTGCGCTTCCTGATCTTGCGTACTGGACCAATAACGGTATCCAAAAAAACCTGCAATAAGTAGGGCTATAACGCCTGCTATTATACCTAATTGTTTTGAGTTTTGCTCAATATAGTGTTCAAAGCTGGTGAGCCTTTCTACGATTACTTCCGGATTTTCAAGGGCTGATTCTTTTTCAACCACTTTATCTTTAATTTCACTCATTTTGTATTAATCAATAATATATGGGTAATTTGGTTCTGCATATACATCTTTAAACCTCATCCACAGATGGATATGGAGATTCTTCTGCAAATGTAACAGAAGCATTTATAACTTCTTTTATTTTACTCTCCAGAGCTTCGATATCAGCTTCAGTTGACCAGCCATTTTCCAAAAGAACTTCGCGAACGTGTTCTATTGGATCCTGATTCTTGTAGTCTTCCAGTTCGTCTTTTGTTCTGTACTTTGCAGGATCAGACATGGAATGCCCTTTATATCTATAAGTTCGTAACTCAAGAAGAGTTGGCCCTTCACCTTTTCTTGCTCTTTCTGCAGCTTGGAAAAAAGCATCATGAACATCTTCCGGGCTCATTCCATTTATAGGTTCTGAAGGCATATCAAATGCTGATCCAAGCTTATAAAGTTCAGTCACATTCGACGTTCTTTCAACAGAAGTTCCCATGGCATATCCATTATTTTCAATTACGAAAACAACAGGTAGTTTCCAGGTCATTGCCATGTTAAGTGCTTCATGAAAAGCACCTTGCCTGACAGCTCCGTCTCCCATGTAGCAAAAACATACATTTCCCGTTTTGTTATATTTTTCAGAGAATGCAATGCCGGCACCCATTGGTATCTGCGCACCAACTATACCATGACCTCCCATGAAATGTACATCTTTATCAAAAAAGTGCATAGAGCCTCCTTTCCCTTTTGAGCAACCAGTTGCTTTTGCAAACAGTTCAGCCATAAGTGCATTTGGGTTTGAGCCCAAAGCAATTGGAAGTGCATGATCACGATAAGCAGTAATCCACTTGTCCCCTTTTATAGCCGCAGAAACTGCACCAGAAGCACAAGCCTCCTGACCGATATATAGGTGACAGAATCCTTTAATCTTCTGTTGACCATAAAGTTGACCCGCCTTTTCTTCGAATCGGCGCATCAAAAGCATATTTTCAAACCAAAATTGGTAGCGCTCCTTTGAATGCTTTAGATTGGTTTTTACTCCGTTTTCTGATGATTTGGCTTTTACTTTCTCCATGAAAAAAAACTCTGTATTAAGCTTGACCCATTGTGCCTCCAAAATTGAAAGGCATTTTAGGCATGTCGCTCATATCTTTAATGTCACCAAATGAATCCTGATATCTTTCTACATTGTCTTTTAGAGCCTGAAGAAATCGAACAGCATGTTCAGGTGTCATTATAATTCTTGATTTAACTTTTGCCTTTGGTACACCTGGCATCATACGTATAAAGTCAATCACAAATTCAGAATTTGAATGTGCGATCATGGCAAGGTTGGAATAAATTCCTTCTGCCATATCTTCGGAGAGCTCAATATTAATTTGATTGCCTTGATCCTGATTTTCCATTAATCAATACTTATGCAAGTGAGGTTTCTCTTTTTGATTTTTTGTAAGAAGTTGGACCGCCTGTATTTTGATTTGCACTTTCAGCTATTTGCGAAAGGGTCTCATATTCGGCTTTTGATCCTACAATTATTGGATCGTAATCTCTCATTCCTGTTCCAGCTGGAATCAAGTGTCCAACAATAACATTTTCTTTTAGACCAAGTAAGCTATCAGCTTTACCTCTGATTGATGCTTCGCTTAACACTTTGGTTGTTTCCTGGAATGATGCAGCAGAAATAAAGCTCTCAGTTCCTAATGAAGCTTGAGTTATACCCATTAATATTGGTCTTGATGTAGCAGCTTCTGCCTCACGAACCTCAACTAATTTGGCATCTCTTCTTCTCAAACTGGAATTTTCATCTCTCAATTTCTTGGTAGAAACGATTTGTCCTGGTTTCAGATTTAATGAATCGCCCGCTTCAGTTACCACTTTGGCACCCATTATTTCGTCATTTTCTCTACGGAAAGTAAATTTATCTACAGATTGACCTGGTAAGAAGTTTGTATCTCCCGGTTCTGTGATTTCTACCTTTTGCATCATTTGCCTTACGATAATCTCAATGTGTTTATCATTGATTTTAACACCTTGCAAACGATATACTTCCTGAATTTCATTAACCAAATATTCCTGAACAGCTGTTGGACCTTTGATTGCCAGAATATCAGAAGGGGTAATTGCACCATCTGATAATGCCATACCTGCTTTTACATAGTCACCATCCTGAACCAAAATATGCTTAGAAAGAGGCACCATATATTTTTTCCTAACTCCATCTCTGGATTCAATAAAAATTTCTCTGTTTCCTCTTTTAATACCACCATACGAAACAATACCATCTATTTCAGAAACTACTGCTGGATTTGAAGGATTCCTGGCTTCGAAAAGTTCAGTAACTCTTGGCAAACCACCTGTAATATCTCTTGTCTTACCACCAGATCTTGGGATTTTGCCCATAACCTGACCAGCTTTTATTTTTTGTCCATTTTCAACTACAAGGTGAGCACCTACAGGTAGATTAAATGTTTTTGTATCTGCTTTTCCTGAAACGATAATGGCAGGATTTTTTGCTTTATCTTTTGTTTCAGTAATTACTTTTTCTCTGTGACCAGTCTGCTCGTCATATTCTTCTCTGAAAGTGATTCCTTCTTCAATAGATTCGAATTCAACTTTTCCATCTATATCAGTGAGGATTACAGCATTATATGGATCCCAATAGCAAAGTTCTTGTCCTTTTGTGACTTTATCGCCAGATTTTATCTTTAGGAATGAACCATAAGGGATATTAGCTTGCATAAGCACTTTTTCAGAATTTAACTGTCCTACAGGAACTAATCGCATTTCACCAGTTCTTCCAATTACTACATCAACAGGCTCACCATCGTTTGTGGTCGTTGCCAATGTTCTAACCTCATCAAATAGGATAACACCATCTTGCTTTGACTTTATGGTTGATTCTACTGCAATATTCGAAGCAGTACCACCAACGTGGAAAGTTCTTAAGGTAAGCTGAGTTCCAGGTTCTCCAATTGATTGAGCAGCAATTACGCCAGCTGCTTCACCTCTTTGAACCATGCGACCTGTAGCCAGATTTCGACCATAACACATTCCGCAAATCCCTCTTTTGGTTTCGCAGGTCAACACAGAACGGATTTCTATTTCTTCTATTCCACAATCGTCAAGATCTTTTGCTGCCTCGTCAGAAATTAACTGATTGTTGCTAACAATTAAATCGCCTGTAACTGTATGGAAAACATCATGCACTGAAACTCTACCTACTATTCGTTCTGAAAGAGGCTCAACAATTTCCTCATTTTCTTTCAATGCGGAAACTGTAATACCTCTTAAAGTACCGCAATCAGCCTCATTTACAACAAGATCCTGAGCAACATCATGCAAACGACGTGTTAAATAACCAGCATCTGCTGTTTTCAATGCAGTATCTGCAAGACCTTTTCTTGCACCGTGTGTAGAAATAAAATACTCCAATACATCCAGGCCTTCTTTAAAGTTTGAAAGAATAGGGTTTTCGATAATCTCACCTACAGAGCCTTGAAGATTTTTCTGAGGTTTTGCCATAAGCCCCCTCATTCCACCTAGCTGACGAATTTGCTCTCTTGAACCTCTTGCTCCTGAGTGCATCATCATATAGATGCTATTGAAACCTTGGTTGTCGTTTTCCAATTGACGCATCAAAGTTTCTGTTATCTGAGAGTTTACTCTTGTCCAGATATCAATAACCTGATTATATCTTTCATTATCTGTGATCAGACCCATTAAGTAGTTAGACCACACATCTTTCACATCTTCTTTTGCACCTGCTACCAATGCATCTTTTTCATCTGGAATTTTAATATCATCCAAACCTATAGAAAGACCGCCTTTGAATGCTATTTTGAAACCTAATTCTTTAATTTCATCTAAAAATTTAGCAGTTCTTTTTACCCCACATTGCTTGTAAACGTCGGATATAATTTTTTGAAGTTTCTTTTTGGTAAGAAGTTCATTAATAAAACCAACTTCCTCTGGTACACATAGATTAAAAAGAACAAGGCCAGAAACAGTTTCAATTATTTTTGATTCAAGTTCTCCCTGCGCATTTTTAACATTCGTTTTTACTTTAATGTAGGCATGTTTATTTAGTTTTCCTTCATTTAAAGCAATTACTACCTCCTCTAGTGAATAGAAAGTTCTTCCTTCGCCCAATACAGACTCTTCAGGTGTACTTCTTCTTCCTTTTGTAATGTAATAAAGACCCAAAACCATGTCTTGTGAAGGTACAGTAATAGGCGCTCCATTTGCCGGATTCAAAATATTGTGTGAAGCCAACATCAAAAGCGATGCTTCTAATACTGCTTCATGTCCCAATGGAACGTGAACCGCCATTTGGTCACCGTCAAAGTCAGCGTTGAATGCAGTACATACAAGTGGATGTAACTGTATCGCTTTTCCTTCAATCAGTTTTGGTTGGAATGCTTGAATACCAAGTCTGTGTAGTGTTGGAGCCCTGTTTAACAATACAGGATGGCCTTTTAATACATTTTCAAGGATGTCCCAAACTACAGGATCTTTACGATCTACAATCTTCTTTGCTGATTTAACTGTCTTAACAATACCTCTTTCTATCAGTTTTCTGATAATAAATGGTTTGAAAAGTTCTGCGGCCATTTCTTTTGGAAGACCACACTCATGCAATTTCAACTCAGGACCTACTACGATTACAGATCGACCAGAATAATCAACCCTTTTACCCAATAGATTTTGACGGAATCGACCTTGCTTACCCTTCAACATATCTGAAAGTGACTTCAAAGCTCTGTTTCCTTCGGCTCTTACTGCATTTACTTTTCTTGAATTGTCAAACAAGGAATCAACAGCTTCCTGAAGCATACGTTTTTCATTTCGTAAGATTACTTCTGGAGCTTTAATTTCTATAAGTCTTTTTAGACGGTTATTTCTAATAATAACCCTTCTGTATAAATCATTTAAGTCGGAAGTGGCAAAACGACCACCATCCAATGGTACAAGCGGACGAAGTTCTGGAGGAATTACCGGAACCATTTTAATAATCATCCACTCCGGCCTGTTTTCTATTCGGGTCCTTGCATCTCTAAAAGCTTCTACGACTTTCAACCTTTTTAAAGCTTCTGCTTTTCTTTGTTGAGATGTATCGTTTGCAGCAGCGTGACGAAGACTGTATGATAAATCATCAAGTTCTAATCT
>Ga0105045_10005975_pt1 | contig 10762 bp, 11 predicted proteins | sample MAT02_FD_78089 | JGI IMG/M metagenome (GOLD analysis project Ga0105045, IMG submission 78089) | Freshwater microbial communities from Lake Fryxell liftoff mats and glacier meltwater in Antarctica - MAT-02 (megahit assembly) | ecosystem: Environmental > Aquatic > Freshwater > Ice > Liftoff... | reverse complement strand
GGTCTTCAGATCGCGGTCGTGGTCGACGAGTTCGGCAGCTTTGACGGCATCGTCACGCTTGAGGACCTGATCGAGGAGATCGTCGGCGAAGTCCGTGACGAGCACGACCCCCGCGAGGATCCGGTCCGGAAGGTAGGCGACGGTATCTGGGGGCTTTCCGGCCTTCTTCGCCCCGACGAGGTGGCCGACTACACACATGTAGAGCTGCCCGAGGACGAGGATTACGAGACCGTCGCAGGCCTGATCGTCTTCGAGCTTGGCCGGGTTCCCGGGCAGGGCGACTCGGTGACCGTTGAGGCGGTTGATGACGAAGGCATCAAACTTGACGCCGAGCTGACCGTTCTGACTATGGACCAGCTCCGGGTCGACCGGGTCCGGCTCAAAATCCGTCCGGCCGGGACCGGGGAGGAGGAGGGCCAGTGAGTACCGGCTGGACGATCGTCATTTCGATCATCCTGCTCGGCCTGAACGCCTTCTTCGTCGGCGCAGAGTTCGCTTTGATCTCGGCCCGCCGCTCGGTGATCGAGCCGATCGCCGAGAGTGGGGGCAGGATGGCCGGGATCACGCTTCGCTCGATGGAGAACGTGTCGCTGATGATGGCCGCCGCCCAGCTCGGCATCACCCTCTGCACTCTGGGCCTCGGCGCGCTGGCGAAGCCGGCCGTCTCGCACGCGGTCGAAGGCCCGCTGGACGCGATCGGTGCGCCCCAGGCGCTGGTCTATCCGATCGCGCTCCTCTTCGCCCTCTTACTGGTCGGATCGCTCCACGTCATCCTCGGTGAGATGGTCCCGAAGAACATCGCCCTTGCCCGGCCGGACCGTTCGGCACTGATCCTCGCCCCGCCGCTCAGGGCGACCGCATTTCTGCTCTATCCGGCAATCGGCTCGCTGAACTGGGTTGCCAATGCGATCCTCAGGCTGCTCGGGGTCGATCCGAAGAACGAGGTCGCCAGCGCCTTCACCCGGGACGAAGTCGCCGGACTGGTCGAGGAGTCGCGACGGGAGGGCTTTCTGGACCCTCACGAGAGCAAGCTGCTGGCCGGCGCCCTCGAGTTCGACGAGCGCAACGCAAGCTCCGTTCTGTTGCCGCTAGAAGAGATCGAGACGGTGCCGGTCACGGTCACCCCGGCCGAGGTCGAGGGGGTCGCGGCCCGGACCGGCTTCTCCCGCTTCCCGGTCTCCCGCGACGGTGAGATGATCGGCTACCTGCACCTCAAGGACGCACTCGAGTTCAAAGACCGCCACCGCAACCGCCCGATCGCCGAGTCCTGGGTGCGCCCGCTGCCGACGGTCAGGTCAACCGCTCCGCTGCGCTCGGTCCTCGAGACGATGCAGGGCTCCGGCGCCCACCTCGCCCGGGTGATCAGCCCCGACGGGCAGGTTCAGGGAGTGGTCGCCCTCGAAGACGTGCTTGAAGAGCTGGTCGGCGAGATCCGTGACGCAACACGACGAGAGCAGACGCCATGAGCAAGCAGTTGATCGAGCAGTTCTACGGGGCCTTTGCGGCCGGTGATACGGACGGGATGGAGCGCTGCTACCACCCGGAAGTGAAGTTCTCGGATCCGGTCTTTACCGATCTCCGTGGTCCCGACGCCATGAGGATGTGGCGCATGCTCCTGGAACGCTCCGACGACCTCGAGATTGAGCTGGGCGAGCGTTCCGCACAGGGCCAGAAGGGCACGGCCCACTGGACTGCGCGCTACACCTTCTCCCGGACCGGTCGCCACGTCACCAACGAGATCGACGCCGCCTTCGGATTCGAAGACGGCCTGATCGCCACGCATCAGGATTCGTTCGATTTCTGGAGGTGGTCCCGGATGGCGCTCGGCGCCCCCGGTCTGCTGCTCGGCTGGAGTCCGGGCCTGAAGAAAAAGGTCCGGGCCCAGTCGGCCCTGATGCTGGCCGCGTCAGACTGAGCCGGTTTGGCCGGCTCAGCGCAAGCCGAAACGGCGCGCCTCTCCTGCCTGAGGCCCTCACCGCAGTCCGCTTCCGAGTACCGGCAGCTTTTCATCGACCCCGAAGTGGCGCGGTGGCTCAGCCCTCCGCCCCGGGAACCCTTCGGGGACGCGGATGCGGATCGGATCCTCAAGCACGATCTTCGCCACTGGGAGATTTACGGATTCGGCCCGTGGGCGCTCCATTCGCGAGACGACGGCGGTTTCGTCGGACGTGCGGGCCTGGTTTGGACGAGGATCGAGCGCCGGCCGATGGTCGAGCTCCCGTGGTCGGTGCTACCGGAACTCCAGCGACGCGGATTCGCCACCGAGGCGGCCCGTGCCGCACTCGGCGTGGCCCTCCGGCTCGGGCTCGGGCCGCTGGTCTCTTTGACCCTGCCCGGCAACCGCGCATCCCGTGGAGTTATGGAAAAGGTCGGACTCACCTACGAGCGCGAAGTTCACCATGCCGGTTTGCCGCATGTGCTCTACAGCTTCGATCGTCGACACTTAACCAGCTAAGACGCTCGAGTGGCGGGTTTGATGTTTCGGGGGCCGGGGTACCAAGTGCGCATGCCACTATCACTGCTGTTAATCGTTATTGGGGCCATCCTGTCCATCCTGGGCGTGTTGCCCCCATTGGGCTACATCCTCGTGGTGGTCGGGCTGATCATTCTCGTCTACACGCTGGTTACCGGCAGAAACAGTTAGCTGCGCCCGGCGCCCGTCAGGCGGTTTCGTGACGGGCGCCGGGAACTGCCTCGGGCCGTGCTGCCGAGCGCCGCATCTACCTCAGGTTGCGGCGGTGGGACGGCCGCCGAATACCGCCGATCCGACCCGCACGATCGTCGAACCCTCCGCGATCGCCACCTCGAGGTCCCCGCTCATGCCCATCGAGAGCTCTTGCATCTCGACCCGGTCGAGGTTCAGATGTGCGACCTCGTCGCTCAGTTCCCTGAGTCGGCGGAGGCTGGGCCGCGCCAGCTCTACATCGTCGGTGAAGAGGCCGATCGTCATCAGACCGCGGACCTCCAACGCGTCGAAGCGGCTGAGCTCCCGCATGAAGCCCTTGAGCGCGTCGGGGGCCAGGCCGAACTTCGAGTCCTCGCCTGACGTATTGACCTGAAGCAGGACCTCGCGGGTCTCACCTTCGCGCTCAAGGCGGGCCTGAAGTTTCTTCGCCAATGAGAGCCGGTCCAGTGACTGGATACAGGAGACGTAGGGCACCAGCGCGTTGATCTTGTTCGACTGCAGGTGCCCGATGAAGTGGCGCTCGTATTCGAGGTCCCGCAGCGCTTCGAACTTCGGCCTGACTTCCTGAACCCGGTTCTCGCCGACCAGGCCGGCTCCGGCTTCGATCGCGACTCGCACCCGGTCCGGATCGACCGTCTTGGTGGCCAGCAGCAGCCGCACCTCTTCGCGGTCCCGACCTGCCGCCGCACAGGCGGCATCGATCCGATCGCTGACAGCGGCAAGGTTCGTCCGAATCGCGTCGTCGGCTCCGGTATCGGGACTCATTCGCCCCCCTGGCGCATCTCCGAGAATACGGCGGTCGCGGTATCGGGCTCGGCGTCGCGGCGCTCGTCAGCGATCACGTGGGAGACCGCGTTGATCAGAGCCAGGTGGGTGAATGCCTGGGGGAAGTTGCCGAGGTGGCGGTTGGTCTCCGGGTCGAGTTCCTCGGCAAACAGATTCAGTGAGCCGGCAGAGCTGAGCAGCCTTTCGCACAGCTTGCGCGCGGCCCCGGCTTCGCCGATCTCCGAAAGGGCGGAGACCATCCAGAACGAGCAGATCAGAAAGCTGCCCTCGCGGCCGTGGAGGCCGTCGTCGGTTTCCTCGGTGACGTAGCGCAGGATCATGCCGCGGTCGTCGAGTCCTTCCCGGACTGCGAGGACCGTCTTGCGGATGCGCTCGTCGTCGTGCGGCAGAAAGCGCACCAGCGGCATCAGCAGCACCGAGGCATCGAGCGCGTCGGTCTCGTAGTGCTGGCGGAAAACTCCGTCACGGCAGCCTTTCTCGATTATCTCGGCCTTGATCCGGTCGGCGGTCTCATTCCACGACGCGGCGACCTCGTCTCTGCCGTACTGCGCCGCGAGCCTCGCACCGCGGTCGACCGCGACCCAGATCATCAGCTTCGAGGAGACGTAATGCTTCGGCTCACCGCGCGCTTCCCAGATTCCCTGGTCGGGCTCCGGCCAGGCTTCGATAGCTGCGGTAACCAGGCGTGTTATGAGTCCGCGCGCTTCGTCAGAGATCTCCTCCTGGGCGAGAGCGAGCCGGTTGACGTAGATCGCGTCCATCAGCGCCCCCCAGACGTCGTGCTGGCGCTGGTCGTAGGCGCCGTTGCCGATCCGGACCGGCTTCGCACCTTCGTAGCCGCTGAGGTGGTCCAGGGTGCTCTCGGTCAGGTCATGTTCGCCGTTGATTCCGTACATGATCTGGAGGTTGCCGTCGGCCTCCATCGCCCGGGCCCGGACGAACTTCAGAAAGGCCTTCGCCTCTTCGTCGAAGCCGAGCGAGTGGAGCGACCACAGGGCGAAGGTCGAGTCGCGGATCCAGCTGTAGCGGTAGTCCCAGTTGCGCACCCCGCCGGGCGTTTCCGGCAGAGAGGTCGTGGCCGCGGCAAGCAGCGCGCCGGTCGGGGCGTAAGTCAGGCCCTTGAGCACCAGTGCCGAGCGCTGTAGGTGGATCCGCCACGGGTGGTCCGGAAACGAGCCCTGAGACAGCCACTGCCGCCAGAACTCGACCGTCTCGTCGACCCGCTCGCGCGCCTCGGGTGCGCTGCGAGTACGTGAGTCGATCCCGGGGCCCCAGCTCAGAGAACAGAAAGCGCTCTCGCCCTCCTTCAGCTTCAGGCTGCCTTCTGCGTTGCCCTGCCCGAGGGTCAGGTCGAGGTCGGTATTCAGCGCCAGCCGCATGCCGTCACCGCCCTCGGCGATCGCCTCGCCGAAGCCGCCCGCCGACCACAGTGCGGGGGACGCCCCGTACTCGAAGCGAGGCAGACATTCCATCTCGATCTCGGCCTCGCCGTCGATGCAGGTGGCGACGCGGACCAGCGAGCAGTCGGGCTCATTTGCGGTGCCGGGCTCGCCCTGCGAGTCGCGGCCGTTCCAGGCGGCGACGGTCAGAGCATCACGAACTACGACCCAGCCGCCGCCGGTCGACCACGTGGTTTCCAAAACCAGCGTGCCCGGCTCGTAACGTCGGCTGAGCGGCGCCGACTCGCCTTTCGGTCCGAATCGGAACCGACCCGCGCTGCGGTCGAGCAGCGCTCCGAAAGTGCTCGCAGAGTCGAATCGCGGCAAGCAGAGCCACTCGACCGCGCCGTCCGGTGCGACCAGTGCGCCGGTGTGGCAGTCCGAAAGGAAAGCGAAGCTTCCGATCGGGGGGAAGTGCGACTTGGTCAGGCTTTGCCTTCCGCCTCGTACTCGCGCAGGAAGCCCTCGAACAGTCTCCGGTGGCCCTGCTCATCGGCCAGGATCGTGATCACCATGTCTTCGGTGACCGGGTCCACGTCGGCGGCTTTCCTGATGATCTCGGTGTAGAAGGAGATGGAGCCGCTTTCGGCTTCGATCACGCCCTTGATCACGTGCACTATGTCGGACTGGTTCTCCGGAGGCTGCAGGAAGCTCTGCTCGGGCTTGAACTCCATCGAGCCGGGCACGACCCCGTAGAGCTCCTTGATCCGGTTGGCGAATTTCTGCGCGTGGCCGAGCTCCTCGACGATGTCCGTCCTGAGCGACTCGATGATCTCCTGGGCGCGGACGCCGTCAGGGTTGGTCGAGTTTGCGATGTAGCTCATCACGGTCTCGATTTCCATCCAGTAGGCCCTGGTCAGCATCTCGACGATTTCCTCGCGCGCCGCGGGATTGTCGCGGTCGAGGATTCCCTCTGAACTACCCATTGTTGCTCCTGTCCGTTTGCTTGAGCTCGATTGAAGCTGCTTCCAGTGGTCGTATCCGCCACGGCTGCTGGTCAAACCAACTTACCACCGGCGATCGTCCGCTCCCCGGGGCCGGAGACCGGGTGGCGATACCATGGGCAGCCGTGTTCGGTGACCTTCTCTTCCCGATTGCTTTCCTCAGTCCCACCGCGGTGGCGCTGCTTGAGCTGATTCCCTTGACGCTCGCCGTGGTTCTCTACTGGAACCGGGCGATGAAGCTGTCGTGGGCGGGACGGCCGGTCCCGGCCTGGCGCCAGGTCTGCTTCGGGACAGGACTCTTCCTCGCAACGTTCGTGCTGTTTAACCCCTGGGGCTTTCTGGCCGAGGAGCTGGTCATCTTTCACATGATCGAGCACCTGATCATCGGCGACATCGCCAGCCTGTTTCTGGTGCTCGGACTGACCCGTTCGATCCTTCAGCCGATCCTGGCGATCCCGCTGCTCGGCCGGCTCCAGGTGCTGACAAACCCGTTCGTCGCCTTCCCGTTGTGGGCGATCAACCTGTTCGTCTGGCACATCCCGATCCTCTACGACTCGGCCTACGGCGGGGCCGTCGTCCACGGTCTCGAGCACGCGATGTTCCTCGCCTTCGGCATGCTGATGTGGATGCCGGTCTTCGGGCCTCTGCCGATGCCGGCCTGGTTCAACGCCGGCTGGAAGATCGTCTACACCGGAGTGGTGCGCTTGACCGCGGCAATTCTCGGCAACATCCTGATGTGGACCCAGATAACGCTCTACCAGAACTACGCCGAGGGCCAGGCGAAGTGGGGAGTCAGCGCGATCCAGGATCAGAGTCTCGCCGGCGTGATCATGATGACCGAGGGCACCTTCCTGCTGATCGGCGTGATCGCCTACAGCTACTTCCAGTCGGCCGGCCAGAGCATGCGCAAGCAGGAGCTGCTCGACCTCGCCTACCTCCAGGGCTACAGCCTCGACGAGGCAAGGGCAGAGCGCGCTGTCAGGGCCGGCCACGGGGACCTGCTCGAAAAACGGATCCGTGCCGGCGGTGTCGAGCCGGCCGTCCAGGCCGTCCCGGCCGACAAAGTTGCTGAACCGGCTCCGTGAGGCGGGCGCCGCTTCGCGCCTGGCTGGTCACCGGCCCGGTCGGCAGGTTCAGCGGCTTCGTGCTCGAGTTCGCCGCCGCACTGTGGACGCTCTGGCGCGCCCGCCGCGCTCGGTGAGCGGCAGCCGGGTTCGGACGGCGAATCGCTAGGGTCAGGCGACCTTGAAGACCACTGTCGAAGAACTTGAGAACTCCCGTGCCCGGGTCGAGGCCGAGGTTTCGGCTGACGACGTGGGTGTCCAGATCCAGCGCGCAGCTCGCGGCCTCGCCCGCGACATGCGGCTGCCCGGCTTCCGCAAGGGCAAGGCGCCACCGTCGCTGGTCGTCCAGCGGCTCGGTTTCGCCAGCGTCTTCGAGCAGGCCCTGCAGGACGCACTGCCGGAGTGGTACCAGCGGGCTGTTTTCGAGTCCGGTGTAGTCCCGATCGGCGATCCCGAAGTTGAGGTGACGCAAGCCCCGTCTTCCGAAGGGGAGTCGCTCTCCTTCAAGTTCGAGGTCGGCGTCCGTCCGGTCGCCGAGCTCGGCGAGTACCTCGGTCTGGACGTCGAGAAGCCGTCCGAAGATGTGCCTGACGACGTGATCGACGTCGAGGTCGACCGCCTGCGAGAAGGCATGGCCAGCCTCGACCCGGTCGACCGCCCGGCTGAGGACGGCGATCACGTGCTGGTTGATTTCGTCGGCAGCCTCGACGACGTCGAGTTCGAGGGCGGCAGCGCCACCGACCACATGATCGAGGTCGGCTCCGGGCAGTTGATCGAGGGCTTCGAGGAGCAGATCATCGGCGCCGCCGCCGGCGACGAGGTCAAGGTCGAAGTCACCTTCCCCGAGGAGTACGGCGCGGCTGAGCTGGCCGGACAGGACGCGGTTTTCGTGGTCACGGTCAAGGAGGTCCGGGAGAAGAAGCTGCCCGAGATCGACGATGATTTTGCCGCCGAGGCTTCCGAGTTCGACACGCTCGAGGAACTGCGCTCCGACATCGCCGGCAAGCTCGGCGAGGGTGCCGAGCAGAGGATCGAGCAGGAGTTCCGCGTTTCTGCGGTCGACGCCGCCGTCGCTAACGCGACCGTCGAGCTGCCAGAGGAGATCGTCAAGGCCCGCGGCATGGAACGCTGGGAACGGGTCGAGCGGCAGATGGCCCAGCAGGGGATGAACCCCGACACCTACCTTCAGATGCAGGGTAAGACCCGCGAAGAAATTGTCGAGGAGTCGCTGCCGGACGCCGAGCAGGAGATCCGCCGCGAGGCGGTCCTGGTCGCGGTCGGGGAGGCCGAGGGGATCGAAGTCTCCGATGCGGAGATGGAAGAGGAGCTGGAGCACATGGCCAGCCACGAACGGACCAGCGCGGCGAAGCTGCTGGAGCGGCTCAAGCGGGACGGCCGTCACGAGATGATCGCCGCAGACATCCGGGTTCGCAAGGCGATCGACCGTATCGCCGAGACTGCGAAGCCGGTCGAGATGTCGGCTGAAGACACCAAAGAGAAGCTCTGGACCCCGGACGAACCGCGCTGAGCGGTGCCCGCCGGACTCTCTCTATAAACTCGCCGATATGAGCCCACTAGTCCCAATGGTTGTCGAGCAGACCTCGCGTGGCGAGCGTTCTTTCGACATCTACTCCCGCCTTCTCAACGAACGAATCATCTTCCTGGGGACCGGTGTCAGTGAAGAGATCGCCAACCTGATCGTCGCCCAGCTGCTCCATCTGGAGTCCGAGGATCCGGAGAAGGACATCAGCCTCTACGTCAACTCGCCGGGCGGATCGGTTTACGCCGGCCTCGCGATCTACGACACGATGCAGTTCATCAAGCCCGATGTCCAGACGATCTGCGTCGGCATCGCGATGAGCATGGGTGCACTGCTGCTGGCCGGCGGGGCCGAAGGCAAGCGCATGTCGCTGCCGAACTCGAAGATCCTGATCCACCAGGTTTCATCCGGATTCCAGGGTCAGGCGAGCGACATCGAGATCCACGCCAAAGAGATCCTCGACACGCGCGGCCGGCTGGACAAGATCCTCGCCAAGCACACCAAGCAGGACCTCGAGAAAATCACCCACGACACCGAGCGCGATTACTTCATGAGCTCGGAAGAGGCCAAGGATTACGGCATCGTCGACCGGGTCATCGAGCACCACTGATCCGCTTCAGCGCTCCATGAGGTTCGCCACGGCGCTGCTGATTGCGCTGCTTTCGGCCGCTGCGCTGGCGCCGTCGGGCTCTGCGGCCGGCGCTGAGCTTGATCGACTGGGCGGGACCGTAGTCCCGAAGGAGACGGTGCCGGACTCGAGTGACCCGCAGCGCATCATCTTCCGCTTCGCTGCCCGGCGGCCAGTTCGGGTGGAGATCCGGATCCGCCGGATCGGTGTTGGTGCTGGCGGGGGGCGCGTCGTCCGCCAGATCGTGACCGGGCCGCTTCGTCCCGGAGCCTGGCACCGGCGCGTCTGGAACGGACTGGATCGCCGCAGCCGGCTGGTCGCCGCGGGCCGCTACCTGGTCAGGGTGGGACCGCTTGGCGGTCGTCTTCACACGCTCCGGTCGGTCCGCCTGCACGGGCACACGTTCCCGGTAGACGGCCCGCACGGAGCCCGGGGGTGGATCGGCACCTTCGGCGCTCCGCGAACCGGCGGGCGCATCCACGAGGGCTTCGACGTGACCGCGGCCTGCGGCACACCGCTGGTCGCGGTCCGCTCCGGCACGGTGCTGAAGAGCGCCTCGGACCCGCCCCTGAAGGGCTACTACGTCGTGATTAAGGGCCGCTCGGAGCGCCGCACTTACCTCTACGCCCACCTGATCCGGCCGGCCCCGGTGCAGGCTGGTCAGAGGGTCAGGGCGGGGACCAGGATCGGCACGGTGGGGCAGACCGGAAACGCGGCCAGCACCCCCTGTCACCTCCACATCGAGGTCCGCAGCCGCGGCAGGCTGCTCGACCCTGAACCGCTGCTTTCCTCCTGGGACTGGTGAGCCCCGCCGCCCTGGCAGGCGAGGTCCAGTAAGCCGGCTTCCAATCGGGCAAGTTTCCTGTCAGCGGAAAGGCTATGGTCGGATAGACCGAACTGCGGTCCTTGAGAGTGTCTGGCCGTCCGGCCCCAGTCCAAACAGGAGGAACACTGAATGTCTACTGAAAGCGCCAGGTCGAGCAAGCTCGACATCGGCGGTGTATTCGAAGCAACCACCGAGATCTACAAAAAGTGCTTCGGCACCGTCTGGATCGTCGCCCTGATCCTGCTCATCCCTGCCGCGATCATCGTCGCCCTGCTCGGCAACGACGGGCTACTGGGACTTGTCGGATCGATCGTCAACCTCGTTGCAACTGCCTGGCTGCTCGGCTCGATCATCCGGGTGGTCCAGGACGTCGAAGAAGACGGCCAGGTCGACTGGGGCGTGGGTGACGTACTCGGCTCTGTAACCGGCAAGCTGGTCGGAATAATCCTGCTGCAGATCGTGGTCAGCATTCTGGTCTTCATCGGCTTCATCTTCGTCATCATTCCCGGTGTGATCCTGTCCCTGATGTGGGCCGTGTCCATGCCGTCGCTGGTGGTCGAGGACAGGGGTGTGTTCGATTCGATGTCGCGCAGCTCCGAGCTGACCAAGAGCAACCGCATGCGCATCCTGGGTGTGGTTCTGGTCGTCCTCGCGATCTACGCAGTAGTCCTGTTTCTCGGCCTGCTGCTCACCGCAGCGATCCCGATCGTCGGGGTTATCGCCCTGGTCGTCCTGGGCGTTATCGCTTACCCCTACGTCGCGATTATCTCGACCGTCCTCTACTACCGACTCCGTGAGCTCAAGGATGGCGTCGTTGTCGCTGTCGAAGAGACCGTGATCGTCGAAGAG
>Ga0105045_10005974_pt1 | contig 10764 bp, 9 predicted proteins | sample MAT02_FD_78089 | JGI IMG/M metagenome (GOLD analysis project Ga0105045, IMG submission 78089) | Freshwater microbial communities from Lake Fryxell liftoff mats and glacier meltwater in Antarctica - MAT-02 (megahit assembly) | ecosystem: Environmental > Aquatic > Freshwater > Ice > Liftoff... | reverse complement strand
TCGAAGCTTGGTGAGCCCATAGTAGGGGCTATTATCCGATTAAATCAAAAAACTGTTTCAATCATTGATTCGGATGGCACGCAATGGAATGTGTCGCCGGAGTTATTGAGAAAGGTAGGGTAGGGATTTAAACCACAATATCAATTGCCTTTCGCTGTAAGGTGAAACACAAGATTTAAACCGCCACATCAACTGTCAGATAGCAACGTCAACTGCCTTTGGCATTGAGACGTTCCTGGCAAACCCCCTTTTAAAAAAACACCCATTAAAGGTGCCAAATTGGCTCTTTAACGGGTGTAAGCTTACATTGTATATTAAGGGGAGAACTGTAAATCTATTAACTATTTTGGTTTCACCTCTCCCGGTTTTGCTACTTTGGTTTTCTGGCTTTCGGCCAATTGCTTTCCACGGTTACCCACATTTTTGTCGTAGGTAATATTGGTTCCCTTAGTTCCCTTGTTCGGATTTTTTATGTCCGCCTTTGGATTCGGTTTTTTGCTCATTTTGTTTAAATTTTTTTTATTTAATTTATTGCTTACTCTACATGCTTTTCGGCTACCGCATTTTTTTGCTCAAAGGCTTAGGGTTTTATTAGTTTAGTATCTGTATAAAATATTGCTGCTTTTTTATTACATGTGTCATTACGGTGGAGTAAAAGGCCCGGATCAGCCTGCCTTGCTTTATGGTCAGGCATAAGTTGGGCATGTCCATGTCGTTTGGAAAGTTGAGTTTGTTCCTTAGGAGCCATTGGTATCGCGCAATGATGACGAGATTGTCTTTCAACTTTCGTTTTTTGGCGCAGCGTAGTGCGGAAGAGATGGCTTTTTCTTCGGGTACTACTTTGGATGCCTTTGTTTCGTGATTGGCCGAAACTTTGAATGATGTGGTTTCCATATAACAGATTTTTACATTGACCTAATGTTGTTTATCCTCATTGGAACATGCATGCCAGCAACGGCCCTGGCAATCGTGCCAGCAATCATTGTGGTGTCCCCTCAGCATTGGTTCGCCAAACTCCTCAGCATATAAGGTTTTTGTTTTTTCAAAAGCATTGATCAGATTTTGGTTGTCCTGCTCTCCCCGGAGGCCGAAGTAGGGGAAGTGGTGGAAGTATCCTCCAAAAACACTTTCGCTGTCTTTGTGGTAAGCCCGGGTATCGAGGATATGGTAGTGCCACATGGTATCTATTGCATCAGTAGGAACAATGGCGGCTTTCAAATACTTTTTGTTCAGGTGCAAAAAACGTTTGTATTCAATTTCTGCCTCATCGCATTCGTCTTTTGTCCATCCTTCCCCTTCGTCTGGGATGGCCATTTTCATTTTAACCATTTCAAGATTAATTGCAGCAATTTGGGGGTCAATACTTTTGTTGTAAATTAACCAGGAAATTCTTTCTACGCTGATGGGGGTTGGAACCGCAAAAGCTGTTTGGATTGTTGTTTTCATTTTTTTTGTTTTTTTGTGAATAATTATGCTTGTTTAAGAAAGCCAAAATCGGGTAAGCCATCTGCCAGCGCCTGCGGGAAATGCTTTGCGGCCATGAAGAATGCGGTGATTGTCGACAATCAAAAGATCGCCTTCACAAAGAAGAATTTCAAAGGGAATTGCGGCTTGCAGGTCTGCACTTAATTTTTTCAATGCCTGACTGATTTTTGGATCAAAAACCGTATTTACCAGCCACCGGGCGAAATAAACAGATTCAGGATTACCGGCTTCATCCAGCGTTAAAAGCGGTTGGAATGGCTTGTCGTTGTAAAATACTTTATGTGATTGAACGGTTACCTGCGAAAGCATACGCCGCATTTGCTCACTATACCTGCTGAGCAAAGAAAAACTGTCAATCAAAACAGACTCGCCACCTGTGGCTGACTGACTGTTGCATAGCCATGCAATATGCCGGGCTGCATAATGATCGGTATGAAAATCCATCCCTGCATTTGAACAAAGCAGGCGTGTACTTTGGGAATTTTCCCTGATTTGGGTGGTTTGAATAATAGTGCCCAACTCTTCCAGAATAAACTGGAAATTTTTGCTTTGAGGGTAGGCAATATGGACAAAGCCTTTTTGAGCAAGCTGCGCATGAAGCGCGGAAGTTGCAGATGTTGCAGATGTAGTTATCATTTGTGTTGCTTTTTAAAATTGACAACACAAACATCATAATCTTTTTATTTACCAACTAATTACAGGGAATTAAGAGCAGGTGCGGGGAATAAAAGCGGAATTTTGGGTAATATGAGCGGCTACCGATACAGTTTACGGAATGCAGGGCGGTAATCTTCTGAAATTTCAATAATAAATTCTTCTTCTTTTTTACTAGTATTTATGGCTTTTACCAAAATTTTATGCTCCTTCTGCCTGTAGTTGGCAATATTGTTTCGGTTAACAACCCTTTGCTTGTTGGCCCTTAAAAAAATGTCAGGGTCGAAGCCAAAATCACTTATGCGCTTAAAGCTAAAATTTACCAATACATCAGGTATGCGATCTGAAAAATAAATTTCCTTATTGTTGGAGGACTCCCCTTCTGATGACATAAAAACAATGCAATCGTTAGGTATAATTTGCCACCCTTGGCTTAAAAGTTTCAATCGCATGGTTTGCGATTTTTGAAGGGAACGTATCTCCTTTACAAACTTTTTCAATGTTTTCACAAGTGCATCCTGAACCAAGGGTTTACGCAAACGCATAACTGTAAAATCAAAGTTGGTATCCAAGTCTTCCAGTTCGGTATTAAACTCTCTTGTTTTTCCGCTGATAAACAATGACGGAAGTTTAAACTTACCTGCAATATCAAGCCCTGAAACTCTTTCCCCTCTCAAATCAATATCCAATAACAATGCTTCAGGTTGGTTGTGCTCCATTTTTTGATAAAACTCTATTGATGATTGGGCATAAAAAACAATATCAACCAACCCCGTTTCTTCAAGGCTCAATTTAATATCCTTTATTAGGAAAGTATCATCTTCCAACAAGGCAACTTTCAATTTATTCATGGCTTAAAGCAAAATTTTTAGGTAAGATGTATAAGCATTCCCATCTATGCCACTGCGAATTTTATATTTCCCGGGAACAAGCAGGTTCAGTCGTTTTCTCATATTAGAAAGACCAATACCGGAAGACCCGATAGGTTCTTCTTTTTTAATTTTATTCATCACCTTTATTTCAAATTTTTTATCATCGAGCACTAGCATTACCTGAAGAAATTCCGGATGTTGTAAATCCCCATGTTTAAAGGCGTTTTCTAAAAAATAGCCTGTGATGAGGTGAGGAATACATTTTTTCCGAAAAGCGGGTGCCAATTCATTTAGCCCGCTGTCATCTACCCGAATAGAATCCATCTGCATAATAAAAAGGCGGTTCATTGTGAGGTAGTTTTTCAAGTATTTTATTTCTTCTTCTACCGTTACAAAATCCTGGTTGCCGTAGTAAAGAATATATTCAAGCATTATACTCAATGCATCCATACCCCTGTTGAGATTATTGGATAGTGCCTTGAGATTGGCCAGTATATTGTTAATGGTATGCGGCTGCAATTGAAACTTTAAATCATCGGCTTCCATTATTGCATTATCGGCAAGCAGCAGGGTGTTTTCACGGATAATTTTATCGCGTTTCCCTTTTTCCTGCCGGTATTTGTACCAGGCATAGCCGTTGGATGCAACCAAAACGGCAATCAGGAAAATGAGTTCTTCATTGTTCTCCATTTTTTGGTTTTATTTAATCTAAGATATAATAACATTAAATTTTCTTTTTTTGAAAAGAAATAGGACTCAAATCTATCATCAGTTCATAAATATTTTTTCTTTCTTCTTCTGTAAACGAACTGCCGTCAATGGCATCTATCAATTCATCCTGACGAGGTTGTCCAAAAGTCAGCCTGTAAAGTGAAAGAACCTTTAGTAGCTCCTGATACTTTTTCTTGTCTCTACTTAAGGGATATAAAGGAACAATTCTTTCAATACCATCTTTTTTGTCCGATTCAGTATGCCAAAATGGAATCAAGTCGCAAGGGAAAGGGCTTAGTTCTTTTTCTTTTTCAGCCAATGTAAACAATTCATCCCAAACATTTTTTGCATCACTTAAGGCAAGTGACTGCTTGTATTTGGTGGCAATATTCTGACGAATGGCATAGCCTTTATAACGGTTAATTCTGCCTTCTCGTTGTTCAAAGTCTATAGGGTTAGATGGCAGGTTCCAATGAATGATTTTCTTACAATATAGATGAAAATCGAGTCCTTCCTGACCAATGGATGTGGTAGCTAATACAAAAGGCCTGAAAGGGGAGTTAAATGCCTGCCTGACATTAATTTGTCGACCTGCGCCTTTTGCGGTTTGAATTTTTTGGACTCCAAAATCCATGGCATAATGTGTCCTGATAAATCGTTTTGATTCTGTTTGATTTTTTACAGAATCTAAGAATGATTGCAGGCCGTCTACTTTTATTAAGGCCGATCTTATAGTTAGGTTGTCTTCAAAATATTCAGTAATTTTTTCAACGGACTTAATATTTTCGCAGTCCCTGAGTAAATAGATATATTCATCAAGCATTGCCTGCAAATTTCCTTGTTTGCAATAATCAAGTACCTGCTGCCAATAATCATTATTATCTGTAGTCAACCGCACAATCGCTATGCTTTCGGGCTTGTTAAACATAGAAATGAATGCCATTGAAACTATATAAGCGCTATCCAATTTAGATTTTTCACTTTCATCATAACTTGATAGAGCGCGATACATACATATAGCCGGAGATCCGATAATAAGATCAGCAAGATGGTTGGCAAGTTTTTTCTGGTCACCCTCTTGCAGTTTCCCAACAGGTAAAAGCCCCTTATTATTATACAGTTCCTGAAGCTGCTCAAAGTGCTTTGATTTTCCAGTAGATTCTGCCTGTGATCCTTCATCACTTTCTCCATCTACAGCAGTATTTGCATCGGGACGTATTCCATTCAGCCATTTGCTGATTTCATTGCTATCTCCGAGTTCCCTTTCCAGTATAAGGGGTGCGAGCCAATACCATTTTCTCCAATCACCCTCTCCAGTAGCAAATCGGTTGATATCTAGAGATTCCAGGATTTCTAAAATCTTGAGACTGATGCTCTTTTTTATTTCACTTAATCGATGATTCTTTTTAAGATGCACCTTTGGATCATATAATTTTGAGAGGTAGGGGGCGGGGAAAGTAAGCATGAAATTATTCATTTGCTGTGGTCCATCATCCTTCTTGTTTATCTTAAAAGTAAATTGCGGTTGTGGACTTCTTCTTTTTAGGAAATACTTTCTTTTTTCTGTTTGATTTTCCTTTTCAGAAATGGACTTTTTATTTCCTACCGATAGCCTTTCGGCTTCATATGAAACCAACGAAGCTACCATACGGGGAACCATTTTCCAGGAAGAAAAAATCAACGTTTTAGAAAAACCACGGCTATCCTTAAACGCGCCTTCACTTTCATAATAAGGTACCGACGGTGGAATCCACAAGTATTGCCACCCCTTTTCGTTTATGGACTTTTCAAGCAACAGCCGAATTTTTGCATTCGGCATTTTTTTATTATTTAATGGATTATAATTTTTTATATCATCCATATTTAACCAATTATGCCGATTTTTCATCAATAATTTCTCCAGATCGGCATCCCCGGTGATGAATTTTTTTAATCTTTCGCGATGAGCATAATTCTCAAGAAACGAAAAAGCAAATGGAGCTGATTTTACGTACTCTAAAGGAATCATTAATGATGTGTTGTGTTTTTCGTTGAGATGCACGGTTATTGCATCAAGTGCTCTGAAATCATCGATGTCTTCTTTTGTAACTTCAATCGTTGTCTCGTCCGGAAATACCATGCTATTCTTTTCTGCCGAAACCAGCAACCGTTCTGTGCGGCAAATAGCTTGCCTGTAATGCTTTTCAAGTTTTATTTTGTTTGAGAATGCCGCAGTAAATGATGCTTTCAGCGTTTCCGGGTGGCGTAGAAATCCAAAAAATGTTTTTCGGTCTTGCTTATAGTTTTCAGTATCCAACTGTTTCCCTAATAAAAATTCCAATACAATTTGAAAATCCTCATAATGAATTTCACCTGATTGCTCATCAAGGCTACTGGTATATGGCTTAAAGGGAGTGGCGGATAACATCAGAATTTTGGCTTTTGGCAGGGAGAAAATGTCCCTTGCCAAAAGCACAGCCTGGCTCAAATTCTCATCATTTTCTGCACTTGCATTGGCTATTAATTGCTTATACCGCTGAAATTCATCCAGTATGAAAATGTCGACATGTAGAAATTCAAGACAAACTTGTGATAGCCGAAATCGCAATGCACTAATCAGCTCCTTGCCAAATTCCATATAATATTTTAGGAAATTATTTTTTTGAATTGGAAGATCGCAAATGTATTTGAGTAAAGTGAACAAACTTATTTTACCCATTTTACTTACCTTCATTCTGCAATTGGGTAAATCATCGTCCTCAAGTGGTTCCTTTAGTTTCCTTTTGAATTTTATAAGAATCTCTTTTTTTATTTTACGGATTTTTATGTCATAATCCTTGTCAAAATACTCTGCATCCTGTATTTTCTTATCCCAGGTTTCTGTTTTTAATCTTCCCCCGCCAATTAAAATCCATTTTAATTTGTTTTTGGACGAAGCCAATACGGGATCCTGGTAAAGCAAGCGATATAATAGCACCCTTTCATCTGCCTTCCCAACATGGGTTTTGGTGTCAAACGAAGTGGCAGGTGTAAAAGCCTTGATCATAAAGGAGCCGGCTTCGGGTTTTCCGCCTTCATATGCAAGCGAGGTTACCCGATCATCGTCTGAAGAAAAATCAATAGAACCTGGATCGTCTGTAAAATTGAGCTTTTGAAGGTTTTGTGCGGCGAGCGCCTGATTGGAGCAGATGTAAACCACACTAAAATGGCTTTTGGGATCTTTTTCAATGGCAGCTGCATAAGCTTTGGCAATGATGCCTTTTGCAATGATGGTTTTACCCAATCCTACTTCATCGGCAATAAGCATCCGGTTTCTACCGACTGTATAAAACTGCTCATAAACATAGTCCATGGTAGCAACCTGAAAGTCTTTCAGGCCACTTAATGTATCATTTATTTTCTGCTTCATTTTCATTAAATTTTGTGGTGAAGGGTTTGAAGGCCTCCCAGAGTTTTTCAAATTCCATTCTTAATGGGTTCTGTTCATCGGGCATTACCTCCTCCCTTAGTTTTTTAACCAGGTAATTTACATCATCCAATCTTTTTGGATACCTGCTTGCTGCCACCATAAGCTTTTCAAAAAGTGGAATACCATTAAGGGAGTGGTAGTTTTTTGTTGCATCCAAGGGTCGCTTTCCATTGTTTTCATCAGGATTTTTATGGATTATTTCATTGTCCTCGCCTGTGAGCAGGAATGTCAGATACCGCAAAAACTTTTCGTCACTATCAATGATGCTTGAAAATATCCGATGCAGCCTGCTTTCGGGTAAGTCAATATCCATAGAAAGTAAAAAGTAGCAGCTTTGACCGTCAGGTGCCATTATGGTAAATGCAAGAAATGGACTTAACTGACTTTCGAGATAAGGACCGAAATGGTTAATAGTATGATCTTCGCCACTTATTAATTCAATTGGTTTCTTTTGCTCTTCTGCTACTGGCCTGAAAAATACCTTGCAATCAGATGGAAGATCAAATTGTGGCTGATCAAATATTATGGAAAGTGAATAGGCATTAGCCCCCTCCAAAGAAGTTAACTCCCCCTTTATTTTGAGCTGTGAAAGCTGATATCTTAATTTGCGAATACCTTCTTCAAAATTCGATTGCACCTTATTTGCCTGCTCATCAGTAGCACTAAATGGTTTAAATAAGGCTACACCGTTTTCGTGGTCAGCCGTGGTTAATGATTTGTATAGTTGTTGAGGGGTCCATGAATAAATTGAATTACCCGAAAGTTCAACTATAAATTCAATATTTCGCTCCTGTGCAGCGGCTGTGCAATTTGCTGACCCGATAAAAATATGGCTTTTGCCATTTTTGGTTGCCGAATAAAACTTGGCATGCAGGTTCTGCATACTTGGTTCTACATCTGTTTCAGAAAATATTTCCTGGTACTCTGCCATGGCTATTTCTTCTGAAAACTGATGGGGATTTGTTTCTTCCAATTCAGCAGATGACAGTTGATTCAGGCTGTTTGTAGTGCTGAATAGCCAAAATCGCTTCTTCGTTATGTCCCAATGTTCATTAATTGTTTTTGAATCCAGAAAAGGGGACATGATCAACAAGTCATCCCATTGGCCTTTTGTTATTGGGTTTGAATAATTTTTCCCAGCACTTTTAGATGAAGGAACTCCTATGGGCCAAAACTGCATTTTTTCGAAACCAGTTGGTGCTTTGAAAGAAACTTTTGATAGCAAGGTTAAGAAGTTTTCTGGTAGTTTTCTTTGGGTTATTGCTTCAAGGTCTTTAAAAAAGTCAATCAAAGGCCGGTTTGCTTCAACATCTTTTTCACCTACCCTGCCTGTGCTTGAAAATGCAATATCCCAACTCCTGTCGAAGGTAAGGTTTCGACTTGTTGTTATCATCCGGAATATGGTATCTCCTTCGGGATTGTCGAATCTTGCCAGCCAGATTTTTGGGTGAAAGGAGGCATTATATTTTGGCATATTCACGGGAACAATCCCTTTTTCCCAATAGGCAAGTATGGGGTGGTATTTTTTAGGGACCTTCAGGTGGCTGTTCTGGAAAAAAATCGTAACTTTTTCAGCAGCTTTTGTAATACTATTTAGCATTTCATGACTGACTTTGGCAGGGTCTGCCTCCATAGATTGGCTATAAAACATGGCTACAGGAATCATCATCAAAGCTTCGAGGTCGAGGCTGTAAGTTGTACCAACTGCATGCGCAAGTTCGTAGCCTTCCGGTGGCATTAGTTGCTCACCGTAATCTATTCTGTTGTTCTTGGGGTGTAGCATAAGTTCTTATAATTTTGAAAGGATATCGTGAAGAATATTATTTGCCTGTACAAACCGGTAGTTGAATTGGGTTAAACCAATCCATTTCCCTTCTTTAAGCCCTTCCGTGTTATTGCCATTCATTCTTGCTTTATTTCCTTTTGCATTGGCCTCCTGCGATTGAATGAGCCATTTGATTCTTGAATAATTATTAAAGCCTGTTTGTGCTTCCTTCCACCATTCAGTCAAGAAAAATTTAGTATGAGGTTTTGATGTAGGCGCTAATAATGTAATGTCATTTGGTTGAAAGCCATCAAAGTCAATCATTTCGTTCGATAGTTGTTTTTTCCATTCTTCAAATTCTTCTACTTTAAAATCCTCCTTAAAAATTTCTTTTTGGAGTATTTGGTTGTATAGGATTTGTGCACCATACATCAATTCTGAAAAATCATGGGCAAGTGTTATTGTCTTCTTTAGCTTACTGTCTGAATTTATTTTTACAGCTGCTTTGGCAAATTGCTTGAAGTTTTTGGTACCCGAAAAAAGATTCCACAATGCATCACCGGTTAGCAATTTTCCGATTAATTTATCCGGAACCCTGGATAAAATTTTATCCCTTAGTATTTCGGCTTCATCATTATAAAGTTCAATGGTTTTTTCGGCATGCCAATCTTTTTTGTAGGGCACCCTGATCCTGAAAAGATCATCCTTGTAATAACCCCAATCTTCCTTCGGCATGTCGTCGCCTTCCTGTTGATCAAGGCTAAGCATTTCGAGGTAATCAGGCTGGCTGGCATTTCTCAATATTGCTTCAGCAGAAAGCCCACGGCTATCTATAAACTTAAAAAAGTTTAAACCATACCAGTAAATGGCTGAAGGCCGGCGTGCAATTTTCTCTTTCTTTGCTCTTCTTTTACTTATGCCAATAATACCATTTCTTTTTTCATGGTTGTAAGCTTCGGCAAGGTCCCACATGATTTCGTACTCCTGATCTTCAAAATATATATGAGCTTTTTTTCCTTTTCTTTTGGCAGCAGTTAATTGCTGGTATTCATGCAGCAAATAGGGGATTATAAAAAAGTATCTCGCCCTTGTTTGGATGGTACTTATACCTGGAAACATTTCATTTGCAAGTCCATCGCGAAGGGTCCCGAGACCGAGTTCGTCGATCATACCATCGGGCTCCAACATATCGAGTACGTTGAAAACCCGGGTTCGATGGGCTTTGGAAAAGTCAATCCAGCCAATGGTTGGTTCGGGAAGTTCTGTATGTGTCATAACTCCTTTTTTGTTTAGTATTTGTTTTGTTTATTACTATTGTTCATTTTTTTTTGAAACCTATAATTACCCTTGCAACAACGGATTCCCGCTCCCATTCCTATCTCCCCTACCTATCCACCAGTCAATTATCATCAACTCCTCCTGTATCACTTTCTCAAAATAAACACCTTGCTGACCGTTTTACATTACCCGGCTAAATGGTCGGGCGGCCGTCCAGGTACCTTCTTTGTGCGGGGTTTCCTTGCCGTTTTTTACAATGGATACCCTATAGCTTGGCAGTACACAAAGGTTATTGGGTACTATTTCTACATTGTTTTTAAGAAAATACGACAGCATGGAAATATTTAGTTTAACATTTAATATTGCAAGTGTAGCTAAACTATATCAATAAATTCAATGCAAAACATTTATAAAATAATTATCCTTCCATTAAAACTGGTTTTCAACCCAACAATTGGGTTAGTTTTAGTTTTTTAAACTAATTTTTCACTCCAATATTAACTGGGCATAAAAATTTGTATGATTGAACATAATTTAAAAATCTCCTTACT
>Ga0105045_10005971_pt1 | contig 10768 bp, 9 predicted proteins | sample MAT02_FD_78089 | JGI IMG/M metagenome (GOLD analysis project Ga0105045, IMG submission 78089) | Freshwater microbial communities from Lake Fryxell liftoff mats and glacier meltwater in Antarctica - MAT-02 (megahit assembly) | ecosystem: Environmental > Aquatic > Freshwater > Ice > Liftoff... | reverse complement strand
CAGCGCATAGCCCTGGAAGACCATCCCGAAGGCGCGCTTCTCCGGCGGCAGGTCGGTGATGTCCTGGCCATCGAGCAGCAGCCGCCCGGCCGTGGGTTCGGTAAAACCCGCGATCATCATCAGGATGGTCGTCTTGCCCGAGCCGGAGGGGCCGAGCAGGGTCAGGAAACTGCCGCCCTCGACCGCCAGATCGGCGCCCGCCACCGCCACGAAGCCGCCATAGCGTTTGGCGAGGCCACGCAGTTCTAGAGCGCGCCCCCCGCGCGCCTGAGGCGCGACACTCAATCCTTGTAGTCCGGCTGTTCACGGTCGAGCTTGCGGCGCAGCGCCTGCCAGGGCAGCCAGCCCTTGTTGTGGCTGGGTTTGTATTGCCTGGCTGTCCGCTCCACGACCTGGCCCGGCGGCAGCAGCAGCGGCGAGCCGGTGCTTTGCGCGGTGATCTGAATCCGGCAGGCCATCTCCAGGTAATAGAGCCAGTAGAAGGCCTCGGCCACGGTGCGCCCGGCGGTCAGCAGACCGTGGTTGCGCAGCACCATGCAGGGCTTGTCGGCCATGTTGGCGACCAGGCGCTCGCGTTCCGGGAGATTGTCGTCGGCGGCGATGCCCTCGTAATCGTGATAGGCGACGCGGCCGTGGAATTCGGCGCTGATCTGGTTGAGCGGGAGTATGCCGCCGGTCTGCGCCGCCACCGCCATGCCGGCCAGGGTGTGGGTGTGCATCACGCAGGCCGCGTGCGGCGCGCCGCGATGCAGGGCGGAATGGATGACGAAGCCCGCCGGGTTCACCGGCCAGGAGGTATCCTGCAACGGCTCGCCATCGGCATCGACCTCGACGAGCGAGCTTGCGGTGATTTCGTCGAACAGCATGCCATAGGGGTTGACCAGGAAGCGATGCCCCTCACCCGGCAGGCGCACGGACAGATGCGTGTAGACCAGATCCGTCCAGCCGAAATGGGCGATGAGGCGATAGGCGGCGGCGAGGTCCTCGCGCAACTCCTGCTCGGTCGCGACATGGCCGATGGCCGGCGGCACGGGCGGCGGCAGGCTGGGTTTCTTGGTCATGATGTTCATGTCAGTAACCCAGTTCGGGGTTGAAGATTTTATCCGGCCAGCGCCCGGCCTCGATGCCCGCGATGCAGGCCGCCACCCATTCCACGCGCTCACGCCGCGGCGGCAGGCTGGCGACATGGGGGGTGATGGTCAGCCGCTCATGCGTCCAGGCCGGGTTGTCGGCCGCCAGCGGCTCGGGTTCGAAAACATCGAGCACGGCGCCGGCAAGCTGGCCGCTGTCCAGCGCCGCCAGGATATCGGGCAGGTTCTGCTGCGCGCCGCGGCCGGCATTGATCAGCGTGGCGCCGCGCGGCAGTTTTTCGAACAAGGGCGCGGCCAGGATGCCGCGCGTGGCCGGCGTGTCGGGCAGCAGGCAGACCAGCAGGTCGGTCGCGGCCAGGAAGTCACCCAGCGCCGCGTCGCCCACGTAATCCGTCACCCCCGGCAGGCCCTTCGCGCTGCGCGACCAGCCATGGACCGGAAAACCCAGGCCTCGCAGCATGGCCGCCGTGCGCGCGCCCATCACCCCCAGGCCCATGATCCCCACGCGGGTATCGGGGGCAGAGGCACAGGAAAAATCCTCCCACTCCCCGCGCGCCTGGGCCAGCGCCATGCGCCGGCCGCCGCGCAGCAGATGCAGCGCCGCCCAGCAGACATAATCGCCCATGCGCTGCGCCGCACCCGCGGGCGTCATGCGGATCAGCGGGATATGGGCGGGGAAATCCGGGTCGCGCACGATCAGATCCACCCCCGCGCCGGCGCCGAAGATGCAGCGCAGTTGCGCCATTGCGGCCAGGCGCCCGGGCTCGGGGTCCCACACCATGGCGTAGTCCACCTCGTGCGGTGCCGCGTCCTCCCAGAATTTCACCGTCAGCGCTGGCGCGATCTCGGAAAAATGCGCCGCCCATTCCTCGAACCCGGTGCGGCCGCCGGATTTCACCACAAGCGTGCTCACCCGGTGATGGTGTCCAGGTAGTCCTGGTTGGCCTGCTGGTAGTTGGCGCCCCACCATTCGCCGTTCAGCGCCAGTTGCTGGCGCTCGTTGTCGGGGTCGGTCGGGTTGTTGGGGCGGAGTTCGGCCGGCACCTGCGCGGCGGCGGCGGGGTTGGTCGGGCCATTGCCCAGCAGGCCCAGCAGCCCGACCTGACCCTCGGCATTGGCCAGCATGGAGGCCAACAGCCGCTGCGCCATCTCGCCGCCCGGATTGCCGCGGGGGATGACGAAAATGCCGGCCTGCAACAGCCCCTGGTTCCAGATGAACTTGATGCGGCCCTGGCTCTCGCGGTTGAGCACGGTGGCGCGGGTGTGCCAGATCTGGCCCATCACCGCCTCCCCTGTGCGCAGGAACTGCTCGCTCTCGCTGCCCGAATTCCAGAAGACGCAGTTGCGGCGAATTTCGGCGACGCGGCGCAGCGCGGCGCGGGTGTCGATCGGGTAGACCTGATCGGGCGCGCGGCCGAGCGACATGGTGGCCGCGTCCAGCGTGGCCAGCGCGTCGCGCCGCAGCAGGCGCTGGCCGGGGAAGCGTCGCAAATCCCAGAAAGCCGCCCATGACGTCGGCGCGGTGGGGAATTTGCTGCTGTCATAGGCCAGCACTGAGCTGAAGGAATAGGGTGCGGCGCCATGCTCCAGTGCAAAGCCGGGGCCGATCACGCGGTCGCGATTGATGATCGAGTAGTCCATCCGCGTCAGCAGGTTCATCCGCCCGAGCAGAAAGGAGGTGCTGGCCGATGAATCGCATAAATCCCAGGTCACCCGGCCGCTTTCGACCATGGAGCGGATACGCCCGGCCGAGGGGCCGGTGCTGTCCTGCGTCACCGCCACGCCCGGATTGGCCGCGGTGAACGGCGCGCCGTAGAAGCGGCCGAAGCCTTCATTGGCGATGCCGCCCCAATTCACCATCACCAGCGGGCGGGTGCCTTGCGCCAGCGCTGGCGTGGCGCCCAACGCCGCCATGCCGGCCAGCCAGGAACGCCGGCTGATCTCGCCCTGTCGGAACCGCCTTGCCAGCAATTCCATGCAATCCTGTTGAAAGCTCTGCGCCATGAAAATTCTCCCGGTCCCAGCGGGTATTGCAAGAACCACGCCGCGGGGTGGAAGCTGCCACCGCGCCACGCCGCTTGGGAAGCCCTGTCATGACCATCTTCGCAGATGATTTCAAACCCCGCCCCTGGTGGTGGGAGGCGGCCGAACCGCCCACGCGCGACGCGACCCTGCCGGCCGAGGCCGAGGTGCTGGTGGTGGGCGGCGGCTATGCCGGCCTCTCGGCCGCACTCACCCTGCGCCGGCTGGGCCATGACGTGGCGGTGGTGGATGCCGAGCGCATCGGCTGGGGCGCTTCCAGCCGCAATGGCGGCATGGTCTCGGGCGGGCTGAAGGTGGCACGGGGGCCTCTCGAGAAAGCCTACGGCCCGGCGCGGGCCATGGAGATCATGAAGGCCTGCGGTGCCAGCTTCCCCTTCATCGAGGAGACGATGACGCGCGAGGGGATCGAGGCCGATTATGCCCGCGTGGGCCGCTTCGTCGGCGCCTGGACGCCGGGGCATTACAAGGCGCTGGAGGCAAGTGCCGGCCGCATCGCCGAGATGTCCGGCCTGCCCACCGCCATGGTGCCCCGCGCCCGCCAGCGCGAATTCATCGGCAGCGACCATTACCATGGCGGCATGCATGCCCAGGCCACGGGCAGCCTGCACCCCGGCAAATACGCCCGCGGCCTGGCTGCGGCGGCCGAGCGTGCCGGGGCCAGGCTGGTGGATGGCACAAGGGTTGGCCGCATCGAGAAGCAGGCTGCCGGTTTTCGCGTCACCACCGACCGCGGCGTGGTGACGGCCAGGCATGTGCTGAGCGCCACCAACGGCTATTCGCACAAGGGCCCCAACCCCTGGTTCGCGCGCCGGATGGTGCCACTGGCCAGCTACATCATCGCCACCGAAGAATTGCCGCCCGAGCAGATCGAGCGGTTGTTCCCGAAGCAGCGCATGCTCAGCGACACCAAGCTGGTGCTGAACTATTTCCGGCCCTCGCCCGATGGGCGGCGGGTGCTGTGGGGCGGCCGCGCCAGCTTTTCGGCGGAGAGCGCCGAACAGGCGGCACCGCGCCTGCACGCCACGATGTGCGAGGTGTTTCCCGAATTGCGGGAGACCAGGATCACCCATGCCTGGACCGGCAATGTGGCGTTCACCTTCGACTACCTGCCGCATATCGGCGTGCATGAGGGGGTGCATTACGCCGGCGGCTGCCAGGGCTCGGGCGTCGCGATGGCGACATGGCTGGGGCATAATGTGGCGCTGAAGATCGCGGGTGCGGCGAATGAGAAATTTGCGTTGGACGACCTGCCCTTCCCCACCCGGCCGTTCTATTCGGGCGACCCGTGGTGGTTCCTGCCGGTGGTCGGGAACTGGTATCGGCTGAAGGACCGGATAGAAAGGATGGCGGCGTGACGGCCGGGGAGTTGAGCCGCTTCGGACTTGCCTCCACCCCGCGAATCCTGCAACCAATGCAGAAATGAAGGGGGAGGGGGCAAGGAACGGTTCCGGGCCTTGTTCCGCCATCGGGGAGAGTTCCAGCATGCAACGCCGCACGCTCATCGCCACCGCCACCGCCATGCCCTTTGCGGCCCAGGCGCAGGGATTTGTCCCCCAGAACGCCGAATGCATCGCCCCGGCCGCGCCCGGCGGCGGCTTTGACATCACCTGCCGGCTGACCACGCGCATGCTGTCCGAGCTGAACCTCGTGCCCACCCCGATCCGCACCCAGAACATGCCAGGCGGCATCGGCGCGGTCGCCATCAACCACATCAACGCCCAGCGCCCGGCCGACCCGAATGTGCTGGTGGCCTTCTCCACCGGCTCCTGGCTGAACATGGCGCAGCGCCGCTTCGGCCGCTTCGCCGAGAATGACGTGCGCTGGATTGGCACGGTCGGCGCCGATTACGGCGTCATCGCCGTGCGACGCGACAGCCGGTTCCAGACCCTGGCCGACCTGGTGGCGGGCTTCCGGGAGAATATCAACGGCATTCCCATCGGCTCGTCAGGCGCCGTGGGCAGCCAGGATTGGACGAAGGTCGCGCTCATCGCCCGTGCGGCGGGGCAGGATCCGCGGCGGATGCGCTATGTGCCCTTCGAGGGCGGTGGCGCCGCCATGGCGGCACTTCTGGGTGGGCATATCCAGTTGTTCCCCGGCGATGCCTCGGAAATCCGCGGTCAGTTCGAGGCGGGCGAAATCCGGCTGCTGGCCGTGCTCTCGGCACAACGGCTGCCAGGCTTCCTCTCGGTCGTGCCCACGGCGAAGGAACAGGGCATCGATGTGGAATGGCCGATCATCCGCGGCTTCTACGGCCCGCCGCGCATGCCCGACGCCGCCTACAACTACTGGGTGGATACCCTCAAGCGCCTGCACGCCCACCCCGCCTGGCCCGAGGCGCGCGCAGCCCAGGGCCTGTTCGAATTCAACATGGTGGGCGAGGAGTTTTCGCAACTGGCCAAGCGCCGCACCGAGGAGTTCCGCGTGCTCGCGCGCGATGTGGGCCTGATCCAGCCCGTGCAATGATCGCCGACCGCATCCTGGGCCTGGCGCTGATCGCACTCGGCCTGGGTGCCGCCTGGTCGGCCATGCAGTTGCAGGTGCCCTTCGCCGCCGATCCGCTCGGCCCCAGCCCCTTCCCCACCACCGTGGCGCTGGTGATTGCCCTGTGTGGGTTGGCGTTATTGCTGCGGCCGATGCACGGCTTTGCCTGGCCCGAACGCGCGCTGGCACCGCCGCTGCTGGTGGTGGCCATGGTGGGCTATGCGCTGCTGATGGTGCCGCTGGGCTTCCTGGTCTCCTCGGCGCTGATGGCGACCGCGGTGGCGCTGCTGTTCGGCGCGCGGATCGTGGCGTCCGGGGTGCTGGGCGTGACCACGGCGGTCGCACTCTGGCTGTTGTTCGACAAGCTGCTGGACCTGCCGCTGCCGCGCGGGATTTTGTCGCTGTGATGGATGTGTTCTCCGCACTGGGCGGCGGCTTTGGCGTGGCGCTGCAGCCGGGCAATCTGCTGCTCGCCTTCATCGGCTGCATCCTGGGCACCGCCATCGGCGTGCTGCCGGGCATCGGGCCGCTGAACGCGATCGCGCTGCTGCTGCCCTTCTGCCTGGCGCTGCGGCTGCCGCCGGAGAGCGCGCTGATCCTGCTCGCCGCCGTCTATTACGGCTCGGGCTATGGCGGCCGGATCACGGCCATTCTGCTCAACATGCCCGGCGAGCCCTCGGCCGTGCTGACCACGCTCGATGGCCACCCGCTGGCCAAGCAGGGACGGGGCGGGGCGGCGCTGGCCATCTCCGGCATTGGCAGCTTTGTCGGCGCCACACTTTCCGTGGTGGCGATGACCTTTCTCTCGGTGCCCCTGGCCAAGGTGGCGGTGGCCTTCTCGCCAGCCGATTACGTGGCGCTGATCGCCTTCGCGCTGTCGCTGCTGGGTGCTGTCAGTGACGGGCCGGCGGTGAAGGCCTGGGCCGCGGGCTGCCTGGGCCTGCTGCTGGCCATGGTGGGCGTGGACAGTGGCACGGGGGTGGAGCGCTACACCCTGGGTTCGCTGGAATTGCTGGGCGGCATCGATTTCACCGTGCTGGCCATTGGGCTGTTCGCCATCGGCGAAATCCTGCTGCTGATCGAGACCAGGCTGCGGGTCGAAGCCGCAAAGCTGGGCGGCGGCGAGCCGTTGCGGCTGCGCGAGGTGATCTTCTGCCTCCCCGCCATGCTGCGCGCTACGGGCATAGGCTTTGTCATCGGCGTGCTGCCGGGTGCGGGTGCCTCGGTCGCCTCGGCGCTCTCCTACACCGCCGAGAAACGCCTGAACGAGGCCAACGGCAAATTCGGCCAGGGCGACATGCGCGGCGTGGCGGCGCCGGAAACCGCCGACAACGCGGCGCAGATCGGCAATCTGGTGCCCATGCTGTCGCTGGGCATCCCGGGCTCGGGCACCACAGCGGTGCTGCTCGGGGCGCTGCTGATGTACAATATCACGCCCGGGCCGCTGCTGTTCGAACAGCGGCCGGAGGTGGCCTGGGGGCTGATCGCGTCGATGTATATCGGCAACGCCATGCTGCTGCTGCTGAACCTGCCACTCGTCGGCATTTTCGCGAGGTTGCTGACGGTGCCGGCCTGGGTGCTCTATCCGGGCGTGCTGGCGCTGAGTTTCGCGGGTGTCTATGCCGCGTCCAACTCGGCCTTCGACCTGCTGCTGGCGGTGGCCTTCGGCGTGATGGGCTGGCTGTTCCGCAAGATGGAAATCCCGCTGGTGCCCATCGTGCTGGGCTTCGTGCTGGGCCGCATGCTGGAGGATAATCTGCGCCGCGCCATGTCGCTCAGCGATGGCGATATCTGGGCGTTGGTGGGATCGCCGGTGTCGATGGTGCTGTGGGCGATGACGGTGGCGGCGGTGCTGTGGCCGATGGCCAGGGCTTTGCGGCGTTAGCGGGCGCGGCTAGGGTTGGGGGATGCAACGTCGTTCCCTGATCCTCGCCACCCTTGCCGCCCCCGCAATCAGGCCCGCCTGGGCGCAGGAGGGGCCGATCACCATCGTGGCGCCCTTCACCCCCGGCACCGGCATCGACATCATGGCCCGGCTGGCGGCACCCGTGCTGCAGGCGGCACTCGGCCAGAGCGTGGTGGTGGAAAACCGGCCCGGTGCCTCGGGCGCCATCGGCACCCAGCACGTGGCGCGCGCCGCACCCGACGGCCGCACGCTGCTGATGCAGGTCAATACCTTCGTCATGGCGCCGCCGATGTTCCGCGGTGCCCAGCCCTATGACCCGGTCGGCCAGTTCACGCCCATCATCCACCTGACCAACGGCGACCTGGTGCTGGCGGTGAACCCCGATATCGCTGCCACCACGCTGGCCGAATTCGTGGCGCTGGCGCGGACGCGCAGCCTGGATTACGGCAGCCCCGGCAATGGCACGCCGCAGCATCTGGCGATGGAATTGCTGCGCCAGACCGCCGCCATCCCCGAGATGAACCACGTGCCCTATCGCGGCTCGGCGCCGGCCATCCAGGACCTGATCGGCCGGCGTCTGGCGGCGATGGTGCTGCCCATCCACACCGCGCTGCCGCTGGCCGAGGCCGGACGGGTGCGCATGCTGGCGGTGGGCAGCCCGGCCCGGGTGGCCGCCGCGCCGCAACTGCCGACCTTCGCCGAGGCCGGCGTGGCCGGGGCGGATGTCGATCTCTGGTATGGGCTGCTCGGCCCCGCCGGCATGCCGCCCGCGATGGTCGAGCGGCTGCGCGCCGTGCTGTCCGAATGGGTGCGCAGCGCCCCGGCGCAAAGCGCGCTGACGGCCCAGGGCATGCAGCCCGTGGGCAATGGCCCGGTGGAGTTCGCCCGCCTCATCGCCGCCGACCAGGCGCGCTGGACGCGCGTGGTCCGCACCGCCAACATTGTCGCGGAGTAACGGCAGGTGATCCTCATCCTTGGTGGTGGCATCGGCGGCCTGACACTGGCGCTGACGCTGCATCGGGCGGGCATCGCATGCCGGGTGTTCGAGGCGACGACGGAAATCCGCCAGGTCGGCGTGGGCGTGAATGTCCTGCCGCATGCGAGTGCCGAGCTGGCCGCACTCGGCCTGCGCCCTGAGCTGGAGCGCGTGGCGGTGCAGACGCGCGACGCCTGGTTCTTCAACCGCTTCGGCCAGCTCATCCACAAGGAAGCGCTGGGCGAGGCGGCGGGCTATCCGCACCCGCAATTCTCCATCCATCGCGGCGACCTGCAGGGCGTGCTGCTGCGCGCGGCGCTGGACAGACTGGCGCCAGGCAGCGTCATCACCGGCAAACGCCTGACCCATGTGACGCAGACGCCTGAGGCCGCGACCGCGCATTTCGAGGATGGCACGACGGCAACAGGCGATGCCGCAATCGGCTGCGATGGTATCCACTCGGTGCTGCGGAAACAGTTTTTCCCCGATGAAGGCCCGCCGCGCTATTGCGGCTGCAACATGTGGCGCGGCGTGACGCGGCATAAGCCGTTTCTCTCCGGCGCGCCGATGGTCCGCGCGGGCTGGCTCGCGCATGGCAAGATGGTGATCTACCCCATTCGCAACGACATCGACGATCAGGGCCGCCAGCTGATCAACTGGGTGGCCGAGATCGACACGCCCGAACATCTGGAGCGCGACTGGAACCGCCGGGGAAGGCTGGAGGATTTCCTGCCAGCCTTCGCCGACTGGAAGTTCGACTGGCTGGACGTCCCTGCCCTGCTGCGCGATGCCGATGTGATCCTGGAATTCCCGATGGTCGACCAGGACCCGCTGCCGCGCTGGAGCCATGGCCGGGCCACGCTGCTGGGCGATGCGGCGCACCCCATGGTGCCGCGCGGCTCGAACGGCGCGGGGCAGTCCATCCTCGATGCCGTGGCGCTGGCCAAGCATCTTTCCGGCGGCGGCACCATCGAGGCGGCGCTGGCCGATTATGAGGCCGAACGGCTGCCCGCCACCGCCGCCGTGGTGCTGCAAAACCGCGCCAACCCGCCCGACGCCATCCTGCGCGAAGTCTGGTCGCGCACCGGCGACAAGCCGTTCGAGCGGATCGAGGATGTGATCAGCCGGGATGAATTGCTGGCGATAACCGGCGGCTACAAGAAGGTGGCGGGCTACACGCTGGAGGATGTGGCCCGAAGGGCCGTGGATCGCGTAGCCTGAAGCCGGCCGGGGATTTCCGCGATCCGCGCGGGCTCGGCATTGGCGAAGGCCAGGCGCAGGTGGCGCTCCTGGCCGGGGCCGAAGAAGGGTCCGGGCAGGCAAAGCAGGCCGGTTTCCACCGCCAGTGATTCCGCCAGGGCGAGCGCGTCGGGTGCGGCTTCAGGAATGCGCAGATAGGCGAAATAGGTGCCGAGCGAATCCAGCCGCCAATCCGGCAATTGCGCCATGGCGGCGCGCGCGGCATCGGCGCGCCCGGCCATGATGGCGCGGTTGCCGGCCCGCCATTCCGCCAGTGCCTGCACCGCCCAGGCCAGCGCCGACTGCGCCGGGCGGGCCGGGCAGATCTGGTAGCTGTCCAGCGCCTTGAGCAATTGCGCCCGGAATGCGCCGCCGCCGATCACCGCACCCAGCCGGTGCCCCGGCACGCAATAGGCCTTCGAGAAACTGTAGAGATGGACGAAATTCTCCGCCCAGTCCGGCGCGCTGAACAGCGCATGCGGCCGCGGCTCGGCCAGGAAATCGCGATAGGTCTCATCGAGCACCAGCCACACGCCATGGCGCCGGCAGGCCTCGGCGACGGCATGGATCACCGCCGCCGGATAGGCCGCCCCGGTCGGATTGTTGGGCGAGACGAGGACCAGCGCGGAGAGGCCGGGCAGCATCGCCTCCACCTCCATCGGGTCGGGCACGAAGCCCTTCGCGGCTTGGCAGGGGATGGGCACCGCGGTGGCGCCCTGCATGGACAGCGCCATGGCATGGTTGAAATACCAGGGCGTGGGCAGCCCCACCCGCGCGCCCGGGCCGGCCAGCACCGCCATGACCATGGCGAAGGCCAGGTTGCAGCCGGCGGTGATGGCGACCTGGCCGGGCGAAATGGCGTCCTCATAAAAACCGCAGGCATCCTCCGCCAGCGCCTCACGCAGTGCCACGTCACCATCGATGGGCCCATAGCCGGTGCTGGCCGGGCTGGCTGAGATCGCGCCCAGCCGGGCCAGAAGCTCGGCATGCGCGGGGTAGCCCGGCACCGCCTGGGTGAGGTCCAGCAGCGGT
>Ga0105045_10005970_pt1 | contig 10769 bp, 4 predicted proteins | sample MAT02_FD_78089 | JGI IMG/M metagenome (GOLD analysis project Ga0105045, IMG submission 78089) | Freshwater microbial communities from Lake Fryxell liftoff mats and glacier meltwater in Antarctica - MAT-02 (megahit assembly) | ecosystem: Environmental > Aquatic > Freshwater > Ice > Liftoff... | reverse complement strand
CCTGCCTGGCTCGACGCGCCGGATGATCATGCGCCCCGCCAAAGGCTGCGATTTCGCACCATTTTCATTTCCGACACCCATCTTGGCACGCCGGGCTGCAATGCGGACCTGCTGTTCGATTTCCTGAAGTCGGTCGATTGCGAGACGCTGTTTCTCGTTGGTGATATTATCGATGGCTGGCGGCTGAAGCGCGGCTGGTTCTGGCCGACGCGCCACAATGATATCGTGCGCTGCGTGTTGAAGATGGCGAAGAAGGGAACGCGCGTCGTCTATGTACCGGGCAACCACGATGAAGTGCTGCGCGATTTCATCGGGCTGGGCTTCGGTGACATCGAGATCATGCCCGAGGCGGTGCACGAAACGGCGGATGGCCGGAAGCTGCTGGTGCTACACGGGGACGAGTTCGATGGCGTGGTGCTCTACGCCCGCTGGCTCGCCTTTCTGGGCGATCATGCCTATGTCGCGCTGCTGCAGCTGAACCGCGGGTTCAATGTCTGCCGCAGGGCTTTTGGCCTGCCCTACTGGTCGCTCTCCGCCCTCCTCAAGAAAAAGGTAAAAAATGCGGTGGAATATGTCTGCCGCTATGAGGAGGCTGTCGCCCATGCTGCGCGAGAGCGCGGTGCCGATGGGGTGGTGTGCGGCCACATCCACTGCGCTGAAATCCGCCAGTTCGGCGACATCACCTACTACAACGACGGCGACTGGGTGGAAAGCTGCACCGCGCTCGTCGAACATGCGGACGGCCGGATGGAAATCCTGGACTGGGCGCAGAAGGTCCGCGCAGAAGCCATCGACCCGCCAGCAAAGTCCCGGCGGGGCTGGCTCCCCGCGATAGAAGTCGCATGAAGCGTATCGCTCTTGTATCGGATGCCTGGGCGCCGCAGGTGAACGGGGTTGTCCGCACCTTGCAGACAACGGCGCGGCTGCTGCGCGAACGCGGGTGGACGGTCACGACCATCACACCCGATCGCTTCCCGTCGCTGGCCTGCCCGACCTACCCTGAAATCCGCCTCGCGGTCACGATGCCCGGCGCTGTCGGCCGGATGATCGAAACAGCCGGCGCAGACGCCGTGCACATCGCGACCGAGGGCCCACTGGGGCTTGCAGCGCGGCGCCATTGCCTGAAAGCCCGCAGGCCGTTCACCACCAGCTTCCACACCCGCTTTCCCGACTATGTCCAGGTCCGCTTCGGCCTCTCCCCGGCGTTCAGTTGGCGGTATCTGTCGTGGTTTCATGGCCCTGCACGCTCGGTGCTGGTGGCAACCCCTCGACTGGCGGTGGAACTTGCCAGCCACGGCATCCCGCAAACCCGCCTCTGGTCGCGCGGCGTCGATCTCTCCCGCTTCCGCCCGGGGTTGCCCCCGTCTGCGGCCTATGCCGGGTTGCCGCGCCCCATCCTGCTGAACGTCGGGCGGGTCGCGGTTGAAAAGAACATCGAAGCGTTTCTTCGAACCCCTACGCCCGGAAGCAAGGTCGTTGTCGGGGATGGACCGGCGCTAGCAGACCTTCGGACGCGCTTTCCGAGCGTGCTGTTCATGGGCCCCCTCGCAGGCGATGCATTGGCCCGTGCCTATTCCGGCGCTGACCTGTTCGTCTTCCCAAGCCGAACGGACACCTTCGGGCTGGTGCTTGTGGAGGCGATGGCGTCCGGCCTCCCGATCGCCGCCTATCCGGTTGGCGGCCCGCTGGATGTGATCGGGGAGAGCGGCGCCGGCGTCTTGGCTGAGAATCTCGAAATGGCGATCCGGCTGGCTCTTCGGATCCACCCCGATGCCGCACTGGCGCACGCGAAACACTTCAGCTGGAGCGTCGCCGTAAGCCAGTTCGAAGCCGCGGTTGAAGACTGCCTCGCCAGCGAACGCTGCCCCGGCCATCGGACCGGCAGTTCCAACATGAAGACCCTGTCTGGCGCAGCGGCCAGAGGTCAGAACTTCGCAGACAGCCCCAGCGATATCGAGGTACCGCGACGGTAGCTGTTGATATCGATCTTGCTGCCGTTGAACTCCTGTACCTCCTGGTACTTCGTGCCCGTGAGGTTGCGCACCTCGAACTTCAGTTCCACCGGAACGCTTCCGAGCTCGATTTCTTCACGCGCCACGAAATCCAGCTGGAAGCCCGGCTTCTCGACATAGTCCGGGGTGCCCAACGGTCCGCGCTGCGTCACGCGGGCGCTGGCAAAGTTCAGCAGGATAGTCTGCTCTGAAAGCTTGTCGGTGCTGGACAGGCCGATCTGCGCATTGGCGACATGCTCCGACTGGCCGCTCAGCGGCTGGCCGTCGGTAAACACGAAGCTTGCCGGAGTCACGGCGCCCGCTTCGTTGATCGTGGTATCGCCTTCACCCACTTTGATCTTAGATCGGCTGTAGGTGTAGTTCCCCACCAGCAGGATCCGCCGGCCTTCCAGCAGGCCCGTTGCGCCATCGAGGTAGATATACTTAACCGCTTCCACTTCGGCGCCATAGAGGTCGGCGCGCGGGGCGTTGGCGTAAGTCGTCGCAAAGGTGCCGCCCGCATCAAAGGCGATGGTCTCGATCGGACGGTCGATCTTCTTGTAAAATCCCGAAAGCACGATGCGTTCTTCGCGCGCGAAGAACCATTCGAAACGGCCCTCGAAGTTCGTCAGCTTGCTGTCCACCAGAAACTGGTTCCCGAACGCGGTCCTGTCGGTGTCGGTATCGCGATAGGATTGCGGGGCCAGCTCGCGGAACTGCGGGCGCGCCAGCGTCTGCGACGCAGCGATACGGATCTGCATGTCTTCGGCAAAATTCCAGGTCAACGTGCCGCCGGGAAGCCAGTAGGTTGCATCGATCCGCGTGGTCGGCAGAGGCGGCACGCCGAACAGCGCAATTGGCGCCACGAACTGGCTGCCGTCCTCATAGCGCACCCCACCCTGGAAACGCAGGCCATCGAGGAATTCGGCCTCCATCTGGCCATAGACGCCGTGGACCGTCAGGCCGGCTTCGTAGCGCGCAGCGCCCTGTGCGCCTGAAACCTCTTGCAGCACCACGTCATAGGCGAAGGTGTTGAAGCTGGAGAGCAGATAGTCCGGCCGCGTCTGGGCAACCGCAAGTGGCAGCGCAGAACCACCCGCCACGACATAGCGGAAGTCCCGCCGCTCGGCCGAGCGCGTATTGTCGGTATAGGCATAGCCGGCCGACAACACGAAGGGGCGTTCGGTTGGAAGCTTGTAGGCGACATCGAGCGCGCCGCCATAGACTTCATCCTGAAGATCGGAGAAAGCAATCGTCGAGCGCGAGCCGTTTGAAGTCAAATCATTGATATAGCCATCGACTTCAGGCGAAAACACATAGCTGTTGAACCGCTCATAAGGCGCATTGCGCTGGGATTTCGCATAGGTTCCGCGCGCATTGACAGACCAGTCGGCGAACTTGAATTCACCAACCAGCTGGGTGGTGAAGAGCTGCCGCTCGATCCAGCTGGTGAAGTTGCGGCTGACCGAATTGTCGTTGCCGACGTTGATTTCATCGAGACCGGACTGGATGCGCGATTCCTTCAACGAATCCCGAACAAACACATTGGTCCAGCGCAGTTTCTGCTCGCCAAATTCATATCCCAGCCCGAACAGGCCGTTCACGACAATGCGGTTTTCAGTCGACAGGAACCGGTAGTCCTGATCCCCGCGCAGGCCGAGTTCGCCGCTATCCAGAAGCGAGATTCCCGCCGCCGTCTGTTGGAGCCCGCCCTGGGTTTCCCACTCGTTCTTCCAGCCGAGCGACGCGATCATGCCCAGCCGGTCCTCCCCGACATCCCAGCTGTTGCCGGCTGTGAACGTGACCGACATGTCGGCCGGGATCGTATCATTGCTCTGGATCAGGTTGGTCGGTGCGTTCAACAGGCTTGCGGTGATCGTCTGCATGCGTTGCAGATTGAAATCGCTACCCACGATCAGGCGATTGCCGGTGCGCAATGCGCCGCGCAGTTCGGGCGGCACAGACCGTGCTCCATTGTCGAAGCCGGTCCAGTCCGTGCGCGATCCAAAGTGCGTGTAACCCAGCTGGCCGGTGGTGACCGTGTTGCCGCCGATGCTGCCGCCGACTTCGATGAAGCGTTCTTCGGGCACTGCACGCGTTGTCAGATTGATGACGCCACCGCCAAATTCGCCGGGAAAGTTGGGAGAATAACTCTTTTGCACGACGCTGGAGGCGATCACGCTTGTCGGGAAGATATCCAGAGGAACAACCCGCTTGAGCGGCTCCGGGGAAGGAAGCGGCAGGCCGTTCAACAGCGCTGACGAGTAGCGCTCGCCAAGCCCGCGGACATACACATATTTACCGCCAACAAGCGACAGTCCCGAGACGCGCTGAAGTGCACCGGCAATATCGCCTTCCCCCGTCCGCGAGATATCGGCCTGCGAAAGAACGGACACGACAGAGGGTGTCGCGCGCACGGTATTGGGGATGGAACGGCCGATGACAACGATGTCCTCGCCCTCGAGGCCGCCGGCTCCAGGCCCGACAACATCGACGTCTTCGGCGACCTCCTCGGCTGCATCGGCTGGCACGTCCCGTTCGGGCGACGAAGCCGGTTGCGCGGTTTGTGCAAGCGAAGGAACAGCGACAAGCGCCGTCGTGACAAGCAGCAACCTGCCGAATGTGATCATGTCCGTCATTCTGGTTCCCCGATGTTCATGTGCGCGGCCCAAGCCCACCGGGATGCAGCAGCTGGGCCGCCGCATCCCGGCAGATCATCAGGAGCCCGCCGGGCGGGGCGCTGCGGTGCAAGCCGTTGTGGTGCCGCCAAGTCCGCAAGCCCAGCCGTTGTACCAGGTATCGTTCGCGTCGCGGAACGCGCCGATGTACGTGGTGTTCTGCAAAACGGCGTTGATGCTGGAAACCGGCGTGGTCACCACGGCCGTTTCATTGGCGCCGGGGAACCATGTGCCGGTCAGCGTGGACGTTCCGGTCAGCACATTGTTGTTGCCGGTCAACACAGCCTCGATCTGGGCAATGGTTATGCCGGTGCCCGCAATCGCCGCGCCCGCACCGCACGACAGGAAGGTCGAGCGGAAGACAGGAGGCCCGACCTTGTCGAGGACCGGGTCAGCCGGGTTGATCGTGAAGGCATTCGCCATCTGAACGCAACCGGATGCCGCGTTCGTCGCGCGAATGATCGAGTTGAAGATGCGGAAGTCCGTGCCGCCGCGCTGCAATACGGCTGCCGGAGCCCGGTTGTGGATGATCGTAAGGTTGGCGAACAGCGGGTTCGAACGCGGTGTCCGCAGGTCATTCCCGGCCGTGTCGGCCTCGATCGCGCGGTCTCCGCCTGTCGATCGGCCGTTCACCAGAACGAACTGGTTCACGCCCTTGTAGCCGAAGTCGGTATCGAGCGCATCGTCATCGATGCCGGTCAACACGAGGAACCTGCCATTCACCCGGCCACCGAACCACTCGATGCCGTCGTCAGAGCTGTTGTGGACCTGGACATTCTGGAAGCCCGTGGCGTTGCCGACGCCGGCCAGCGTGATACCGTTCAGCTCGTTGCCCGGTGTCACCTCGAAGCCCGGAAAGCGAACCTGCACGAAGCGCAGCGAGCCCGAGCTGTCGGTTACGGTCGCGCCGCCATAGCGCGCTGCGGCCGGGCCCTCGACAATCGATTCGCAGGCAACGGAACCGCCGACAACGCCGGTGCCGATGCAATTGTTGATCGGCGCGCGGCCCAAAATCACGATGCCGCCCCACTGGCCGATGGCGTCATCGCCAGCTGTACCCTCGATGTTGGATCGGCTGGTGAAGATGATCGGCCGTGTCGCGGTGCCTTCGGCGTTCAGCCGCGAACCGCGGTTAACCACCAGAAAGTCGGAACCCGAAGATCCGAAGAGAACAACGCCCGGCTCGATGGACAAAATGCCCTGTGCACCATTAGCTGCGGTCCCGTCCCCGCCGACATCGCGCCCTACATTCACTTCACCCGAAAGCGAATACAGCGTGCCGGCGCGGAACGGCACAAGCAGGTTGCCCACGATGGTCCCGGTGATCTGGCAGTGGCGGAAGTCTCTGCCGCCAGACGGGATAACACCGATGTTGTTGGTGCCCGTTGGGCAATCCGGATCGACGGTCGGTGTCGGTGTCGGCGTGGGGGTTGGAGTCGGTGTCGGGGTGGGGGTTGGAGTCGGTGTCGGGGTTGGCACCACAATCACGCCATCTCCGGGAGAGGCTACGTCGGTGGCTCCGGTGCAGGCTGCCAGCGCGACGGCCGACCCAAGCAGAAGCAGGGCGCGAAATTGTGACATTGGATCCCCTTTAAGGAAGTGCGAATCTGGTCCGGAGTCGGGACAAGTTCCCTTCCGGCCCGCGCAGCCCTAGCCGTGACCCGTGTCAGTCAGGTTTCGCACTCTTGACAGATTCATTGCCTATTTATGGCAATCGGGTTTCAAAGACGCCTGAACAGGATGGCAATGGCACTCAGCCTGCCAGTTCACGCAGCAAGGTTTCCTCTGCCATCCCACTGACCCCTTCGCGCCCGATTTCGATCATCACCGGAACGGCAAGCGGGCTGACCCTATCCAGATGGCGCACCAGCAGTTGGGACTGCGCCCGTGCAAGCAGGCTCTTCAGCCGTTCCATGTCGGTCAGCCGCGCGCTCGCCTCGGACCAGGCCGCCTCGAGCAGCAGGTGCCCTGGTTCATGCCGGGCCAGCACCGTGTAGATGAGGTCTGTGGAAACGGTCATGGCCCGCCCGCTCTTCTTTTGGCCGGGCTGCTGGCGTGCCACCAGGCCCGAAACGATGGCCACATCGCGAAACGCCCGCCGCAGGAAGGGTGTGGCCTTGATCCATGCCTCCAGCTCGTCGGCTACGATGTCTCCTCCGAACAGCGCGGCAGGGTCAGCGATCGGCTCGAGACCCCAGACGCCCAGCACATAGTCGGTCGCAACAAAGCCCAGTGGTTGCAGACCCAGCCGTTCCATCCGCTGCGTCAACAGCATGCCGAGCGACTGGTGTGCATTGCGCCCCTCGAACCCGTACAGGATCAGGTGATGCCGTCCTTCCCGCGGGAAAGTCTCCGCCAACAGGCGGTCCGCCGGCGGCAGCACCGAATAGTGCTGCTGGAGCGCCAGCCACGCGCGCACGTCGCCGGGCATCCGCCCCCATTGCGCAGGATCCGCGATCAGCGCCCGCACCCGTTTCGCCAGGTTCGTCGAAAGCGGCATCCGCCCGCCAACATAGCTGGGCACCGAAGGCTCACCGCGCGAAAGCCGGGTGTAAAGGTCGCTCTCGCAAGACCCTGTCAGCTCCAGCGTCTGCCCGGCGAACATGAACCTGTCGCCAACACGCAGCTGGCTGCCGAACCACTCCTCGATCGAACCGAGGACCTTGCCCCGGCCAAGCCGCACCGACATCGTCGGCGCTTCCACAATGACACCGGCATTCAACCGATGCTGCAAGGCCAGCCGGGGATGCGTCAGCCGCCAATGCCCGGGCGCATACTCCACCAGCCGCCGGTACCGGTCATACACACGCAGCGAATAGCCGCCTGTCGCGATAAAGTTCAGAACGCGCTCGAAATCCTGCCGCGTCAGCGCGGCATAGGGCGCCGCCATCCGGACCTCCTCGAACAGCATATCGGCCGCGAACGGCCCCGCAACCGCAACCCCCATCACATGCTGCGCCAGCACGTCCAGTCCGCCCGGGCGATGCGGCTCGGCATCCAGCTCGTTGGCGGCAACCGCGTCGATGGCCGCCAGCGCCTCCAGATACTCGAACCTGTTTCCCGGCACGATCACGGCCCGGCTCGCTTCGTCCATCCGGTGGTTTGCCCGCCCCACGCGCTGCAACAGCCGCGCTGCGCCCTTGGGTGCGCCCATCTGCACCACAAGGTCCACATCGCCCCAATCGATTCCCAGATCGAGGCTGGATGTCGCCACCACGCCGCGAAGCCGCCCCGAAACCAGCGCGGCCTCCGCCTTCTGCCGCGCCTCCGGGCTCAGCGAGCCATGGTGGATTCCGATCGGCAAGGACTGGTCGTTTTCCGCCCACAGGTCGCGGAACAGGATTTCGGCGATCGCGCGCGTGTTCACGAACACGATCGTCTGCCGCGCGCCTTCCACAAGCCGCACCACTTCGGCTGCCGCATGCCGCCCGATATGCCCGCTCCACGGGATGCGCCCGTCGGGCACCAGAATCCGGATGTCGGGCGCAACCGCGGCCTCCCCTGCGACCACCTGAACGTGTGCGCCGGGCGCCAGCCACTGCGCCATCGCCGGGGGGTCGGCGATGGTGGCGGAAAGGCCCACCAACCTGAGTTCGGGGTTCAGCCGCCGGATCCGCGCAGCCGCCAGTGCCAGCAGGTCTCCGCGCTTGGTGGTCGCAAAAGCGTGGACTTCGTCGATGATCAACGTGTCCACCGTAGCAAGCATTGCTTCGGCCTCGGGCCATGTCAGCAGCAGGCTCAGGCTTTCGGGCGTGGTCAGCAGGATGTCCGGCGGGTCGGACCGCTGTCGCCGCTTGGCATCCGAACTGGTATCCCCGGTCCGCGTTTCCACCCGCAGGGGAAGCCCGATATCCGCAATGGGCGCCATCAGGTTGCGCCCTACATCGGCTGCCAGCGCCTTGAGCGGAGACACATAGATTGCCTTCAGCCCCGGCCTCGGGCCATGGTGTGCGGCATCGGCCAGAACGGGAAGAAACCCCGCAAGCGTTTTCCCCGCGCCGGTCGCTGCCACCAGAAGTGCGTGCTGCCCGGCCCGCGCTGCCTCCAGCATCGCCAGTTGGTGCGCACGCGGTGCCCAGCCTCGGCCAGCGAACCAGCCTGCCAATTCATCCGGCAGGCTCTGCTGCCCGCGCTCTGTGGAAACGGGCGCGCCTGTCATTGCGGGTTCACTTTCATTCATCCTATACCCGACCGTATAAACCCGACTCAAAGGCTTCCGATGCGCACACTTATTCTTGCCACCTGCACCTTGTTGGCAACACCCGCTCTCGCCGCTGAAGGCATGTGGCTTCCCTCCCAGGCCCCGGCGCTGGCCACCCAGCTGAAGGCCGCCGGCCTTGAACTGCCGGCTGCGGCCCTAGCCGATATGAATGCCGCCCCGATGAACGCCATTGCCTCACTCGGCGTTTGTTCGGCCAGCTTCCTTTCGCCCGATGGGCTGGTCGCCAGCAACCATCACTGCGTTTACGGATCCATCCAGTACAACAGCGCCGCTGGCAAGGACCTGATGAAGGACGGCTTCCTGGCCCGCACCCGCGATGCCGAACTTCCCGCAGCACCGGGCAGCCGCATTCTCGTGATGGAAGAGCTTCGCGATGTATCCGCCCAACTGCTTGCCGGCGTGTCCGCAAAGGTCACCGGCAACGCGCGGACAGACCTTCTGGACAAGAACCGCAAGGCCGTGATCGCCGCCTGCGAGGCCCAGCCGGGACGCCGATGCGATGTGCGATCCTATTTCGGTGGCGGTACCTGGTATCTCCAGAAAATGCTCGAGATCCGCGACGTCCGCCTCGTCTACGCGCCAGCCGGCAGCATCGGCAATTACGGCGGAGAGATCGACAACTGGATGTGGCCGCGCCATACTGGGGACTTCGGCTTCTATCGCGCCTATGTCGGCCCGGATGGCAATCCGGCCGCCTTCAGCAAGGCCAATGTGCCCTTCAAGCCCCGCGCCCACCTGAAGATCGCGACAGGAGACCTGAAGGAAGGCGATTTCGTGCTGATCGCCGGGTTCCCGGGGGTGACGGAGCGCTACCGGACAGCAGCTGAAACCCGCGCTTACTACGCCGATATCTATCCAACCCAGCAGCGCCTGCTGGCCGAAATCTCCGATATCTTTAACCGCGAGGCAAAGACCGACGCCGAGCGCATCGCCTATGCAAGCCTGAAGCAAGGCGCCGACAACTTCAAAAAGAAGATTCAGGGCCAGATGGACGTCGCCAAGTCGGCGGATCTCGCCGGCGCCAAGGCTGCCGAAGGCACGGCACTGGGCGATTGGGCCGCCCGCCCTACCAATCGCCGCACCCACGCACGCGCCATCACTAACTACGATAGCCTGATAGACGAAGACGTTGCGGCCACGCGCGTGCGCGTCGTCAACCAGTCGCTCAACCGCGCACAGCTGTTGTCGGCTTCGCGCCTGCTGTTCCGCTGGGCGAACGAGCAGCAAAAGCCCGATGCCGAACGCGCGCGAGGCTACCAGAACCGCGATCGCCAGACCCTGATCGACAGTCTTACGCGGATCGAGCGCCAGTTCGTGCCACGGATCGATCGCCTCAGCCTAGAGTGGGCGCTGGCCCAGACAGCGAAACTGCCTGAAGGGCAACGCAACATCGCCCTTGAAGCCGCCATCGCCGAGCGCGGCATGGATCGCCTCTATGGCGAAACCCGGCTTGCCGAAACCGCCGAGCGGCTCGCGTGGCTCGACCGCCCGCTCGAAGCGTTTGCCACCTCGACGGACCCGTTCATCCAGGTGGCCGTTGCCGCCTTCAAGGCAGACATGGTTGGTGAACAGCGCGCCCGCGACCGCGAGGGCAGGCTTCACGCCGCACGCGTCCCCTACATGGCGGCCGTGGACGCCTATGCCAGGACGAAAGGCGAATTGCTCTACCCGGACGCGAACGGTTCGCTTCGCTTCACCTGGGGCCATGTGAAGGGCCGCCCTCTGGAGGACGGCAAGGCCTGGACCGCCTTCACTACCCCACGCGGCCTTCTGGAAAAAGAGACGGGCAAGGTCCCCTTCAACACCCCGCCTGCCATGCTGGAAAAGCTGCGTGCGCAGGATTGGGGCCGCTGGGCGTCCCCCGCGCTCGGCACCCTT
>Ga0105045_10005968_pt1 | contig 10771 bp, 11 predicted proteins | sample MAT02_FD_78089 | JGI IMG/M metagenome (GOLD analysis project Ga0105045, IMG submission 78089) | Freshwater microbial communities from Lake Fryxell liftoff mats and glacier meltwater in Antarctica - MAT-02 (megahit assembly) | ecosystem: Environmental > Aquatic > Freshwater > Ice > Liftoff... | reverse complement strand
ATTTCGTCGCAGCGCCTGGATGTCGGTCGATGTCAGCTTTCGAGGTACAGCGGTCGGCCGTCGCGAAAACCGCCGCCGGCACCTATGGGTCGACAGCTCCAGTTCGCTGGCTCGAGCCGCAGACATTCGCTCGATATCTGACCCGGTAAATTTTCCTGCGCTATGGCGAAAGTCATCAGGGTGCCTTGTGGTCCGCGCTGCAAATCCCCTGCAACCCTCATGAATGCTAAGTTTTCAGGGTGAATACTGATGGCGTGAACTCTCAGGTTTCATTGCAATAATCAGAAATTCCTGAGAGTTCTACGAGGCCGCGTTAATGAGCACAGAAGACCTCTTCCGGACCCGGTTAGACAGGATTGATCGACCTGCGCCATCCGCTGGCCGTCCTGGCCCGCAGCATGCCGTGGAACTTGATCGAAGGGGCGTTGGCGCCGGTGCTCGCGCACGCATGGTGGCGGGCGCCAATCTGTTTGGCCCGACCGTGATGGTTGCGGGTGCTGGCGTCAGCGCCGCAGGCCTACCCCGCCTCCCCGTGCGGCTCATGGTCTCGCTACTACACTTTGAAGCATGCCTTCAACGAGAGCGACGAGTCGCTTATCGAGTGCTGGAGGCTTGGGCTTGGCGGCGTTCATCGCTACAGCCACCTCGATGGTAGCTAACAGCCTATTTTTTCAGATGACACCGCTGCATCAAGCGTTACACGAAGAACTCGTTGTCGCAGCAAATCGCGCAGCGAACACAGGAAGAGCCACCGTGTTCGGCAAAATTGTGGAGCGCTTAAAGGATGGCGAGATTCGCAGGCAAGTGCTTTTTTGGATTGAGCGCTACACGGTTGCAACTGTAGACCTGAAGAGCCCCAGTCAACTTACGTACTCGCGGGAGAAGAAGTTGGTTTGGAATGCAAGCGAGGCGGTTGCCAATCCATTCTGGGTCTTTGCGAAGGTTAGACACTCGGTACAGAGACGCGCACAGCCTCAAGTTAATGAGCACGAGACTAACTATTTCCGAGGCGAGCGCGACATCGCGAAGCAACATTTGCGCACCGCTATGAGTCGATTTCTAGTCCATCCAAGTTATGCAAATAAAGAAAATCTGGTAAGTTTGCTTACGGCTTTTCAGAACAAATTCGTCTCATCCACGGACCCAAGTTTCATTAAGGTAAGCAGTGGAGGCCTGCCATCTCTTGGCAAGAGTAGCCGGTGAGGTCAAACCTCGCTCGAGCGGGGCGCCAATGGCAGGCCGCTAAGGCACGATCTCGCGGTCAGAAATAAATCCTCGCTAGTCCATGCTTGCCGGCCTGCCGTATTAAGCCGCTTAGGTTTCACTTTGGCTCTAAGAATGCCGCCTCGTCCGCTCGCGATCCAGTTCACAAAAAACACCATACGGAACGATGCATCGCGTCACCTGGCCGGAAACTTACGACTCAATTGATGTGCCACTTAGTCATGCCATCATAATTGGCGATCACTGTCGGCTCGCGCGGGTGAGCTAAATTTCTATCTCATTGGCCAGACTTCCTTCGTGAATTAAAGAGAAAAGTTTATCGCCCCACTAGAACTTCTGAACGCGTTAGAGACGCTTCTCCAATCATTATTTCAGCAGACAATTTTGAAGTTGCGATTGCGCGTGCAGGGGCAATCATGCTCATGGGAATTAATTTGTGGAGATATAAATGATGCAATCGACCGAGCTTTCCGGTTGCGAGCTTTCCTTTGAATGCCCAAAGAAATGGGAGGATCTGAAAACGGGTTCAACGCCAGACGCTCGCTGGTGCGCGACCTGTTCACGCACCGTACACCTGTGTAAAAACAAGGAAGAGTTTGAGACATATGCAGCTACCGCTGACTGCATCGCCTTTTATAGGATCCCCTCTGACACATCTACGGAAAAACTGGGGCTACCGGCGGGATTTTCTGAAAAGATCGGGAAACTACTGGATAAGCTCTAACAGAAGACGCTTTAACTACTACTGCCGACGACGTCTCACAGCGTGAGGCTTCTCGCTCAACTCAGCGACAAGGACAGAACATTTGGGCATGGGGTAGTGACGGGCGGTACGCTTTCATCAATTAGGGCTTAACCTCACGCGACTGTAACGCTGTTCCACCTAGCATCCACTGCCTGCTTTTCGGTGATGAATGGCAGGATCGCTACTTTAACTTTGGGTCAAAACCGAGAGTTCGCCGGCTCGAACAGCAGACACTCGTTCGAAATCTGAACCGGCAAATTTCCGGCGTTACGGCGAAAGTCATCAATATGTCTCATACCAGCCAGTCGGGTCACCAAGTTCGTCCGCCGCAATGACCGGTGAGCGCCAGTTAGCGTGAATTCTGAGGTTAGCCGCTACCAACGGCACTCGCTGCCTTGCTGTCGCTCGCCTCCGCAGGTCGAAGTGTTGGCGCCGGTGTAAATCCGCATCCATTCGCTGGCGAGATGGTGGTTTTGACCCCGGCGGCGGTGGTCGATGCCAGTTAGCGCGGGCAGAAGCAGACAGGGCCCCGTGAGGAGCCCTGCGGGTTTTGGGCGGTGACGCTGACGCAGCGGCTGACGATGAGCGACACTCAAAACGGCTCGTCGGGATCAAACTCTGGCGGCGGTCCATCGGGCACAAACTGCTCGCGCCAGGCTTGCTGCACTTGTCTGCCGTAACTGGCCCACAACGCTTGGCGCATGGCCTGCAGGCATTCGAAGACGGCGAGCGCCTGCTCGGGCGTCCAGTGCAGCGGCACGTTCGGCGCTGCAGCAGCTGTAACTGGTGACTGTGACGGGTCTGCTGTCTGCGCGATGCTCATCGGCCAGCCTTGCGCGAGCGTGGCGCTGCAGCCTTGGCCGCACGCTCGGACAGGCGCTGCGCGTCGCACTCCTCGGCCTCCTTGGCGCGGTAGGACGCGCCGTCGATGCGCACGACCTCGGCGCGGTGCGCTAGCCTGTCGATGAATTTCCGCGCCTCAACAAGCAACTGACGGCAAGCCAGGAAAAAGTGCTGGCGCTGACCGCCAGCGAGGCCGACAAAGGCCGAGAGCTCAAGTCCTTCACCGAGCAGGCGCCCAAGCTACAGGCCGAAGTGACGCGCCTGACGCAGGAGCTCGCTACGGCGACCACCACGCTCCAGTCGCTCGGCGAGAGCAAGGCCGCTTTCGAGACCACCGCCGCCCGCGTGCCGGGCCTGGACGCCAAGGTCGCCGACACGGAGCAGAAGCTGGCCACGGCCAATAAAGAGCTCAACGACGCCAGGGAGGCACTCGGGACTGCGAACGACACCCTCGAAGGCGTCAAGACCGCGCTCGAGCAGCTCTCCCTGCAGCACGCCGACGAAAAGCGGCTGCGCAAGGCAGCGGAGGGCGCTGTCACAACGCTTTCCTCGGAAGCTTCAGGCCTTCGCTAGAACCTCAGCGCCGAGCAGGAGAGCTCCACCCAGAAGCTTGCGGTCCCAAACACGGCCCAAGAAACGCACACCACTCAATTCAAGGCCCTGGCCGGCGACATCCTGGACGCGAACTCGAAGCGCTTTGCTGAGCAGAACCAGATAGGCCTCAGCCAGATTCTTGACCCGCTGCGTCAGCGCATCGTCGACTTCCAGAAGAAGATCAAAGAAGTCTACGTCGAGGAAGGCAAGGACCGGTCAGCACTTAAAGAGCAGGTCAGGCAATTGGTCGGCCTGAACCAGGCGCTCATTTAGGACGCCAAGAACCGGACTTCAGCGCTCCGTGGTTCGGCCAAGTCGCAGGGCAACTGGGGCGAGCTCAACGTCATCCGCCAGGCAGAGATGCTGAAGGGCCTGGGCGTCAAGCCAAGCAAGCAGCTTCACAAGGCTCTCTCGTCGAAGCGTCTGCGCATCAGGTTGACGTGCCGGCCCTGGCGGCCGCCCCTGAAGTCGCGGTGGCGGTGGGTGGGACTGCGGAAACCGACTTTGCGGGGACGCCATTCCAGTGAAGGGGCCCGAATACGCCCACGCAAAGGCCCTCGTTGGAGTTTCCTGGGTCTTGGCGCGAGCCCAGCCGCCACATCGGCCACACTGAAAGCTAGTTTGCGAATTCAGCGGGCCAACTAAGAAATTAACCGGCGGCGAAGTCACGTCGCCGACTGAGGCGCCAAAGCCCAAGACAACGCGTACGGGCCCGGCAAAAAAAAGGCTCTCCCTAGCGGTTAGCTCGGGTTACCCACCCCCCCAACACACCAATTCAAGGGGGATGACGACCCGCCTAACGTGTGTCAAACTGTATCGAAATGCTCCATACGCCTTCCATACAAGCGTTGAACCACTGATGGCGGCCGAAAAGTCAGTTTCCATCGGCTTTCGCGTCACGCCGGAGTTCAAGCGGCTGCTGGAGCTCGCCGCGAAGCAAGAACAGCGAAGCAACACTAACTTGGTGGAAAAGCTTCTTCTAGACCATTGCCGTGCGCGCGGGCTGCTACCCGCTGACGCCGCAGCGCTGTCGCAGCAAGTGCCCGGAACGCCGCACATGCGTTCACCCCGTTAGTCACCCTGAAGGGCTTCAAGAGCATGCCGACGTATACGAGCTACTCCGGGCAACTTGCAGATAAGCTGCAGGAATATCGGGCGCGAGGCCAGAAAGAAGCCAGCAAACATCGACCAGCCACCGACGCGGCTGCTCAAGACCAGAACGAAAGCGCACTGAAGAGCGATGCCGAAAACTGCCTGAGCTCTGAGCAACGATTGTTTGATACAGCGCTGACAGAGGCGTCCCGGAACGGTATCGAGGCTCGCCAGAAATCGATTGAGCTAAGCGGCCAAGTCGACCAGCTCGTCGGCGACGATTCGGCGAGAAGCAGCATTGAGGCTGAGCTTGCCGGCGACAGGCCTGCTCTTGTCAAGGCAACCGAAGCTCGCTTTCGCGCCGAGACGGCTCTTAAGTACTTCCGAGCGACCAACAACATTCACGAGGAAGCCGTTTATCCAGAAAGCGTTATTTGGCACTTTGGGGTGCTAGCGGTGTTTGCTCTGATTGAGACAGGCGTCAACACGTTCTTCTATGAAAACAGTCAAGGCCTGCTCGGGGGTTTCTTTGTTGCGCTCGGCATCGCGACCTTGAACATTGTCTCAGCGATGCTTCTTGGTTACTGGTTTCGATACAAGAATCTCGCTTCAATCGATAAGAAGATTATCGGCTGGTCATCGCTTGTGGCGTTTGTCCTGACGGCGGTGTTCTTCAACGCTCTCTTCGCTGCGTTCCGAACTGAGTATCAGCTGGTCGCCGACCCATCGGAAGTCGCCCAATTGAACGTCGCCTTTCAGCGCGCTTGGCCTGAAGCCATGCTCGTGTTTCGCGCCGACATGCAATTTAGGGACCACTGGAGCTTCCTGCTGTTCGGCATCGGAATCCTGCTGAGCATCGCTGCTTTCTGGAAGGGCTACACGCTGGACGACCAGTACCCAGGTCACGGCAGGATGGACAAGGCCTACAAGAAGGCGTGCTCAGATGAACAACTGCAGCACGACAAAATCCGCCAGAAGGTCAAGGAGCTCCTGCATCACCGGAAGGCTGCCGTCCAGGCAGCCATCCATGAGCCAGCCACTCAGGTCGGAATGCTGGCGCGCCGTATCGCGGAGCTGACTAACGCTCGCAGTTCGCTCGAGGCCCAAGCCGCGCACATTCAGCGCGACTTCTCCATGGTTATCGACGCATACCGCGGCGCAAACATGTCCGTGCGCTCAGTGCCTCCGCCCGCTTACTTCAAGGAGGCCACAGCCTTGTCGATGAGGGTTGACGGCTCGGGAGCCGAACGTGTCTTGGCGGAGTTGGCGGCCGTTCAGGCTGAGCTCAAAGCGATGAGCGAAGCTCATCGAGAACTCCTGAACGCGAAACTCAAGGCGCTCCAAAGCGACACCACTGAAATCCTCAACAAGACTTTGACGGTCTACCTGGGAGACGTCCGAAAGGACGCTGAAGAGACCATCGCCCGCATGACCCCAACGATTCATCGCGTCTCGGCAGCCTGAGCATGGCACTTTCCGAGAAGGACAAGAAGGGCGTCGTCCTCATCGCCTTAGTAGTGGCTGCACTGTTGGCCGTCGTTGGCGTCAAGTTGGCCATTGGCACGCCTCCGAAAGCGGGACCCGATGGCTGTATTGGCAACGCAACGCTCAACACCGTCATCGTCCTTGACCATAGCGAGGCGCTGACTGAACAGACCCGCAGCGAGATTTCCGCTCGAGCTTTGGCTCACGTTCGAGAGAAGGCCCAGACGAACGAACGGGTGACCGTGTTCACCGTCTCCGAACTGTCCAAGAAGTCGCTTGTGCCCGCGTTCAGCCGTTGCAAGCCGCCTGAGGAAGGCAACCGTACCTATCAGGACACCCGTAGTCTGACGAAGGCGTTCAACCGCGACTTCCTTGAGCCTTTGCAAGCTGTCCTGAAGGAGGTACCCGCGAACAGCAAAGAGTCTCCCCTCGGACAGGCGCTCATCGACATCTCGCTCACCCAGTACTTGCGAGGCGAACGCAACTCGCTGCTGGTGTTCTCCGACATGCTTGAGAACACTCCAAAGTTCTCCCTATACACCTGCGTCAACCCAAAAAATGCCGTCGCCTCGTTCCGAGAATCGCGCAAGGGTGGACAGGAGCGGCCGAAATTCCGACACACCAGCGTTTCCCTGAACATGATTCCGCGCCTGGATATCTCGAAATCGACACTGACGTGCCGGGACCAAGTCTGGGAGTGGTTCTTTGGCGACAACGAGGGCGCCGGCTCTGGTTCTGGCATCGACTATCTCCCAGGGGCATGAATTGAATCAAGCTGCAGCACAGCCTTCCGATAGCTTCTTCGCACGCTTGCGCGTCTGCATCATCGTCTCGGGACTGGTGCTGATTTCGGCAACCGTCCTGAAGCTTCCTCCCTGGGTGGCCATGCTCGGTGGCGGCCTGCCGCTCGTCTACTACCACCTGGGCTATCTGGCGCCACGTGCGAAACGCGGACTGAGTCAGACAGCCATCGACAGCGTCTACTACTTCGGGTTTCTCATCACCATCGCGGCCCTCGGGGTGAGTGCGGTGAGCCTGGCCGTCAGCGATGGAAAGGTTCAGCTCGAAAGTATCGCGTTCCATTTCGGGTTGGGCCTGCTGGCCACGGGCTACGCGGTTGTTGCGCGCATGCACCTGACCAGTATCAGCACCTTGGTTGACGAGGCGTCGCCGGAAGCCGTCCTGGACCGCTACGTTCAACGCTCTCGCGAGCTCGTGACAAACGTCGAGTTGGCTTCGACACAGTTTGCGGAGCTGGCCAACAACTTGATGTTGAAGTCTCAGCAAGTGGCCGACACTGCACGCCTGACGACCGAAAAGTCGATGCTGGACGTCGCTCGCATGTTCGACGAGGAGCTTCGAGGAACGCTTGCGTCCGCGCGTGCAGGTCTCACCGAGATTCGAGGCCTTGTGAGCGAAACATCTTTCGTTCAGGAACGCGAAGCGTTGGTACGCAGCGTCAAGCTGACACTCGATTCGGTGACCGCGCTGAATAAGGCCTTGGACGACTTTGCACACCGGGCAGGCGAAGGTGCCAGGCTGTCGCAAGAGGTGACAGCGACATCCGCTGCGCTCAATGACACCCTGACCAAGTTCCACACTGGCCTCGAGAAAGTTGCAGGTGAGGACGGACCGATGCTTGCCACGGCCAAGTCACTGGGCGAAGCGCAGGCCCTTGTGTCGCAGGGTACCCGTGCGATAGGCGGTGCAATCGGAGAGTTAGGAGCAATGACCGGCACCGTCGCTGGAATCGGCTTGACGTTCAAGAACATCAGGTCGCTGACCGGCAAAGCAAATGAGCAGATGGAGGCGCTGGTCAGTTCGTCGGAGCGGCTTGATGACGCCACGAAGCACATAGCGAGGACAGCCGAGACGACGACCGCCCTTGCCGATGGTCTCGACCGTACTTCCGCTGCGCTGCCAGCACTGCAGCAACGAGTCGAAGCACTCGATGCCAGACTGGCAGGCCTGGTGACAACGGTCATCGCCGTGGAGCAACAGCTGGGAAGTCTGCCGACGCCAGTAGACGTCGCAGTCGGCCTGAGCGTTGAGCTCAAGGATGCGCTGAAGGCCGTGTCCGAAGTGCTGGCCACGGTCTCAGCCGACGCCAAGGCACTGGCTGGCCACTCAGCTCAACATGTCCAGTCGCTCGAACACGCCCACAAAATCACTACCGACGTGGGAGCGCTCCAGGCCACCACTGAATCGGTACAGCGGCTCATGGGAACCCTCGCGTCAACCGTCGAGCGCCTGAACACCAGCCTGCACGCCTCCACAGAGTCCTTGAAGACCGCCGTGGTTTCGGCCAACGCGTCGCTGGAGACAGATGTCAGGCGCACAGCGGATACGGCGCGGTTGTTCGGCGAACGCTTGACAGATGTGGCGCAAATCATCATCGACCGTACGCGTGAGGGCAGGCCCTCATGAGGCGCAGCGACGACGTCTTTTTCTTTACGCTCATTGACTTCCTGCTGCAAGTCTCCTTTTTCGGCCTGCTCCTGTTCGTGGTGGGCCAGGCCCTGCGCCAGACCGAAGAAACAAAGCGCCAGGCAGACGAGAAAGCGCAGGAGCAGTTGTTTGAGGCCACAGGCGTCTCTAGCATCACTGAGCTGTCCGACCTTCTGACGAAGATGGCGCCTCTCGACAAACTTCGGGGCACGAGCGACTTCATCGTTAACAGCGGAGGTCCGGAAGCTGTCAAGGCGGCTGTGGCCGCGGCGAGCGCTGCTGGTGGTGTTCACAAGGTTGCACAAATGCAGGGGCAGGTCACGGCCATGTCTGAACGAATCGCAAAACTCGAGGGCTGGGGTAAGGTCTCATGTATCCCCAACATCACGGTCAACGGCAAGATTCAACCGAAGTCCATTGCAACGGTGACAGTGACGGATGACATGGTCAGTTTGGATAACCCCACTCCCGAGATGAACGCGCTTCTACGTTCGATGGGGCTGGAGTTCAGCGCAGTACAGCAATTGAGCTTGACCTCGTTCCGGTCAACGTTCTCCTCAATTGTTGTCAGGCAGCCGGAATGCCGATACTTCTTGGACGTCGTCACGCGAACGCGGTATCTGGACCCCATGCGGGCTGTCTGGTCCGCATTCAGGACCCAATAAGCATGTCTGTCGATACCGACCCGCAGCTCCGCCTGAAGGCCAAGCTCGACGAACTTGAGAACATCGTGCGCACTCGATTAGAGCCTCGAGTTGGCGCCCAACAAAAAGGCTGGAGCGAGCAGGCTCCCCCTCGAGACACACGCGTGCTAGAAGCCCCGAGGGAAGCAATCAGTGCTTTCCGGGCTCTCCTCACCCGATTCTTTGGGGGCCGTGCTTGAGGTCGAACCTGCTGAAGTGGGTGGTAGCGGTGCTGCTCCTGCTCCAGGGTCCGGCTTGGGCTGAAGACTTTGCGGGGCGCATCGTTGGCGTAATTGACGGAGACACTGTCGACTTGCTCACCGATGCGAAAGTACTGATGCGGATTCGCCTTAGCGGTATAGACGCGCCAGAGAAGAAGCAGCCCTTTGGAAATGCCGCAAAGCGGATGCTTTCCGCCTTGACCTTTGACCGTCGTGTGGTTGTCTCCGCCAAGAAGAAGGACCGATACGGGCGCTATGTCGGTAAGGTCTTCGTGGGCGGCACGGATGCGAACCTCCAAATGGTCCAGCACGGGCTCGCGTGGCACTACAAGAAGTACGAAAGGCAGCAATCCAGCGAGGACCGAGTGCTGTACGCTGAGGCCGAATTAAAGGCGAAGGCAAAACGCATAGGGGTTTGGGCCGACAAGGACAGCGTTGCGCCTTGGGAGTTCCGACAGCCGACACAGGGGTCTCAGTCGGGCAGCGGCGGGACCGCCAGCGCCGTCCTCAACGCGCTGCGCGTTAAGGTGTTGCAGGCACGCGCTGCTGCTGCCGCTACTCCGCATGGCTACACCATGTGTGCCAGCCTGAACTCGGCAGTCTGAAGAGTCGCGACGCTCTGTTTAGACTTACGAGCAGGCTTTATGGCTCACGCGGTTGGGGCTGCCTGGCCTGGGGCGCCACAGCACGTCCGCTGACGGGTACTGGCCGATGGCTTGCGTGCTATAGCGTCAATGTGCTGATCCAACCTTTTTCACATGACGCTCGCTACGCCTCAACGGTTGTCAATGCTGCCTACTGATGTGTGCACTTCTTCGGGGGACTGGGCTGGACGCGACCGGCAGTTCTGGGGCGGCGATATTGGGACAGCGAATGTCTATTTGTTCAGGGTCGAAACCGAAAGTTCGTCGGCTCGACAAGCAGACACTCGCTCGACATCTGACCCGGCAACTTTCCCCGCGCGACGGCGAAAGTCAGCAGTAAGCCCCATACCGGTCGCTACCGTCGCCGAGGCCATGTCGCCGCAATGACCGGTAAGCGATGTAGAGCGTGAATTCAGAGGCCGGCCGCCACCGACGGCACCCGCTGCGTTGCCGTCGCTCGCCTCCGTGGGTCGACGGACGCCTCTGGGTCGACTCTCGAAGAAAATCGGCTAAACAGTCGGCGCAAGTCAAAGTTTTGCAAGGCTGCAAAGCAAAGTGCTTTAGGCGGCACGTCAGCTGCCGGCAAACAGCCAGCCGGCGCAGAGGTCACCATCACCTTTTCCGCCGGGCACAACCACGGGCGGGAACATCCCCTACCTGCGCTGCCCGCAGCCGAGCCAGTGCCAAGCTGTCAAGTCTCACCACATCGACTGTTGACCTCGAAGCCAACTTCGTCGGCGCTGCCGGAGGCCGGCTGGGCACGCTGAGCGACTGACATGACCTCGTCTTGCT
>Ga0105045_10005966_pt1 | contig 10773 bp, 10 predicted proteins | sample MAT02_FD_78089 | JGI IMG/M metagenome (GOLD analysis project Ga0105045, IMG submission 78089) | Freshwater microbial communities from Lake Fryxell liftoff mats and glacier meltwater in Antarctica - MAT-02 (megahit assembly) | ecosystem: Environmental > Aquatic > Freshwater > Ice > Liftoff... | reverse complement strand
GCGTCCCGGTGAGGACAGAGGGACCTACCGCCGAGGGATTGAGGCTGCCGAAGGTCGTCGGCTCTCCGCTGGCCGGGTCTCGGGCCGTGTGCCCAAGCTTGCGACCGGTGTTGGTCGGCGTCCCGCGGTCGTCGCGTGTCCCGCGTCCGAATGCGCTGCCAGTAGTGGACTCGCCCTGCTGACCGGCATTCTGCTGCGCGGCATAGGCGGCGTTCGCGTTGAAGCCGGGGCCAGTCGGCGCGCTGCTGGCGGTATCCGCCACGCGAGCAACACCAGCGACACCGGCTACTTGGGCCACGCCGGCCACCTGTGCCTGCTCGGGGAACCTCTCCACCTTGGCATCCACGCGTGCCGCGATCGCTGCCGCCTTGTTGAGGCTCTGTCCATTCCGCGGGAGTTCCAAGTGGCCCGGATCCTTCATGCCGAGCGTTCGAAGTCCCTCTTCGCGCGCGATCCTTTGCAGACGCGCAAAGCCACCGGCATTTTCCCAGCTGCCATCGATGATTACGTCGACCGCCTCGCCGCGGGTGTGCGCGGAGTCGCGCGTCCACGTGACCACCTGGCCGGGCCGGGTGCGCCCCTGAGCGAATAGAAAGTCCTGTCGCGCCTGCGAGCGGACCGATTCGACAATGGTGACATCGTGACCATACTCGTTCTTCATGCGCTCGATGACGCGATCGATCCGCGCCCGAAGCTCGGGGGCGACGCCGTCAAGATCCTTGAGCGGCGTGGAGACGTCCGCCGCTGAGGCGCTGAGCGAGGCAGAAAGCGCGTGCGCGGCATGCGCGTGTGCCGCATGGAGCATCGCGGTGTCGATGGCGTTGGCTGTGCCCAATGACTGCTCGGCACCGGGCGCCTCACCCTGTTGAGCGAGCCGCAGTCCGGCAGGAGTCCCTGCCTTCGACAGAATGGCGTCGAGAGCGGAGCGGATGTCGGCGCCCCGGTCATCACCGAGCGCGCGCAGTTGCTCCGTGCTGGCCCCGCGTTGGGAGACGAGACGGGACAGCGCGGACGTGGTCTGGTCGTCGCCGGCTTCGCCACGCAGGGTTTGTTGCACCGCAGCACGCGCGCTGCCAAGTATGGCGTTGGCGGCCTTGCGATCACGGGCGCGGGCGTAGGCGGCGAGATCGATCACGTCGGCGGTCGGTGTGGCCGCCGCGCGGGGATCGGGTGTGACCTTGAGCATGCCGTAGCGCAGCGCTTCGCTGGCTTCGTCGGTGGTCGGAGCAGACGCTCGCACTGGTGCAAGGTCAGGTGTCGTGTCGGCGGCGGTGGGCATACCCGTTGTGGCGACGGGACGCGCGGATGGATCGAGGGGGCCGGCGAGGGCCGCGTCATCGACGCTCTTCGCGAGTGACTCGTCCGCGGCCCCGTCCAGCAGGCGATCGACGAGCGAGGCGCCCTCCCTGGGCATCTGCTGCAACAGATCGGAGCGAACGCGCGGTCCGGCGCCGGCAAGCAACGCCAGCATCGCGGCAAACTCCGGGCGGGTGGGGCGCCGCATAACATCACGTGCGTCTTTTGCGTCGTCGTCGCTCCTCTCCGTGCGCGTGGATTCCGTGCGCGACGGGTCGGTACGCGCACTGTCGGTGCGCGCACTGTCTGGACGCCGCACTGCGGCGGGTTCGGCTGCGCGCGAGGCCTGCATGACGTTCATGGCGTACCTCCTGGTGCCTTCGCGGCGCCCTTGGTGATCGTCGCCGCGCGTGAGGCCGGGAACGTGGTAAGAACTGCTGCGGCCTGCTTGTCGCTCATGTTGCCGAGGATGGCGCGGATGTCGCTGTCGGTCATCTGCTCCAGCACCTTGGCTGCGTCCTTTGGCTGCATGGCGCCGAAGATCTTGGCGAGGCGCTGCTCTGGCATCGGCGCATTGGTGGCGGCGTCGCGAGCCTCCTTGATAGTTGCCGCCACGTTGGGCGTCGGCGTCTTCGCGGGTTCCGTTGGTGCGGCAGGTGGCGTGGCAGTGGCGGCCTTTGCCGGGACCGGGGCAGCTTTTTCCGGGGCGTGGGAGCCTTTGTCCGCCGCGTGCGGTACACCCTGCGTGGCGTCCTTGAGCGTGCGCCGGGCTGTCTCCAGCGCGCGGATGCTGTCTGCGGGCGTCATCGGCGCGGCGTGGGCCGCGCTGTCAGTGGCGTCCGCATGCGCGGAATCGGCCGCGTGCTCCTCGCTTGGCTCGCCGTCGGCGTGTGCGGTGCTGTCAGAAGGAGGATTCGCCTTGAGGCTGTCCGCAACCTGCGTGGAATCCGCCACAAACTTGGCGGAAGCTTTCATGTACGCGTAGCCTGAACCGCCGCCGAGGCCGGCGAGGATTCCGATGACAATAGGGATGATCAACTGCTTCATCGTGTCGGGTCGTCAGTGTGGCGAGAAGGGGTCGGCGTGCTCGAGTCGTCCGGTGTCGTGAGCGGCGTCACATCTTGCTTACGCGTAAATTGTGCCAGCGCGATTTCGTCCATGGCGAGACGGTCCTTTTGCGCGAATTCCGCGCGGAACGTTTCCGCGTGACGGTCTTTCAGGCGATCAAGCACGCGACGGTCTTTTGCGGCGTTCGCCAACTCATCTTGCGCGACCGTCACCTGCGCGTCGGCCGCCTTGACCACCTCGCCGGCACGCTCCACGCGCGCGTCGAGTGACGCGAGCACGAGATCGAGCTGCTGGAGGTGCCCGATGCGTGGTGCGGCGTTGGTGGTGGCCCGGATCTGCGCCTGCGAATCGTGACGAAGTGCGGAGAGGGCGTCCTGTGTGCCACGCGCGGTCTCCGCAGCATCCTGCGCACTGGCCAGCGCGCGGGCTTTCGCCTTTTCGTGCTGCGCACGCAGTTCAAGAATGCGCTGTAAACGAAAGGTGAACATCAGCTACGACGCGTGACTGCGGCTTCGATCGCTTCCGCGATCTGCGCCAGGGCGGAATAGGTGTCCCCGTAGTAGGAAACTTCGTCCGGGCGCTGCTGGAGAAAGTCGACGACGTGCTGTCGATACGTGATTGCGGCGTCGACATACGGATCGCTGCCCTTCTGGTAAGCGCCCACCATGATGAGATCTTCCTTCTCCCGGTAGGCCGCTTCGAGCCGCAGCATGGCCGTGCCAGCGCGTTTCTGCACGTCGTTGATGATCTGATCGCGTACGCGACTCTTGGAGTCGAGGACGTCGATCGCCGGGAAGTGGTTTTGCGCGGCGAGCCGTCTCGTGAGGACGATGTGGCCGTCAAGAATCGAGCGGGAGGCATCGGCGACAGGCTCGTTGAAATCGTCGCCGTCCACCAGCACCGTGTAGATACCGGTAATGCCGCCCCGTTCACTGTTGCCCGCGCGTTCGAGGAGACGCGGCAAGTTGGCGAATACCGACGGTGGGTACCCCTTCGTGGTCGGTGGTTCGCCGGTGGCCAGTCCGATTTCGCGCCACGCCATCGCGACACGCGTGACGGAGTCCACCATGAGCAGCACTTCTTTGCCCTGATCGCGAAAATATTCGGCGATCGCGGTAGCAACGAGTGCCCCCCGGGCGCGCACGAGCGCGGCTTGATCGCCCGTAGCAACAATCACCACCGAACGCGCGAGTCCTTCTTCACCGAGTGAGTTCTCGATGAATTCGCGGACCTCACGTCCACGCTCTCCCAAGAGGGCGATGACATTCACGTCGGCCTTCGCATGGCGGGCGATCATGCCGAGCATGGTGCTCTTGCCAACACCGGAACCCGCGAAGATCCCGATGCGCTGTCCGCGTCCGATCGTGAGCAGGCCATCAATGGCGCGCACGCCGGTTTCCAGGGGGCGATCGATCGTGTCGCGCGTGAGCGGATTCGGCGGTTCTGCACTCAGCGGCACGCGTTCGATCACATCGAGCTTGCCCTTTCCGTCAATCGGATGGCCAAGGCCATTCAGCACGCGGCCGAGCAGTCCGGGCCCGACATCAACGCCAAACGAGCGACCGAGTGGCTGCACGCTGGCGCCGGCATGGAGGCCATCGAGTTCACCGAGCGGCATGAGCAGCACATGGCGCTCGTTGAATCCCACCACTTCGGCAAGGACCGAGCGATCACGCGAGTGACTCGTGATCCGGCAGAGTGACCCGAGGCCAACATCAATGCCGGTCGCTTCCACCACGAGACCGACTACCCGGGTCACGCGCCCGTACGAAGCAAACCGCTCATGGCGATCGAGCCGTGCCTGCATCACATCGAGCACCGGCTGCGACATGTCGATCGGGCCTGCCGGCGGCTCATACGTCCCCATCATCATGCCTGGATCCCGCCCAGGCTACGGTACGCGCGCTCAAGCGCCGTATCCACGCGTCCGTCGACGATCCGTTCACGACCTTCGGTGAGACAGCCGCCACGTTGAATCGACGCATCGGCCATCCAGTGGATATCATGTGCGATGGCGGTGGTCTCTGCGGCGAGGACGGTGCGGCACGCCGCGAGATCCTCTGGATGCAGGCGGACGGTGATGGTACGATCCACCGGATACTGCGTCACCGCGTGCAACACGAGATCGCGGACGAATGTGGGATCGGCAATAATTTCCCGCTGCACGACATGCCGGGCGACCGCCACCGCGAGCGCTGCGATGTTCTCCTCGATATTAGCCAGCCAGCGCGCCTCATGCATCTGCATACTGGACGTCACGTCACTGAGCGCACTCATGGCCGACGCGATCCCCTGTTCGAGCATCGTACGCGTCGCGCGCTCACCATCGTCTCGGCCACGCGCGTAGGCGTCCGCTTCGGCGCGCGCCCGCTCGGACGTGACGTGCGCGCGCAGCGCCTCCTCGCGATCCACCGCATCCATCGCAACGTGCTCCACGTCAGCGTCATGCGGCGCGTCGAAATCCGGGAACGCGTCCGGCAGGGCCAGTTCGTCAAGCGACCACGGCGTGGCATGCATGCGCGATGCGTTAGATGATGACATCGTCGCTGCCAGCGCTCAGGACAATCTCGCCGGTTTCTTCGAGCGCACGAACCTTCGACACAATGTCGGTCTGCGCCGCTTCCACATCGCGCATCTTGACCGGTCCGAGGAATTCGATCTCTTCCTTGAGGCCTGCCACGGCGCGCTGCGACATGGTGGCCATGATCTTGTCGCGGAGTTCTGGGCTGGCAGCCTTGAGTGCGAGGGCCAACTGTTTGACATCCACTTCGCGCAGCAGCCGCTGCAGCGACTTGTCGTCGAGCGCTGAGAGATCTTCGAACACGAACATGAGGTTCTTGATCTGATCGCTGAGATGTGGATCCTTCTCCGAGACCAGGTCCAGCACCTCCTTCTCCAGCGACGAGCTGACCAAGTTCAGCACCGCGGCAACGGCCGCTGGTCCGCCCACGCTGCTCATACCCGCTGAGAACGCGAGGTCGGCTTCGCTGCCGATGGCGCGCTCCACGAGCGAGATCATGTCGGGAGAGACCTTTTCCATACGCGCGATACGAAACATCACATCGCCGCCGAGCGACGGGTCGAGCTCACGAAGGATCGCGGCAACATGGCTGGGATCGAGGTGCGCGAGAATCAGCGCAATCGTCTGCGGGTGCTCGCCGCGGAGCGTGCTACTCAATTGCTGCGGATCGGCGCGTCGCAACCGGCCGAACCGATCGCTATCGGCGAGCTGGCCCTGGATACGCTTGAGAATTGCCTGTGCTTTCACGTGGCCGAACGCCTTCTCGAGCACGTCCTTGGCGAACTCCACGCCACCCGTGCTGATCGAGTCCATGCCGAGGGTCAGTTCGAGCCACTCGCTGAGTACGATGTCCACGGTGGCTGGCGGCACCTTGTCGAGCTGCGCCATTTCAAGCGCCACAATTTCCGCCTCCTCCGCATGGAGGCCGGCCGTAATGGTCGCCGCGTGCTCCGCGCCGAGCGCCATGCACACGATCGCCACCTTCTGACGACCGGTGAGACGATCCGGGGCGTAGCGGTCGCTGCTGTTTTTCGAGAGGGCTATCATCGAATTGGATGTCACGAGCGGAGCCAGCCACGCATCACCCGGATCGCGGCTTCAGGCCGCTGCTCCACGGTGGCCATCGCTTGCTCGCGTTCGGGGGTTGTCGGCGGGGGTGGTAACATCACCGGACGACGTTGTGCGTCGAGGGTGAGTGAAGGCTCCATCTCGTCGCCAGCGGCCAAGGTGTTCTGCAACTGCGCGCTCGGCGGAAGTTCCGCGTACTGGGGCGCCGCGCTGAGAGCGGCCTGCTCGGCCTCAGCCATCGCTTTGGTCTTTTTCGGCTTAAGTGCGCTGACCGTCACCAGCGCAAGCACCAGGAGCACCACCAGCGCGGCGATCGCCACGACCGGCTTCGGATTAGCCTGCAGTTTGCTCACCACGTCCTGCGGCGGCAGCACGGTGTCGGCGCGCACCACGGGGGCCGGCATGTCGAACGGGGCACTCATGACCGAGATCATGTCGCCACGCGTGGAGTCCACACCGAGCGCGTTCTTGACCAGCATCTCGATGCGGGTGATCTCTTCGGCAGTCCGCGCCGTGACGATCGGCTCCGGGGGGATCGTGGCGGTGCTGTCGGCCGCGGGCATCGTCACCTTGTCCGCAATGAGCACGGCCACGGTCAACTTGGTGACGTTGCCGATCGCGCCCGAAAAACTCTCCACGCTGCGCGTATTTTCGTACGATGCCGAGGTCGTGGAGTAGCCCGCGCCCTGCTGCGGATTGCTCGGCGTCACTTCTGCCTTCTGTTCGGTGGCAAGCGCTTGACGATCCGGGTCTACCGCCTGTACCGTGCGCTCGACTTTGTCGAAGTTGATCGATGCGGCCACCTGTACGCGGGCGTTTCCCGCTCCTACGAGACTGGAGAGCAGCTTGTCGGCCTTCTGCTCCATGTACGTCTCCACTTCGCGCTGCACGGACAGCTGTCGACTCGACAGCCCGGTGAGCGACCCATCGTCGTCCATGGTGAGCGCCTGGCCGCGCTCGTCCACCACCGTGACATGTTCCGGGTCGAGGCCGCCGATGCTGCTGGCAACCAAGCTCGCAATGCCGCGCACCGTTTCGGCGCGTGGCGGCTGTCCATTGAGCATCGCGAGCGTCACCGACGCTTTCGAGGGCCGTTCACTTTTCTTGAACACCTGCTCTTCTTCGATCGCCAGGTGCACCTGAACCGTCTTGATATCCTTCATCTTGCCGATGGTGCGTTCCAGCTCACCTTCGAGCGCGCGGCGATAGTTCACTTTCTGCGTGAAGTCCGTCATGCCCCACGACGGCTTGTCGAACAGTTCGAGCCCCGGACGACCCGCACTCGGCATGGCTTCGGCGGCGAGATCGACCCGAGCGCGTGGAAAATCTCCGCTCGCAACCGAGATCGTAGTCCCCGACTTGTCGAGCGTGTAGGCAATCCCGATTTCGGTGAGCTTGTCCGTCATGGCCTTGACGTTCCCGACGGGGATGTCCGCGTACAACGGGACCATCACCGGCGCTGTCGCCCAACGCGAGACACCGAGCACAGCGAGCGCGACGATGACCCCAACGGCAAGGATCGCTGCGCGACGTACACCGCCGACGCTTCCGAAGAGCGATTCCAGCAACGAATTCATGGTGAACGGCGGCGTCAGGACTGCATGGCAATCACCGACCGATACGCTTCAACCATCTTGTTGCGTAGTTCGATGATCAGATCGAGGGCGACGCCCGCTTCTTCACTGGCGGCCATCACCTGATGGAGCTCGACGTTCTCACCAGCGGCGAAGCGCTTCGTCATATCACTGCTGTAGTCGCGCGTGTCGGAGACCTCATTGAGCACCCGCGTGAGCGTGTTGCCGAAGGAGTTCTCGCCTTCGCCCATGACGTCCAGCTGTTTGATGCCCGTGTCCTGCCCGGGGAGCCCGGGCGTGGCGCGGGTGAGAAGATCGAGTCGCGTCTGCATAGTGTGTGGAGTCGAGGCGTGAGCGTCGGGAATCAGGCGCGGACATCGAGGCGCACACCGCGCGCCGCAGGCGGCGTCGGCATGGTGGCGGCCTTGAGGCGTCCGTAGGTCAGTGGGCCGAGGGCGGCGGTTTTCGCGAAGAAGTTCCGCTCTTCGGTGGTGAGCACGCTCCAGAGGGTCGGATCGGTGCCGGCGGGCGCTTCGGCTGGCACGGTGTGCTGTGCGGTGGCCTGTCCGGCAATCGGTGTCTGCGGCTTGAGGGTGGCCGTCTGCGCGGCACGCGCCTGGGCGGCGGCCTGCTGCGCATTGGACGTCTGCGTATTCGCCGTCTGCGCGCGATCTGCACCCGGGTTGGGGCGCGTGGCATCGGGGCGCCCGAGGGAGCCCAGATTGGGGAGCAGACTGTTGGTGAGGCCGGTGACGCTCATGGAATGTCTCGGTGAAGCGGGCGGATCAGGAAAGCGCAGGAGCTGGCACGGGGACAGCGCGACGGGCCGGGAACCGATGTGGAATCGGAGAGGAGGAGGAGGACGTCACACCGATTCCCGGACCCGTCGTGCGGTCATTGTCTGAGGTCTCGCACGGGTCAGATGTCGAGCGCTGCGCGGAGCATCGACTTGGCAGTCTGAAAGACCGCCGCGTTGGCTTCGTAGATGCGTTTGGCATCCATCAGCTTGACAAGCTCTTGCGTGGTATTCACATCGGGGTAGCGCACGTACCCATTGGCGTCGGCGTCGGGGTGGCCGGGTTCGTACGCAAGTCGGCCCTCACCCTGGTCTTCAGCGACTCCCGCGACACGCACTCCGTACTGGCCGTTGGGCCCCATGGTCATCCCGTTGACACCGCCTGTTGTGGGCAGCACCGGCACTTCGATGCCACGGCGGAAATCGCTCATGGCCGGAGCGCCTGAAACCACGCCATTGCCGGAGCCCATGGCCGCAGGGTTTGGAGCGGTCGGGAAGAGTGCGTTCTGCGAGGTGGCCGCTTCGAGCACTAGTTCGCGGCGCCTGTACGGGCCGCCGTCGGGGCCGCGCGTGACGTCCGCGTTGGCAATGTTCTGCGCGATGGTCTCCATCCGCTGGCGCTGTGCGCTGAGCCCGCTGGCGGCAATCCCCATGGAGCGGAACATCGGACGCACCGTTTGCTGCCCGGGAATCGGCAGCAGCCCCGGTCCGCGCATCGGGTTGATCGGCGGCATCAGGCGCCACCTCCGCCCTTGATGGCCGTGCGGAGGCTGGTATAGGTCTTCTCGAGCAACCGCGAGGTCACGAGAAAGCGCAATTGCTCGTCGGCCAGCGCCACCATTTCGTCTTCGACGTTGACGGGGTTGGCGGTGGCTTGGGCGTTCCCGCCGCGGGCTTCGAGGGCGAAGCCATCACCATTTTGCACGGTGGCTTTGGAAACGCGATCGGCAATACCGCGCGACCGCTCGACACTCTTGTCGAGGGACGACTTGAGCTGCGGGGCCGAAGTGACGCGATCGATGAGGCCGAAGAGCATCGTACATTCCAGGATAAAGGGGCGAGCGTATCTGCCACCCTGAAAAGCAAAGGCCGGGCCACGAAGCGCCACACTCGGCGTTGGTCTCCGAGGTATTCCTCTAACTCATTGTTTTGATTATATTTAAACTATTTGACGCGCGGTGCGATGTTACGTGAAAGGAAGCCAGTCCCCCGCCTGTTTCCCCGTTCCTGCGGCACTTCCTGCCGGGTGATGCAGAGCACAAACTTCCCGACTGTGCCACCGGCAGCTTTTACCAGCCGAGCGCGATCGGCCGCTGGACCATGTTATTCGTCGTCGCTGCCGTCGGCGTCCTTGCCCGGGCCGTTCAGCTTGTTACGCAGCGTGCGTACGCTGATGCCCAGCAGTTCCGCCGCCTTCGTGCGGTTATTGTCGGCCGCCGTGAGTGCATGCTGAATCAGCACCCGTTCGGCGTCGGCCACATTGAGCGAGGTGAGGGCCACACCGCCCGGTGTCCCGGCGGCGGCGGACAGCGTCGCGGCGGCACTCACAGACAACGCAGGCATCGCGCCGGGGGTGGGAAAAGCCCGCGGGCGCATGGAGGGTGTGCCCAGCGAGTGAGCCAGCCCGAAGCGTGTACCTTCCAGGCAATGCGGATGGATCATCGGGTCGGGCGTGAGGATCACCGCCCGCTCAATCACATGCTGCAGCTCGCGGATATTGCCGGGCCACGGGTAGTGCTGCAGGGCGTCCAGCGCGTCCGGCGATAGTCCATCGATCTTCTTGCCTAGCTCTGCCGCGTTCCGCATCGCGAAGCGCAGCGCGAGCACGGGAATGTCTTCCGGCCGGTCCCGCAGGGGCGGAATCAGGACCGGGATGGTGGACAGTCTATAATAGAGATCCTGCCGGAAGGTGCCGTGGTCGGCTTCGGAGGCCAGGTCGCGGTTGGTGGTGGCGATGATGCGCACATCCACCTTAATTGGCGATGTACCGCCTACGCGCTCGAACTCCTGCTCCTGGAGCACCCGGAGCAGTTTGGCCTGCAGATCGAGGCGCATCTCCGAGATTTCATCGAGCAGCAGCGTGCCACGATTGGCGCGTTCGAAGGCGCCTTCGACGCGCTTGATGGCGCCGGTGAAGGCGCCCTTTTCGTGGCCGAACAGTGCCGACTCCACGAGGCCTTCGGGGAGGGCGGCGCAATTCAGCTTGATGAACGGTTTGTCGCGCCGCTCGCTCTGATCGTGGACGGCGCGGGCAAATAACTCCTTGCCGGTGCCCGATTCGCCCTGCAGCAGCACCGTGGCGCGCGTGGGGGCGGCCATGGAGACCGTCTGGAGGATGCGACGAATGGCGGGGGAGTCGCCGATGATCTGCCGTTCATTGCGGAACTGCATGACCTCCTTGCGGAGCGTCTCGTTCTCGCGACGCAGCCGGACGAACTCGAGCGCCTGAT
>Ga0105045_10005965_pt1 | contig 10773 bp, 9 predicted proteins | sample MAT02_FD_78089 | JGI IMG/M metagenome (GOLD analysis project Ga0105045, IMG submission 78089) | Freshwater microbial communities from Lake Fryxell liftoff mats and glacier meltwater in Antarctica - MAT-02 (megahit assembly) | ecosystem: Environmental > Aquatic > Freshwater > Ice > Liftoff... | reverse complement strand
GCGGTTGCAACGGCCGCATATGCTGTCACGCGCTGGCTCAAGGCGCGAAAGTATCCCGGCCGCACCGATCAGCGTGCCGAGGATTCGCTGAATGATCTGGGCGACGGCCTTTCCCTGCACCAGCCGCAGGATCGCACGGCTGAGGGTGTCAGCCAGACCAACGCTGCCGGGCGGCTGGTGCGTGTGATCCGCTTTCGCGGGCGTCAGGTCGAGGTGGACGCCGCCTTCATCGCCCGTTTCCGCCTTCGCAAGGGCAAATGATGCGCCTTTATCACGCCCCCGCCTCGCCTTTTGTGCGCAAGGTGATGATCCTGCTGCACGAAGCGGGCGCCGTGGGTCAGGTGACCCTCGTCGCCGCCGCCGGCAACCCCATGGACCCCGGCACGATGCCGCTGGACCGCAACCCCTTGGGCAAGATCCCTGCGCTGGAACGGGACAACGGCACGACACTTTACGACAGCCGGGTGATCTGCCGCTATCTGGACGAAACCCTGCAGGCGGGCTTTTATCCGCCAGCCCCGCATCTGTGGGAAACCCTGGTGATTGAGGCGACGGCGGATGGCATCGCGGATGCAGCCGTTCTGATGCGGTATGAGGACCATGTCCGCCCCGAGGCCAGCCGATCGCCGGAATGGGTAGCCGCGCAATGGTCCAAGGTGGAGCGGGCGCTGACCGCCATCGAAAGCCGCTGGATCAGTCATCTGGCCGGTCCGCTGGACATGGGACAGATCGCGCTTGGTGCGGCGCTCGGGTATCTGGATTTCCGCCAGCCGCAGCGCGACTGGCGCGGCACCCGGCCTGCGTTGGCGGACTGGTGGGCCGGTTTTGCCCTGCGTCCTGCCATGGTGGCGACGCAACCAGGCTGATCCGGCCGGCAAACCTGCCATAATCTGTCGGTTCTTAAGGGTTTCGCCGGGCTGCGCGCCTTTGTCCGCTGGACGAGGCGGCAAGGCCCCGCTAGATAACCGCCCTGCGAGGCATGAAACCTTTATGGCCTCTGCAAGATATTTGGGGTCGGCAGCCGCCGGTCCGATAGGGGAGAAGATCTCGTGTCGCACGCAGACGATCACGCAGGCACCGGCGAAGGCACTCGGCGGGATTTCCTGTACTACGCAACGGCGGGTGCCGGGGTGGTTGCAGCAGGGGGCGCGGTCTGGCCGCTGGTCAACCAGATGAACCCATCGGCGGATGTGCAGGCCCTGGCGTCGATATTTGTCGATATTTCCGTGGTTGAGGTCGGCACGCAGCTGACGGTCAAGTACCTTGGCAAGCCGGTGTTCATCCGCCGGCGTACGCCGGAAGAAATCGAAGGTAGCCGCGTCGTCGCGCTGACTGATCTCATTGACCCCTTGGCCGAGAACGCCAACATCCCGGGCGAAGCCCCCGCCATCGATGAGAACCGCACTCTCGATGAGGCGGGTGAGTGGCTGGTGATGGTCGGCGTCTGCACCCACCTCGGCTGCGTGCCGATCGGTGACGGTTCGGGTGATTTCGGTGGCTGGTTCTGCCCTTGCCACGGTTCGCACTACGATCAGGCCGGCCGGATCCGCAGAGGGCCGGCGCCACGTAATCTTCCCATTCCGGTTGCGTCGTTCGTTGACGAAACCACCATCAAGCTCGGGTAAGGAACATCATCATGGCCGGAATTCCGCACGACCATTACGTACCCAAGTCTGGTGGTGAAAAGTGGCTTCACAAGCGGCTTCCCATCGTTGGGCTGATTTATGACACCCTCATGCTGCCCACGCCCAAGAACCTGAACTGGATGTGGATCTGGGGCATCGTCCTGACATTCTGTCTGGCGCTGCAGATCATCACCGGCATCGTTCTGGTGATGCACTACACTCCGCATGTCGATTTTGCTTTTGCGTCGGTCGAACATATCATGCGCAACGTGAACGGCGGCTACTTCATCCGCTATCTGCACCAGAACGGTGCGTCGCTGTTCTTCTTCGCGGTCTACCTGCACATATTTCGTAGCCTCTATTACGGGTCCTACAAGGCCCCGCGTGAGGTTACCTGGATCATCGGCATGCTGATCTACCTGGCGATGATGGCGACGGCGTTCATGGGATATGTTCTGCCCTGGGGCCAGATGTCGTTCTGGGGCGCTACAGTGATCACCGGTCTCTTTGGCGCAATCCCGGGGATTGGCGAACCGATCCAGACCTGGCTGCTGGGCGGCCCGGCGGTGGACAACGCCACCCTGAACCGCTTCTTCAGCCTGCACTACCTGCTGCCCTTCGTGATCGCCGCCCTGGTGGCGACGCACATCTGGGCGTTCCACACTACCGGCAACAACAACCCCACCGGGGTTGAGGTGCGCCGAGGGTCCAAGGAAGAGGCCGAGCGTGACACTCTGCCGTTCTGGCCCTACTTCGTGATCAAGGATCTGTTCGCGCTCGCCGTGATCCTCGCGGTGTTCTTCGCAATCGTCGGTTTCATGCCGAACTATCTGGGTCACCCTGACAACTATATTCAGGCGAACCCGCTTTCGACGCCTGCGCATATCGTGCCGGAATGGTATTTCCTGCCGTTCTACGCGATCCTGCGCGCCTTCACCGCCGATGTCTGGGTTGTCATCGCGGCAGACTGGCTGTCCTTCGGCATCATCGACGCCAAGTTCTTCGGCGTGCTGGCAATGTTCGGGGCCATCGCGGTCATGGCGCTGGCGCCTTGGCTGGACACGTCTTCGGTGCGGTCGGGCCGCTATCGACCGATGTTCAAGTGGTGGTTCGCCTTGCTGTGCATCGACTTCGTGGTCCTGACCTGGGTCGGGTCACAGCAAACCGTGTTCCCGTATGACTGGATCTCGCTGATCGCCTCGACCTACTGGTTCGCATATTTCCTGGTCATCCTGCCACTTCTGGGCGTGATCGAGAAACCAGCCCTGCAACCTGCCACCATCGAAGCAGACTTCAACGCCCATCACGGCCCCAACGCCCAACCGGCCGAGTGAAAAGGATCTGAGAATGTTCAGGAAAATTGCACTCACTGCCGTATCGGTGCTGGCGCTGGGCGCGGTGTCTGCCGATGCCGCCGGCGAAAGCGCTGCGATCCCCGACGTGGACTTTGCCCATGAAGGCCCGTTCGGCAAGTTCGACCAGATGCAACTTCAACGCGGATTGCAGGTATACACCGAGGTATGCTCGGCCTGCCACGGCATGAAGTTCGTGCCGATCCGCACGCTGTCCGATGCGGGCGGCCCAATGATGCCCGAAGATCAGATCCGCGAGTATGCCAAGCAGTGGACGATCACCGACAGGGACACCGGCGAAGACCGCGAGGGTACTCCCGCCGATAACTTTCCGGTATCAGGCTTGGAAAACGCGCCGGACCTCAGTCTGATGGCCAAGGCACGGGCCGGGTTTTCCGGGCCTTACGGTTCGGGCATCAATCAGTTGTTCCGCGGAATGGGTGGCGCGGAATACATTCACGCGCTTTTGGTGGGCTATGAAGAGCCGCCAGAATGCGCGGCGGATTTCGAATCCGATGGCTACTACAACAAGTACTTCAGCGTTGGTGCCATTCCGGATACTTGCAAGAATGAGGAAGGTCACTCGACCATCGAGGGTAGCTGGATCGCAATGGCTCAGCCCTTGTACGACGATCAGGTGACTTATGCTGACGGCACCCCTGCCACAATCGACCAGATGTCGATGGACGTTTCCTCGTTCCTGATGTGGGCGGCCGAGCCGAAGCTGATGGCGCGGAAAGAAGCGGGCTTTGTCAGCGTGGTCTTCCTGATCATCCTGTCGACCTTGCTGTTCCTGACCAACAAGCGCCTCTGGGCCGGGGTCAAGGGCAAGAAGACCGCCTGATCCGGCTTTGACATGACCTTGGAAAGCCCCGCCTTTTGGCGGGGTTTTTCATTTCGGGCCAAGGTAGGCGCGCAAGGCGGGCGGGGGGTCGGCAAGCAGCCGTGCCGTATCTTCCGGCGGCTGAACGGTGCCATCCGCAATAAAGGCAAGGTGCCCGCCCAGTGCGCTTGCATCGTCCGGGTCATGCGTGACCATCAGGACCAGCGCGCCGGTCTCGGTCGCCACCTCACGGACCAGCGCCAGCATCTCGACCCGCAAGGCAGGGCCAAGGGCAGCGAAAGGCTCGTCCAGCAGCAGGATCGGCCGGGCGCGCAACAGGGCGCGGGCCAGCGCCGCCCGGCTGGCCTGCCCTCCCGAAAGCTGGGCCGGGCGGCGCGGGCCAAGGTCCTGCAAACCGGCGCGGGCAAGGGAGCCGTCAACTTTCGCCCGATCCGTTGCCGACAACTTCAGATCCGGCCGCAAGCCCAGGCCAAGGTTCTGCGCTACGGTCAGGTGCGGAAACAGGTTCTGGTCCTGAAACAGGATCGTCACTGGCCGATCCCCGGGGGGTACGGGTCCAAGGTCCTGACCCTTCCAGAGGATGGTGCCGCCGGTTGGCGCCAGAAACCCGGCGATGGCCGCCAGAAACGTGGATTTCCCGGCCCCCGACGGCCCCATGATCGCGATGCGGTCACCGGAACTGGCGGCCCAGTCGGCGGTCAGTCGGAACGACCCTTGGGTCATGGTCAGGCGATCAAGCTGCAGCACGGCGACCTCCGGCATCGCAGGCCCAGAACAGGGCGAAGGACAGGGTAACAAGGATCAGCGAGGCAGCAGAGGCGGCCTCAAGCCGGTAGGCCCCGGTGAGTTGCTGGACAACCAGTGGCAGGGTTGCCTGCCGTTCCCCGGCAAAAAGGGCGATGGCGCCAAGGTCGCCCATCGACAGCGCCGCCGCGATCCCGGCGCCAAAGCCCAAAGGGCGCGCGAGGCGCGGCAGGACCAGCCAGCGCAGCAGAGGCCAGCCGGTCAGGCCAAGGCTGTCGGCAAGGCGGCCGTAATCGGCCCGAAGTACTAGGACTTCGGGCAGAAGGATGCGAAACAGAAATGGCAGCGTCAGCGCCGTATTGACCAGAATGGTGACCGGCAAGGCCACAGTCATCGGCGGCACGAAGGGCTGCACGATCAGGAACAACCCGGTGCCAAGCACCAGACCCGAGGTCGCCAGCGGCAGAGTCGCCGCCGCCTCGACCAGCGGGCGGGGCCGGTTGGCAGCGGCAAGCACCAACGTCAGCGCGGCAACAGTCGTCAGCGCGGCAGAGGCAAGGGCCACAAGGACCGACCGCCCTGCCGCCGGCAGAACCGACGGGGGAAGTTCAGCCAGCCCCGGCACCCCGCGCAGGGCAACGGCAGCCACCGGGGCCAGCAGAAACAGCGTTGCGCTGGCAAGCACAAACGCATCAGCCACGCGCCTCCAGCCGCCCGGTGCAGGCAATGCCGTCTCCCGGTCCAACCCAGCGCCAAAGCCAGCGGGGCGCACCAGGGCCCAGGCCGCGCCGGCCGCCGCAGCGCAGATCAGCACCTGCACCCCGGCCAGCCCGGCCGCGCGCGCAAGATCGAAATCGAAGCGGACGGCCTGATAGATCGCAAGCTCGATGGTCGTGGCGCGCGGGCCGCCGCCAAGGGTCAGGACCACGGCAAAGCTGGTCAGGCAGATGATCAGAACCACAAGCCCGATGCCGGGCAGAACCTCACGCAGCATAGGCGCTTCAAGATGACGAAACGTCTCGGCCGGGCCAAAACCCAGGGACTGCGCCAGGCGGATGCGCTCGGCTGGGATCGACAGCCAGCCTTGCAGGATCATCCGCACCGCCAGTGGCAGATTCAGGAAGACATGCGCCAGAAGCACGCCCTGCAACCCGAAGATCGGGAACGCAGGCAAGCCAAGGGCGGCTAGCCCGCTGTTCAGCAGTCCAGCCCGGCCGAAGATGGCCAGAAGACCAAGGACTGCAACGACGGCGGGCAAAAGGAACGGCGCGCCCATCAGGGTGATTAGAAGCCCTCGCCCGGCAAAGCGCCGGCGTGCCAAAGCGCGGGCAACCGGGATGGCAAGAAGCGTCGACAGCAGCGCCGACAGCACCGCCTGCACCAGCGTAAACCGCACCGCCGCCCAATCGGCGGGGCCGAGCGACAGCCCCGCCCCCCTTGCCGCCACAGCGGCCAAAGGGGCGATGACCAGCGCCAGCAGCAAGACCGCCAGCGCCGGTGCAACCAAGCCTAGCGGGCGAGCGCGGCTTGCCATTCGGCCAACGCCGCATCCCGTGCAGATTGCGCTTCGTCCGGCGACAGAAGCAGCGACTTCGCCGGGCGAAAGCTGTCAAACCCGTCTGGCAGACCAGCCGCCGGGGTCACGACGGGATACATCCAGTTGGTCTGGGGGATGGCCGACTGGAAGGCGTCGGTCAGCATGAAGGCAAGAAACTGATCGGCCAATGCAGGCTGATCGGTTCCGGCAAGTTTGCCGGCAACTTCGACCTGCATGTAATGCCCTTCGTCGAACAGGGCGGCAGCCTTGGTGTCATCACCCTCGGCCAGCAGATGATATGCGGGCGAGGTGGTGTAGCTCATGACCATATCCGCCTCGCCCTCCAGAAACAGGCCATATGCCTCGGACCAGCCGGGGGTGACGGTGACGATATTGTCAGCCAGCGCCCCCCAGATGTCCGCGGCGCGATCGCCATGCGCGGCCTTTACCCACAACAGCAAGCCAAGCCCGGGAGTAGACGATCGGGGGTCCTGGATCACGATCTTCAGGTCGGAGGCCGCGAGGTCGTCGAAAGATTTCGGTGCGTCCGGCAGTTTGGTCCGGTCATGGACAAAGGCGAACCAGCCCCAGTCAAAGGGCAGGAACAGCGGGTCGTCAAAGTCCACGGGAAGCGTTGTGCTTGCCGTCACGCCATGCGGCACGAAAAGCCCGGTGGCGGCGGCGGCGGCGGTCAGGCTGGTGTCAAGGCCAAGGACGATGTCGGCGTCGGACGCGGCCCCTTCCAGCTGGATGCGGGCCAGCAACGCCGCCCCATCCCCGGCGGGAACAAAGCGCAGGTCGCAGGCGCAGGTAGCCTCAAAAGCCGCCTCGATTGCGGGGCCAGGGCCCCACTCCGATGTGAAGCTGTCATAGGTCAGCACAGTCAGGACGGGAGTGTCCGCCAATGCGGTCAGCGCAATGGTGGAAAGGCCCGCAGCAAGGAGTGTCGTTTTCATAGCAGTCTCCATGATGCGACGGAACGGTCGGGGATGGAGAACCCATGCACCTTCCCTCCGCCGGTATGATCCGGTTCAGGTTCGACGGGTTCGCATTCGCATCTCAGCCGGTCAGGCGTTTCCGCCCTTGGGCACCCCGAGGTAAGCGTCAAGATAGAGGAATGGGCGGTGGGCGCAAGGGGGTGCGGCTAAGCGCGCCGCAGGCAAAGCGATCCGTTCGCTTCTCCGTTCGGGTCTTCCTCGAACCCCAACGCGGCAAGAGTGGGGGCAAGTTTTGCCCGCGCCGAAGCAAGTTCGGATGGGTCAAGGAGGGGCACCAGCACGCGGCGCACGCCGTTCAGGGTGTCGGCCGTGAAGGCGTCTGCGGGCAGAAGCGGGCCGGACATGCGGATCACATCGGGACGTGCATCGGCCAGAAGCCGGTTCAGACCCGACCACAGCGCATCAGGGTTCAGTGTGACCCGCGACCATGAAAGGCCGGTCAAGTCCGGAAAGCTCAGCTCGGCAATCCGTCGCGAAAGGATGGGCAGCGAAGGTCGCTCCTCGTGCATCGTGACATGCAGGTCTGGCAGTGCCGCCCTGGCGCGCAAGGCAACGAAACCGATACCGCAGTCAAGGTCCAGCAACCTTTTGCAGTCGTTCAGGAAGCCTGCGATGTTGCGGGCATGGCGGCGGTCGAACTTGCCGGCCTGAAGCACCTCCAGCGAGGCGGCGGTGAAGACGCGCGGGTCAAGCGGGACCTTCAGGCCTTGATTTTCCACCACCTCCAGCGCGATATCGGCGGACAGATCGGCAGAACCCGAGACATAGGGCGACGCGAAGGGCGACCCCCAGCCTGGCGGTGGCGAGGTGCGGCGTTCATCTTTCGGCTTGTCATTTCGGCGCTGGTCCAGCTTGGTCTGGACGGCCTTCACCGCCTCGGGGTCGCGGGCCTTGGGCGGCTTGGCAACAACTTGGCTGATGGGAACGTTTGAGGCGGCGATCAGGTTGCCTACGAGTTCCTGATAGGCCTCGGACGGGCGGTATACGCCAAGGCGTGCTTCGGCGCGGGCGTGGGCGGCCTCGTGCAGGCTGCCGACCTGATCGTCCTTGAGGAGATCCGCCATGATCTGGGCGCGGCGGTCTCGGTGGCGGGCGATGGAAAGGTCTTCCACCTCATTCCGATCCTGCAGGGACCAATAGTCAGAGTTGTATTTGTCCTTTTTCAGGTTTGCGTTGCCCCGGAACTTGCGCAAGCTGTAGGCGTCCATCGACTTGATGGCATAATGGTTGATCTGGCCCCAGTCATAGCCGACCGTGCGGCGGATCGACCGCCAGCCACGAAGCTTGAACCATTCCTCCAATGGCTTGCCGGAGCCGTTCACCCACAAGACGCTTTCCGGGTAATCGGTGTCCTTGTGCTGCGATTTGATGATCGGGCGGTGCATCCCCAGCCGCAGGTATTTCGGATCGAACCGCAGCATTGTCTTGGTACCCCAGCCCTTGTTCCAGAACTCGGGTGCGGCACGGGTGAACTGGTCGGTGATCGGGGCGCGCGACCAGTCTTGCACGCCGCTGGATCCAAAGATGCGCCAGGTCAGCACCATGGCCTGTGCGTCCATTGCGTTCAGGTCAGCGATCAGCCCGTCCAGCGTGTGCGATGGGTGGTTGACCACCATGAATTCATCCGCGTCCAGCACCAAAAGCCAGTCCGAGTTGATGATCAGCCCTTCATCCCCGGCCAGTTTCAACATCGAGGGGTGCGGCTTTATCCCTTCGGGGATAACGTTTTCCTTGTGGTGAACGCCGATGTCCAGAGCTTGAAGCCGTTTCAGTAAGGTGTCGGTGCCATCGGAACAGTCGTTGGTGTAAATCACCACATCTGTGAAACCGATGGCAAGGTGATGCGCCACCCATTCCACCACGAAAGGGCCTTCGTCCTTCATGGTGGACAGCGCCACCAATGACCCATGCGGGCTGGTCTGTCGGGTAAAGGTCATTCTTCCAGCGCGGTGGCAGGGTCAATCTCCAGATGCTCGCACATGCGGGCGATGTAGCTGCCTTTCAGTGGCGGGTTTTTACGCCACCAGGGGCGGGCGGCGTTTGTGTAGATGTGGACGGACATGGTGGCGCCAGTGAAGTGGCCCTCGACGGATGAATGCGGGTCGTAGAAAACGTCGTTCAGCTGGAAGGGCACGGGGTACAACGTGTCGGCGGTCATCGCCTTATCTATGTCGCCCGAGGCGGTCGCGAAATAGGTAAAGGCCTGGGGGCCGAAGGCGGTGCGTTCCGTCTGGTAGATGCGCACCGCCTTTGGCAGCGAGGACGGCAGCTTGTCCATCTTGCGTTTTTGCTTGTTGCCCCACCAGGCGGGGTAGTCGGGCAGGTTATCGTAGTATTTCAGCAATTCCTCGATCAGCCGCCCGGTTTGCGGCAGTGCGACGACCCCGCAGTTCAAGGCACCGCGCATCCCGTGGCCGGCATAGATATGGTCCTGATCTTCGGGGAAAGGCTTGTGGCAATAGGCGTCACAATCAATCCAGATTGCCCCGGTCTTTTCGATCATCTTGTAGCGGAACACATTCGACAGGAACGAGGCCGAGGTTTCCGCCACGATCGTCCGATCGATCTGCATGATCTCGGAGGCGGGGCGCACTTCAACCCCTGCGGGCACGTTGTGCACCTGATCGGTGCAATACAGCGTGACCGGGTGACCCTGCACCAGATGCGACTTCAGGCAAAGCTGGTTCAGATAATGCAGGGATTCACCGATCCAGAGCGAGGCGACAGGGCGGCGGGTCAGGTTCATCAGGGGGGCCTTTGCACAGGGGGTGGTCAGAAGACCGACGCGAAGCGATCGGGCAGACGGTAAAGCTCTTTCGTGCGGCCACCACCGAAGAAGGTGATCTTGCCATCATGCAGATCCCTCTGGTTTTCGATCATCTTCTTGCGAAACTCCGGCAGTTCGGCATCTTCGCGGACAGGCTTGCCGGATGACAGTTTCAGAAAGTTCTCAAGATCGCTGCCCCAGGCCTTGCCCGCATCCTTCGGGTCAACATCAGCCGACATGAGCTTGCGCATTTCCTTTCGTCCGGCCAACCGCTCGGTCACCAGGGCATAGTCGAAGAAACGCAGATGAATCAGGTAAAGGTGCGGGTCAAGGACGCGGGGCTGGTGGCTGTTGGCATGGCCGCCGATGGTGAACCCGGTCTCTTTGCGGAGCACGCAGGGTTTGGCATAGTTTGCGTTGGCGCGAAAGACTCGACGGCGCGACAGGATGGTCGCATCATCGGCCAGCGGCTCCGGCTCCACCTCGGGGTTGTGGACCAGTTCGATCCCGAACGGACACAAGGATTGCGGCGTGGTCTTTTCCCTGTTGTAGCGGGCGAGGTAGGTCACCAGATCCGGCGCCACGTCGGGATCGACAATCACCACCTCATCGACATCGCCGACGAAGAACCAATTGTAATACCTCAACATCCCGGCCGAAAACTGCGAGTTGATGCCCCAACGCCGCCGCTCCATCCGATACATCGTCGGATCACGCGGGATGCGGATCAAGTTCGCACCTTCACAGATGCGTGCATATTCCGGGTCGCCGCCATGCGACAGAATGTACAGATGCTCGCGCCCGAACTGGCGTCCGTAGTAATCCACCCAGCGTTGCAGAAAATAGTAATCCTTGTAGACCATGGTCATCGCCCCCGCCGGCATCTTGGTCGGGTCAAGCGTGTCG
>Ga0105045_10005964_pt1 | contig 10773 bp, 10 predicted proteins | sample MAT02_FD_78089 | JGI IMG/M metagenome (GOLD analysis project Ga0105045, IMG submission 78089) | Freshwater microbial communities from Lake Fryxell liftoff mats and glacier meltwater in Antarctica - MAT-02 (megahit assembly) | ecosystem: Environmental > Aquatic > Freshwater > Ice > Liftoff... | reverse complement strand
GTTCGCGACCTCGACGCCGGCCTGCCACGTGGAGTGACCCCAGCCCACCTTCGAGGGGCCCACTTCACCGGCGTACTCGGCCTGCGTGTACATCGCGTCGTAGATGAGCACGTCGGCATCCTTCGCGAGCGCCACAAGGTACGGGTCTGGGCAGGCGTAGTGCTCCGTGTCGGTCGCGTAAACTACACTCTTTCCAAAGGCTTCGATGCGATAGCCCATCACGCCGCCCGGATGATTCAAGCGACGCGCAGTCACCTTCACATCGCCTCCATGAAGGTCGATGCGTTGCCCTGAGTCGAGCGCGCGAAACGTGAGGCACGCGCCCATATCGGAGAGGCGCACGGGAAAGTGCGGCGGCTGCATCTGCATCTCCAGCGATTCCTTGATGCCGATGTGTGGCGTCGAAGTCGAAGCAGCCCCTATCACATCGAGGCGCGACGAAGGCAGCCACGCGGGGATGAAGAAGGGCAGCCCCTGGATGTGATCCCAGTGAAGGTGCGAGAGGAGCAAGGTCGCATGCGAGAGGCGCTCTCGGAGAAGTTGGTCCCCCAACGCACGGATGCCTGTGCCCGCATCGAGGACAAGCACGTGCTCACCAACGCGCACTTCCACACAGCTCGTATTTCCACCGACGCCCGACGTGTCAGCGCCCGGCGTTGCGATGCTCCCGCGCACTCCCCAAAAACGAACCTTCATCGTGTTGTTCATGCTTCCTCCAGAGCGCGACGTGCGCATGAAGGGCCTCATTGCGAGCATGATGCCAACGAGAAAGACGCCCGAATTGAGCCTCTCTTCAAGACGTTTCGCACGCTCTGCGGTTGTGGTGCGCAGCGCCCGTGCGCACCTGCTCAGCGCGTGCGCTGTTCAGCAAGTCAGCACACCGCGCGACTTGAGCGCCTCGATGACCGCACGCGCAGACTCTTCCACGCTCTTCTCGCCCACACGCAGCTCGGGCGCCTCGGGCGCCTCGTAGGGTGAATCGATGCCCGTGAAGTCGCGAATCTGACCTGCACGCGCTTTGACGTAGAGGCCCTTCGGGTCGCGGCGCTCGCACTCCTCGAGTGAGGTGGCGACATGCACTTCGAGAAAGGGATGTGCGCCTGCGATGGTGCGCACACGCGCTCTGTCTGCACGAAAAGGGGAGATGAGCGCGGTGATGACGATGAGGTTGGCGTCGGCCATCAGCTTAGCGACCTCGGCTACGCGACGGATGTTCTCGCTGCGGTCGCGCTCACCAAAGCCCAAGTCGCCGTTCAGTCCGTGACGAACGTTGTCGCCATCGAGCACGTAGGGGAGCGCCTTGTTCTCGTGAACGAGGAGTGACTCCAATGCGCGCGCAATGGTGCTCTTGCCCGAGCCCGAGAGGCCCGTGAGCCAGACGATGGCGCCTCCTTGACCCACGACAGAACGCCTTTCATTCGGGCCGATTTCGCCGCCGTGCCAGGTGATATTTGTACTCACGGAGTCTCCTTCTTCTCATGCGCGCGATCTCGAATGCGCTCTGCCAATGCCTCGATCGTCAAGGGCGCGGAGCCCTCAGCTTTGTTGTTCACGATGATGTAGATCGGCAGCGCCTCGCGCACGCAGGCTTCGATCAAATCGAGCACCTCTTCGCGCATCTTCATCTGCGGAAGGACGATGCGATCGAAGGGCGCGAAGGCTTCCTGCTGAGCGGCATACTGTCGCCCGGGCGGTAGCATCAACCTGGCGACAACTACGGGTCCGAGCACGCCGGAGGCTGACCCTCCAACGCTGTGAATCCGCTCACGCTGCTTCCTGATGCTGGGCATACGCGACCAGAAGTTGAAGCAGTGGCTTGCGCCGTGCGCCCTCAGAATCTCGACGTAGCGCTGCGTGAAAAGACGCGCGTCTCGGAGCTCAATCGCGAAGGGGCCCCACGTGGATGTCTCGGCGAGGAAGCGCTCTAGACGTGTCTCGAAGAAGGTGTTGTCGGGCACGCGCGCGCTCGGCGGGATCTCAATCACGTAGCTCGCGAGATGCGGACGGAATGCCTCCTCCACCGGCAACGCGACGTGCTCGGCGAAGGTGGCGACATCGAGGAAGAGCGGGTTCTCCTGATTCGATTTCGCACCCATTCTGGGATGATCGGGGAAGATCAGCGTGGTCAGCTCCTCCCAGACTTTCATCGTCATCCGGTACCCAGCTGGCACCTGCGTCGCGTACAATGCGAGCTCGTGCGCGGGAATGGGCCCGTAATACGAGCGATCGATTCCGACAGTCGTGAGCAGCGGCTGACGCGCGTACTCCTCCAGCGCGTGCTTCATGAACGACTGCTGCGATGGATAGTGTCTTCGATACACGAAGTCTCGCCATCCAGGAAACGTCCAGCTGGACGCACCCATACGAACATTCGACGGCAGTTGTGCAGCGAGCGCGATGAGGCGGGGATCGGCCTCGGGGATCTCGCCGAGTTGCTTGCTGCGGCGTGCTGGCTTCGTGTCCTTCGCGGGCACCGTCGGCGCATCACCGAAGAGCCCAAGCTGACTCTCCGTCGGCTTGGGCTTGGTCATTCCGCTTCGGCCGCGCGCCGCTCGCGCTCACGCAAATCGGCCACCGACTCGTTGTGCGTATCGAGCGTCGCCGAGAACGCGTGACGTCTTCCACCGCGTGCCACGAAGTAGAGATAGTCGTGTTGCGTGTGGTTGAGCACGGCGCGAATCGCAGGCAAACCAGGCGAGCAGATGGGGCCCGGCGGCAGGCCTGCGCGGCGATAGCTGTTGTAGTCATTGGCGCTGTCGTCGAGCATCGCGCGCGTGATGCGGCGCCCATCAAAGCCAGCGCAAGACGGCAATTCTGGATGCACGAGGCAGCCATAGGAGACGGTCGGGTCAGCCTGAAGACGGTGCAGCGGGAGGAACGTGTCGCTCTCCAGCCTGTTGACGAAGACGCCTGCGATGATCGGCTGCTCATCGCGCATCGCGGCTTCCTTTTCGACGACGGAAGCGAGCGTCAGCACATCGTTTGGTGAGAACGAGAGACGCTCAAGACGCGCGTGCGCCGCCCCCTCAGCAGCGAACGCCTCGGCCGTGCGCGCGCGGTAGTTCGACACGAACCGCCGGAGCACTTCCTCGGGGTCGGTGTGGGTGATGAACGCGTACGTGTCTGGAAAAAGGTAGCCCTCGGCGCTTGGTCCGGGGATGTCGAGCTCATCGAGCAGGGCGCGGTTCGTTGTCGCTGCGAGGAACGCCTCTTCGCTGCACACATCCCAGCGCTCGAGCCTGCGCGCGACGGCAAAGCGATGGAAGCCCTCGGGGATGACGACGTCGAGGGAGACCTCGCCATAGCCCTCGGCAATTCGCATCAACAGAGAGCGCACGCTCATGTTGGGACGAAGGCGTATCTCGCCCTGACGCAAGCTCTCTTCAGCGCCCAGAAGCCTCGCGTAGATGGCGAAGTAGGACGCGTGATCGATGGCACCGATGCGCTCCAGCTCTTCGGCGACGGTGTCGATGCGCGCGCCGTTCTCGATCGTGATGAGCATCTCCTCGGGCACGTCGTCGCCGCCTCTTGAGCGAACGCTCCCCGGATAGATGAGGAAGATCCAGGCGAGCGCTGCGATGGCCAATGCGACGATTGCACCGCCCGTCCACTCGAGCGCCCGACGCTTTGGGGCCTTCGATTTGCGGCTCACTTCACAGCCTGCGACGCAGCGTCTTGCCTCTGCACGATGAGCGCGCGCTCGCGCGTGGACGGCGACGCATCGAGGAAGGACTGCAGGAGAATGGTCGCGGCGGCGCTGTCGATCTTGCTGCGCTGCTTCTTTGCGTTGATGCCTTGTGAGCGCATCGATCGCGAGGCTTGAACGGTGGTGAGACGCTCATCCCAGAGCGCGATGCGCACGGTCGTCAACTGCGCGAGCTGGCTCGCGAGCAAGCGTGACTTCTTTGCCGACATGCCCTCGGTGCCGCGCATATCGAGGGGAAGGCCGACCACGATGATCTGCGCCTCTTCGTCCTTGGCGAGCTTGGCCACGAGCGCGAGACCTTCGGCCCTCGTCTTCGGCAGATAGGCATCGCGCGGGCTCGCGAACTCGGCGTCTTCGTCAGAAACCGCCACGCCCCATCGCTTCTCTCCGGGGTCGATAGAGATGATGCGCATGGCGGACCTCTACACCGAGGGAGGTCTCACTTCAAAGAAGCACGCAATCCCGCACGACCAGCGATAGTGCGCCCATGGCTCGCTCGTATCGCTTCCTCGACAACAAGGGACAGCCCACCATCGAGGTGAAGGGCCTCCCGCCGGCCCCGCTGCGCGACCTCTACCACCGCGTGCTCACGATGCGTTGGCGGGTCTTCCTGCTGATCGCGTTCACGAGCTTCCTGCTGATCAACGCGGTCTTTGCGCTGCTCTTCTGGCTCGATGAGGGCGGCGTCCAAAACATGAGGGAAGGCTCCTATTCCGACGCGTACTTCTTCAGCGTCGAGACGATGATGACGATAGGCTACGGCTTTATGGCGCCGACCAGCACGTTCGCGCATGTGCTCGTCACGCTGGAGTCGTTCACTGGCATGTTGATGACGGCCGTGATGACTGGCCTCGTCTTTGCGAAATTCGCCACACCGAGCGCGAATGTTCTCTTCTCGAACGTGGTCTGCGTCTCCAAGCAGGAGGGCATCCCGACCGTGCTCTTCCGGCTGGCGAATGCCCGCGGCAACAGGCTCATTGAGGCGACGCTCTCGGTCACGCTGGCCAAGACGGTGACGACAAAAGAGGGCGAGATCTTTCGCCGCGTGCTCGATGTGAAGCTCGTCCGAAACACCAATCCGCTCTTTTGGATCGGCTGGACCGCGATGCACCGCATCGACGAGACGAGCCCCTTCTTTGGCGAGACGGCGGAGTCGCTGACGGCGCAAGGGTGCGAGATGATTGTCGTGCTCTCGGGTGTCGATGAGCACTCTTCGTCGACCGTCCACACACGTCGTTCTTACGCGCCCGAGGAGTTTCGATGGGGGGCACGCTTCGTCGACATCATCTCGCCCGCGACGGCGCTTGGCCTACGCAGCTTCGACTTCAGCCGCTTCCACGACACGCAGCCAGCCGCCCTCTGATCACGACCGAAAAGCGAAACGCCACCGAGCTTCTGCTGGGTGGCGTTTGGTTTTGAGGGCGGCGAAGTGAGCTCAGCAGCGACCGGCGCGCAAGATGCCAACACCTGCAACGTTCGCATTGCAGGCATTGGAGTACGTCACGCCATTGCAACCACAGACCGGCGCGTACTCACGCGTGCAGACCGTCGGACGGGCCTGGCAGACGCCGGTTGCGTCGGCGCGTCCGCAGATGGCCGCGGCCGAGTAGCCGCAGAACTGCCGTGCCGTGCAGGTGTTCCCAAGGCGACCTCCACAAGCCACCTCGACGGGGCAAGCGCGATGCTCCCAGCCACACACGAGCGATGCGTCGCGAATGCAGCGTCCGGTGTTGCCACCGAGCGAGCCGTCTGTGCACATGATGGTCACGGTGCGTGGGCGCGGGCCGCACAAGGTCGTGTCCTCGCAGACACCACCGGCGACGGGAGCGGGCGTGGGGTCGATGGCCTCGCAGAACGAAGGACAAGGTGCGCGGAAGCACATCACGCGGTTGCACGTTGCACCCGTGGGGCAGCGATCGGCCGTGCCGCACTGGGTACGACACTCGGCGCCTGAGCAAGCCAGCGTGAGCGTGAACTCTCCTGCGCTCTCGTAGTATTCGCGCACGATGACGAGATAGGTGCCTGAGCGCGCGAGGCGAACATCGAGATGGGAGTTCGTCGACCCACGGTAGTCGTCGTTGACGGCGATGGGCCTTGCGCGTGACCAGCCCGAAGCGGTCTGCGGACCGTAGAGCATCAGGACCGTATCGGTCCCGTCGGTGGCAATCGCATCAAGCGCAACCTGCGCGTTCGCAGCGCCCGTGAAGAGCCAGCCGCGGTAGTTGCCCGCGCCGTATGCGGAGCGAATCGACTCTCCGAACTCGATCGTGCCGCGCACCTGAACGAGTCGCGAGAAGCCGTCCGCAGCGATGTCGGAGTCGCCCACTTCTTCCTCAAGGAGGCGTGACTCAAGGTCGTCTGGCTTGTCCGCCGCTGGGCTTTGAGCGCAGCCGATGAGGGTGGCGAAGGAGAGAGCAAGAATCGATGTGAGGCGCATGCGAGGGCACAAGGCACGCGCCATGCCGTGCGCGGGCTCGACAAAAGCTCATCAAAAGCGCTTGCATATTGAGGCGCGTGACGATTTGGGCCTTCAGCGTGGATGGCGCTTTAAGTCGCCAGGCAACTCATTGCGCGGCAACAGCTTGCTCGATGGCCACACGCTCGATGACCGCCTCGATGCCTTGCTCATCGAGAGACGCCTTCAGCTTCTCAATGATGACCTCTTCGACTTTGGCTTCGAGGTCGACGACTACACCCACCACGTTGGCGACGAACCAGCCTTTCTCTTTCTCGACGATGGCGGGAACGTTGGTGATTCTGATTGTGATCAAAGGAGCCTCCACGTCCCAGTTAAGGACGATGAGCGCTCGTTCGATCACACGATGACCATCTTCGTGGCCTTGCCCTAGCTAGAGCGCGCAGACCGTGCCGCGCGACGAAGCCACACACGACTCGCCTGGGGCGCACACGCCTTCACCCCCACAGGGGCGCGCGCAGGCCAGCGGTGCACTTGTGATGCTGGTGCAGATGCCAACGACGCATTCTTCATCTCCGGTGCAACTCAGCGCGTCGACGGGCTGCGGAGCGAAGCCAGGCGCCAAGCAGTCGCCGTACTCTTCTCCAGCCGCCGGTCGATCCAAGAACGCACAGACGGAGCCCATCGGACACGGGAGTGCATCCACGCCGCAAAGCATCGTGCACACACGCGGCGTCACGAGCGTGTTGCACTCGATCATCGTGCCTGGAACAAGACCCACACACTCCGAATCGCCCATGCAGGGCTGTGTGCAATAGCCCGTCGGATGGGTCTCAAGGTCTCCGAAGTAGCACTCGCCTGAAGCGCAATCCGTGTTGCGCTGGCAGGGCTCGAAGAACGCGCGCGGTGCAAAGGCATCCCCGAATGGGCCCGCGTCGAGCGGGGCACTCGCATAGCAGCGGCGATCGCTGAGGCGACAGCTCCAGCCGCTCGGGCACGCCCCGTCGGTGCAATCAAAGCGACCCTCGCTGAGCGTGGGCGTACAGCCAGCCGCCAGAAGAATGGCGAGCCAGTTCAGATGCTTCACAGCGCACCTCGCACAACGAGTCCGGTCAGTGACGCGGAGACTTCGATGCGTTGCCCCGACGCGTTGTCCGCTGACCCGAGAGTCAACCAAAGGGCGCCACTCATGGCGAGCGCGGCACCCACGCCCAGGAGCGCACCGCCAACGCCTTCAAGGACCGGCGCGCGGTCGTATGCATCCCGCACGCGCGACCACGGCGTTCCCGGTGTTGCGTTGGCGATCGAGTCCGCATCGGCGATACCGAAGCCCAGTGAGAGGGCACCGCCGACGACAAACGCCGCGCCGACGCCAAGCAGAGCGAAGGGGCCGACTGGATCAACCTCGGTGGGTGCATCGCGCTGAACGGCCGCTTGCGTTGGCGCGACACGAACATCGAACTCGGCCTCGGCGGCGACGGGCACGGGAGCAAGCGGCGCGAGATCCAGTGGCAGCGCACCTGACTCTCCGCCACGCACTTCAATCTGAGTCTGTGCCGTCCGGCCCTCTGCGTTGCGCGCAACGAGGGCGTGCCTGCCGAGGCCGATCAGGAGAGTACCGTCGGGCTCGCGCGTGCTCGGCTGGCCGTCGATGTTCAGCGTCACATCAGGTGCCGCATCGAAGGTGTAGGTCGCCACGAAAGTGCGCGCGCGCACGAGCAACTCCGCGACCTGCACGCGCTGCTCCTCCGTGAGCGGATTCACAGGATGTGCGAGCGAGGCAGTGAGCGTGCGAATGCACTCGGCATAGTCGCGAACCTCAAACGAACTCATCCCGATGCCCCGCAACGTGCGCGCGTTGGGGTAGAGCGCATGCGCCTGACGAAAGAGAGCGCGCGCCTCAGCCCAGCGCCCCTCGCCCGACTCGCCAATCGCAGTGTCGACCAAGCCCCGATATGCAGGTGGCCCGCCCTGCGACTGCGCCCAGGCCGCAGACGCGCTTCCGAAGAGCCAAAGAGCAAGAGCAACCGCAGCGAGGCGTTTCATAGTCAAAACTCGTCCGTTGAGATGACGCCCGCACGCCCGGTGGCGCTGCGAATGCGATGACCGGCATCCGGTTCGTTTGCGCGGGGTTCCGCATGGGTCTCGGCGATACGAGGGCGATGCGTCCGAGGGGCCACGCGATCCATATTGGAATCTGGATCTTGAATCGCGGCCGTGACTGTGACCGCGTCCGTGGCTGTGACCGCGTCCGTGGCTGTGACCGCGTCCGTGGCTGTGACCGCGTGCGTGGCTGTGACCGCGTCCGTGGCTGTGACCGCGTCCGCGTCCGTGGCTGTGCCTCTATCCGTGACTCTATCCGTGGCCTCCTGCGCTTCTGACGCGGCGAAGCGCCAGGCTGCTGCCATCGCGATGGCCACCGACACGAGCACTGCGGCCACGAGCAGCATCCGGCGGGCGGGCGGCTCAGCGGGAGTCAGCTCGACCTCTGCCACCAGGCTCAACGGGCCTGTCACTGCACTCGACCACGGCGGGCTCGGCGCTGCCGGAGTTGCAAGGGCGGTCGGTGCCTCGCTCGACAACTCTGGCTCCGCTGGCGTGCCAAGACGGCGCTGAGGCACGATGAACTTCGCGCCGTCGGCGAAGGGCTCAAGGGCACGCGCGAATGCGACGACGCTTGCAAAGCGATCCGCTCGATCGGCGGCGATGGCCTTGTGAATGATGGCTGCGAGCTTTCGGTCGAGGTTCGGTCGGAAGCTCAAGATCGGCGCCGCCAGGCTCGTCGCGATCTTCACGACCAGGCCGCTGTAGTTATCAGCCTCGTAGGGCAATCGGTCCGAGATGAGCTGGTAGAGAATCGCACCAAGCGCGTACACATCAATGCGCGCGTCGAGGTCTGAGTCACCGCGAATCTGCTCGGGTGCCATGAACTGCGGCGTGCCGATCGCTTGACCGGTACGCGTCAGCTTGCCGAGCTCATCGCCCCCTGGGTCGAGGAGCTTCGAGACGCCGAAATCGAGCACCTTCGTCGTATGCGGCGCGCCTGTGTGATCGAGACAGACAAAGAGATTGTCTGGCTTGAGATCGCGGTGAACGACGCCCGCATCATGCGCGGCGGCCACGCCTGACATCGCCGGAAGGAGCAACTGGATAGCCTGCGCCACCTCGATCTCACGGCCCTCGGCCCAGCTCCCCAGCGAGCAACCATCGAGGTGTTCGATGACCAGAAAGAGAGCGCCATCCGCCTGCCCAACATCAAGCACCGCGCAGACATTGGGGTGCTCGATGCGACCCATCACCTGCGCCTCACGCAAGAGGCGCGCTTCGAGTTCGGGGGCTGAGTCGCCAAGCACGGCAATCCATTTCAGCGCAACGCGCCGCCCCGTCATCGTGTTCTTGGCCCTGAAGACGGCACCCATCCCGCCGCGCCCAATGAGCGACTCGACAACATATTTGCCAGCGACTTTATCGCCGGGTTTGGGCAGCGTGACCAACGTGACGCGAGCCTACCAAGGCGGAGGTCAGAGACTCAATCAATCCCACTCAATCAGTCGCACGCGGGCTTCCCCAACCGAGCGATGTCGGCGAGAGTGCCGCGTGCTTCGCAACATCCTCTTCGCCGCACCCTTCCCTAGCTACGACGTCCTGCGCTTCGTGCGCGCCCTCAGCAGGCTCGAAGGGATACGCCTTCTCGGCATCTTCGGCCGAAGCTCGAAGGAGGCTTCGCAGCTCTGTCACGACATCGCGACGGTCGATGACGGGACGAGCGTGAGTGACCTTCGTGAGGCGGTGTCGCTGCTTCAAAAGAAGCACGGCAAGGCGCATCGCATCTTGGGCATCAACGAGGTGCTGATGGTGCAGCTCGCGCAGCTGCGTGAGCACTTCGGCGTGCCGGGTACGCGCGTGAAAACAGCGACGCTCTTTCGTGACAAAGCCGACATGAAGAACGCGCTGCGCAAGGCGGGCTTGCCTGTTGCGAAGCACGCGTTGCTCACCAATGAGCGAGAGGCGCGAGCTTTTGTCGAAGAGGTCGGTTTCCCCATCGTGCTCAAGCCGCCGGCAGGCGTTGGCGCCAAGTCGACGTACCGCATTCGCAACGTCACAGACCTCCTCCTCGCGCTGAAGAGCATGGATATGCGCCCGGGCGCGCCGGTGCTTGCCGAGGAGATGCTGCGCGGCACGGAGCATAGTTTTGAGACGATCACGATTGCCGGCGAGCCACGCGCGATGTCCTTCGCGGACTACCAGCCGGGCTGCCTGGAGGTGCTGGAGAACCCCTGGATTCAGTGGGCTTGCGTGCTCCCGCGCGAGACCAAGCGCGCGTCCTACGAGAAGGCGCAAGCGGCAGGGATCGCTGCGATTCATGCGCTCGGTCTCGATGACGGCATGACGCATATGGAGTGGTTCGCACGCTCGGATGGCTCGATCGCCATCGGTGAAATTGCGCAGCGTCCGCCTGGTCCCCAGCTCTGCCAGATGACGGGCCTGGTGAACGACATCGACATCTATCGCGCCTGGGCGCGTGCAGTCGTGGACGGCGAGCTCGATACACCTTGGAAGCGCCAATACGCTGCGGGGACGGCCTATCTGCGTGGCATGGGGCAAGGCAAGGTCACCTCGATTCGCGGCGTCCGCGAGGCCCAGGAACTGC
>Ga0105045_10005963_pt1 | contig 10774 bp, 8 predicted proteins | sample MAT02_FD_78089 | JGI IMG/M metagenome (GOLD analysis project Ga0105045, IMG submission 78089) | Freshwater microbial communities from Lake Fryxell liftoff mats and glacier meltwater in Antarctica - MAT-02 (megahit assembly) | ecosystem: Environmental > Aquatic > Freshwater > Ice > Liftoff... | reverse complement strand
CTCGTCTGCATCGCACAAGAAATGCCCCATTTTCTTCAAAAAGAAAGGTCGTTCTCACGGCAGCGAGCGAGGGTCATGACGGCAAAGGCGGTGCCGTAGGGCTGATGATAGGAGTAAAAGGGGAAATCCCACCAGGAGCCGTCCTTTTCCTGAAGCGGCATGATGAGATCGGCGACGAGTTGGCGCGAGGCGGCCCGCTCGCTCTCGGGCAGCAGATTGATCCCGCAGGCGGCGTAATAATGGCCGTAGTAGAAAAAGTAGCCCGCCACCGCGAACCACGACTCATGAGGAACGGGACGTTTCCGCCCGATGTCGAGCCAGCCGTTGCGCTCCTCGAGTCGCTGCAGCCACTCGAGCATGATCGTGTCGGTGACGGTCTCGTCGCCCCAGATCCGCAGGGCGAGGTTGCAAGCCTGGGTGCGGCCGAGACTGCCGGCGGGACGATTGATACCGTAGAGCGGACGGGCATTGAGATACTCGCCGTAGAGGTAGCTGTGATCGGATTTCCTCTGACGATTGATTGCGGCGATGGCGCGATCGATGACGGGCTGCGCGAGTTCGACGCCCTCGATTTCCCTCACCTCGTGCATCGCGACGAGACAGGTGGCGGTCGTGAAACTGATCGAACTCGACGAGGGTCGCGCCGTGCCGACGCGGAAATCGTAGTAGCCCCAGCCGCCATCGACGGACTCGTAGCGGGTGAGGCGGTCGAGCTGATTGTTGATGAGCGCGACATAGCGGGTTCGCTTTTCGACATCTTCCGTCCGCACGTAGAGATCGGCGAGGGCTTGAATGCCGTAAGCGTGAGTCCAGACATTGTAGATCGCATCGGCGCTGGCCCGCCGCACCGTCGGGAGAGCTTCGAGAAAGTAAGCCTCGGCTTTGACGAGCGCCTCACGGGCGGGACCGTCCTTTTCCGCGAGGCCCGAGTCGCACAGGGCCGAGATCGCCATCGCGGTCACGGCGACGCGGAAGGCGTCGTGAGCACCGGGAACGGGCGCATAGATATTGAGCCCCTTCGTCTGCCGCGCCGATCCCCAACTGCCGTTGGGATTCTGGTCGGTGATGAGAAAACCGATCCCCGCCGCGATGGCCTCGTCGAGAGACTTCGGCGGCGCGGCGTTTTCCTCGGCCGGACAAGTCCCTGCGGAGGCAAAAAGAGCCGCCGATACAAGAGAAAAGAGAAACCGGGGAAACCTGATCATTCCTGAGTTGCCGGAGCAGGCTTGGACTCGGGTTTTACCTGCGGCCTCGCCTCGGGTTTCGCCTCGGGCTTCGCCTCCGGCAACCGGATCGAGTCCCCCGCCGCGAGCCCTTCGAGGATTTCGATTTTGTCGCCTTCACTGCGACCGGTTTTGACCGTGATTGCTTTGCCGTCAGCACCGGTGACAGTCTCCTTTTCGCCCTCTTTTTTCACCGCGCTTTTAGGGATGGCGAGGGCGTCCTTCTTCTCATAGACGGTGATCTCGGCGTCTGCCGTCATGCCCGGGAAAAGGGCGGGCGCCTTGTCGGGAGTATTCACGCTCAGGATGGCGTCGAAGGTTTTGTCAGAAAAGGGAACGTAGAGAATGGACTTCACCTTCGCGTCGAATTTGAAATCCGGTTTCCACTTCAGGTGAAGGGGGCCGCCCTGTCCCTCGGCGAGGTCCTCGAGCTGGTCTTCGGTGAGGGCGAGGCGGACCTGCACCTTCGCGGGATCGACCACGGTCATGATGATCTCGCGCATCATCAGTTTGCCGCCGGGGATGAGCTTGCGATCAACGAGCGAGGCGGTCGTCCATTTGCCGCGCTGGCTCATGCCGTAGTAGACGATGCCGTCGTGAGGCGCGGTGATCCGCATCGCGGCGAGGTCCCCTTCCATCTCGGCGAGGGATTTTTTCAGTTCATCCAAGTCCCGGCGCTTCGCGGCAGTATCGAGGCGCTTTTTCTCGAGGCCTTCACGCAAAGATTTCTCGCCGGCGCGCCAACTGATCTGTTGGAGCTCGAGGCTCGTCTTCAGGCTTTCATGCTCGCGGGGGAGGAGGGTGTTGAGCGAGCGCCCGGTGCGGGCCTCGGCCTGTTCGAGCATCCAACGATAGCGCGAGACGGTGTTCTCGGAACGGCGCAGGATGATCTCCTCGGTCTCTTCGGTGAGATCGTCCTTTTCATACATCTTCTTGAGCTGATTGAGCTCTTCCTCGGCATAGGCGAGGGCTTCGACGACTTCTTTCACATCCTCCTTCGCGCCGCGCTCGCGCATGGGGCGGCTCTCGTCTTCGAAATGGGCGAGATCCTGCTCGGCCTGCATCTTGTCGCGGAGAGATTTTGCGAGAGCGATCGGCGTCGATTTTTCCGCGCCTTCCAGTTCGAGTTCGGCGGTGGAAAGATCGATCTCTCTCCCCGGCATGGCGAGCTTCGTCTCCTCGATCTTCTTTTTGAGGTCCTTCGTCTCGAGCTCGATGAGCAGGTCGCCCGCTTTCACTTCGGTGCCGTGAGGCACGGCGCGAATCACGGTGAGATCGGACCAGCGCTTCAGGTTCAACTCGATTGGCGACTCGCGGGTGCTCTCGACGGTGCCGCTGACTTTGACTTTTTGAATGAGGGGCCCGGTCTTCACGACATGGAGTTCCGTCGGCTTGGGCACGGCTTTTTCCGCCGGAGCCGGAGCCGGAGCCGGAGCCGCAGTTTTGGCGGGCTCGACGGCGGGTTTGGGAGCGGGCACGTCTCCGGGAGAAAGCGCCGGCGCGAGCAGGAGCAGGGCGGCCGGGAGGATCCTGAGAGAAAGGGCGAATCGCATGGGGTTTATTAAGTGATGTTAATTATTCCAACTATTAGAATTATAAAATTACTCTATTCACTCCGTTAGGGGAAGCGAATAAATCGACCCTCACCTCCGCCTTCGTGTGTGCCCCCTAGCGATGATACGGTTCCCCGCGCATGACGGTATGGACGCGGTAGATCTGCTCGAGCAGGACAACCAGGGCCAGCTCGTGTTGGAGGGTGAATCCGCTCAGAGCGATGACATGATCGGCACTCGCCCGCAGCTCGGCGGTATGCCCGTCGGCACCGCCGATGAGGATCGCGACCCGCTTCACGGCGTTCATCTGCCATCCTTCGACCCGACTGACGAGGTCGGCGGTGGTCCAGGTCTCCCCGCGTTCATCGAGGACGATCCGCACCGCGCCCTCACTCGCGGCGAGGAGGGCTTCGCTGTTTTTGACCTGACCGGCGTCTTTCCAATCGGTCTGGAGATCGAGAGTGGCGTAGCGGCCGAGCCGCTTCTGATATTCCTCCACTCCGGCTTTGGCGTAGCGGAGCGAGGGTTTGCCGATGGCGAGGATCTGCCACTTCATGCGATCAATTTTCTCATCCCGCCAACTTGCAACGGGCGGGGCTCCAACGCAAGGTGGCCCTTCCGGCCCGGTTTCTTCTTTGACCCTCCCACATTTTGAACGACGCCCTCTCCACCGACTACCTCGACCGCTTTTCCGGACTCGCCCGGCTCTACGGGGCGTCGGCGCTGCCGAAGCTGCACCGCGCCCACGTCGCCGTGATCGGGATCGGCGGGGTCGGATCGTGGACGGCCGAGGCCCTCGCCCGCAGCGGGGTGGGAGAACTCACCCTCATCGATCTCGACGAGATCTGCGTCACCAACACCAACCGCCAGCTCCCCGCCCTCGTCGGACATTTCGGCCGCACCAAGGTCTCGGCGATGGCGGAACGGCTGCGCCTCGTCAATCCCGAGATCATCGTGCACGAAGAGATCGCCTTCTTCACCGAAGCGACCGTCGATCGGCTCCTCTCCCTCGGATACGATTGCATCGTCGACGGGATCGATGATGCCCGGCTCAAGGCACTCCTCATCGCCTCGTGCCGCGACCGTTCGCTCGCTCTCATCGTCGCCGGCGGAGCGGGTGGAAAATGCAATCCCGCCGCCGTCCGGGTCGCCGACCTCGCCGGCGCGAGCAATGACAAACTGCTGCGCCTAGTCCGCAAGGAGCTGCGACGCCACTACGGCTACCCGCCCGAGGCAAGCCGCGAGCCCTTTAACGTGCGCACCGTCTACAGCGATGAAAACGCCCGTTTCCCCTGGGCCGACGGCAGTGTCCGAAAAGACCCCGAACCGGGTGCGGTGCGGCGCATCAATTGCGAAACGGGCTTCGGCTCGGCCACTCCGGTGACGGGGACCTTCGGCTTCACCGCCGCCGCCGAAGCGATCCGGATGATCGTCGGGCCGGCCGACGAGGGTTAATTCAACGCCACGAGCACGCGGACCTGCTCGGCCTGCGTGCCGCCGCCCTTGAACCGCAGATTCAAAGTGCGCCGGTCCTGACTGAGGAGGATCTCGTCATTGCCCGAGTCCATCCCGCGATTGTCGTTCACCGCGTCAACCGCATGAGAAATCGACGAACCGACGGAGGAATCCGAACTCACGAGACGATCCGACGAGTAAATCACGCCGACAACCGGATGATCGAAGGTCAGCGAGGTCTCGACCTCCCCGCCTTCACCAGCCTCGGTCGGCCAGAGCTGGAGCAGGTAGCTGCGCAACTCGCCTTTTGCCTGGAGCTGCTGACCGGGATTGGCCTCGGCTACGGAGAACTCACCCACGACGACTTGATCGACCTCGAGATCGCGATCGGGCAGGAAAGATTCATTTTCCACATAGATCTGGACCTCACCCTCTTTTCCCTGCTCGGACGAGATCTCCGTGCCCGGCATCTCGATGCGGACCGAACCGAGATTGTTCTCCACTCCCGATAGAAGAGCCCACGCATTGGAAAAGGCCTTGGGATTGTAGGGCACATCGACGAGACGCTCGCGAACGTGGTCGGCCTTGACCGCTTCGAATTCGGAAAGCTCGCGGCATTTTCCGCCCTCGGTCAGGCAGATCCCTCCGTCACCGTTGAAGACGATCGCCTCGGTCGTCCCTTCGCTACGAGCGTCGATCCCGATGAGCCGGGCCGGCTCGGAAATGCTGAGCCCCTTCGACTTCAGCGAGATCCCGAGATCCGTCGCCGAGACCCGCGCCAGCGCGATACCTTCGTGGACAAAGGTCGAGGCATCGTCGCCGACCTCGAAAACCGCGGGCCCCTCCACCGTCAGCTCGCTGCCTGACGCCATCCGCATCGAGACCACGCCGCTACTGAGATGGTAAAGTCCCGACTTGATCGTGCCATCCCTGCCCGGGGCCGTGTCCCCCGACCAGATCACTCCGGACGAAGTTTTCACGACCGCCGCAAGGGCGGGCTTCGAGGAAATACGATCGACCATCATCTGCACGGCGAAGAAAGAGCCGAGCGCAAGTGCCGCCGCCACTGCTCCCATCTGCACCGCAGTGCGCCCCCAGTTGCCGGTGAAAGGAACGATTTTTCCCTCTTCGACTTCGTCAGCAGCCGGAGCCAGCTCGCGCTCGAGGCGTTTTGTAAAATCATCCACGAAATGATCGCGACGCGTCTCCGCCCACATCCGTGTCTCGAGGGACTGGATGAAAGCGACCTCGGACTTCGATTCCGAGAGCGCTTCGTGGAAAAACTCCTCCATCGCGAGGTCGCGGCGCAGTTGCATCAAGGCCTCGGGCGATTCCCAGAGATGCTTCACGACCTGATCACACTCGTAGGTCGTCGCCGAGCCGTCCCTGACTCGACCGAGGAGATCCTCCACCGGCAGCGCGGCGCTGAGGAGATTTGTTTCAAAGGCCCTCCCCTCGTCACTGGCACCTCCCCGGATCGCTTCGCTCAGTAATCCCGAGAAAGCCAACTCATCGGCAACGACCCGGGCGAAGCCGGGATCCTCTGCCGCCCGAGCGGCGAGAACGTCAAGGTCGTCTCTGTCCGGCTCCCCGTGGAGGAGTCGTTGCAGCAGTTCTGAGCCGGTCGGTTCGGGTTTCATTCGATTTTTATACGGCAGCGGCCATCTGCATCTTTTCCTCCATGCACTCACGCAGGGCCGTGCGCATCCGCTCGAGCGCCTTACGCACGGCGGGAGGATTCATGGAAAATTCTTCGGCGATATCCTGAGCCGAGTTGTCATCCTCGTAGCGGGACTTGAGAAGTTTCAGGCTCTTTTCGGGAAGCCCTTTGACACATTCTTTCAGGGCATTGAGCCGCACGAGGGCGAGGTCACCCATTTCATCCTCTTCCTCATCCGTGGCCGACGACGAGGCGATGAGGACTTCGGTGAGGTTGTCCGAGATGATGCGCTTGCGACGGGCGTCCTTGCGACGTTCGTTGATCACCAGGTTCCGGGCGATCCCGCGCAGCCAGGCCCCGAAGTCGCGGCTGTGATCGAATTCCTCGAGGCGGTTGTAGGCGACAATAAAAGCTTCTTGCGCGACGTCATCGACCCAGAGCGGATCGACGCCGAGTGAGCGCACGAACCCGCGCAAGCCGGCGTGGTGCTCACGGACCTGCTGAATAAATAGCTCCCGGTCGCCTGGATTCATCTGAAGATTTCAAAGGACTTTGCCGCGAATGCCCCCCTTGTGACAAGGGAAAATCCTTTTTCGGGAAAATTTAGCGCCGATAACGGCCGAACGCCACCCCCATCGAACCCGTTGACACCGGAATAGTCTCGACTACTTTTCCACCCGCCCTTTTCAGGGCAGGATCGACGCCGAAGTAGCTCAGGGGTAGAGCAACGCATTCGTAATGCGTGGGTCGGGGGTTCAATTCCCCCCTTCGGCTGGTCAATCCATTCGGCCGGCGCACAAATGAGGTCCGCCAAACGCGTAAATTCGGCTTTTCGAGCTCCTGACCGGCATACGAAATGCATCTTTAACGAGAATGCGTAACTCAGATGTCACATTTTGGGCTGGTCTTTGCCAATTGAAAGCGAAATAGTCCCGATACGAACCTTCAGACCAATCTCTCTCCATGACCACTCCGGAACTTACCTCCGCTCTCGCCGCCGATCCCGGCAACTGGGAGCTGCGACTTTCTCTAGTCCAGGCGCTCGTCGCCGAAGGCCGCCACGATGCCGCCGTCGAAGTCGTGAACCAGGGGGAAGCGATTCCCCATGAACCGGGCCCCTGGCTCGCTGCCGCCAAGACTTACGCGGCAGTCGGTGCCATCGAACAGGCCCGCGGGCTGGCCGCCTCGGCCCTCGAGATTGATCCCGACTACGAGCCGGCGAAACGCTACCAGGCCGAGCTTCGCGCCTCCACCCCTGCGGTCGTCTCCCTCACCGCCGAAGACCTCGACGATGAAGTCACCCTGCAACGGGTCGAACACGAACCCACCATCGCCCTTGTCAAAAGGTCCGGCGACGGTTCGCCCATGACCCTGCCCAAGGTCGCCTTCTCCAGCAACGAGATCGAGGCGCTCCACGAGGCAAAAGAAGCCGTCGATCAGCGCCGTGCCGTGGTCATGCGCCGGGACAAGTTTAATTCGGTGGCGATCACCGTGCTGATTTACGTGGCGATCGTTCTCGGTCTCACCCTCGTCGTAAGTCAGGCGCCTCCCCGCGTCCCCCCGCAGATCGTCGCTTCGGCCTCGCCTCCACAACCCGAGGATGTGATCGAAAATGTAAAAATGAACAAGCCGACCCTCGCCCCGACCTCGGCGGTGAACTCGGCCATTGCCGACATCATCTCGGTCAACGCGACCTCGACCTTCTCGATCTCCAAAGCCGACGTCGCCATCGCCGATGTCGCGGTGGAGACCGGCATGGAGTTCAATCCCTCGATGAGCCTGGGTATGCCCACCTCGACGGAATCAAGAATGATGTTCGGCCAGCCCCTGGAGGGCGAAGTCCTCGGAGTGATCCTCGATGTCTCCGGGTCGATGGCGGAGTTCCTCCCCGCCGTGGTCCGCGAGGTCGACAAGAGCTTTAAAGACTCCCCCGTCGTCTATGTGCGGAACATGCTCATCAACAAGCAGAACCGCGACGGCGAAGTGCGCTCCATCATTGCCGAGGAAGTGGTGCCCTTCGACCCAGTCTACAAAACCCACACGCCCTACTGGTTCCTCTGGCACGATCTGCCCCGCAAAGCCCCGCAGCGTTATGTGGACCGGCTCATCGAGACCTTCAAAACGCGGCCCAATCAGTTCATGACCGTCGGCACGTGGGAGGGCAGCGGTACCGATGCGGCGATCAACTTCCTCCTCGAGCAGAAGGTCGATTCACTCTACATCTTCTCTGACTTCGAGGATTTCGTCGATGAGGACATCGCGGCCGAGCTTGGCCAGCGGCTGGGACGCCGCAAGATTCGCACCTATCTGCAGCCTGCCGAAAAAGGAACCGAGTTCCTCGATGTGTTGACCAAGAAAGTCTCGAACAAAACCCTCGGACGTCAGTTGCCCTCGCTCGTCTCCCTCCTCCGCGGCACTGAAGAGACGGAAGTGAGTTCGCTGACCGCCAATCAAAAGAAGATCGACCTCGAAGAACTCGCGAAGATGAACATCAAGCTCGCCACCCCGCGCGCCACGATCTCGACCGACTCGCCCCACAGCTTCAAAGTCAACCCCGCCTGGAAAGAGATCCACCGTATCTCCGAACCGGAGTATGACGCCATTTTCTACGGTCCTGAAGCCCGCGTCGAGATCTTCCTGAAAGATGCCGAGGGCCAGTACATTCAGAATCCGATCTCCTTCTTCTACCACAGTTGGAAAGAGATCCCCGACCACCCGGATCCGCGGGCCCGTCTCCGCCATCGCAAGTTCCTGCGTCTCGAAGAAGAGCCCAGTTTTGACGGCAAAGAGATCGTCTGGAAGATGGTGCTCGAGGATGAGTTGAAATTCCGGGTACACCTTTACCTCGGACGCAAAGGGATGAATGCCACCTATGTCGCCGAGGCTCCCAAGGACGGCACCTACGACTCGGCCCACATCTACTTCCGCGTCCCCGCCCTCGCGACCGAGAGCAAGGACAAGTACTACGGCTTCGACTTCCCGGCCGAGGGCATCAAGCTCGACCAGGTGCGCCAGGCGGTGAAGGAAAACGAAGTCATCTTCAACCTTCCCCGTGCCGAGCGCGAGGACTATGCCGCGCAGTGGGCTCAGACCGGCTTCCAGATGGGCTACAACACCAAAAAATACAACGAGATGATCCGTCGCCTCCCCAACGGCATTCGTGACATCGTCGTGCAGGGCCCCTCCTTCGGTCCCCGGAAGTTCCATGCCCGCACCACCAGCAGCAAGATTCTCCTCTCCGGCGGTTCCGGTCGTCCTGACATCGAGCCTTGGGAGAGCTACTGGGCTTCGCTTGCGCGCCCGCGCGATTCTCGCGATAAATTTACAAAGACCGAAGCGATCGAGATCGAGATCGAGTAGCCCTGCACTCTGCCGCGTCGGGCCCCTCAACGTCCCCCGACGCGGATCTCGGATCCTTCGAAATAGATGCGGATGCGGTAAGTCGTGTTCGGCCGGAACTCGATCTCGCCCGTTTGCACGTTGACCCGTTCCGGGATCTTCGTGAGCTGCTTGTCGACGACGGCGTGAAAACCTCGGTCGGAAAAGATATCGATCAGCATCGCCGGGGCGAGAGGATCGGCGAGAACCTCGTCTTCGTTATTGATGACCGCCCGGCCCGAGATCGCGTGACGCTCGATGATGGGGATGAACTTCACATTGATGAGTTCGGCGATACTTTTGAAAAGCTCGCGATGCTCGCGCGCGTAGCCGTCGAGCCGGCGCACCAGCTCCTGCCGCGCGTGGACGATGATTTCGTGGGCGAGCGGAATGCCGCGGACGATCTCGAAGGTCGCCGGCTCGAGCTCGAGCGAACTCTGGTACTTCAGCTCTTTGATGATGTTCTGCTCCACCTCGCTGACCGATCCCTGGGCATTGATGAGATGGTAGAAGAAAACTTCGCGGAGCGACTGCAGCGCCTCCCACGTGTTCTCTTTGAAGATGCGATAGCGGTGCTTCGCCGCTTCGATATCAAGGTCGGTCGAGCGCAGCTCCTGCGACTCGCCGAGACCGGTCGCCTCCACTTCTTCGTTGTGCTTCGCGATCTGGCGACCGCGGAAGAGCTGACGCTCCACACTCGTCTTCTCGTCGACGAAAAGGACCATGACATGAATCGTCGGACGGCGGAAATGGCTCGCGAGCGGCGTCTCGGCATACTTGCGATGGAGTGCGCTGATCTTTTTCACGAGCAACTTCATGCACTCGACCTGCACCTTCGTGCGGGGGAAACCGTCGAGGATGGCGCCGTCGCGAAATTCGGGCTCCAGCGTCTTGCGCAGCAAAATCCCCATGACCTCCCTGTCGCCCACCAGCATGCCCCTGTCCTTCAGCGCACGGGCCTCGGGACTGTCCAGGAGCGAGCTCACGATAATGGGCGGGCAGGTAAACCCGCGTGCTCTCATGATGAAGGCGGTATTGGTCCCCTTCCCCGATCCGGGCGCACCGCCGAGCAGGATGATCTCCTTCGGAAACCGCAGATTCTCGAGACCGAACTGATCGACAAGCGACTTCCACACCGAGGCAAAGATGACCTGGGCGTCTTTGATTTCCACTTCAGTCAGATGAGCCTCGGCAGTGGGCTCGATATTCGAATCGTTCATGATCCTCTGCCCTCCTTCCTTTTTCGAACCCGCGCAAGCGTAAATCCATGTCCTCCCCCGGTATTCCCCTCACTGTTTCACGGCAGAGAGGTGTCCGGTGAAGAAGGTTGAGTCATGGAGCATAGCCTACAGAATCGTCGGCAGCCCGGCACCCACCAACTTGCCTGCTTTCGGCCCGAGAGGGGACGATTTACCAGAGGCCGGGGATCCTTCTGGACCGGGCTTCAGCCTCGTTCCCTTGCTCCGATTATAGATTTTGAAACACACTGAACTGCAGCTGCCCCT